>WLWD01006275.1_pt1 | contig 85768 bp, 55 predicted proteins | sample 6712731 | NCBI WGS metagenome assembly WLWD01 (sample SAMN12718690, study PRJNA576275) | sponge metagenome | isolation source: marine sponge | host: Mycale hentscheli | place: New Zealand: South Island, Marlborough, Capsize Point | collected 2014-11-01
GTAAACAGAGTTGTGTATGCAACATCTACTATTACCGTATTCCAAACTGAAGCTATTTGAATCAAGGTTAAGTTGAGGTTGTCAACATATAAGCTTATTATGGTATTTAGCAGATATTTAGCTGGAGTAAGTAAGATTTTACTAATCAGTCCAGTCATTCTCTGTTTATAGAAAATTGAATTATTTTTGTGCACATTTATTTTTAAAATTTTATAATAGGTTGTAGACTACGTATGAAAATTGTCTTGATTGTAAATATATTGTGACAAGATTGTACAAATATGACTAGAATGTAATAATTAACTAATTTGTTAGACTTTTCCAGGAGAGCTGCTATTGGCTACACGTTCAGATCCACACAATCCTCGTCGAGTTATTGGTCGTACTGAAGTAGAGCGTCGTGAGGTGTACGTGAAGAAGTTAGAGGATCAGTTATTGGAATCTCATCCTATTCTAGTAGAGATGGTGACTAATTGCCTGCACAATACTCCTCAAACAAGACCTACTGCTGAGCAACTACTGGAGACACTTACACCAGTACAGGATGCTATGGAGCGCATTCATGGAGGGAATCTAGGGAGGACCATAAACATATCCAATGTGTTACACATGAAAGAAAAACATAGAAGAATAAAAACACTTGAGGTAAGAATAACTACTCAATTACTTTTTGCTGTTTATTTCAATGAAGCGTACAATTCAATACCATAATAAAGTGCATAAGTCTATGCCTAGTCATATGGCAGTGTTAGCACTTGAGGTCATTTTTTTAATGTTACAATACTTACAGGGGTAACACAGTTGAAAATCGGGGATATGAGTTTGTTTATATATGTGACCGTCTACAGGAAAACCGGGCACAACGCGGCGTGCGTAAATATCGATATATTAAAAATGTATTGTTTCAAGCCGACGGAAGGGAACGGTTAGGTCTATTATAGCGGGAACGACTTAAGCTACGACGATAAAACTTGGAGAGCTCAATATCTGGACGCCGACAACTCTGTAAGTGCAAAAAAAAATTTTTTAAGTCTGCCGCGTCGTGCCTGGTTTTCCTATAGACGGTCACATATATGTGTGGACGTATGTATGTCATTTTGTACTTTGACCCTCGCGTATTTTTGTGTTCGCTCTGTGTTCGACCCCGTCCTAAACTTCACTAAACAGAATCCCCGGTTTAGCGATCATTACCCTCATTACCTTAAACCTCAAAAACTTGTGGGAGCTCCATTTCTATTCGAGTTAGTGGTGGTGGTAAGTTAATATGCTATTTGTTACAGATATAAGCCCTATGCCACAGTATTTGCTTGAAAATTCATTGTCCACTAGACGAACCACAAAGGTAAGTCTTGCGTGAGGTATGTTCAGTTGTGTGAAAGTATTGTGCATTACAACTACTATTAAGAATATCACAAAGAAATTTTTAAATAACATGACTTGATTTTGTTGCTTCTCTTTCTATTCAAACAGTTGAGGGGAGCGGTTATTATGGCATTGAATTCCCTTTACCGCATATACTTTAATTTAAAAACTCGACTTTATTTTAGTAGCTAATTGAGTGTTAGTTAAAATCAATCGTTTAACAATAGTATAATTTAAGGCTCGCTCGCCATTTGTGCTCAAGCACACCACTAGTAATACTTGCATGAAGAGTGATTTCATATTGTGTAAGATAATGGTATATTTTGTGTAATTCAGTTTACACAACTACTTGCTATTCCTGATGAGCGCGTCCAAAATATAGCCAGGTTTCCCGTACTACCACTCACTAATAGTAAGCCAGCATTGTTAATTTGTACTGTAGCTATACTTTACTATTTACTAGTTGTCTCTGAATTTTAGAATTACCTTCAGTACTCTCAATGTAAGGCTACTTTAAATCTGCTGGACTAATTTTATCTAATGCAGATTGGAACTTTTGTGCAGAAGAATGACATAGTCTCAAACTAGAAACTACTTGAAGTGATCCGATTAATTATTTTTATGACCTAAAATTTTAATTTGAGGACACAAAAAGTGGCTAGCGTAAGGACACCATTGTCGACCACTTTAACCATAACCGCAATAACTTACACTTTCGTTGCTTGCTCAAGTGTCGAAGTCTGGACAAATCAACAAGGCCAGTCTACTCTACGTGCATCACACATTTCGTCCACTAACTATGTTCAGGCTTCTGGTAATGATCACCAGAAGAAAACACACTTTTCCCGGAATGTCGACTCCTGGTACTATTTCTCGACCTCCCGTTAACTTTAATATTCTGTATGTTGACCACTACTGACTTCTCAGTTGCATATCTTTTTGAATTTACAACATCATACATTGAAATGTTGTAAGTCATATTACAATGTATTCTGGATTGTGATGACCAATTATTGAAATAAAAGATTCCATATTTGAAGGAACAAATAACAAAAAGATACAGTTTAAGTGAAATTACAGATGCACAAATCAGGAACTATTTCTCGACCTTCAGTTAATTTTAGTTTTCTATAGGTTAACCATTAGCTATAAACTAAAGGTCGTAAAAAATTATTTATCAAGTTAATACTAACAATTTTATAAATCATAGTACAACACATTCAAGATTATAATGAACAGTTTTTGGTATGAAAGTCAAAAATAGTAGAAAAAGTCAAAAACAGTAGAAAATGAAGCACCAGGAGGTGCGAACCCTCAGCGTATGTCCACCAGAGATCAGCAGTAGAAGCGAACGTCTGTTAAAAATTATTTCAAACCTTTAGCATTTACACACAGACAGTTACTACTTACGGCGATACAAAGAAAGAAGCAAACAACAGAGCGAAGGGAACGCCTCTAGGTTAAAATAGATCAGCTCCGCGGTATAGAGCCCCCTTACACGCATGAAGCGCGACAATTGCAACTGCAGTAGTACTACAAGCCAACCGGCCACTCTCTAGCTGCAATTTTCAGCTCACGTGATTATAACGTGCGGTAAAGGGGCGTTACTGGTAGCGCACTAGCACAACGATTGTACGAACGGCTAAAATCGACTAGCTTTTTCTTGAAAACTAAGTCGAAACAAAAAATTCTAGCACATTAAAGGGACTTACTTTGCAAATTTCTCTATTGAATGAATGAATGAATGACACACAGACAGGATGACTACTGTAACCCTCCGGGCGCATGCGCGCTGAGGGTTAAAAATAAATTGCAAGAGCACACAGCACAAATATATCCACCACAACATTCTTCCAAACAGCTAATATGACTCCAGACTCCACAGTCGATTTCCCCACACTGTATCCAGTCACGCCCAGGCAATATATCCCCAGTCTCTTCCTCTATATCATCCTTGTAGCACCCTGAGCATACACTGCAAATATCATGGCAAACTTGAGTGGAACTAGATGTGTCATCATTCTTTGCCCTCTTTCTAATTGGATAAGTCTTTGCAGGATTACAGGGAGTCTTTCTTTTTTGACTGGACACCTTTGGTCTTTTTTCTTTGCTTGCTCCTCCTTCTTTTTTGCCAATTCCTCCTTCCTTGCTTGCTCAGCCTTCGTGCTTTCTCGCTCCTGTTGTTTCTGTTTCTTCTCTGATTCTTTGGCTATACAGTGCTTCCAACTTAAAGAGTGGATTTTTTTAAACTACTGTATAGACCCTCACTACAGTAATTTAACATACACATACCTTTTCTTCATCATCCCAATAATGTTTACAATAGTAAAACTGCCTGTTTAGAGAATGGAAAACGGAGAACAGCACTTTTCTCATGCACTCTAATACATTTTACGCCATTTTTTTTGACGTCAAGATTTTGCGGTAGTTCGTCATTAAACGTAACTAGTTAACGAGCTAAGGTCGAACGGTTATTTCCCCGAGTTGTAAGACGGGACTTTCCCTAACTGCAATCGGCTGTATGGATTCTCATCGTTCTACTAGCAGCAGTAAACGAAGTCGAAATCAGTCAGAATTGTTGGTATATTACTAACTTGGAGCCAAGCCTATCTAAGCGGTCATCTTTTTCAAGAGCTGAAGAAAAGCTGAAGAAGTGTAATACTCCCAAGGCCCAGCATTCGGTATTCTGACAACATCAAGGCGATGCAGTTGGAGTCCTACTGGTTGTGCAGCTCCAGACGGAAGCTAAAATGCTGGCCATGATAGGCAGTAACGCCGTAAAACTTGATACCTAGGGCCTGAGATACAACCGTAGCTAAATCAGCCATACCCGTGTAACAATTAGCGGTAAACTGGAGCCCCTGCACAAATACGCATGCGCTGTTTTGTGACGTCGCGTTTACGTGTACTAAAGGCCCACAACCCGCTCTAAACGTCATCATTTGATGACCCTTACCGTGCGTAAAAATATTTTGGTGAAAAACAGCCACAACTCACTTAATTTTTAAGGTATAGCTACCAAAGTTATACATAATAATTTTAAGGCAATTTTACATCATGTGTCAAATTTATAGAGATATAACTCAATAAATTCAAAAATCCTGGCTTAAACACTTTTTTCTTAAAATTTTAAATATTTCGAGATTCAAATTTCGTGTGCCCACAAAATCTGGCTCATATGAAACTTCAGGTATTAAAGTATCAGTATACCAAGTTATAGAGATAAGGACAAATAATTTCTCTTTTTTCAGCTTAAACACTTCCAAATTCACTGTCTTGAAGCTCCCAGTTCCATCACCTATAACCACAACAATAACCACAAACCCACAAAATTGTTTTGTCTGTATGTTAATATGACATTAATGTATAATAATACAAATTTTTAGCTTTCTATTACACATACTTGAGAAATTATAGCAGAATTAGCAACCTTAACCAAAAAGCTAAAAAATGCACTCTTTAATTAAGCTGGAAGCACTGTACGCTTTTCTTCTCTCTCTTTCTTTTTCTTTCTTTCTCCTTTTCATCCTCTTCTTTCTGTTGCTTCTTTGCTTCCAATAATGCTAGAGACTCACTACTTATCAATATTCGAGCTGATTTTTGTCTAACCTGTTTTGTCCCTTTGAATGAAACAACTCGTGGAAGTTTATGTTCCAATGGCATTCCAGACTCATCGCAGTTGTAAATCTGTGACGGTTTATCCTTTAATTCATAGGTAGTTAAAGTTTCATCAAGAAGATCAAAATACTGCTGAAAAATATCAGGGTTTGTCATTTTTTCTCATGCCAATGAAAAAGAATCTCCTCTTCGCAAAGTAATTTGAGGCCACCTTTGTCGAAAACGCCACCACCAACTGTTGGATACTATTACATCATTACCATTTTTCTTTGTTAATGTTGCTTCTACTATTTTTAGAACTTCAGCCTCTAGTCTTGCCGAAACCCATCTTTGAACTTTTGACTAAAAACTTCACTAATTTTTCTTCCTCCTGCTTACTCAAAAAGGGGTTTCTTCCAATCTCTTCCAATATTTGTTCAATGAATTACACGACCAGCTATTCTGTCTTTAAGTGTAGTCTTAGGGACGCCAAATTCCATGGCAGCTCTATTAACTCCTAGCAAACCATTCTTTACCGCATCCATAGCAGCAATCATCGATTCACTGGACCAGGTCCTGAGCTTGGTAGGTCTGTTAGGCTTCTTTGGTGCTTGTTGGCACTTCTTTTTTGCTTCCTTTTAGCTCTCATTGCAGCGATAAATAGCACACCAAACCGAGAACAAGTGTGAACAAGTGTGAACAGAAACGAGCTGCATGGTCGACAATAATGGGTGTGGTTGAGATTAAAAAGGTGAGGTCGATAATAAGTATGGTGCGGGTCGACAAAAAGAACCGATCGACTATCGTGACATTACGCTAATTCTGTATTTTTTTAGCAACAACTTAGCAAATTTAAGAATGCAACTATTTGAGATAAATCTGAACTGTTAGAATTTTATAAATTTATTGGGAAAATTGCTTTTCCAATGAAATAGCCTAGGAAATGTGAAACACTACCCAGGAAATTGAAATAGCACAGTATAGTTAGGTGAAATAATTGTGCTGAATGCAGCTCTAGACTTAGAATTTAGTTGAGTGAAAGAAAATTTTCTTTGTCAACAAGCATTTCTATCAAAGTATCAAATGTTAAGATGTATGTTAAATAATATTTTCGTGCATTATATTTTCAGATTTCAGAAAGTACATTAGAAGCAGAAAAGAGAAATTTGACTGAAGAAATTACAAGACTAGAATGTGACAAGGAAATGCTTGAGTCCGCAAATACACAACTTATTGAAGAGAAGCGTCAGTTGGAGACAAGTGTCATGCAAGTACAGGCAGAGAACAATCAACTAATGAATCAACACCTGACTGAAAACAATCAACTGAAAAGTGAAAATGATCAACTGAAGGCTGAGAACAATCAACAGAAGACTGAAAAAGTTCAGTTAAAATCTCATCACAAAGAAGAAATGCTTCATCTAGAATCTCGCCATCAAAGAGAGAAACAAATTCTCCAATCTGAAGTGGAGCGACTAACAAAGGAACTGGATCGTATCAATACAGGGTCTATCAGCAAAAAATCAATAGTAAGTATGGTATTTTTAAGTACATGTATGTTGATTGATTCAATCTGAATAAAAGTTACCGCACAATTGTCAATCATTCGTTTGTGACAACTACCTATTGGCACGAGTTCATTCACATTACACTATAATCTAGTTATCGTGAAGGTCAAAATTGTGCAGAAAATGTCGAATATTACTATCACTCACTTGTGTGATACTGTTCTAGTTTTGAACATCTGTTCCATTGGGGCCATATATGAATATGATCCTCTCTTATTTGGATGCCTCTAGTATGGATATGTCCCTATACTGGATTACTAAAAGGCCCTACACTGATGACCTTTACCATTCACAAGGTGCATATGTGCAGGCATTACCATAATTCATTAATTAATGAGGAGCTATGGTTTAATCCAGTAGATCACAGCTGGCTGAAGCCAAAGTTGTGGTTATTGCATGACGTGGCTACTATAAAGATTTCCAAGTAAAATTATGAAATCAGCTGTCCAAGCCTTGACAATATAGAAGATTCAGAGTGAAATTATTTTATTCTCTAGGATGATATGGGTATGATCGTTAAACTAGAGAATTCTATTTAGTGAAGTTTGGTACAGGGTCGAGCACCCAGCTAACACAAAAATACGTGAGGGTCAAAGTAATAATGACATATGTATGTCCACACGTATATGTGACCGTCTACAGGAAAGCTGAGCACAACGCGGCACCCTTCTAAAATATTTTTTTTGCACTTACAGAGTTGTCGGAATCCAGATATTGAGCTCTCCAAGTTTTATCGTCGTAGCTTAAGTCGTTCCCACTATAATAGACCTAACTGTTCCCTTCCGTCGGCTTGAAACAATACATTTTTAAGAAATCGATCGATCTTTTCTCGATATTTACGCACGCCGCGTTGTGCCCAGTTTTCCTGTAGATGGTCACATATATAAACAAATATCCTAATTCTCAATTTGATACCACTGTATGGTGTCTCGCTCACTTGCTTGCCAATAATTAATTTACTATCACATTGTGTAGATATCGAAATAAATTAACTAACTTAAACCTACACATGGTGATTGTATAGCTAATACACATTGTGTTCAGAGTTTGGGGTTATTCTGAGATATGGCTACCCCGTCTGTCCCAAGGTGGCCCCATAAGAGAGAATGGAGTGTACACAGTGTTACCTATTATTCAAATTAGAGTTCTGGTACACTAAGCCACTCACCTTATATAGACCACACTCAAAGCCACACTAATTTCAGGAATGAACATGAGACAAGAGACAGAAGTAAAAACAAAACAAAAAAAACAGACATAGGTCATAACTTAAACCACATGTTATTTCATTGTGTTGGTGGTTAATTGCTAGCTACTGGTGTAGTATATCAGCACTGCTTGAGAGCATTTGATGAAGAAATAGGTAAAACTTAATCAAATTGCTACTTCTGGTTTTATTGTGTATTCTATTTTTTATGCCATTCTCAGTATATACACTCAATCACCTATTGTCATAGTACTGTAGGACCTGAGAATGCCGCTCAGAATTGCTTGTTACTCAGGAAAGACAATTTTTTTACTACACATTTGACATAACCCTTTTCAAGAGATTTCAGGTTTTATCAAGCTTTAGAATCATCCTGTATGGCTTATACCTATCCATAAGCTCACCCATAACTCCCAGACTAACTGTGTGCACTTAAGTGGCCAACTAGCGCCCAGTAGGGAGGTGTGCATGCAATAGAGTCATTCGATTATCAGGGAAACAAGTTTGTATGCCTGCAACTGCTTGTTAACAGTAGAGAGATAAGTTCTGCATTGTATCAGTACAGTCTAACAACAAAGTTTGTTTGGGTTTTTATTTCTATTGTGGCTCTATTGGCAATTGTTTTTTGGTGGAGATAACTTGTAGACTTAGTACGACATTTCTTTGACTGGGCTTGGTATATTTGTGACTTTTTTTTTGAGAAAAATAATAAGCATGTCAGTCTGTGTTTAGCTTGATATCTCAGCATTATAGAAAAAATATTTTCATATGCATGTATTTAATTCGCAGCTAAAAGAATGTCTAATCTGGATAAATTACTATTTGTTCTTGATTGTAAACATATTTATGGAAATAAATATTACAAGACAGACATATGAAAAGCAATTATTATTATGTACATGTATGTATGTGGGACAATTTATAATTTCTTTAATATAAACAGTAACCATGGCAACAGTGTGCATTATAACTAAATCAACAAAGTACCAAGACATTGTAACTTGAGTAATTTTAGGCAAACTTATTTCACATTATGTATTTGTTTACTATTTAGACATTCCCATTACGATTAGACTGGAGGTGTGGTCCTCCCATGCCAGTGGCTATGAGTGGATACATCCAATCAGTAGAGATAAATGATACAGTGTATGTTGGAGGAGGAGGGACTGACAGAGGCAAGCATGACTACATAGTGACGGCCTACAGCAAACAGTCCTGCCAGTGGCACACTCTACCTCCATACAGTACCAGGTGGTTTGCTATGACTACCATCAACAACAAATTAGTTGTGGTGGGAGGAAGAAATAGAGATGAGTCTGATAGCAGTGAGCTAGGAGAGTGGCAGCCTGACAGCAACCAGTGGACACACCCCTTCCCTCCTATGTCTACAACTTGCAGTGTGTCTTCAGCTACTTCATATAAACATTGGCTGGTGGTGGCTAGTGGTTTCCATGGAGTTCGTTTACAAGCTAGTGTTGAGATACTTAATGTATCCAACATGCAGTGGTCCACTGGACCATCTACACCAACACCATGGGAGAAGATGAAGTCTACTACAATAGGAGATACCTGGTACCTCATGGGGGGATGGTGTAAGGATGTAGGTTGGAGTCGTGATGTCTATAGTGTATCTCTGGAGGCTCTCGTTTCACACTCCTCATCAGACAGTTCCAACATATGGAACAAACTACCTTCACTCAACTGTACAGAATTCTATCCACTCAACATTGGAGGATCTCTACTGGCAGTCGGTGGTGTGGACATGAAGAGTAGGAAGCCAATGTCCACCATCCAGCGCTATGTCCCTGAGACTAATAACTGGGTCCAGGCTGGACAACTACCACATGCAGTATATAACTGTTCCTGTATCATGATGTCAGACAAGGTCCATGTTATGGGAGGACATGATGGGAATAACAGATTTAAGAAATCGTTTATTTCTACTATTCACTAATAAATAGTTGAACCTTTTTCACAAGTGATGGTCATTTAAGTACTGTTTACATTTTCAGAATATTATTGGAATGAAAATAAACGAATTTTAATTGTCTAAATTTGTATCATGATCATAAATGTTTGAAAGTTGTAACTCTCAGAGTAACTAAAAATTGTATACAGTAAGATGTTATAATTATATAACTGGTTAAATTGATGTTGTGCAGGTTATAGCTACTATAGTGAATGTGAATTGAGTGTTAGGAGTGACACACACAAGAGGAAGCTACTATTATAGTCTGTACAAGTTGAGTTGGCACAACCGCAAGCAAGCGTGGTAATGAGGAATGCATTTAGTATTTAACTGGAAGCAATTTAGTCATGAATCCAAGTCAATTAAGTGGGCAACGTCAACTTTGCACATGAAAAGTGCGGTTTCACAGGTGCGCATTAACTCTAAAGAAAATTAGTGACGTTTATGGAGTTTTTCGGGCGCTGTACTGCTCATGTCGTCTGTTTTCTACTATATTTATGTACCTTATGCGCAGATAATGTTCAGCAGATTGAAAACGCGAACTGGTGAGGCGTTCTTCTAAAGAGACAGGAAAGAAATATTGATGAGATGATAAAACACACATATTCAAAATAATAGTTGTGATTCGAGATGAAGGTGGAGTGCAGCCTAAGTTGGTAGATCCTTACAATAAACGGCATCTAGTAGTGAAGACAAGGAATTGGCATAAACACAGCTTTGACATGCACACAAACACACTTATAGCAAAGTGAGATTTTGTTACACGCTGATAATCAAGAGGAGGGAGGGCAAGAGGGAGTACAATAATTTTCAATGCTCTTACAGATAGCAGCTGGTCTCTTATCTGGACTTCTTTTTCCAAGCAGTTAGCTATAATCCAGACACTTTTGTTGGCAATAATATTTGCTGCACTTGAACATCAAAATTATTACATTCAATATTTTTGGCATTTCTTATGGAAGCATATTTTACACTTTTCCAGTTAGAATCATTTGTTTAGCTGCTGAAACCAAGTCTAAGAGTTTGTATCAATTTGGTCTTAAGAAACTCATCTATATCAAGGTAGACACAAAAATAATGGTGTTTTTTTTTTTAGGCAAACTTATTTCACATTATGTATTTGTTTACTATTAAAGACATTCCCATTACGATTAGACTGGAGGTGTGGTCCTCCCATGCCAGTGGCTATGAGTGTACAAATCCAATCAGTAGCGATAAATGATACAGTGTATGTTGGAGGAGGATGGACTGACAGACGTGAGGATGCCTACATATATGTAGTAAGTGATGGCCTACAACATACAGTCCTGCCAGTGGCACACTCTACCTCCATACAGTACCAGGTTCTTTGCTATGACTACCATCAACAACAAACTAGTTGTGGTGGGAGGAAGAAATAGAGAGGACCATGATAGCAGTGAGCTAGGAGAGTGGCAGCCTGACCGCAACCAATGGACACATCCCTTCCCTCCTATGTCTACATCTTGCTTTTGGCCTTCAACTACTTCATATAAACATTGGCTGGTGGTGGCTGGTGGTTACCATGGAGTTCGTTTACAAGCTAGTGTTGAGGTACTTGATGTATCCAACATGCAGTGGTCCACTGGACCATCTACACCAACACCATGGTACTGCATGATGTCTACTACAATAGGAGACACCTGGTACCTCATGGGGGGAGAGTGTAAGGATGTAGGTTGGAGTCCTGATGTCTATAGTGTATCTCTGGAGGCTCTTGTTTCACACTCCTCATCAGACAGTTCCAACATATGGAACAAACTACCTTCACTCAACTGTACATTCTCCTGTCCACTCAACATTGGAGGATCTCTACTGGCAGTCGGTGGTAGGGACATGAAGAGTAAGGAGCCAGTGTCCACCATCCAGCGCTATGTCCCTGAGACTAATACCTGGGTCCAGACTGGACAACTACCACACGGAGTAGTTACCTGTGCCTGTTTCATGATGTCATACAAGGTCCATGTTATGGGAGGACAGGATGGGAATAGCAAACTTAAGAAATTGTTTATTTCTACTATGCACTAATAAATATTTGAACGTTTTTCACAAGTGATAGTCATTTAAGTAATAGTTTCCATGATTGCTGTTTACATTTTCAGAATATTGGAATGAAAATAAACAAATTTTCTTTGTCAAAATTTGTATCATGATCATAAATGTTTGAAAGTTGCAACTGTCAGAGTAACTATAAAAATTGTATACAGTAAGATGTTATAATTATATAACTGGTTTAAATTGTTGTTGTGCATTCTATAGCTACTAGAGTGATTGTGAATCGAGTGTTGGGAGTGACACACACCAGAGGAAGCTACTATTATAGTCCGTACAAGTTGAGTTGGCACAACCGCAAGTGTGGGTAAATGAGGAATGCATTTAGTACTTAACTGGAAGCAATTTAATCATGTGAATCCAGGTCAATTAAGTGCGCAAACGTCAAAGTTGCACATGAAAAGTGCGGTTTCACAGGTGGTATTAACTCTAAAGAATTTAGTGAAATTTATGGATTTTTTCGGGCGCTGTACTGCTCATCTTGTCTGCTTTCAACTATATATTTATGTACCTAATGCGCAGATAATGTTCAGCAGATTGAAAACGCCAACTGGTGAGGCGTTCTTCTAATGAGACGGGATTAAAAGCAGTGAGTCTACCTACTGTGTCCAAAGAAATATTCTGACATTCACAAAATTCAGCAATACAGCACTGTTAACTTGTAGCTAAAGTTACTGTAGACTTTCTTGTTAAGTAAAATTATCAATTGTTTCATTTATTTATAATATATAATAATATTTATACCATGGTTGCTGCGGTAACACCCATGGATTAAAAGTGATATTTTCCTGGTGATTTTTCCTGGGGCTATGATATTTTCCCGGTGCGGTGTCAAGGGAATTCTTCCGTGTTTCCGGCCCAAAATTAAAATTCAATTAAAATTCAATTGAAGCACGCCAGAAAGTTTACTTTAGCAAGTTTACTTTAGCAAGTTTACTTTAGCATTGTAGCTGCCAGCTGTTATCTTCAGATCTAACTCTACCTGGGCTGCTCAGCAGTAAGCAGTAAAGCAGCTAGCTGTGGTAAATTCCTGTGGTATGAGAGCGGCAGGAGAGTTATATGTGGTAGGGCTGGTCCCATATAGGTGGATATGAGAGAGTAGTAGTAGCAGCAACTACGGTATAAAACAGTTGTGCCATGGCAACATCGGGGTTATGGAATATCACCGCCCTTATCCCTCGGGCTTCGCCCTCAGGATCTGGACATATTCCATAACCCCTCGTTGGCCATGGCATAACTATTACATAATATAGTATGAAAATGATGAGATGATAGAAAAACACATATTCAAAAATAGTTGTGATCCGGAGGAAGTGGCGTGAAGCCTTAAGTTGGTAGGGATCCTTAACATAAATGGCATTTTTAGTTGTGAAGAAAGGACTTGGCTAAACACGCTTTGACATGCAAACAAGCACAATTATAAGCCAATAGTGAGATTTTGGTACCGTTGATAATCAGAGGGGGAGGGCAAAAAGCGGGAGTACAATAATTTTCAGTGCTCTTACAAGATAGGCAGCAGGTCTATTATCTGGACTTCTTTTTCCAAGCCGTTAGCTTTTATCCAGACACTTTTGTGGGCAAAGAATATTTGCTTGCACTGAACATCAAAATATTACATTCAATATTTTGGCTATTTTTGATGGAGGATATGTACACCTGTTCAAGTTAGGAATTTTTTGTTTAGTGCTGCTGAAACCAAATCTAAGTTTGCATGAATTTGGTCCTAAGAAACTTGTCTATATCAAGGTGGACTAAAAAAATAATGGTGTTTTTTTCCTCTGGTAGAAGACATGCAAGAAAAAAGAAGAGATGTGGCAAAAACTTGCTCTGTTTCAATGAACTGAACAAAGGCGACCTCCATTCAGTAGCAATTAACATTAGATTGTGATTCCAACATTTGAACTACTATTATCATTTAGCTTCAAGGCTCTAACCATTGTTTCTGAGATTGGAAGAGCTAATTTAGGACCACATGCTAAGTTAGCAGTGGAAATGTTTACAGTAATAACAATTGATAATAATAATAATGATAATAGTAGCTAGCTAATAATAATAATAATAATAATAATAATAATAATAATAATAATAATAATAATAATAATAATAATAGTAATTAATAATAGCAACAACAATAACAATAATAATAGTGTCATGGTCAGGGCGGGTTTGGCAGGGTTTCTGTCTTTCCCACTCAGTGTGTACAGTGATGACAGCAAAAGTTGATTGCTTCCACATGGGTTGATGCAAGATTTTAAAAGCCAGTGTTATTTTGGTTTAGCGATTCCAGACTTTCTTAGTTTTAGTTATTCATACTAAAAAAATATCTTGAATGCTTAGTTTTAGTTTCTTCCCCCAAATTCTCCATCAAGATTTAGTTAGTTTTTAGTTTTTTTCAATGCCATGTAGACTAATTGTCTTAGTTTTAGTTAATTTATGTTGCCTCTCAAATTATGCAATAATGAGACTCCTTAAAGAAAGTAGTACTGGTAGTTTTCACAAAGAACTTCAAAAATGGCATAATAAAGTGTGGTAATTGGTATGTAGTTTAAAGAATAATTACTTAGCTAATGGGAATATTTTCATCTAATAATGACATAATTCAAGGTGGATTGTTTACAATACAACTAAGCTGTAGAAAACATGAAAAAACTAAAACTAATTATTTTAGATGACAGTAAATTGGATAAAAACTAAAACTACCAGTGTTTTTATCGAATTTACTGTCTTCTTTAATTCGTTTTAGTTTTTCATGTTTTCTACAGCTTAGTTTTAGGTTTTCTTAACAAAAGTAAAATACCCCAAAACTAATGTGTTTTGATTTTAGTTTTAGTCAACTAAAACAACACTTGTACTAGCCCAACAATTCCCTTCATACTGGCAAAGTTGAGTTTTACAAAGTAACAATTAAACAGCACTTGATCATCGAAGTGAAGGTATATCAACTAAAGTCTGGACATGTGCTCCAGCCATATAATTGTAAAATATTTCACATGCCCAGTGGGTGATGCAAAAATAGCATGTCCTAAATATACATAGTTCCTAGAACAGATGTGGTATCATGAAGTGACATGAATAATGTGTCAATTAGCTAGTGTGACATTAGCTGGAAACAATAATAATATTTTGTGTTTATTATAATTATTGATAATAATTAAGTTACTTGTTCTCAATGTGTCATAAAATAGCTAAGTTACTTGTTCTCAATGTGGGTGGTTCCCACAAATAGTTGTGAAAATATTATTTTTTAAATGAACTAATATGGGAGTATATTATTATTATTATTATTATTATTATTATTATTATTATTATTATTATTATTATTATTATTATTATTATTATTATTATTAAGTTGCTAGCTTACTCACTATTTAGGTGTTCTATAAAAGAGAACAAAGTCTGGCTATTTTTTGTTTTATATGCAGTGCAGAGACACTGTTGGAATAAGCTGCTGTAATGATATAAAAGCAAACAACTATAATTTTAACCATTTACCAAATATGTGGATACTTGATGGCTATAACTACAAATAATGGAGAACATTGGAAGCCTTACAAGTTTAGATGTAATCAAACACAACGAATGTTTGTAATTGACTCAAAATAGTTGATATTTGGGATCCATTTCTCAGGTTTCTTTAAACACATTTTTTTAAAAAGTTTCTGAGGGTCAATGTGTCTTTGTACATCAATTTTAGTATTTTGTACAGTTTAACTGATGAAGAATTTCACGAATCAGCTGAAATCATAAATTTAAAAAGTTGGTTATGTTAATTAAATCTTAATCATGAATATAAGCTTCAATGTAATGTAGATTATTACTCAATTCATCTAAAGAACACACAATATCAAGAAAGATAAAGATCAACTGTTAATTTTTAAAAGAATAACACAAAAAATAAACTATTTAAACAGCAAAACAAATAATACAACTTTACATAACATTGGATATAAATACGTCTTTAAGTTCATCAGAATAACGATCACTTCCTCCCATGAAATAAACTTTGTCAGATATCATGATGGCATTAGAGTCGTACAGGGGGCGTGGCAGGTTTCCAGCATGCTCCCAGGTATTAGTCTCCTGATCATATAGCGCTGTAAGGCTGACTCAGGCTCATCTTTGCTCATGTCACTTTCCATGTTGTAACCACCGATAGCCAGTAGAGATCCTCTAAAGTTGAGAGGGCATGCATACTTGCAGTTGTTTGAAGGCAGTTATTTCCATATGTCGGCACTGTCTTCTCCAGAGTGAGAGACGAGAGACTCCAACGAAACACTATAGACTTGAGGACCGAAATTGTAGTAATAACAGTAGCCTCCCATAAGGTACCATGTGTCTCCTACAACCGTAGACTTCATGCTGCTACAACATGCAGGCAAAGAGGGAACCGTAGACCACTACATGTTGGATAAATCAAGAACTTCAATGTCACTAATACTTTCTCCATACCAACCACCAGCCACCACTAACCAATGCTTGTATGTAGCAACTGAAGGTCTTAAGTGAGGTTGTATGAGCATAGGAGGATAAGGGTGTGTCCACTCATTACTATCAGACTGCCACTCCCCTAACTCTTTGATGCTACTGGAACAATTATATTTCTTAACAACACCTCCAATTAAAACCAATTTGTTGTTAATGACAGTCATGGCAAAGCAACTAGCAATGTATGGAGGTAGAGTGTGCCACTCACCGGACTCTATGTTGTAGGTCATCACTGTGAGATAATCTTCATCCTTGACCGTATCTCCTCCTCCAACATACAAGATATCACCGATCTTAACTGATTGGATGAATCCGCTCATAGGTATTGGCATATTTGGACCATTCTTCCAGTCTAATTTCAGTGGGAATTCCTTTAAAATGAGCAACAATAACAACAATAATAAGAAACAAGCATTGTGATGTTTTAGAAGAGAAATTTCTAGTCCCAGAAACAGGATTTATAAGACGAAGAACTTACTAACTGCACTCAAAATCTAAATTACAAAATAATAACAAAAAGTGGCAATGTCTGAATGCGCAATACTAATCAATTTACTGCATGTGCTATATGATTAGATTACGAAAGATACCCAGTCAGGTATGATGAGCATGGAGAATGGTGACACAGAGAATAGTGACACAGAGAGTAATGTCATGCACTTGCTTAACTTTACCAGTCAATATCCAGAAAATAGAGTCTGGTAGATTTAGGGTTAAACCCGGAAAAAATTCGAAGAAAGCTAATTTTGGTATCATTGGAAAGCAGATTTTTCATAGAGTTACATATCCAAAATCCTCTAAATCCTCATTGGGGAAACATTTTTATAGCTGTTTGAATTCTTGGGGTTATAGCAGTTTAAAAATTACACAAATGCAATATCGGCAAAAATTTTTAAATGCTCTTCAAAACAAATGTATTGCTAAAATAGAAAACACAAACATATTTTTGCATTGTTGGACTGTATTTTGGATTTCAGCTTGAACATTTATTAACTTATCAATTTAAAGTAGCAGTATCCTTGTAAACGAGTGTCAAATGCCAGCTATGAAATGACTCAACACTTTTAAGTGGCAAAATTCCAGTGAATTAGTGGACTCAGTTGGGTTATTCCTTCAAGGTTTAAGTTAAAGGAAAGGTCACTGCCACCAGAATCCTCTCTTGCATGCAAATTCCCTTCAATTCTATAGAATTAACTACAGTAATTATGATTAGGGAAAACACACACAACTCACAACAGTAGGCTCATAACAAAAATGGTGACACAGAGAATAGTGACACAGAGAGTAGTGACATGCACTTGCTTAACTTTACCAGTCAATTTCCAGAGAATAGAGTATGTAATACTTATACACTAAAATTGTGCCTCAACTAGCAGTTTGGTGCTTAAATAAGTGTGACTTGGAGCTATTAACCATCAGATTAGGTAGCTTAGTTGTCACATAAAGTAGTTGTCAGTATAGTATGTAGATTGTCCAAGCATGTTCAGTATTATAACTAATTTAAGTATGAGGTGCGCTCTTACAGTAGACTCGTGGGCCAGACCCTTTACCCGATATGAAAAAGAAAGGGTCTGGTCAAGTTCACGTATGCGTTTGGTCTCGCACTGTCAGCACAAGTGTAACCACTGCGGTAATATAGCTTTGATTACGCGGTAATTATGGTTCAGGTGATTTTAGCGCACTGAAATTACTGTCAACATGGATGTAACTGCAGCGGTGGCGGAGAGTGCTCGAGTATTCGGACTTACAGTGAAGGAGAAACAGTTGCAATCATTGCGTTCGTTAGTGGTCGGGATACATTTGTGTTATTACCAACAGGCTATGGAAAGTCCATATGCTACGCTATTCTTCCTAGTGTGTTTGACAAGATAAAAGGTACCATGTACATGTACATATTAATAAAGAATCTATACATATTATGTATATAATATTTGCAGGCTCAACTGGAAATATTGTGGTTTGTATTAGTCCACTAACTGCCCTTATGATGGACCAACAAGCTAAGTTTGCTGGATATGGACTATCTACTGAATTTGTTGGTGAAGCACAAACTGACAAGGAAGTGATAATGAGAGTATTGAATGGGAAAGTACAGCTAATATTTATCACTCCAAAAAATATAGTAGAAAATTCTATTTTTAGAAATATGCTTCTTTCAAAAACATTAATTTAAAGAAAAACTAGTTGCTCTTCTTGTTGATGAAGCGCATTGTATTAAACTGTGGGGAGACCAATTCAGAAAAGCATTTTCTGTTTTAGGTGAGCTCAGGAGCTTGATTCCAAGTGATGTTAATGTAATGGCTCTGACAGCAACAGCAACAAGGGAAACATACAAATGTGCATTACAACAGTTGTCTATGACGAATACAGTTCTGATTACACTGCCTCCAGTTCGAGGAAACATAATGTATGCAATTCATCCTGTAGTTACCCTTGATGAACTGAGTGATATTTTATGTAGAAATTTATGCAGTACAAGTTTTCTTAAAACAGTATTGTTTGTGCAAAAGTATAGAGACTGTTCTGACCTCTATTCCCAACTGGAATACAAGCTAGGTGGTGACATTACATCCCCACGTAATTATCCCAACTTGTCTCAGTACAGACGGATAGAGATGTTTAGCAGTGTTCTTACAGCGGAGAAGAAGGAGCAAATATTGTCTGCTTTTTCTTCTAAGGAGAACACTTTACAACTTGTTATTGCGACCTCAGGGTTTGGATTAGGAATTGATTGCCCAGATATTCGCACCAGTATGCATTGGGGTGTGCCCTGCACAATAGAAGAATAAGTACAAGAAACAGGGAGAGCTGGTAGGGATGGAGAGTATGCTGAAGCTATTTTGTATGAAGGGAAAGTTTCTAAAAATTGTACAAAAATAATGAAAAACTATGTATCAAACTCGAATATTTGCAGAAGAAAACTTATTTTTAAATTTTTTTTGTGTTATTGTGAAAGGGATATGTGTATAACTAATTGTAAATGTTGTGATATATGTGCTAAATTATGTTCATGTGATAAATGTAAACTTTAAAGCAAATGATAAATAGTTATTTCTTGTAAATATGTGAAATAGTTTTCTCTATCGTGGTACACAACTGATCTGTTGTAAATATCTCCATCAGTCCGCATTAAATGTTAAATGAAGCATGTTGTCTCTTGCGTGTTGGGATAAATACACTCTCTTCATCCAATGCCTTTATTACAGCAGCTAAATCTTTTCCAAATTCAGGAATGGGGTGATGCATAGAGTAGGAATGGGATGAAGTTTGTTTCTCGAATTCATCACACACACTATGGACTGCTGCTACACATTTTCCGGCTCTCACAATAGAGCTCTGTTGAATGTTGGCCCCTAAATTTCTGATACATATTTTTAATCTTCTATTTAAGTGCTCCATATGAAGGTCACACGGTATATTGGCACCTTGATATCCTCTTGTGTTAATACACCTACTCCATAGTAGTTGCTCTCGCTGGCGATCTGAAAACAGGTAGTAGTATTGCAACAATAAGTTGACTGCTTCTTTAGCATAGTTTTGTTTATTTGAAGATTTAAAGATTACTAACAAAAATTTCCAGTAACGAAGTATTCTATCACCATCACCTTATCTAATCGAATCATGAAACCCATGCCAAATTAATGAAAGAGACAGAAACTCAATTCCATAGCAATGTACACCATCTTCACATTGTGTTCTTATTTCTGAACTTCGATCCATTGAGCTGCAATTGTCAGAGTCGTGTCCCTTGGATTTTTTGAAGTCGGGTATAGTTACAAATTTAACTACTATACGTCTCACAAGTTCAACAGAATTGTCAGTTGGGTAATAGGACAGTATTATGTTAGCAGCAGCCGTAGTATGCGCAAAAGAAAGTCTTCTGCAGAATTCATATTAGTTGTTGGGTCTGAGGGTACTGATGTGCGATGAATAAGGTTTCGCAAATGGTACATGGTGCACTTCTCCTTAGCTAATTTTGGTGAAAAGAGCCGTTTCCATATAACCTGAACAATGCATTATTAATCAATTATTATGATATTAACAATGACAAAAAAAAAAAACTGCAATAAATCACTTACATCTACAAGAACCATTCGTGAATGCCAGTCCTCCACAACTGGAATTAAACCATGTAAACGGTCACATGCTTTGTCTTGAGTTACTCTAAGAGCCTGTGTTCTTCGTACCCTGGCAGCAGTGAGCTGATCACCTCCAAGTAATATTTTAAAGAACCGGGTGTCATCAAAAGTAACTTTGCTTGCATCTGGAAGACTAATTTCACCCTCTTTCGGCAAAGTTGGAACAAATTTCATGAGATGATCCAAAATTTTACTCATTTCATCGAGTTTGTTTTCATTATGAAGTAAAACTCCCATTGGTATCTGCAAGATGATAGCTGACATTGTAACAACCATAACCACGTGCCTTTTGATTGAAACAGACACTCATTTATTGGTTAATCAGTACTCACCACTTCACTTTTTGTGGCCATTTCCTTTGAATATCTGTTGGGGATATGCATAACAACTTGCTTAGCCTGGTCTTTGAAATCGCTCACATGTTGAACAATGATCCTTCAATTAAAATTCACATCTTATTGAAACATAATATAATATATAATATTATATATATATATATTATACCTTGACAGAAGTATAGACATTTCTTCCTTCAAGCAGTCAATTATATCTTCTGGAGATGGAAGCAGCTTATAAGGATCCGGAGTGGAAGAAGCTGGTGTTGCATCTGACAAAGAAGCAGTAGGAATTCGATCCTTGACTCCATATGCATGAAAATGATGCAAAGAAAGACTTCTGTGCTCATCTCGTTGAAAAGAAGGTCTCACCGTTTTGTCTACATTGTCTCCAACTAGCTTGTATCCATAATAATTAGTGCCCAAGAAGAATTCTTCTTGTTGGTCATCAGTAGCTGACTGCTGTAGCTCCAGTGCATAAACAGTTGAGGACCCAGAGGTGTCAGACGAAGGTATACTTTGACTATCTTCGCTTTGGCTAATGCAACCACTGATATTGGATGAGGTGGACAATGGACTGAAGGTTAACGACTCATACTTGCTATCTTCATCTGAAGACTGTGGCAATGGATTAAATAGTCGCATGGTGATACAGTAGTGGCTGCTGTGGACTAGATTATACCTGTGAGAAACATAGAAGTAAATGCCTTTTCTTGTCTCCATCTCATTAAATTTTGAAGTACATATCCCCTCATGTCATATTAAAATACTTACTATAAATCAGGTTACTTCATTAGCTCTGAATGCAAAAGGGAAGTCTTTCCCCTGGCCTTACAGTCAAAGGGCACTTTCAAGCTTTCTATTAACAAACTATAGAAAACACTGTGTGTATGTATTGTTGTTTATGTTTTTGGTGCTTTAAAAATAATGTTGATTTATATTTAAAAGGACATTTTAACTTTGAATTGCATATTCCTGGCATGTTAAACAAATTAGTCAGTGTAAGGTTTTTGTGGTCTGGTATTTGTCAAAATATCCTCATCAAAACTTCAACACATTAGGAGTGTATGAGAAGAAATAGCTAATATTGTATTATTACACATATAAATATATAACAATCTCCAACCACTCCATGTGTGCCTATCTTATCAAGGAACTTTGAACTTAGTGGAAACACTGAGTCAGGACCATGACATTGGGATTCAGATTTGGTCAGATGATCTAAAAAATAAAATCTTGATTCCTAACTCACAGGTATCCCAGTAAACCAAATTAATTATGTCCACCTTATTTCTGATTAGATAAGTATGAAACTAATAAAAATAATACAGCATCAAAAGGTAAACTTGCTTTTTCTGTGTGTGTATCCATAATAATCAAATCAGCTATGAATTGCCTGCTATAGCCCTGTTTGAATCAGAGTTACATTCAAAACTGAAACCCTAGCTTGGTATTTTAAGTTTCAATGAGCCCTTGCAAGTGATTTGTGGGTAGTTTTTTTTTATAAATGACAATCTAACATAATAGAAATGTTTGATTTCATAGACTCCTACATTTATAAATAGATAGTTAGTGAAATTCAAATGTCCACCAAACATTCTGAACTGCATTTAGCCCGCAGTAGTTAAAATATAATAGCAAGTTTCGTTAAGGAGGGCATTAAATTATCCAGACCCGTTGAAATTACCTGAACATCTGGGGAAGCATGATCTCCAGGCTGACAGCTACTGGATGATTGAGACTGAGGGGTTAATCTTGCAGAATCTTCATCCAGAATAGAAACTTGAGAAGCTGCCATACAAAGCTGCTTGGAAGCTGGCTCACTACTGCTAGAATCTGGGAGATGTCTTTTCCTTTGTGCTTCCATTGGTGTTCCAGAAACAGACTGTAGTTTTGATAGCATGCTTCTGACTTCGTTATTGTGTTCTGATAGTTTCTCATTAAGATTAATAATTGATTTTAACTGAAATTCACAAGTGCTGCATCAGTATGCCTCCCTATCACTGAGCGTTTCTAAACTTTCTAGAGACACACTAGACAGCTTCTGCAGTTCTTCTTTCAAACTAGAACAGCTAGGACCATGTAGCTTTCTGGCATAAGCAGCAATTCATTCCTACCGTGCCATAGAAACCAAGCCAAATTTGCGGCGCGAACGTCTCTGTTTATATAGTGAGGTCACTGTCACTTAAAACCAATTACCGGTCCGAGAAATTCCAGGACCAGCGAGACCAAACGCATACGTGAATTTGACCAGACCCTTTCTTTCTCTTCATATCGGGTAAAGGGTCTGGCCCGCGAGACTACTCTTACAGATGCTGCTGCAGCATAGCTAGTTACATCAAAGTAACTTCAGTTCTTACTGCTACGGATAGCTATCTTGGCAATATCAACACAACTTCAACTCAGCGTGACAAATTAATGTTCAAATAAAAAGTGATATTATTTTGTGAAGTTATATTTCTTAAGATATCTACTGTTCCTGAAAAATGGAAGTGGTACACATATGAATTATAATGATGTAAACAATAAACTCAGTATTCTAAATATATATAATATGTATATATATATATATATATATAATTATACATATCTGTAATCTAACTTATCTTGGACATTAACAATATAGCTATTATGACTTCCTCAATTTTCTGTAATTTAAATGAGCCATTAAAAAAAAAAGCTTCATATGAGCAACAATTTAATGATGAGGTTTGTTATTTAAACTTTCAAACAGTTAACCATAGAATTAGGATAATTAGAAAACAACGTAATTGTAGATCGACTTCATTGAAAACTACACTGATGTAGTTATTTTTTGTCATGTTCTTTCAATATCTGGAAATAAAAATCAAGAGAACACCTAACAACTGAAAAAAGCTAATGATACACAAAAATAAGGGGTTCTGGGTGCTCTGGACTAGGCATTAGGAGCCACTTCTGATTAGGCATATTGAAACTGGGGCCCCCACATCAATGACAGTCCAGAAGTGGAAAGGAAGTCCAGAATAATCTGAGAGCAATTGAGAAAATATATTGGTCATCCCATTTTCCCTGACAGACAGTAACCCACTGACTCTCCAGCCAGCCAGGTAGTAGGTATCATGTTTCAGTGTGACTTCACTGTTGGTCACTCTGATGTCTCCACATAAAACCCCTCCTACATAGTGGGGATTACAGGGGATTTCAATGCTGGATGTCCCCCCCCCCCCCCCCCCCCCCCCCCCCCGGGGGGTGGAGCATTCACGAGGTCAATTTTAAAATCCCCACATAATCCCCAGTCTTTCCCATACATTCGTAGTGGGGCTTAACATTGATAAGCGCATTATATCTACGTATTGATAGCAAGAGCTACATATCGATTTGCACGGGCCACATATCGACTTACATAAGCTACACATCGGCATATTGATACTGCCCAAAATTATTCTTTGGGTCTTTGTAATAGCAAGCTAAATACTGTATAGTAACGCTGACTGATCGGACCTTTGGTGCTTCATTGTGTAAGGGTCAAATTTGTGCATTTATACGGCTCTATGGAGTGCAGGGAGATTGTGTGTATAGTACTAATAGTGGAAGGTAAGTATCTTTAAAGTATTATTTCTTTAATGCTCTGAATTAAAGTACAGCTATCAACATGTGACATAACTCAATAGATTATTTAATGCTGCTCTGGACATAATTAAACTACCAACTATTCCAACATTCTGGGTCGAAAACAAACCCACACAGTTAGCTATTAAAAAACAAACAATTTCCAATAATCTGTTAGATTATAATTAATTGGCTTATAGTTGTCATTGTAGTCCGACATCAACCAATTATCCTGTTATTTTAGGTATCTTTGACAACTTAGGAAGCAGGCTGGGACTCAATGACAACTGATCCAACGTCAATAAGATCTTGAGTGGCAGTGAGTCACCCATTGACCAATAAAATTCAGTGGTTCATCGAGAAAACTTATAAAGGGGGTGGTGATCTTCAAATTTTAATTAATTGTTGCAACCACACCCACTTTGACATATGATTTACTGACAACAGTTGAACAAATGTGCTATTACTGATTCTCTCATCTAATTTTATCCTGCAAATTACAGGAAAATATCCTCATTAGTGTATTCATTAACAATAAACAATTGAATGAATACCATTAGAGTTTAGAGTGGGGAGAGTTGACATGCCACCCTATTCACCCCACTGAATCAGAACCTGAAAATATGTAGGAAGCCTTAAAGCTAAGTTACATTTATATTTTTTGTTTTCCTGCACAACTAGCTATACATCTACAAACAAAAAGATAAAGAGATTCTATCCAATTCTCTATACCATTTTATGCAAATGGAGGAAAGCAGCAGGTTGCTTTCAGGATTAGCTGCTAGGGTTTTAAATTTAATTTATTGCACACATTTTAGTAGAGTATTAGGACTAGAGCCCTAATTTATAACTTAGCTAAGATTTGGCTTGCCAATACATTTTTCAGCTAAACAATTAACTACTAGCTAGATAGTATTTGGACCTAATTTGGAATAATAGTAAATACTTTTAAGTATAATTATATTTGTATATGTATATACATTGCACGCATAACTATTTTTCTTCTTTATGGAGTATTTGCAGTAATCATGCAACTTGTGAGGTGTGTTTGTTCATTACTACAGCTGTCTCTTACATTATAGGTGTGATAAAACTTCCACAGATTGTTTAACCTACTGACTATAGCTAATATAATTCTATAACAAGCACACTATATAGCTGCACATAATGGGAAACAAGAAAATATTGCATATATCAGGCTACCCATGTGTCAACTATGTGAAGATTCATTTGACGTAAAAGCAACAGACTATACGGTCACGCCAATCAGAAAGATGAATAAGGACTGCATAAAATTATGCTGAAAAGTTGTTTTTGTTTTTGCTTGTCTATGGAAAGGGTTACTTCACTTCACCTTCCTATTCCAAGGTTATTGTATCATTAATATTATAGAATCCCCCTTTCAAACTATAATGAGTAGGGGTAAAATAATGTAATTACTGTTAAAGTTGATATTAAGAGGCCTACTCGATTTCTAAGTGGCACCATGGCAGGCATTTCTTAATAACTTCTTAGGACTGAAAATAGTATTTTAAGTTCATATTTTATGTTATGCTATAATGTTGTTGCATCAGCTAGTTATTATCAACAGTTGCTGTATAATAAAAGTACTATTCTTGCGTATAAATAATTTTTAACTAATTTAGCTAATTTTGCTTTCATATTTCCCATTCATATCATTTGTTAGTGTTCTCTTCAATCTTTACTACAAGTTCTTGATTTAAAATTATTTCAAGCAATGAGACACAAACTCTGGCTGTAATGTATCCAGGTTTTCTAAATCTGCATACGTAGCAGGTAAAATATTGCCAGCAAGTGATATATAATATACATATCTTTATATATATTATGTGCGTGGAGAACCACTCCACATGAACATAATCATTTTAGCTAGTTATGTTTTATATCATTATCCTTCATCATTCCAGAGGTTAATGGACACTGTCTTGTTCTTCTTTACTTGTAATCTCATTTTGTTTAACTTCCTTACTAATCAAAGTTACTCTTCTAAGATGCTGAAATTAGATTACTTTTGGTCAGTTTATGTGGAGGTCGCTGAGAGCTTAAACATTCCCTGTAACCACGGACTTCTTGACAAATTCACCTCACTATTTGCTAATAGGATTTGTGGAATCAGTATTGTAGGGTGACAGAGAGGAAGTAAGAAAAACACATCTTGCTGTCTCTTCAGGCCACACACTAGTTGTGTGTACGTGTCTGTTATAAAGGGATCTGCAGGAAGTTTAACATCTGGTGAGCACTCCAACAGATCATTGTCATTTCTATCTCTTAACTGAGAGCAATTGTGAAATCAGTATTGTAGGGTGACAGAGAGGAAGTAAGAAAAACACATGTTGCATGTTGTTTGGTGAGCACTCCAACAGATCATTGTCATTCTATCTTCTCCATAAAAAAGGTAGTTAGCTCAGAGCTTTCTAGTATACACAGATCAAGGAACTAAATTGGCTGGGTTGGTGGAAGCCTTCCAATCAGCAGCCATTTTGGCAATTCTTTAATGATTTTTTTGAGCACCTTCATAATCGTGATCAGGGAAATGCCCTCCATTTGCTAGGCAGCACAAGAAATTTCATAACTTGGAAAATTATGTAAATAATAATACTAGATTAGACAAATAGTAGGTATATATATTATTCAATTAATGAAACAATACTTACAGCACACCTGCCTCACATCACTAGGAGCCAGCTTTCAATGTGTGAACAGTGGTAGTAATGCCATCAAGGAAAAAATGTTAACGCACAGAAATAGCTATCTGTGCTAGTTAGTTGTGTAGCATGAGCAAAATCTTTTGTCCAATTTTTTATGCTTGTTATGTGCCTATAATAATATATGACTAGTATACTGCCATTGATTATTTGGAATGTGCACAGTGTAATTACATTCTCTACTTGCAGAGATATATTGCCACAAAGACTATTATCTTATTAATATTGAAGTACAAGGTTAAGATCATATTATGTAATTGTTTATTACATGATCTTGAAAGTGAAAACTTTTATTACCTAAAACTGACATGATAACCTTCAGGTACATAACATTCAATTAATGGAAGCAAACAATAATTAATAAATAAATAAATTGAGCCAAAAATTCACAGTAAAATAAGTCAATAAATGAGAATCCCCAATGCACTGTAATGCATAAAAGTTAAAAAAAATAATTTGATGGTCAAATTTTATGGTGGTATGTTTATTAATTAAACATATTGACAGTTTTCACTTAACAGTTTTGACTTCCATCTGTTGATATGTCAACATAAATATGATGATATAATAATATTGCTATGAGTCACAAACACATATTATTATTGCATCTATCTATCCAATGTGTAGTAAGACAAGCAGAGGCAGTCCTTTTTCTTCAGAGATGGCTGAAATGTATGCTATTGTAGACTTGCTAAGAGATTATCAGTGAAAATCTTAATACTTCCAATTATTGCAGCAGTAGCTTGCTTCCTTTGTATCTCTTTTATAATTATGTTCGCTGTAATATTTGTCAAAATATCTGCTTTAGAGGCAATGGATACAAAGAGTTTAGAAACTAATACTGCTACTACTACTTCATCGATAAAGCGAATATCAACAGAAGTACCACCTCATTACCCAAGTTCGTGTGCCGATGTAGTGAATGATAATGTGACAAAACTATCAGGTTATTACATCTTGAGATCAGCCACTGGAGATTTAGTTAATGTGTATTGTGACACCACCAGGAGATGCAATGGAGTCAGTGGAGGATGGATGAGAGTGGCCAAGTTAGACGTTAATTCCCGTCCTCAAACTTTGATGCCTAAAATTTATAGGAATGGAGCTTTTCACACGTGCATTGCTAAAGAAGATGCACAGAAGTGATGAAGACGTGGCAGTCAATACTTTGGAACTCTATGTGCAATAACAATTGAATTTGAATATCTAGGATTAGTTACTGACTAGCAAAATATTCTTAGCTTTATTGTCTGATAATGTGTAGCACATTATATTGCATTCAAAAGTACTTTTTGTATATATTTGTATTATAATAATATTGTAATGAATGAGTATGCAGAAGTATGATATGATTGTCAGCTGGTTTGTTATTTTATATGGATGTATATACTGACTCCTAGATCAGTTATTGATTAGCTATTACCGTTCAGTGAGTTAATTGAGAAATTCAAGTTTAATCTCTTCCTCATTTGCTCAGCAATTGAAGGGTGGCATGCGTTTGTTTACATTCTAGTGATACTATTCTTAACATTTTTGTACATTGGACTATAAGTAAATAAAAGGTTTCTATTTGCCACTAAGACAATGCCATGTTGATATGGTTATGCAAAATGTGGTGTGACAAATGAAAAATAGCTTACGAATGATGCAGACAGAGTATTTATTATCATACTTAACGAAATGTATAGCTATAGTGTGTAAATATCCAGATGTGAAGTCCACACACACACACTCACTACACACACACATACATACACACATACACAGACAATACAAATTGCAAACACTAAACATGATATGGGTAAAAGGTCTATAATCCAGAATATTCTGTTCAATGACGTTTGAGACAAAGTCAACTACCGAGCAACACAGAAAAGCCAGGGTCAAAGTACAAAAATTACATGTATATGTCCAAACATATTATAATATATGAACAAATATCCCCGATTTTTAATAGTGTTACCCTGATTGTATCTCGCTTGCTTCGCTCGCTCGCCGAATACATGCATTACTTAATAATACCTACACACATTTACGTTCTTGTAGAAAATATATTGATCTAAGATGAAATTTATCCTGTAATTCACAGTTGCTCTTGGCCATGTAAAATATCACTACTGATGTCAAATAATGTGAACAACCAAAAAATGACCAGCCCAGTGCCGCCTACCAGTTTTGCTACAGTAGTCAACTTATGACAACATTAGGTTAACATGCATTATAGTTTGAGTAGCCAAATATAACTTGGCTTCACTTCATGAAATTTAAACGCTACTCAAACTGTAAGTCATAGAAATAAATCCCTTTTTACTGTCAATGACTTCGTTTCTGAGGAAGAAGACCCAATCACACTGTAATCTAATTGTTGCATACAATGCTCAGCGAAGGAACTTCTAATATGAGTATTATCATTGTTTAGTCACTTGCCTTTGCAAATTCAGTTACATGATTGGTCAGCTCCTGGTCTTAGATTTGTCCGAGATACTTGAATGATCTTTTAGTTAGTACCAACCCTTTAAGCATTAAATTCTTGTAGAGACGCTTCTTCGCAGAAGCAGGAATAGATGGAGACCTGGGCCAAACAACGCTGATAAGAGCGTTCCTCGGTGATCCAGTCCTCCAGAAGTAATGCTGCCACCAGTTCTTTGCCACTCTCAACCGTTCCCGATGCTTAGGGAACTGGTGAAAGCTCCCAGCTACCCTTGCTGACTTGAGACAGAGTTGAATGTTAGTTCAATCTTATAATTAGCAAAAGACGAATCTGAACACACGTGTGTGTGTGTGTGTGTGTGTGTGTGTGTGTGTGCATGTGTGTGGCAACTTCCATATGGTTTTTCTTCCTGTGCCTCCCACCAGTCCACTCAGCTGTGATTTGGTGCCTGACATTTTCTGGGGTGCAAATTCAGAACCTTTTCTCATGAAACAGCAATGGTCCAGATGGAACTTAGGTGCCCACACCACTTGCTGTGAGGAAAGGTCTTCATGGGCTATATGTATGTATAGTATCTAAATATTGTCTAGAACAGTTCACACCAGGTGTGTGCAATTCTTCATAACTGGCAAGGAATCATTGCATTTTGCCTAAGAAGGCAAATGTGCCCCTTAAAGTTACATTATGATATTACTAGTTTGTATGTATTGTGGAACATGTTTAGCTACTGTTTAATGACCCTAACCTATACAAAGGTTTAGTTTCTCAAAACTGAGCGGTTTGCATAAAGCAAGTATTATTATGTCATTTCAGTTAACTTCCATAAGGTGACATTAATGACTGAAGTGTTGAAATTATAATTGGCAGTGTTTGATACAGAGGAGGAAAAACACTGGGACTTCGCCTCTCCCTCCTCCACCCCCCCCCTTCTCCCAATTGTGATTATGCATTGTGTAAAGTTTTTATTACAACTATTATGATATGATTTCAGATTCAGGCTATACAAAAACTTGGCTACCAAGTCCTTGCAATTGGACATTTTGAAGATGATTTACAGACGTCATACACAACAGACTTGGCACATTTGATGGAGAGACCTTTTGTAGAGTCTGTCCGAGCTGCTATGCTTAATGGTATAATTGTGCAACATTTAGATTTCATTCTGTAACTCATACTATCTGTATATTTGTAGTACTACCTGTAGACGTGGAAGCGGACACTTCAAATCCGGTACTGTGTTCCAGATGTTCTGCAATCACGACTCCAGCACCGCCATTGAAAGCTACCAAGTTACCCTCAGTTGCACACCCATCGTCCACACCCATCGTCATCTACACTGCCATTGAAAGCTACCAAGTTACCCTCAGCTGCACACCCATCGTCATCTACACCGCCATTGAAAGCTACCAAGTTACCCTCAGCTGCACACCCATCATCATCTACACCGCCATTGAAAGCTACCAAGTTACCCTCAGCTGCACACCCATCGTCATCTAAACACAGCCATTGAAAGCTACCAAGTTACCCTCAGTTGCACACCCATCGTCATCTACACCGCCATTGAAAGCTACCAAGTTACCCTCAGCTGCACACCCATCGTCATCTAAACACAGCCATTGAAAGCTACCAAGTTACCCTCAGTTGCACACCCATCATATACATGCCAACCACTACCTACACACTCATCCTCAAGTTCACGCCCACGGTCGTCTTCACACCCACAACCTCAAACAAGCCCACAGTTTTCTCAACTGGCTGCTGCCCATCTTCAATTAACTATGTGTCCACAACTGTCTACACACCCACAATCATCTGCACCCTCTCCATTGTACACATTGTGTACATCTTCACAGTTTTCTGAACACCCACAATTGTCTACAGACCCATCGTCTACATATCTGCAACCGTATACTTGCTCACAGTCATTTGTAACCCCACAATCATCTACATATCATAAACTGGCTTCATGTTTACGTCCATGTGTATCTACAACTTCATCAACAAGCATTAAGCCTATTATAATTCCACCCACTTCTCCCATGCAAGTGCTTGACTCACATTCTGAAGAAATGCTTTCAACATGTACAGATTCAACAACTACCATTACACATTCATCTGTAGTTTCAGAACCAATGGAGATGCCTCAGTCCGACAGCAATATGTGGATATCAAGCCTGCGGTTGTTAAAATCTGACCACATTGTTCTGGAAAATCACCAGTGGCTCAATGACAATATCATTTTTGCCTCTCAACAACTACTGAAGCATAAATTTGATATTCATGGCCTACAAAGTCCACTTCATGGAACAAAATTTACCTTTAAAGTGCTTCCTTGGAATTTTAAGTATCTACAGATATTACATATTAAAGGAAACCATTGGATTTTGGTGTCCAATATTGATGTCGATTCGGGAAGAAGTTCATCAAGCAGAGTGATGATCTATGATAGCTTGCTCTCAGAAGATATTGTCTCCAACACAATGCAACAGGTGTGTTCATTCCTTCGGCCCACTTCTAAAGATATCAGAGTCGACATCATGAAGCAAACCAACAAGTTCGATTGTGGTCTGTTTTGCATTGCTAACATGACAGAGTTAGCATATGGATATAATCCAGTAAAAGTTATATGGAATGTGAAGAAAATGAGATCACATTTATCTACTTGTTTGAAGAATGGAAAATTGCAACGTTTTCCTATTCTAAAGGAGAGGAGAATTCCTTTTGGTAAAGCTGTTACTTTTACCACTAAAATAGACATTTTTTTGCGATTGTCGTATGACATACAACAGTGACATTGATGATATGATTGAGTGTGTGGCTTGTTCTGGGTGGTTCCACAATGTGTGTGTTAATATTGCTAATGTCAGCGAATATTGAAGCAAAAAATGGCTTTGTAAAAAGTGTAAGCCTTTGTTTGGCGACTACTATGCTAACAAGAAACAGTGATTCATTCATGTTTTGAACTGAGTGCTTGTGTCATCATTATGAATTATAATATTGTCAAATGTTATTATTAAATAAATTGATTTTAATTCAATAAACATGTGGGTGGTGGGATAAACAATACTATAGTAGTATATCGGGTATACAATAATAATTATAATTGTGGACAAATAGAAGATGACATACACTATCCCAGCATTACTGCACCCTGTTGTAAAAGAATCATTTTTCTGGATATGACACACACACATCGCCAACACCCATACACACATACACACACACCGCCAACACCCATACACACATACACACACACACACACACATACACACACATCGCCAACACCCATACACACATATACATTAATACGTATACACATAAAATTAATGTGTTCAATAGTATACGTCAACTCTATTGATTAACTATAACTAACCTTGCCAGTTCCATTTGTGTAGTACACTTGACATCATCTGACAAGACCTTGGTCCTGAAATTTAATTCATGAAATTAACAATTTTTAATTAAAAACTACAGCACAAATGATAAGCAAGCAAGTCTAGCTTATAACTAAAAAGTCTATATCAAAAGCAAGTGAAAAATGTTTTATCAACCTCACACGTACAATACAAATTAATTTTTTTTAATTTAAAGTTCACAGAATCTCAATTGTGTCGCACCTGAGAATGTCAAACTCACTTCGCTCACTCACCAATAAAAAAAACATCCTACTGTAATACCATACAAAATAAAATATAATATGGGTATAATTCACCGTAAGTCGTAGTAAGTATGAAGTGTGTGATAATAGATAGTCTTCCACTGGTTTGGTCCTACATACAAGACAAAATAACTTGTCACAATAGCCATACTTCCTAAGTATACTCTTACTTGCTGCTATGAAAGTAGCACACTCATACGACTTGACTTCTTCTGATAGCCACATCTGAACAATGGCCCAATTATCACATTCACCCTCTGGAAGCAGCTCATTTAATGTCTCCCCTGAAATTTGTGCAACTTTTTTCGCTCTTTCCCACCGTATAAGCAAAAGATTAGCTGTATAAAATAATTTTTTGATGTCTTTGTTAGCACACACACACACATATAACACACACACCCACATATTCTTTCAACAGCCTATCTTTGGTCTACAGATATATTAATATTTTATGCTATGGAAATGGGGGTCATTCTTTCATCCAGTCATAATTAAAAAAAAACCTGGTTCTCAATGCGGGACAAAAATTCATGACATACCCATTTATTTGATTTGCTCACCAAGCTTTGATTTTGTCATTATGCCATAATACACAAGTCCATGGGCCAAGACATCTGTACGATGAGTAGGTCTCATCTCTTTAGTCATCCGATTAAATCCTCTCAAAAATATGACCATAAACGCTCCATGGTTTCCCCGTCACTGAGACCAATACCCGAGCATCGCCTTGGACCAAACTGCAACTATTATAATTTACACACTAAGCATCCTATTAAAATGTAAATAAGATAGCTTCATTGATTTTTGGAATATACTTATTGGTGAGCAAGTGAAGTGAAAGTGAAGCGAGTGAGACACTTACAGGGGTAGCACAATTCAAAATCGGAGATATTTGTTAGTTTATATGTTTGGACGTATGTATGTCATTTGTACTTTGACCCTCGCGTTCTTGTGTTTGCTAGGAGGCCAACCCTGTCCCACACTCCCTAAACAGAATCCTATGATGTATCAATCTTTGCCCACATCATTCAATTGTTTAACATAAAGGTAAGTCTTGGTATGTTCAGTAAACATGAATGTGTGAAAGTGTTGTGCGTTACAGCTACTGCTTAGCTAAAGAATAGCACAACGTAAACATTTTAGTAGCAAATAAAAATATAAAATGCCTTTACACAGCTTTTACGGCAGTGTGAGCAGAAATGCCTATTGTTTTTTTATTTGTTTTATATTTAAGTCGAACAGTTCCGGCAAATGGTTGCTATGGCATTGCAAGTATTGATATAAAACTCACCTGACAAGATACTTTGTGGCCAAAGGAATGGAATGTGGGCAAACACAAAGTAGTTTTTTCCAATATATCCCGCCGATGAGATGACTAATAATGAAACCAAATTTATCTCAAATGACTTTGAAGACTACACGCAATATCATACATCACATATAGGTTATTGCTAGTGGATTCATTAGCTTCAATAATCTTGTCCAGCATATACACTGCATATCCAAGCCTACAACATTGCAAGTATTTCACATGTGAAAAAAAAAGAGTATGTGTTCACCTTTCTCCATGCTTCAAATTGATAAACTTCATAGGAAATTCATGGCGGCATGCACATCCAAAAATAGCGGTCGCATCCAGTGCCCTAAACCTGCTTTTACTTCTCAGAGCACAAAATTGCTGCAATCCTGAACAAGGATTCATACTTGTAACGTAACTAAATAAATAATTTCTTACATCATTCCTTCCTGTAGTGTGTTGATATTCAGCAACAAATTCATCTTCTTCCAATTGATTTGAAAACCATAAATGTCCATGAAGTGGTTCACGATGACTGTGTCCTGCAGACTTCTTCCTCGGCAATCCAAATAAACCATCCATAGCGTAGACAACTTTGCCGTAATTCTAACACACATACATTACAAGCTCTATATTTCTGGTAATGAAAAGAAACTACACAAACCTTGGGACAAGCTGGACAGACATTACCCAAATCCAATTCAGATGATATATAATTCAAGTGTCGCAATTCATGTTTTAAGTATCTGCATGTTTTAATAATTATTATTATTAAATTTGATTCATTCTCATACTCCCTTCCACCTACCTGAACTCTTCAAAAGAATCTATCATTGACTTATAAATATTTATTTTCTAAAAATAATAATAAAACATTTGAGAAGCTTGTAAAAATATTATATTTTTACTGTGACAGCAACAAAACAAAGTTCCAACATCACCTTCAATGAATTAATTTGGCATCTAAAGGCGAGGGATCTACAGAAATCATTGATGGACACATGTGCTTCTAGTATTAGTGCCTCCGCCCAGTCCAAAAGGCCAAACGTAAAAACAAGTTGAGAGTGGTGGGGTGTGGCTGGCCACAACTTTGCTCTGGCTAATGTCACTGGAAGAGGCTCACAACTGCAGCAAGTGAAATCTATGGAATGGTGTGTTCCTAAACATGTACCACCAGACAGTAAACTCAATAACTTCAGTTCTACAAAGCTTCATAATTCACCAATTAACAGAAGGGAAAACAAAATATTTGTGAGCTATAAAAAGAGAAAGAAGAGAGTACTATTTGCCATTGATGCAGCTCAATTCAACTGCTGCACAGGGTGCAGCATATCGTCAGAGTACTACTAGATACTATCCAGAATAGCCAATTGGTATTTGCACACACACACACACACATACACACACACACACACATGATTCATACATGGACGTCCGGAAGGAGTTCAGAAAGTGGTAAACGAGGCCACAGATATTGCATACAGAGAATAGCATTAACTTATAAACGCAACCTCTATGTTTAAGAGAAACTTGCATATATTTACTTTTGCCATCGACCTGGCTCAAATTAAACTGACGGTATTAAACAACACAACACAAATCATAATACTTACCATCCATTTCTCTGCAGCATGTAAGATACTAAACCGGGAATGCAAAGAATCCATGCAAGTCTGACAGTAGTAAGACTGAGGTCCACATTGCAAGCATCTTATCAGGGCATAATTTTCTTGGCAAATTGTGCAAGTTTGATCAGTAGGCATTCTCTCTGCTTCAGTAACTGCAGATAGCATTTTCTTTCTTATTGCCGCCCAACCTATGGCAGGTCTAGAAGTCCATTTTAGAGGCTGCAGGACAAAAGATCGACGAGCCATTAAACCCACAGAAGGAGCACGGAGCCAGTAGTATGATGACAGTAGGCGTGGCTCATGAATGGGTGGAGTTTATTTGGAATGTAACGTACTTCCAGGACTACGTACATTCCCTTGATTTCTACTTCCCGCTGGGTGATTCATTGGGGGGGGTGTCGTTCGCCTTCTGTTTGTGCGTGACTATAGCATTCATTGCACGGCCGTAAGGTATAGTATTTGTGGATATCCTCTCAAAACAAGGGCAAGGCTCCCTTAGATCATGGCTGGGAGACAAGACTGGTCTAGAACCTTTAGAAGAGATTCTAAATTACAACAGTATTTCTTAGACCGGGTGGTACCTACAGGGAAAACACTTGGAACAGGTTCATATGGCTCAGTGTTAGAAGTGAGTGAAGTGATCTAATTAATCAACTCAAGAAAAACTGATTTGAAGTTGCTCTTTTTAGTTTAGCTATGCATGCATTGAACAGACATTGTTTTAGCTAGGCTGAGTAATTTAAGTACACTCCATTTAGATAATATTATACCAAACCTGTAAAACCTTGTTCAGTTCATTTAGCTTATACAAAATGTTATTTCAGGTAAAGTATAGCAAGGTTTTGTGTGCTGCCAAACGTATGCACGAATTATTACTGGATCCTGATAATGAAGGAGTTCGAGAGATTGTAAACAAATATCAACGAGAATGTCAACTCATGGCAGGTCTCCGACATCCTAACATAACACAGTTCCTTGGTCTGTGTTTCCTTGAGGGATCAGAGCTACCTCTACTGGTGATGGAGAAACTAGAAATGAGTGTGGACGACCTCCTGGAGTGTTCCCCTAATATTCCACTAGCAGTCAAGATTTCCATTCTTACAGACACAGGCAGCGGTTTAGTTTACTTGCATAGTCTAGGACCTCCCATAGTCCATAGAGACCTGACTGCGAGGAACATCCTCCTCACATCATCTCTGACAGCTAAGATCACTGACATGGGAAACTCTCGCATGGTAACTTTAAGACCAAGTCAACTAGCCCAAACACTCTCAAAGAATCCGGGGACCACTGTGTACATGCCACCAGAGGCTCTCAGCGAGAGCCACAAATATGGCCCATCTCTAGATGTGTTCTCATTCGGACATCTTGCCCTCTATGTACTGACACAGGTAAACAGAGTTGTGTATGCAACATCTACTATTACCGTATTCCAAACTGAAGCTATTTGAATCAAGGTTAAGTTGAGGTTGTCAACATATTATAAGCTTATTATAGTATTTAGCAGATATTTAGCTGGAGTATGTAAGATTTTACTAATCAGTCAAGTCATTCTCTGTTTATAGAATATTGAATTATTTTTGTGCACATTTATTTTTAAAATTTTATAATAGGTTGTAGACTACGTATGAAAATTGTCTTGATTGTAAATAAAATGTGACAAGATTGTACAAATATGACTAGAATGTAATAATTAAATAATTTGTTAGACTTTTCCAGGAGAGCTGCTATTGGCTACACGTTCAGATCCACACAATCCTGGTCGAGTTATTGGTCGCACTGAAGTAGAGCGTCGTGAGGTGTACGTGAAGAAGTTGGAGTATCAGTTATTGAAGTCTCATCCTATTCTAGTAGAGATGGTAACTTATTGTCTACACAATACTCCTCAAACAAGACCTACTGCTGAGCAACTACTGGAGACACTAACACCAGTACAGGATGCTATGGAGCACATACATGGAGGAAATCTAGGGAGGACCATCAGCATATCCAATGTGTTACACATTAAGGAAAAAAATAGAAGAATAAAAACACTTGAGGTAAGTATAACTACTCAATTACATTTTTCTGTTTATTTCAATGAAGTGTACAATTGAATACCATAATAAAGTGCATAAGTCTAAGCCTAGTCATATGACAGCGTTAGCACTTGAGGGTCATTTTTTTAATGTTACAATACTTACAGGGGTAACAGTTGAAAATCGGGGATATGAGTTTGTTTATATTATATATGTGTGGACGTCGTACGTTTGTCATTTTGTACTTTGACCCTCGCGTATTTTTGTTTCGTTCTGTGTTCGACCCCGTCCCAAACTTCTCTAAACAGAATCCCCAGTTTAGCGCATCACCTTAGAAATTGAATTGTTTACCGCTTTGAATTGTTTTGTGGGTGCAGTTAAAACTAAAAAACTTATGGGAGCTCCATTTCTATTCGAGTTAGTGGTGGTGGTAAGTTAATATGCTATTTGTTACAGATATATGCCCTATGCCACAGTATTTACTTGAAAATTCATTGTCCACTAGACGAACCACAAAGGTAAGTCTTGCGTTGGGTATGTTCAGTTGTGTGAAAGTATTGTGCGTTACAACTACCATTAAGAATATCACAGAAATTTTTAAACAACGTGACTTGATTTTGTTGCTTCTTTTTCAATTCAAACAGTTGAGGGGATCGGTTATTATGGCATTGAATCCCCTTTACCGCATATACTATTATAGTAAATTGAGTATTAGTTAAAATTAATTGTTTAACAATAATATAGTTTAAGGCTCGCTCGCCATTTGTGCTCAAGCACACCACTAGTAATACTTGCATGAAGAGTGATTTCATATTGTGTAAGATAATGGTATTTTTTGTGTAATTCAGTTTACACAACTACTTGCTATTCCTGATGAGCACAAGTAACGTGATTGAAATTACACCATGTGAAGCCAAGTGCTAAATCAACTGCATTACAAGTGCAGTTAATCCAAAATATAGCCAGGTTACCCGTACTATCACTCACTAATAGTAGGCCAGCATTGTTTATATGCACTGTAGCTATACTGTACTGTTTACTAATTGTCTCTGAATTTTAGAATTAGCTTCAGTACTCTCAATGTAAGGCTACTTTAAATCTGCTGGACTAATTTTATCTAATGCAGATTGGAACTTTTGTGCAGAAGAATGACGTAGTCTCAAAGTAGAAACTACTTGAAGTGATCCGATTAATTATTTTTATGACTTAAAATTTTAATTTGAGGATACCAAAAGTGGCTAATTCTGTATTTTTTTTAGTAACAACTTAGCAAATTTAAGAATGCAACTATTTTTTGATGAGATAAATCTAAACTGTTAGAATTTTATAAATTTATTGGGAAAATTGCTTTTCCAATGAAATAGCCTAGGAACAGTGAAACACTACCCAGGAAATTGAAATAGCACAGTATAGTTAGGTGAAATAATTGTGCTGCATGCAGCTTTAGACTTAGAATTTAGTTGAGTAAAAGAAAATTTTCTTTGTCAATAAGTATTTCTATCAAAGTATCAAATGTTAACATGTATGTTTAATAATATTTTCGTGCATTATTTTTCAGATTTCAGAAAGTACATTAGAAGCAGAAAAGAAAAATTTGACTGAAGAAATTACAAGACTAGAATATGACAAGGAAATGCTGGAGTCCGCAAATACACAACTTCTTGAAAAGAAGCGTCAGTTGGAGACAAGTGTCATGCAAGTACAGGCGGAGAACAATCAACTAATGAATCAACACCTGACTGAAAATTACAATCTACTGAAAAGTGAAAATGATCAACTGAAGGCTGAGAACCATCAACAGAAGACTGAGAACAATCAACTGAGGAACCTGATAGCTGAAAAAGTTCAGTTAGAATCTCATCACAAAGAAGAAAAGCTTCATCTAGAATTTCGCCATCAGAGAGAGAAACAACTTCTCCAATCTGAAGTGGAGCGTCTATCAAAGGAACTGGATCGTATCAATACAGGGTCTATCAGCAAAAAATCAATAGTAAGTATGATATTTTTTAAGTACATGTATGTTGATTGATTCAATCTGAATTAAAGTTACTGCACGATTTTCAATCATTCGTTTGTGACAACTACCGATTGTCATTGGTTCATTCACATTACACTATAATATAGTTATTGTGAAGGTCAAAATTGTGCAGAAAATGTCGAATATTACTATCACTCATGTGTGATACTGTCCTAGTTTTAAACTTCTGTTTCATTGAGGCCACACATATATATGATCCTCTATTATCTGGATGCCTCTAGTATTGATACGTCCCTATACTGGATTACTAAAAGGCCCTACACTGATGACCTTTACCATTCACAAGGTGCATAAGTGCAGGCATTACCATAATTCATTAATTAATGAGGAACTATGGTTTAATCCAGTAAGTCACAGCTGGCTGAAGCCAAAGTTGTGGTTATTGAATGATGTGGCTACTATAAAGATTTCCAAGTAAAATTATGAAATCAGCTGTCCAAGCCTTGACAATATAGAAGACTCAGAGTGAAATTGTTTTATTCTCTAGGATGATATGGGTATGATCGTTAAACTAGAGGATTCTGTTTAGTGAAGTTTGGTACAGGGTCGAGCACCGAGCTAACACAAAAATATGTGAGGGTCAAAGTACAAATGACATGAACGTCTACACGTATATATAAACAAATATCCTCAATTTTCAATTTGATACCACTGTATAGTGTCTCGCTCACTTGCTCGCCAATAATTAATTTACTGTCACATTGTGTAGATATCAAAATATATAAACTAACTTAAACCTACATATGGTGATTGTATAGCTAATACACATTGTCTTCAGAGTTTGGGTTATTTTGAGATATGGCTACCCCGTCTGTCCCAAGGTGGCTCCATAAGAGAGAATGGAGTGTCCACAGTGTTACCTATTAATAACATTAGAGTTCTGGTACACTAAGCCACTCACCTTATATAGACCACATTCAAAGCCACACTAATTTCAGGAATCAAGCTTACTCTCACTCTAGTATGTGAGGGAGGCTGGCAGTCGGTCATCCGTGACATAGGTCATGTAACTTAAACCACATGTAATTTCTTTGATTTGGTGGTTAATTGCTAGCTACTGGTGTAGTATATCAGCACTGCTTGACAGCATTTGATGAAGAAATTGGTAAAACTTAATCAAATTGCTACTTCTGGTCTTATTGTGTATTCTATTTTTTATGCCATTCTCAGTATATACACTCAATCACCTATTGTCATAGTACTGTAAGACCTGAGAATGATGCTCAGAATTTGCTTGTTACTCAGGAGAGACAATTTTTTACTACACATTCAGATAACCCTTTTCAAGAGGTTTCAGGCTTTATCAAGCTTTAGAATCATCCTGTATGGCTTATACCTATCCATAGTGTGGGGTCGTCGGGATTCTGGCTCCGTGGTCTCCGTCCTCAGAGCTCCAGGTAGCGTCCCGCTGCCACCAGAGATAATGCACAGGCTGTTGAAGGACGTTCCACAGCAAGCTGGTATTCCCCCAGTTACGCAGGCGACCCAAAATCAAGCCCCAACTGAGATTCACCAGACTCTACTGGAATCAATGTCTTTGAAAGCCTCACTGTACAAAATCTGAGGTGGGTGAGACAGGCCACAGTATATAAAACCCTATGTCTCACCCACACTCTCAAATCTGATTGGTCAACAAAACTGACTAACAAAAACCAAATAAGGACACACACACCAATTAACACTTGATACAAACAAACACACAAAACTGTCAAATAAGTTCAAAGGCATGTGCCTGGCTCTTGCTTCCTCTCACCTCCATCTGTCTGAGTGGGTGTTCCCACACCCCCCCCCACTAAGGTCACACCTCGGGTGGCCTGAACACAGGGAACATCCACCGGTGACTCATCTACCCCCTGTTCTTCCCATGCTTGTCTACTGAGTCCGTCTGCATCCTGGTTGTCTGTTCCTGGACGGTAAACTATCTTGAAATCAAACTCCAACAGGCGTAGCATGAAACCACGTAGTCGACGGTTTAATGTTTTTGCTGTCATAAGCCACACTAGAGCTGCATGATCTGTCACAATTGTAAAGGTCCTCCCGTATAGATAGGGGACAAAATGTTCCACGGACTTGACTACTGCCAACGCTTCAAGTTCGGTGGCAGAATAACGCTTCTCTGCTCCATGAAGCTGTTCACTATAGAACCCGACAGGTAACTCTTCACCTTCCCTGGATACATATAACACTCCACCAACACCACGACAACTTGCATCCGTATGCAACACATAAACATCATTACATTGAGGCACATATAACACACACACATCACATACCATAGAAATCAATTCAGAAAAGGCTTCCTCCATCTCTGTGGTCCAGACAACTTTCCCCGGAGCCTTCACAGATGTTGAAGGGGTAAGGACCGAAGATACCTTGGCGAAATCCGGTAAGAATTTTCGATAATAACCTATAGTGCCTAAAACGGCCCTCAAATCTCTCCTTGACCGAGGTTTCCTGTACTCTTTAAGTGCTTGCACCCGAGCCTCTGGCACGCTAATCTGACCTCGCCCAACAACATGACCCAAAAACTCAACAAACTCCTTCGCCCAATCACACTTTTTTCTATTGATCTTCATTCCAATTCTACTGATCGCCTCCAAGACACACCGCACATGTTTCCCATGATCCTCTTTCTTCTCTGAATATACAAGAATGTCATCAATATAGACAACTGACCAACCTTTACACTCTCTCAAAATTTGCTCCATAATTCTTTGGAAAATTGCTGGGGCGTTCTTGAGGCCAAAAGGCAAGACCTTGAATCTGAAACAACCCCAAGGAGTCACGAAAGAAGTAACATCTCTACTTTCGGCTTTAAGTGGCACTTGATAATAACCTTTAGTGAGATCGATCTTGGAGAGTACTTCAGCCTTTCCTACTTCACCCACTAAGTCCTCAAAATGGGGAATGGGAAATTGAATCTGGCGAGTCTTATCATTTACCTCCTTTTAATTCACGCACAGCCTAATCGAACCATCTGGCTTCCTCACTGGGACTATAGGAGAACCCCATGCTGACTCTATGGGCTCCACCCAGTCATTCTTTACCAATACATCCACTGCTTCTTTCACTTGCTCTCTAATGGCCTCCGGAATACGATAAGGCTTTTTGGAGACAGGCATGGCTCCTTCATCCAGCACAATACTGACAGGTTTCCCAACATAAGTTCCAACAGACCCATCCATTAACTCCCGATACTCTTCTAACACACTATCAATTTCTTTCTTAACACTTTCAATCACTTCTCCACCCAACTTTACGTGACTAAATTCTCTATCTTCTTCTTCAGCAAGTACAGTAACTCCATTCACACTAACACGTTCCACAAATCTTTTAGCTGTGTTCACATGGATTGTACGTGTCTTTCTACTACCATCCAATCTTACTCTATAATTCACTTCCCCTAACTTCTTTAACACAACATAGGGCCCATCCCAAGCATCTTCCATTTTGCTTGCCTTGCCGGGAATACGCACCCATATCTTGTCTCCTTCAACTAAGGATCTATTCACTTTCCCTTGGTCATATGCACACTTCCTCTTAGCACTCTCAGCTGCACCTATTTCCACCGCACAATCCCTCATCAGTTCCAATTTTTCTGACAATCTTTCAACCCATTCACACACATTCATCTTCTTGCAACTTTTCTCCCTCCATCCACTGTAAACCACATCAAGTGGGGTTCTCATGGTCCTTCCCCACACCAGCTCATAGGGGCTAAACCCTGTCGTCTTACAGGGCATTTGCCTGAGGGCAAAAAGAGCAAAAGGGACCTGCTCTGCCCAGTCGATCTTGCTAGTACTGGCCTTTCTTAAGATGCTCTCCAAAGTGCTGTGCATTCTCTCTACCATTCCATTGGTTTGTGGATGGTAGGGAGAAGTATGCTTGATTTCTACATCCAATAATGACACCAACTCTTTCATAAGACGGCCCGTAAATTGGGACCCATTATCTGACAATAAAACATAGGGAAGCCCTGTCCTCCCGAAAATTTGGACTAAACCGTCAGCCACTGCTTTGGCTGTTACTGTCTTGAGCAGCACCACATCGGGCCATCTGGTTGCCATACAGATAGAGGTCAACAAATACCTGAATTTGCCTTTGGAAGGGGGAAACGGACCAACAATGTCTACAGCAACTGCCTCAAAAGGCTCTGACAGAATTGGGCGTTCTACCATTGGTGCACGTTTCTGTCCCTGTCTGTTGGCGGCTTGACATTTTGAGCATGACACACAGAACTTCTCAATTTCACTCCCCATATTTGGCCACGTAAACCTTCTTCCCAGAATTTGCTTCACCTTCCTGAATCCCAAGTGTCCTAACCTGTCATGAGCCAGTCGACACAGCAACTCCCTTCTTGCCTTGGGCACTACTATTCTGTTCACTTCGCCATGCACGGGGTCGATTATTCTGTGCAATAAGATGCCATTCTCCCACAAATACCCTCTCTCTTTCCTTGCGGCCAAACTCTTACAAACCTTCAACGTCCCATCTTCCTCCACTTCCTTCACAAACTTTTCTTTGTCACCTCCCTCTTGTATACACTCTAATTCCACCTCCTCCACAGTAATTTTATTATCACCTTCCTTATTACAATTTTCGTCCACTTCAATAACCTTATCAACATTCGTTCCATTGCTATTAACCACTGATTGTTCTGATACAATATTATTAATTTCATCCACCTTACCAATTTCACTTCCATTATAATTATGTTCACCCCCATCACTGCCATTACTCAATACAATCATTTCTTCTTCCAATTGCACTCTTTCTTCTTCATTTTGTATTGCTTCCTCTCTAGACATCTGTCTTGTTTTTACTGCACATACTTTATCCTGACTATTTTGGGAGTAAAACTCTGCCATTACCACCTCCATTCTCTCTTTGTTATTCAAATCCAACTGCAATAGGCCTTTAGAACCCAGGTGATCACTGATGGCTACTCTTTCTTTAAACATCTTGTTTCCAACACTCAATCTAACAACTGCAATTCTTCTCTTACGGTCTACAAGACCTTCGAAATCTGTTAGTTCAACCATCTCCCCCGTATAGTCTGCCTCAGCAACATACTTGGACGGGATTACAGAAATATCAGCACCAGAGTCCAACAGGACTTTCACTTGGTTTCCACCTACCTCAACAATCATGCTGTTTCTATTGTCGTTGTCATTATCCTTCTCATTCACAACACTGGCCTTCTTCCCAGACTTCTTCACCTCTTCAACTTTCACATGTTTGTTTTGAGTACACCCCTTGTTAGGACATTGTGAACTATAATGTCCAGGTTGTTGGCATGTATAGCATGTAACACTCGTCTTCTGGGACCCTTTGTACCAACAATCACTTGCTTTATGTCCCACCTTACTACAATTATCACACCTCAACACACGTTCATTCCATCTACCTTTACCAAAATGACCATTATTACTTTCTTTATATCCTCTTCCATGATTATCCACCTGTATTACTTTGCCAAACACCTCATAACACCTATATACCGCTTGTATTACATCATCTATTTTTCCTTCCTCACAATTAGCCAGAGCAGTAACGAGGTTGTGTGTGCCAGCACTGTTGAAAAAAGCCACTAATATTGCACTCACCACTTGCTCACGGGTTGTTGCCTCCCCCAGCACTCGCTCAATTAGCGACCTTACGTGAGTTACTAACTCCACCCCTGTCAACTTACATAGGTGTTCCAAGTCTGGTCTCATCAGAGATCGGCCAGCACTTGTGGGAGTGAGGCCTGCTACTGCCAACAGTCTACGTTTGGTCTCAGCAAATGACATGTCCTCTTCCTTGGTGAGGTTCTGATATGCCACAGCCATTGGGCCCGCTAGCACCTCTGGCAATTTCTCTGCTTTCCTGGCGTCCGGAACATCCAAGGAATTCATTAGGGTTGAGAAGTTATCCAACTGAGATGATAAAGTAGTAGCTGAACTTATCTTTGGGAAGGTCTTGAGAGCCTGATTGATCTTATCTCTTTTCTCTTTTTCCAGTGCCAACCTCTCTTTCCACACCCTCTCCGATTCTATTTGTTGTTTCATTCTTTCCACATCCTCCAACCTCTGTCTCTCCATTCGTTCCATCATCTCTTCCTTCTTCTGCTGCCTTAGTGCCAAATCCTCGTCCCTAATCCTTCTTCTCTCAGCCTCCATCTTAATTTCCCGTTCCTGCGTTGATTGCATTAGTGTGAGTAACATGTTGATCATAACATTGGGGTTTGGATTGTCAAGGCCACCCCTCAAGTAATCAACAGTCGATCCCGTAGTTTCAGACATCCTGGACACACCTGATGCCACACTACTCTCTCTTTCTGACATCCTCTCTAATTCTGTTTCTCTCTCGTTAGGCGTCTCCATTTCTGAAAGTCTAGGCAATCCTTCCGAGGTTCCACTATCTACCTCTTTTGAACGAAGTGCGTAGTTACCTGTACCCCTCCTCATCTGCCAAAGCTCCGCGTACTCGCAGTCCAGACCGGAGCAGAGAGGTATCCGCCTGCACAACAAGCAATAAAAACAATAACAAAAAAAATATTATTTACACGTAAAATAACGCACACCAAAATAAATTAAAAACACAAAATTCGAAAACGTTTCTTTTCCAAGCGTTGCGCTTGGACTCCTGAAATCGATTACAATGTCTCTAGCCGACGTCCACTTCGACTCGACTCGATCTGCGTAGGTTCTCTCTCCACCGCTTAACAGCAACACCGCTGCCACCAATTGTGGGGTCGTCGGGATTCTGGCTCCGTGGTCTCCGTCCTCAGAGCTCCAGGTAGCGTCCCGCTGCCACCAGAGATAATGCACAGGCTGTTGAAGGACGTTCCACAGCAAGCTGGTATTCCCCCAGTTACGCAGGCGACCCAAAATCAAGCCCCAACTGAGATTCACCAGACTCTACTGGAATCAATGTCTTTGAAAGCCTCACTGTACAAAATCTGAGGTGGGTGAGACAGGCCACAGTATATAAAACCCTATGTCTCACCCACACTCTCAAATCTGATTGGTCAACAAAACTGACTAACAAAAACCAAATAAGGACACACACACCAATTAACACTTGATACAAACAAACACACAAAACTGTCAAATAAGTTCAAAGGCATGTGCCTGGCTCTTGCTTCCTCTCACCTCCATCTGTCTGAGTGGGTGTTCCCACACATAGGCTCACCCATAACTCCTGTGTGCACTTCCATGATTAATAATTGTCATCAAGTTAGAGAACTTGGCACGGTATTGATAAATTAAATGGCCAACTAGCACTCAATGGAGAGGTGTGCATGCAATAGAGTCATTCAATTATCAGGGAATCAAGTTTGTATGCCTGCAACTGCTTGTTAACAGTAGAGAGATAAGTTCTGCATTGTAACTGTACAGTCTAACAACAAAGTTTGTTGGGATTTTTATTTCTATTGTGGCTTTATTGGCAAATGTTTTTTGGTGGAGATAACTTGTAGACTTAGTACGACAATTCTTTGACGAGGCTTGGTATATTTGCGATTTTTTTTAAGAAAAATAATAAGCATGTCAGTGTGTGTTTAGCTTGATATCTCAGCAGTATAGAAAAAATATTCTCATATGCATGTATTTAATTCGCAGCTAAAAGAATGTCTAATCTGAATAAATTACTATTTGTTCTTGTTTGTAAACATATTTGTGGAAATAAATATTACAAGACAGACATATGAAAAGCAATTATTATTATGTATGTATGTGGGACACTGTATAATTTCTTTAATATAAACAGTAACCATGGCAACAGTGTGCATTATAACTCAATCAACAAAGTACCAAGACATTGTAACTTAAGTAATTTTAGGGAAACTTATTTCACATTATGTATTTGTTTACTATTTAGACATTCCCCTTACGATTAAACTGGAGGCGTGGTCCTCCCATGCCGGTGCCTATGAGTGACTACATCCAATCAGTAGAGATAAATGATACAGTGTATGTTGGAGGAGGATGGACTGACAGACGTGAGGATGCCTATATAGTGATAACCTACAACAAACAGTCATGCCAGTGGCACACTCTACCTCCATACAGTACCAAGTTCTTTGCTATGACTACCATCAACAACAAACTAGTTGTGGTGGGAGGAAGAAATAGAGAGAGCGCTGATAGCAGTGATCTAGGAGAGTGGCAGCCTGACAGCAACCAGTGGACACACCCCTTCCCTCCTATGTCTGCACCTCTCAGTATGCCTTCAGCTACTTCATATAAACATTGGCTGGTAGTGGCTGGTGGTTACCATGGAGTTCGTTTACATGCTAGTGTTAAGGTACTTGATGTATCCAACATGCAATGGTCCACTGGACCATCTACACCAACACCATGGAGGAGCATGAAGTCTACTACAGTAGGAGATACCTGGTACCTCATGGGGGGACGGTGTGAGGGTGTGCATTGGAGTCCTGATGTCTATAGTGTATCTCTGGAGGCTCTCGTTTCACACTCCTCATCAGACAGTTCCAACATATGGAACAAACTACCTCCACTCAACTGTACAGAATCCTGTCCACTCAACGTTGGAGGATCTCTACTGGCAGTCGTTGGTAAGGACATGATGAGTAAGAAGCCAGTGTCCACCATCCAGCGCTATATTCCTGAGACTAATACATGGGTCCAGGCTGGACAACTACCACATGCAGTACATGACTGTACCTGTATCATGACATCAGACAAGGTCCATGTTATTGGAGGATATGATGGGAATAGCAGACTCAAGAAATTGTTTATTTCTACTATTCACTAACAAATACTTGAACGTTTTTCACAAGTGATGGTCATTTAAGTAGTAGTTTCCATGATTACTGTTTACATTTTCAGAATATTAGAATGAAAATAAACGAATTTTCATTGTCGAAATTAATTGTATCATGATCATAATTATAATGTTTGAAAGTTACAACTCTCAGAGTAACTATAAGAATTGTATACAGTAAAATGTTATAATTATATAACTGGTTAAACTGATGTTGTGCATGCTATAGCTAATAGAGTGAATGTGAATTGAGTGTTTAAGAGTGACACACACAAGAGGAAGCTACTATTAGTCCGTACAAGTTGAGTTGGCACAACCTCAAGCGTGGTACAAGAGGAATGCATTTAGTACTTAACTGGAAGCAATTTAGTCATGAATCCAAGTCAATTATGTGGGCAAACGCACATGAAAAGTGCGGTTTCACAGGTGTGCATTAACTCTAAAGAATTTAGTGAAGTTTATGGAGTTTTTCGGGTGTTGTACTGCTCATCTCGTCTGTTTTCAACCGTATTTAGCTATGTACCTTATGCGCAGATTATGTTCAGCAGATTGAAAACAACAACAGGTAAGGCGTTGATCTAAAGAGACAGAATTAAAAGCTACCGACTGTGTCCCCAAAAAATATTCTGACATTCAAAAAATTCAGCAATACAGCACTGTTAACTTGTAGCTAAAGTTACTATAGACTTTCTTGTGTATATACATTGCAAACATTACTATTTTTCTTCTTTTAGGAGTATTTGCAGTAATCATGCAACTTGTGAGGTGTGTTTGTTCATTACTACAGCTGTCTCTTACATTATAAGTGTGATAAAACTTCCACAGATTGTTTAACCTACTGACTATAGCTAATATAATTCTATAACAAGCACACCATATTATAGCTGCACATAATGGGAAACAAGAAAATATTGCATATATCAGGCTACCTATGTGTCAACTAGCTATGTGAAGATTCATTTGACGTATAAGCAACAGACTATACGATCACACCAATCTGAAAGATGAATAAGGAAAGCATAAATTATGCTTAAAAGTTGTTTTTGTTTTGCTTGTCTATGGAAAGGGTTACTTCACTTCACCTTCTTCAAACTATAACGAGTAGGGGTAAAATAATGTAATTACTGTTAAAGTTGTAAGGTATTAAGAGGCCTACTCGATTTCTAAAACCAGTGGCACCATGGCAGGCATTTCTTAATGACTTCTTAGGACTAAAAATAGTATTTTAAGTTCATATTTAATGTCAGGCAATAATGTTGTTGCTTATAGCTAGTTATTATTAACAGGTTGCTGAATAATAAAAGTACTATTCTTGCGTATAAATTTTAAACTAATTTAGCTAATTTTGCTTTCATATTTCCCATTCATATCATTTGTTATCGCTAGTGTTCTCTTCAGTCTTTACTACAAGTTCTTGATTTAAAATTATTTCAAGCAATCAGACACAAACTCTGGCTGTAATGTATCCAGGTTTTCTAAATCTGCATACGTAGCAGGCAAAATATTGCCAGCAAGTGATATATAATATACATATCTTTATATATAATTATGTGTGTGGAGAACCACTCCACATGAACATTATCATTTTAGCATGTTTTATATCATTATCCTTCATCATTCCAGAGATTAATGGACACTGTCTTGTTCTTCTCTACTTGTGATCTCATTTTGTTTAACTTCCTTTCTAATCAAAGTTACTATTCTAAGATGCTGAAATTAGATTACTTTTGGTCAGTTTATGTGGAGTTCGCTGAGAGCTTACACATTCCCTGTAAGCACAGACTTCTTGACAAATTCACCTCACTATTTTGCTAATAGGATTTGTGGAATCAGTATTGTAGGGTGAAAGAGATGAAATAAGAAAAACACATCTTGCTGTCAGGTCTCTGTGGAATATACAAGTCTTCAGGCCACACACTAGTTGTGTGTACGTGTCTGTTATAAAGGGATCTGCACTGGAAGTTAAACATCTGGTGAGCACTCCAACAGATCATTGTCATTTTTATCTTCTCCATAACAAAGGCAGTTAGCTGAGAGCCTTCTAGTATACACAGATCAAGAACTAAATTGGCTGGGTTGGTGGAAGCCTGCCAATCAGCAGCCATTTTGGCAATTCTTTAACGATTTTTTTGATCACCTTCATGTCGAGATCAGGGAAACACCCACCATTTGCTATGCAGCACAATTAATTTCATAACTTGGAGTAAATAATAATACTTGATTAGACAAATATAGTAGGTATATTATATTATTCAATTAATGTAACAATACTTACAGCACACCTGCCTCACATACATAGGAGCCAGCTCTTAACGTTTGTCCAGTGGAAGTAATGCCATCAAGGAAAAAAATATTAATGCACAGAAATATCTCTGCTAGCTAGTTGTGTAGCATGAGCATAATCTTTTGTCCAATTTTTTATGCTTGTTATGTGCCTACAATATATATGCCTATAGTACTGCCATTCATTATTTGGAATGTGCACAGTGTTATTACATTCCCTACTTGCAGAGATAAATTGGCACAAAGATTATTATCTCTCATTAATATTGAAGCACAAGGTTAAGATCATATTATGTAATTGTTTATTGCATGATCTTGAAAGCGAAAACTTTTATTACCTAAAACTGCCATGATAACCTTCAGGTACATAACATTCAATTAATTGAAGCAAACAAAAATTAATTAATAAATAAATTGGGCCAAAAATTAACAGAAAAGATATGTCAATAAATGAAAATCCCCAATGCTCTGTAATGCATTAAAATAATTTGATGGTCAAATTTTATGGTGGTATGTTTATTAATTAACCATATTGACAATTTTCACTTAACAATTTTGACTTCCATCTGTTGGTATGTCAACATAAATTTGATGATATAGTAATAATTGCTATGAACCACAAACACACATTATTATTGCATTAATCTATCCGCTGTGTAGTAAGACAAGCAGAGGCAGCCCTTTTTCTTCAGAGATGGCTGAAATGTATGCTATGGTAGACTTGAGTAAAAAGAAAAGACATGTGGAAAAAGCCAGCTACAATGAGGCGAAGGCAGTAGTTGAAACCCCGCTGTATACTTCTATTGACAAATCAAAAGATCATTGGAAAATTCTGAAGATTATACCAAGTTATCTTCCAGTAGATTGGATACATGTCCTCAGCCGAGCCAAGGAGCAAACAATACTAAGAGATTCTCAGTGAAAATCATAATACTTCCAATTATTGCAGCAGTAGCTTTCTTCCTTTGTATCTCTTTTATAATTATGTTCGCTGTAATATTTGTCAAAATTTCTGCTTTAGAGGCAATGGATACAAAGAGTCTAGAAACTAATACTGCTACTACTACTTCATCGATAAACCAAATATCCACAGAAGTATCACCTCATTACCCAAGTTCGTGTGCCGATGTAGTTAATGATAATGTGACAAAACTATCAGGTTATTACATCTTGAGATCAGCCACTGGAGATTTAGTTAATGTGTATTGCGACACCACCAGGAGATGCAATGGAGTCAGTGGAGGATGGATGAGAGTGGCCAAGTTAGACGTTAATTCCTGTCCTCAAACCTTGATGCCTAAAATTTATAGGAATGGAGCTTTTCACACGTGCATTGCTAAAGAAGATGCAGGTGGTTGTACTTCCATTTTTTACCACAATTTTAACATTCCATTTTCTCAAGTATGCGGGCAAGTGCGAGGCTATCAAGTAGGAACACCAGATGGTTTACGCGGCAAAAGGGTAACTTTGGAAATCAACAGCAACTATTTGGATGGAATTAGCATCACTGTAAACAGAAGACATGTTTGGTCATTCATTCATTGCTGGTATTTGTGTCGGTTTGAACACAACAATACCAACTATTATTATTAAACAACTGGACATGTGAGGAAACTAATACTTGTCTTTCAGGTGTTCTTTGCATACCTCTTCTTTGGAACACTCAGCAATGGAACATGGCGACACCTTGGTTTAGGAATGACCTGCAGGAGAGTAGTTCAAAGCGGTAAACAATTCAATTTCTAAGGTGATACGGGTAATGGTCGCTAAACCAGAGGATTCTGTTTAGTGAAGTTTGGGACGGGGTCGAACGCCGAGCGAACACAAAAATACAGAGGGTCAAAGTATAAAATGACATACATACGTCCAAACATAATTGGCGAGCGAGCGTAGCGAGCGAGACACTTACAGGGGTAGCACAATCGAAAATCGGGGATGTTTATTGGCGAGCGAGTGTTACCCCTTTAAGTGTCTCGCTCGCTACGCTAGCTCGCCCATTATAATTTTAGTCTACATTGCCAATAATTTCCTCTACGTATGTAGTATATATTTAAGTATATATGTATTACTTAAATTAAGGTGCATTAAACCTCACCATACTTTGACACTACAGTAGGACCTCAGTATAACGAACACTTTGGGACCACAGGGTGTTCGTTATAGTGAGGTTAATTGAGTTTAATTATAATTTTGACTTCAAATTGTAAATGCCAGCAATGGAGAACAGTGGGAGCAAAACAGCTGCTTTTGCACAAAATTTTGCAAACTGCACCGTTCATTATCGAGTCATCCTGATAAGTGAGTTCCGTTATACCGTCAACAATGCTATCATGTTCAGTACTCTACATTTACCTGCTGTACTGGCAACAGATACTCTACAGTTGTCTGTGGCAACTGATTAGTTTTTTTTAGTTAAATAGTGTCTTTATAATATATAATACATGTCAATGCTCTCAAACACCATACTTATGTTTAAGTTTTGTACACTATTTATTGTTTATTGAAGTACTTCATAAATTAATTCCAAATTGTGTATGCACTCAACCTTTTTGCTTGATGTTTTTTGTTTCTTTTCTATCACCACAAATACAAAAAACAAATTTAAAAAGGCATACAAATTATTCTTTCAGTTAAAATAATTTTGGTGTATGTTTACCTATAGCCAAACTTTATGCTGACATTATAAAACAAACATGTTTAACCAAATTAGTTTGTTTAACTATAAGTTCATGTTAGCGTGAGTACATGTTTTTTTCTTCACACTAGGACTTGTCTCATGACTCTGTTTGCTCTGTTAAGTTTGTGTGTAATTGCATAAGCAAAAATTGTGTAGGTAAATCTGTAGCCCTTACAGTGAGTCAGTTACAATAGAATATTTAAACATGAGAATAGTTTATATGAAGCATTTATAATATGTAATAAACAACAACTAGCTATTGGAACAAATCTAATTGAGGCAGCTAAAATCATGGTAATTATTTTAAGATTTCAATTTTAATATCCAAGTAGCAATTTAGAATTTACACCAGGTTAATGCAATATTCTATTACTTAGTAAAGATAATTATTTTACTAATTTAATTAGATTTACTATTATTTAAATTGATTATGCTCACAACTTTTATAATTATTTGAAATTGAACTGATACATTATAAGTTCTGGTCATCTAAAAGTAATATTAAGAATAAATTATAGTCACTAAATATTTAAATTATAGTCACTAAAATACTAAAAACAAATAACAATGTACACAAGCCTTGTTTCTGACCAATTTTTGTATTATAATTGTTGTCATTGCACATACAGTTCAAGTGTAGAGATGGCCAAGTCTTCATCTTCTCTATTCTGATCAATAATATGAGCTGTAGTAGGCTGAACTAGTGTCCTTAGAAACCATGGAGAATATTCACCACAATTCTGTGATTCCCAGAGTTGAGTGTTACAAAAAGCTCCAGCACTACATGATGGATGTTGGTCACAGGTGTAGTTGCTGCCGATAGTATCAGGCTTCATGCTGTTACAATCACAACCAGCAGCAAATGTCCAAATATGTTCATTGTTTGAAATTACACTAATACCATCAACATAGTTGGCACTAATATTTATACTTCTTGGTTGAGAATTAATATCTATAAATCCATCTAAAGTTCCAATTTGGTATCCTCTAATTTGACCAGTAATTTCAGCGTAAGAAATTTTGGCAGTGGAATATACAATTTCAGTGCATCCAGCATTATTGTCAGATACTATACATGTCTCTATTGAGCCAGATGTATGGGCCATGAGACCTGAGGGACAATGATTAACATCGAATTTAGCTATCCTCATCCATCCTTTAGAATCACCTCCAAATGTATTGGTCATGTCACAGTATACACTTCTCAATGCACCAGTGGAGGATCTTAATATATAATTAACAGAGAGATAGGAGGAATCTGTACTCAAAGCTTGAGAACATGAGGAGAAGTCATAGTCAGTTAAACTTGTTTTAAATATAGAAAAATTATAATTTATGTTATCAATAATATTATTATGAATATTATTGATTGTTGCATTGAATTTCTCATGTACCTTTATTATTGATGAAGATGTATTCTGATAAGTCTCATCAGATACAAATTTAGACAGATTAACAGTGCAATAAGGACATGCTTCTTCAATAGTCTCTCTGATTTTATCATCTGCTCCAACTAAAAATGAATTTTTCGATAAATTGTTTTGTCGCTGGTTTCTGACGGAGACAACATTGGCTACATTGGCAGTTTCCAATGTCAATACTTTAAGATACAATATAACAACCATTATAAATGTTGCAACAAATACCAGCCATGTCATAATGAAAATGAATACTATTAATATATTTGTGAATGAAGTATGGCAAAATTTTGACTTTTCCTTTGATAATTGAGACTTGTTTTTCTTTATTGCCCTGTGATCTTTCATATCATTCTTATTGAGCATCTTAATATTTGAACCAGACAGATTACTTTCCTTATTACGAGCAGGCTTTTTCGTCTTCTGCTTGCTCAAATCTACAGAAGAACACAATTCTGTAGTAGCTTGACCACTCATGTTGACACTTGAATAAATGGTAGATTCTATCACAAAGTGTGCTTTTAAACTTACTGACTTCCTTTAAGGAAAACACACCAGTCATAACATGTATAGCTATATATACAGAGAGCTTGTATAATTATACATGCTAATATACTTTAAATTACAACATACACATTCAATGATGTGCACTATTAGCTAAGCACTTGTTTTATGAGAACGTAACAGCATAATAGCCAGCAACAAGTAGTCCATTTATATAAGTATCCTGTTCACTTTTGTTTAGAAGACAATGGCATTATAAGAGGAGACGGAATAAGAAAAGTTATAAAGTAAGGTTAATCTTAATGAGAAATGGACTGCGGCTTTGCTGGGACCCAAATGTATATTATTATGATTAATAAAATAATTGGAAATAGTGGATTCTTTTTAATCACAATTACTGCTGTCCAGTTAAATTTCTAGGATAATTAATAGCAAGAAGATAATATATTGTCTAAGTAGCTGGGCTACTAAAACAAAATCATTGTTTGTAAGTACTGCTATTGGATACAATTGGACTACTGGAAAGGCCCTTGACTGCTACAATTACACTCAAAACTTTAGTGTACAGTAACTATATAAACATTAACTTTTTTGCAACCTTTAAAATTTGATCTCCTGTTTATGCTATTACAGGTAGCTAGACAAATCATTGTTAACATCACATAATAAGTAAGTATTTATTATTATATCCTCTTGTTCATCCAGTAACTGAACCGTATGAGTTAAATACATTATATGGGGCACTCAGCCATGTTTTCATCTACCACACATGCAAATGATTTTTATTATGATGAACTATGTCCTACAAAACAGATATTTTTTAGATTTTTATCTATCCTGAAAATATAGCTACTCTCAGAAGTGTTATCCATGTCTTAAAATAAACTTTTATAAGCTCTTGCTTATATTCACAATAATATTACCGGACAAATATGAATATTAGAGGAAGGTAAAATATAGTTGCCAAATATTTCTTTGTTATGCTATTGTTTTTCCTAGTCATTCATATTTTTGTACGTATATTATGGAAACTTGCACTAGCTGATAATTTGGCATGTGTATAGTTAATTAATACAACAATAGCTCAATACTTCTGGAAAAATAATGGAACTGCGATATTATCTTTAGATCAGAAATGAATTCATTATCACTTAATTGACTATTGTGCAATGATTATCTGTACTCTTCATTTTTCTGCTATGTTTTGTAGTGTAAACAATCCCATTCTGCTAACTCTGAAAACAGGTAAGTTTACTTAGTTTAAGGGTTATTCTTGAATCCTAGAGATAAAAACTAGCAAACACCAGATGTGTATTTAAGTTTTGTACACTGTTTATTGTTTATTAAAGTAGTCCATAGTTTACTACCAAGTTGATACACACTCAACTAATTAGTCTGGTGTTTTGTTCCATTTCTATCACCAAATAAAAAAGTTGCTATGTGAAGTGCACCTGGGATAAAAAAGCAATTTATGACAAACAAACAATTGTTTCAGTAAAATATATGACACTGGTACATGTTTGTCCATAGCAATTAAGACAAAATAAGTCAAATCTCTCTAACCAAGTGGTAGTTATTGTGAGTGTAAGTAAGTGCATACTAGTTTAATTACAGTAACTTATGGACACTTGGACTACTTTCATGACATTATTTGGCATTGAAACATTGTAAGTAAAATGCGAGAATATCCTTTGATACATCATAATCTCCTTAGACTGCTCATTCTGGTTAAGAGCAGGTTTCTTTATCTTCTTCTAGCTCAAATCTACTACAGCATACAACTCACTCATATCTGCTGCTTGGATAACAAGTAAAGTCACAGAAACATTCAGACTACATATTTAAATATTTTTATAATGGTTTCTTGTTATTGCAGATGGTAAGCCATGTTTACCCTAACAAAAATAAGCTTGCGATAAGATCATATGACTAACATCATTACAGTATTTTGGCATGAAAATGGGTTTGTCGTTTCAATAGCAAGAAGATATATTGTCTACATAGCTGGACAACTCAAATAAAATCATTGTTCGTAAGTACTGCTATTGGATACAATTGGGCTACCGGAAAGGCCCTTGACTGCTACAATAAAAATTTACTTTATTGCAACCTTTAAAATTTTTAGTCCCTAGTTAACACATTTGATGCATGTGATCTCTTGTTTATAATTAGCTACTCTGTGTACATTTCTGGTAGTTTATCTTCAATAACATGTAACGGTCTTAGAATAACAACTTGGAACAAGAAGTAAGATTAGGCTAAAGAAACTTTAAAGTTTAGGTGTTTAAGTTAACTTACAGTGCCATCCAATTCTTTATGTGAGCTACTTTTGACTCCTTCTCGAACTCATACAATACTACCTTTTTCTGTATTTATTCCTTTGTTGTGTTTAGGATTACTATGTTACTCTTAAAAAACTGGTACGTTTACTTTGTTAAACAAGGTGTAATTTTAAACCCTAGAGATAAATGCTAGCAAACACCAGATGTGCATTTATAAGTTTTTGTTTATTTTTATTAAATAGTCCATAGTTTAGTTTCAAGCAGTACTCAAGCTAAGCTTATTGGCCTGAATTTTTTTTTCAGTCTGTGAAGTGTATCAAGGATAAATTTTTTTTATATGTTTTTTATAGCACAAGAACCTCACTATCACTAATACCTATAATATGTCATTACTAGGTTAGGCAAAAAACAAAACAAAAACAACCCTACATTATCCTGACTATTAATAATATTTTAATTGTACATCAATAATCTCTAGCGAGTAAGTGGGAGGACTCATATAACATTGTGCCTCGGCTCTACAAACTTACTCTTATTGTATTTGCAGTCCAAATAACAGCAGCTCACTGTGCCTTTATTGTATTTATATTTAGACAATAAGTAACTACCTTTTCCTGGTACTGTGGTACTTTTCCTGTGGGTTTAGGGCAACAACTTGGTGTAAGCAGTATAATTAATCTAAAAAAACTTTAAAGTTCAGGGGTTAAGTAAATTTATAATGCCATCATATTCTTTACATGAGCTGTTTGTGACTCCATCTTGAGCTCCTACAATACTGTAGTTTTCCATTCCTTTTTGTGTTTTGTTGTTGAGCGCTAACAGGTTCACTTACTGTTACATCTGGAAACAGATAAGTTTGCTTAGCTAAATAGTGTTTTTTTAAACCCTGGAAGTATATGCTAGCAAACATGAGACGTATGTTTAAGTTTTCTTACATTTTGCATTGTTTATTGAAGTATTTCACCTACTCTGTTCCAAGTTATGTATTCACTGAACTCTCCAAAAACAGACAGGGGAATCAAAGTATATCTGTTTAAAATATTATAAATGGCATACCAGATCATGTTTATTTAGCCAAATACATTTAACCAAGCAGTACATTAAATTGGTGTAACTGATACTAGTTCAATAACAAATAGCAAACATTTGTTTTTGTATTTGCCATTGAAAATTTGTGACCAGAGCATAAACAAATCTTTTGAAACAAAATAAACAACCTTTACCAGAGTGTATAATCAACACAAGAATAGCTTTACACTGTAATTAGTAAGTAGAATTTATTATATATATATATCTATATAATATTGAATATATATAAAATGTTTTTATTATATTCCTAGCTAGATATTTTCACAATGTTACCTTTACCCAAGCTCATTACTCTCTGATAGTTGTTATAGAAGGGCCTAGCTTTCCTGATTTAGTGGTTATACAGTAGCCTTCCTCTAGAGAAGTATATGCAGAATGATAGGCTAGCTGCTAAAATATCAAGTGCGAATGTGGGGGATCCCCCAGAGAGTTTAACATGCAACTTTAAACCATGAGTTACCAAACTTAGTACAAACTACTACAGTGAAGTTATCTAGCATAGAATAAACCACTCATTAAACTTGTCAGAGTTATATTACTCTTAAATATTAGCCTGCTTGTGAATATATCTTTCCCTTGTCACACTCTGACTCATGTAACTAATATACATAGTAACAAATCATATTTAGGCAGCTAAATTTTAACAAAATATTAACAATATATAGCATAGAATAAGAAATGGTTATAAATAAGACAAAACGATATGGCGTTATAATTGTAATGATCCAGGTTGAAGGGTCGAAAGTTTAGTAGCAATTATATGTTTTAACAAATTTTTTTCCAGAAAAATTATATATGCATTTTTTAATATTTTTAAGAGCTAAATAATATTATACGAAATTAATTTTGTTACATTCCTATTATGTGACTCAATTATGTTAATTGAACAAAAATCACAAATTCTAGTAATTTAAGCAATTTAGAAACAAATGACAATTTATACTAAACTTTTTTCAGTCTAATTTAGTCATAATGTTTGTAGTTATTGCAAATAAAGCTCAAGTTTAGAGATAGCCAAGTCTTCATCATCCCTGCCCTGATCACGACAAACTCTCACTTTAATATTAGCTGCAGTAGGACGATCCAGTGTCCTTAGAAACCATGGAGATGAAGGATTTCCACATTTCTGTGATTCCCAGAGATGAGTGCTACAAAAACTTCCAGCGCTACATGATGGTGAAGGTTCATCACAGACGTAGTTGCTGCCAATAGTATCAGGCTTCATGCTGTTACAATCACAACCAGCAGCAAATGTCCAAACATGTTCATTGTTAAAAGTTACGCTTAGACCGTCAACATAGTTGGCACTAATGTTCATGCTTCTTGGTGGATCATTAATACCTATAAATCCATCTAAAGTTCCAATTTGGTATCCTCTAATTTGACCAGTGATTTTAGTAAAATAAATTTTGGCCGTAGAATATACTATTTCAGTGCATCCAGCATTATTATCAGATACTACACATGTCTTTATTGAACCAGATGTATGAGCAATGAAACCAGGAGGACAGTTGTTAACATCCAGTTTAGTTACTCTCATCCATCCTTTAGAATCACCTCCAAATCTATTGGTCATGTCACAGTAGACACTTCTCAATGCACCAGTGGAGGATCTCAATATATAGTTACCAGAGAGATAGGAGGAATCTTTACTCAATGCTTGAGAACATGACGAGAAAAAGTAATTAATCAAACTTGTTTCTAGTACTGACAAATAAGAAGTTAAGTTATCGATAATATCATAAACATTATTGATGGCAGAATTGAATTCCTTATGTCTTTCTTTTAAAGAAGTAGACGATATATTCTGATAAGTCTCAATATTAAGCATAATATTGGACAGATTACTAAAGCAATCAGAATATGCCTCATTAATGATTTCTCTGATGTTATCATCTTTAATGACTGAAGAAGAATTCATGGAGGAACCATTAATTTGCTGGTTGCTAGAGGAGACAACACTAGCAGTTTTCAATGTAGAAATTTCAAGATATATTATAGTGACCATTATAAATATTATGGCTAATATAATCCATGTCATAATTATAATGAAAGCCATACATTTAAAGGTAGACAGAAATTTTAATTTTTCCATTAATAAATTCGTCTTATCTTTAACAGCTTCATTATCTTTTGGATCATTTCTGTTGAGTATATCATACATCATAATATCTGGATCAGATGTATCTCCATCCTGATTAATAGCAGTCTTCTTTGTCTTCTTCTTGCTCAAATTTACAACAGAATACAATTCAGAAGTTGCTTGTCCACTCATGTTGATATGATAGCAAGTGGAAGCTTCTATCACAAAGTGTGCCTTTATTGTAATTATTATATTCTAACTTCCTGTAAGGAAATACCTTAGAACAGGTCCGCTATAAGATCATGTGATGATACACAAATTACTTGTACATTGAAATGGCTTGAATATTTGTAACAATATTCAGTCACTCATGCATTGTACAAACACTTGGTTGTAGTAATACTATTGCATTTTAGTTGTTATGGACATGTACATAGTTGAGTGTCCTGTGCATGTTTCTTTTTTGTTGGGAGGGATGCATACTTTAAGAAGGTGTTTATTTGAGAGACGTGAAATGGAAAAATACAGAAGCTAACACAATATTAACACTCTTAATGTATTAATGAAGCTTTACCTAGCTATTGATCTTGAATTCATTATGCTCCTTTATTGAGGAATGTACAATTACAATCAAGTACCTCAATAAAATTACACCTAGTTATGTGTGTGTAGACAGTTGATTAATATAGATTTTAATATTTCTCTTTCTGTGCAATATTTCTTAAAATTTATCCTTACATTTTCATATGTAATATAATAATCATACTTATATTGCATTCATTAGTACCCAGGTTCAATTGATAATATGTGACAGTACTTGGGAAAAGGAACCAATTGCTTTAAAAATTGAAAAATGAGTTATTTATACCACTGCGTAGAGCACTTCATGATCAAGTATATACAACCTGCAGTCTAACCAAACTTAAGCACAGTTTTTTCAAGAAAACTGCAATAAAATCTTCTTATTCAATTTCTGGCGGAGTTAAAGTTAAGTTCTTGTTTTGTTTTGTCTTGGATTGCCATTACTGCTAACTCTGAACACTAGAAAGTTTTTTCTATTATATAGTGTATTTTTAAACCTTGGAAGTAAAGTTGTTTTAGTGTATTTTTAAACCCTGGAAGGTAAGTGCTACCAAACACCAGATGTACATTGAAGTTTCTGAACATCATTTATTGTTATTGTGTATTGAAGTAGTCCATAGTCTAGTTTCATGTTGTATAAATACTCAACGTATTTGCTTGGTGGCTTATGTTCCATTTCTATTACTACCGAAAAAACATTTTATGCAAAGTACACTTGAGTAGCATTTTCTAATCATTACTTCAGTTAAACAACTTATGGTGTAAGTTTATTTATAGCCAAACTTCATGCATGCATTGTAAGCCTATTTTCTAGAACCAATTATAGCAAGCCAATGAATGCTCTATAATCAAATAGTAGTTATTAGTGATTCCAAATGTATATTAGTTCAATTACAAATACTTTTAAGCACTTGACAATTTTTTAACTGTATTTAATACTGAAACTTCATAATCTTTCACATCATTTTATTAATCACATTATGATCTTAATATCTGAGTCAGATGGATTACTGTCCTGATTATGAGCAGGCTTCTTCATTTTCTATTTTCTAAAATCTACAAAAGGACACAATTCTGAAGTAGCTTGACCACTCATGTTGACAGTTACATACGTGGTAGCTTCTACTACAAATTGTTTTTCTAAACTTACTGACTTCCTTTAAGTAAACAGGCCAGTCACAACATCATGTGATGACTACATACACAGAGAGCTTTGTATATGATTCATGATAGTATACTTAATTTTAATTATAGCTCACTCACTTACTCAATTGCATAATTATCTAAGCACTATTACCATCCTGATTACTAGACACTTGTTTTATGAGACTATAACTGCATAATAGCTAGCACCAAGTATTCCATTCTTATATAAGTGTGCTGTTCATGTTCCATTTTTTTTTAAGAAGGCAATGACATTGAGGAGATGGAATAAGAAAAGTTACTAACTCTCCTACTTTAATTGAGCTATTGTAGTATACCACAATTTAAGCATAAATATAATTATATTGAATAAGTAAGTGTATTTTAGTATTACCACCACAATGATAATATCTAAGCTAATTAAACTTAATTTGAGCTATACAAGACCTAGAAATTCATGATTAATATTAATCTGCATTTATTCTCATTAGAAGCTACAATTTTCACACATAATATACGTGGGTGTAATTGAAAATATACAGCCATCTATAACTAGTCATATGTATGAACCATTTCACTTTTTCTGATTCTTTTGTGTATGAAGTTAATCAGCTTAAGACTCATCTTTTTTTATACTTCAGGTATTTGTGACACATACTACTTGATGCAAGCTAGTTGTCTCATAATTATAATAAAGTATTTTTTCTATAGTAATGCCATTAAGTGTGAATGTTTATGTACATAAACAAATACAGAGTTGATTGTTTTGTCTCAGATAGCTTGGACAACATTATGGAGGGCATAAACATAAAGAGCACTCAAATCCTTAGTGTACAGTAACTATGAGATTATTTACTTTATTGCAACCTTAAAATTTTTAGTCTCTAGTTAAATATTTGATGCATGTGATCCCAATGTTTATGCTTTTGTTGGTAGCTAAACGAATTAATGTTAACAACACAGATACTATTATGTAAGTATCCATTTGTTTATCCTCTTATTCATCCAGTAACTGAATGTAATAATTTAATATATGATAGGGGTGCACCAGCCATATTTTCACCTACTGCACATGCAATTAATTGTTACTATGATGACCTCAGTCCTACAGGACAGATACTTTCATACGTTAGTTTAGTTACTTTCATCTATCTTGAATAAATAGCTACTCTTAAAAGTGTTATTCATGTCACAATAATTATAAACTTATCAAAGTACTTGCTGATGTATTCACAATATATTACCAGACAGAAAGGAACAATATTCATTTGAATATTAGAGGAAAGTAAAATATTGATTGCCAAATATTCTTATATATTTATGTATAGAGACCACAGCAATGAAGTGAATAATGGTATGAATTCTATGATGACCATACTCCTGATAATATTGAACTAAAGTTGTGTTGAGATTAGGTTAGGCATGCACGAAGAGATTTGTGCTGATTTTTGGACTCAAAGTTTATTCTATTACTAAAATAAAACCTTCAGCAACACCAGATACTGATATTGTTTCTTAATTAATTTTTATATTAACTGATAATTTGATGTGTGTACAAAAATAATGGGAGTAGGTTACGATATAATCTAGAGAGCAGAAATGTATTCATAAATATAGGAGAATAACACTATTCATATTATGTTACAGGCAAAACATTATAGTATCCCTAAAAAAATTGGTAAATTCTGCATTATAATTTCTGAATTTATTAATATTAAAGTATTCACAAACTATTACAATTTATAAACTAAAGAGCTCTTTAAATAGTTAATTTAAAATAACTTAATTTTTCTTCAGCATTGTATATTTCATCTGCTGTTTGCACTTTTGCACTGGGACAGTTATGATTTACAGCTTTCAATAGCATAAATAATTGGGTTAAAATTTCCATTTGAAAGTAGCCATTTTTTTAATTTGTGATATGTGGCTAAGCATATTCTACCAATACATAGTTTTTTTTCCGGTTATATATGACTTTGGCAATCACTACTATAACCACTGAAATAACATTTGTCGCCATTAATATTTAATTTATCGGCTGTGTAAATGGATAAAACTAATAAATAAAAGCACAATTGGCACTAACCACAATAAATAGTGATAGGTAAGTGATCATTCGGCAGGTGCAGTACTATAATATTATGTGAGAGTATGTAAATCTAATATATATATATATGTATATGTAATCTACATGAGTCACAATGGCGAGATATCATATAAACAGACTAGTATAAAACTAAGCCAAAATTAAAAGAAGTGGTAAATAAGGGAGTTAAATCATGCTCCACTCGGATATTTTCTTTCCTCCAGGCATAAATCTGCCATTTTCGAGATACAGTGTTGATATAGTGACAGAACGAATTAATGAATAAACTATTTAGGTAATTGGTCTTAAAAGTATGGAGAAAATGCAAAGAAAGTATCCTCTGTCATTTCCTCAACAATGCCATAATTAAAAGAGTAACAAATTTAGGGACTTGAATTGTCCTGTAGTCTACCACTCCTCTCAAGTCATGAAAGTCTAACATCGGCAGAGTGGCTAAATAAATGAATGAAGGATTATTATTCATTGACAATTGCATATTTGTTAAAGACTCTTCCAAGTGCAATTAAAACTCCTAAAATTACTTCTTTTTTTATTGGTGATTGGAGGGGACTAACACAGGGGAATAAACATTTTTTTAATCTGATGCTGTTACCACAGCCACTATGGAATACAATATATTAACATGTTATATTCTTTCAAAAGTGATAATCATATATATATATGACTAGTCCTGTGGTATGTTTTATGTTATATTGGTCCAGCAAGTTTCGCTGATAATGTCAACTTATGGTGAGATGCAATGCACCAATACTAAACAACATAACTATGCATAAAACTTTATGCAGATTAACTTATTTGATTATCTAACTTACAAACACTTGAACTAATCCACACATTCATACACTTACTGTTATTCCCATCTCTGTCTCTGATGCTAATTATTGTTAGAATAACTCTCTGACACTTATTACTTCCTCTTTTCCTGTTCAGTTTGCTCTCTCTCTCTGTTAAACTTTGTGATTTGAAATTTTCTCTTTCTATTATTAAGTTTGGTATCATCTCTCACTTCGGATGGTTACTATTTCTACAAGTTCGTTTTGTTCTCACGTGCAGCTTTTGATGTTGTTCTATTAATAATGATAGTTTATGATGTAATATTGAAACTTAATTAGCACAAACGAGTGTTTGAGCTATGTTTACATAACTAAGAGTGTTATTTTCTATAAAGACACACTTTTTTATAATAGCTTACACTTAGACAGATGCTGACATGAGTGGACAAGTAACTTCTGATTTGTATGCTGTTGTAGATTTGAGCAATAAGAAGACAAAGAAGCCTGCTAGTAATCAGGATGAAGATTCATCTGATCCAGATAATGTGATGCATGATGTGCTCAATAGAAATGATAGAAAAGATAACAGGGAAGCTACAGACAATAAGCCTCACCTATCCACAGAAAAGCCAAAGTTTTGCCAATTTGTATCACCTTATAAAGTTATGATCTTCATTTTAATTATAACTTGGATTATATTAATCACAGCATTTGTGTTGGTCATTAATGTGTATCTATCCATGGGTAACCAGAAACAGAATGATTCATCAATAAATTCTTTAGTCAGAAAGAATGAATTAGGGGATATCAAATTGGAACTTTATACGGTTTCAAAGATCCGTCTGCATATATAAGAAGTATGAACATTAGCCACAATTATGTTGATGGTGTTAGTTTAACTTCTGGCAATGAACATTGTGGGCGGCATGGATGAAGGGTGAGCAGACAGAGATAAAGAAAGAGATGAAGAGAAAGATAAAGAAGAAAGAAGAAGATGAATGAACTGTGTGTGTGTCATGAAAGTCAAATATATGTGTATTTATTATTAGCAGTGTGTCATTATTATTGTATGTATTCTAAAGTGTATGTATGCGCATGTCACAAACACGCATGCGTATCATCAGTTCCCCATAGTTTAGTCTTAACCCCAAACTGATCGAGAGCTCAGGGAAGGGCAAACATAGCTACAAGGAACTTTGGTGGCAGCGAGTTAGAGTGTACGAGTAAGCTGAGTGACGACTTTGACTGTGCTGAGCTGGGCTGTGTCGAGCCGCAACCCACAATTGGCGACCGTGGTACCTACCTCCCAACAAACATGTTTGGACATTTGCTGCTGGTTGTGATTGTAACAGCATGAAGCCTGATACTATTGGCAGCAACTACACCTGTGACCAAAACCCATCATGTAGCGCTGGATATTTTTGTAATACTCATCTCTGCAATTCACAGAACTGTGCCAATTCTTCTCCTTGGTTTCAAAGGACTCTGGATCATCCTACTGCAGCTGACATTAAAGTGAGAGTTTGTCGTAATCAGGATAGAGATGATGAAGACTTGGCTATCTCTAAACTTGAACCGTATGTACAATAACTGCAAGCATGTTGTAAAAAGTAGACAGAACAAATTTTTGTGTAGAGTTTTAGTACACCCCTTGGCTTTGCCCTACAGATCGAAACAGTTATTGCCAATAATCCTTCCGTGTATGGGCAAACTATTACATATTCTAGTCATAATAATTTATTCTTTATTTTATTACTTTGGTAGAAGTTAAATAATTATATTTCAATATGTGTCTTAATTAACTGTGAAAAAATGAAACTTCTTGAAGTGCAGGATTGGGTGCAGTTGTCTGTCCTGTAACTGGAAACTAATAGTTTTTTTTCTATAAAACCTTACCACTATTTTAATTTTTTAAACAGAAATTACACTGATATATCACACATTCTAGTTTGTTAAAACAAGGTTCAGGTATTGGACTATAATTCTGGCGATGCTGTATTTTTTTGCCCAAAATGTATTAATCGTAGATGCTACTAATATAATTGAGTATAAAGCTGTTCTTATGTATGTAATATTTTCGGGTACATGACCTCCATAAGACGATTGATTTTGAATCAAAGGATTTTCTTGCATTTTAATTACAATGTTTCTATGCCAAATAATGTCATCAAAGTAGTCCAAGTGTTCATAAGTTACTGTAATTAAATAGGTATGAACCTTAGTTATACTCACAATAACCACAACTTGGTTAGAGAGATTTGACTTACAATATCTTCATGAAGTTTTGTTATGGACAAACATGTACTAGTGTTATCTTTTTTTACTGAAACAATTGTTTTTTTCTCATAAATTGTTTGTTCTTTTATCCCAGGTGCACTTCACATAGCTACTCTGTTTTTGTGGTGACAGAAATGTAACAAAAACACCAAACTAATTAGTTGAGTGTGTATCAACTTGGAAGTAAACTATAGAGTACTTTAATAAACAATAAACAGTGTACAAAACTTAAATACACATCCGGTGTTTGCTAGTTTTTATCTCTAGGGTTAAAGAGTAACACTTAAACTAAGTAAGCTTACCTGTTTTAGAGTTAGCAGAATGGGATTGCTAACAATCCAAAACACAGCAGAGGTATGAAGAGTACAGATAATCATTGCACACTAGTGAACAATGCAGAAATTTACCAAGTTTAGGGATACTATAATGTTATGCCTATAACATAGCATAATCAATCAAGTGATAATGAATTCATATCTGATCTCAAGATAATATCGTAACCTACTTCCATTATTTTTGCAACAAGTATTAAGCTACTATTGTATTAATTAACTATACACATGCCAAATTATCAGCTTTTGCAAGTTTCTATATTCTACATACAAAAATACCAGTACTGAAGTGGCAAGATTGGTGTTTATCAATTAATATAGTTAGCTAAAATGTTTTGTGCTCATTTAACTGAAAAAAGAACAAACAATACCAGTATCTACAATTAGGCTAAAATTAATCGCTTAATATATTATTAGTTAACTATTTGGTTGTGATCATTCTATAAAGATTGTGTAGGAGTATATGAATTATTATTGTTGAATAGGAGAATAATGGCATTACAGCTTTAATGTATTCATGATACTATTGTAAATAACAAAGAATATTTGGCAACTATATTTTGCCTTCCTCAAATATTCATTATTTGTCTGGTAATTATTGTGATGATATCAAAAAGTGTTTTGATAAGTGTATATTGTGACATGAATAACACTTTTGAGAGTAGCTATTTTTTCAGGATAGATGAAAATTAAAAAAGTATCTGTTTTGTACGACATAGGACATCATAATAACAATCAGTTGCTTGTGTGGTGGCTGAAAACATGGCTGAGTGCCCCATATCATTTATTTAACTCATACGGTTCAGTAACTGGATAAACAAGAGGATATAAAAGTAGATAATTACATATCATGTGATGTTAACAATGATTTGTTTAGCTACCTGTAATAGCACAAACAGGATATCACATGCATCAAATGTGTACACTAGGGACTAAAAATTGTAAAGGTTGCAATAAAGTAAATGTTTATTGAGATACTGTACACTCAAGTTTTGAGTGTTTATTGTACCAGTCAAGTGCCTTTCCAGTAGTGCAATTGTATCCAATAGCTGTACTTACAAACAATGTTTTTATTGGAGTAGTCCAGCTACGTAAACAATATATCTTCTTGCTATTGAAATGACAAACCCATTTTCATGCCAAAATACTGTAGTAATGTTAGTCATATGATCTTATCGAAAGCTTATTTTGTTAGGGTAAACTTAGCTTATCATCTGCAATAACAGGAAACCATTATAAACATTTTAAAATAATTATATAGTCTGAATGTTTCTTTGACTTTACTTGTTGTCCAAGCAGCAGAAATGAGTGAGTTGTATGCTGTAGTAGATCTGAGCAAGAAGAAGATAAAGAAACCTGCTCTTAACCAGAATGAGCAGTCTAAGGATTCAGATATTATGATGTATGACATATTGAATAAGGACAATATTGAAAAAGACAAGATAAAACTTGAGAAAAAGCCATCAGATTTACATAAAAAGAAGTGTAACTTGTGTAACATCACAACAACTGGTGGCTTTCAAATTTTCATTACAATTACCAATTGGATTGTCCTACTAATTACAATTGTAATGGTAATTACTTTGTTCGTGAAATTTTCCACGATGGATACTTCGAATGCCTCTACCAACAGCCTCCAACAACAGGCCAATCCTGAATATAACTCCACACTTCTAAAACAGATTATTAATAGAGCAGTAGACGTTAAATATGTTGAATTTGTGAATAAACAAATGAACTTTCAGTTAAATATAAGAACTCTGCTGAAAAACTTATCTATGGCTTATGGAGACACGATTGATGAAATGAATTATTCAATTAATTTCATTCATGACTCTCTTAATAATATATCCTTAGCTACTCAGTTAGCACTTCAGAAAGAATCCATCAGTCATTATTTTTCATCTTGCTCACAAATTTTGGCAAAAGACGCTTTATACAAATCAGGGAAGTACATTGTGAGGACATCTTCTGGTGCATTAAGAAGAGTACATTGTGATATGACTAATCAATTTGGTAATAATTCCCAAGGATGGATGAGGATAGCTAAATTGGATGCTAACAACTGTCCTGAAGGACTCAAATTTCGTAGAAATGCTACAACAAAAACATGTATAGTATTTGATGATAATGCAGGATGCACCACTTTAGTGTATTCCACTTTAAACGTTCAATACACTAAAGTTACTGGTAAAATTAGAGGATATCAAATTGGAACTTTAGATGGATTTGTGGGGATATCAGGTGCATCTAGAAGTAGTGATAATTATGTGGATGGCGTGACTATAACTGCTAATGATATGCATGTGTGGACTTACGCAGCTGGTCAATGTGACTGTGCTGGAATGCGACCTGAGGCTATTGATAACTATTTTACATGTGACAAACATGCTGGTTGTGTAATGAGAACTTTTTGTAATACTTATCTTTGGGAATCACCAATATGTGGAGGTCCTCATTCACAGTGGTTTTTGAGGACACTACCTCCAACTTCTGCTGATATTAGAGTGAGCATTTGTCGTGATCAGAAGAGAAATGATGAAGACTTAGCTATTTCCACGCTGGAACTTTATGTTCAGTAAATACGTCTAACACTGATAGAAACTTAAAGTCAGACATTTGATTATTATTTCAGTTAATGGAGTGTGTAATATGTCAACATTAGTCTTAAATAGATTCATTATGTAGCAATAGAAGAAATTCTGTTCTGTAACAAAACTGTCATCACTACACTTATAGCCTAAATTTAGTGATTTCTTGTGTTTACAAAAATTAAAAACTGATGATAACATAGGTAATTAATGATTGTTGTGTATACATACAATTTCAGCTCCTCAATTATAGCCACACTATACATGTGTTGCTAAGGAAAACGTGACCATGGCTTTGAGAAGCATTTTGGTTGCTTGTTATCACTGCTTGGCAGATGCTGTAATGACAAGCCACTAAACAGTTCGCCACAGCCTAGATAATAGTGTTTGGTTAACTGATACTGAAACGAAACTATTTATATAACTACCCTTTGAATAATTGGTGTTTCAGTAACTCCAATCAAACAACACCTCTAACAAACAAACAGTAACTCCAATCAAACAACACCTCTAACAAACAAACAGTAACTCCAATCAAACAACACCTCTAACAAACAAACAGTATCTCCAATCAGACAATACCTCTAACAAACAAACAGTAACTCCAATCAAACAACACCTCTAACTAACAAACAGTAACTCCAATCAGACAATACCTCTAACAAACAAACAGTAACTCCAATCAAACAACACCTCTAACAAACAAACAGTAACTCCAATCAAACAACACCTCTAACAAACAAACAGTAACTCCAATCAGACAATACCTCTAACAAACAAACAGTAACTCCAATCAAACAACACCTCTAACTAACAAACAGTAACTCCAATCAGACAATACCTCTAACAAACAAACAGTAACTCCAATCAAACAACACCTCTAACTAACAAACAGTAACTCCAATCAGACAATACCTCTAACAAACAAACAGTAACTCCAATCAGACAACACCTCTAACAAACAAACAGTAACTCCAATCAAACAACACCTCTAACAAACAAGCAGTAACTCCAATCAAACAACACCTCTAACAAACAAACGGTAACTCCAATCAAACAACACCTCTAACAAACAAACGGTAACTCCAATCAAATAATACCTCTGATAAACGAACAGTAACTCCAATCAAATAACCCCTCTAACAAACAAACGTAACTCCAATCAAACAATACCTCTAACAAACAAACAGTAACTCCAATCAGACAATACCTCTAACAAACAAACAGTAACTCCAATCAAACAACACCTCTAACAAACAAACAGTAACTCCAATCAAACAACACCTCTAACAAACAAACAGTAACTCCAATCAAACAACACCTCTAACAAACAAACAGTAAGTCCAATCAAACAACACCTCTAACAAACAAACGGTAACTCCAATCAAACAACACCTCTAACAAACAAACGGTAACTCCAATCAAATAATACCTCTGATAAACGAACAGTAACTCCAATCAAATAACACCTCTAACAAACAAACGTAACTCCAATCAAACAATACCTCTAACAAACAAACAGTGACTCCAATCAGACAACACCTCTAACAAACAAACAGTATCTTTAATCAGACAACACCTCTAACAAACAAATAGTAACTCCAATCAAACAACACCTCTAACAAACAAACAGTTACTCCAATCAAACAACACCTCTAACAAACAAACAGTGACTCCAATCAAACAACACCTCTAACAAACAAACAGTGACTCTAATCAAACAACACCTCTAACAAACAATCAGTAACTCCAAACAAACAACACCTCTAACAAACAAACGGTAACTCCAATCAAATAATACCTCTGATAAACGAACAGTAACTCCAATCAAACAATACCTCTAACAAACAAACAGTAACTCCAATCAAACAACACCTCTAACAAACAAACGTAACTCCATTCTATCAAGTACAATGAGACAATCTATTCCGAACACATTCAAAGATGCTATTGATACTCATTTTCCAAACAAACTCACACACACAACTCAACTCAATTCTATGGATGCACATATACAAACGCAACTACGCACTATTCTAAAAACACACTGAAATGCAACCAAACATGTTCTAAACACATGCACACACTAAACTAAACACTCTTTTCTAAACACACACACAAAATCAAGCAATCATTATTCTAAACACACAAACGCAGGTAAACACTCTATTCTAAATTTACTCATAAACACAAGTAAACCTTCAATTCTAAACATACTGGCAGACACAAATAAATGTTCTGTTCTAAACTCACTCTAGACGCAAGTAAATCTTCTATTCTAAACACTCACATAAATGCAAGTAAACACTATTCTAAACTTACTTACAGATGCAAATAAACACTTTATATCACAAACATGTCTAACTTGTAGGGAAATTAGCCAACAATATTTTAGTAGGTCTACAACTAGATTTTGGGTTAGTATTATATATAACATTGTGCCATAAATTAAGGTGTAAAGATCAGTCGTTCTATGTTTCAATTTTCAATTATCTGCAATTATAAAGCACACAAAAATACCTACAATAGAAAATTCAGCTATTTTATAATTGAATATTCACACCTTTGGTGCTTCATTGTTATTGTTTTGTCTATACAATGAGTTTCTTCGGCCAATACTATGCATTCGTTTAATCGTTAAAGGTTAGTGCATTGCATGTCACTATACTTTATGACATCTCACTATACTTTATGACATCAGCAATCAATATTATGTCAAACTTACCACAGGGCTAGTAATAAGTATGTTATGACTGTTAAAGGAGTACAAAAAACCATTGTGTATTGCATGATTTACAGCTTTCAATACAAAAAAATTGGGGTAAAATTTCCATTTGAAAGGACTTGCTTTAGCCATTATTTTAATTTGTGTTATTTGGCTAAGACATTACGTATTTTTACCAATACATAATTTTTATTTCTGTTTTATATATGACTTTGGCAATCATTGCTATAACCACCGAGATAACATTTGTCACCATTAATATTTAATTAACGGATAAAAACTAATAAATAAAATAACACAATTGACACTAACCACAATTAGTAGTGATAAGTAAGTGATCCTTCGCAAGTGCCATACTCTATATGTGTGAGTGTGTATATGTATATATATAATACTTATAGCACGAGTCAGAGTACAATATGGGAAAATATTTTACGAGCACGCAAAATATTTTCACGAGCCAAAGGCGAGTGAAAATGTGGCGTGAGAGTAAAATATCATTCCCATATTGTACGACGAGTGTGATAAGTGATTTATTGCTGCCTTGATATTTTTTCTCAACCGGTTACAATTCAATTTTCATTGATTTTACTCGCTACGCGCATGCGTAGTGTACCGTACAATATAAACCGTACAATATGGGAGAATACAGAACGTTCGCGTGATGCGGAAATATTCAAGTAAAAATATCAAAACTGCAATAAATATATATATAATATTATATATATATATATATTTATATATACTACATGAGTCACAATGGCGAGAGGCTAGTATAAAACTAAGCCAAAATTCAAAGAAGTGGCAATTAAAGGGAGTTAAATCATACTCCACTCCGACTTTTTCTTCCCTCCAGTCACAAAAACCTACCATTTTCGAGATACCCTGTTGATAAAGTGACAGAATAAATTAATGAATGAACCAAAGTGTGGTGTGACACGTAGAGACTAAATAAAATAGCGCCGCCACCAGAGTTAGGAATGTGCAACAGGATTCTCAGCGATCAAACCGAGTTCCTTCAAACCCTTGACCCAAGCTAAAGTTTTAATTCTAAGCAGAGAGGAGTAGGTATCTCACAAGATGTCAAATAATGCTAATACAATCCGAACTGAACTTTACAAGTTGGGTTGGCCAATAATATTATACATATTATAACCAACCAGGAATTGTGTGTGATGAGAGCATACGAGGGTAGAGCATTAGAGTACATGGGAAGTAGCAATGGGAGTGAATAGGGTGAAATGTGAGATGCATGAGTAGTGAATGGCAAGGTAGCATAATTATAGTTAATAATCTAATATGTTCCTGAAGGTATAGTCATTATTCCCTATTATAGTGAGCATGTAGGGAAGGGTATTTCACCACACTGAGCACTAAGATTACAAACCCTCATTGTCAGGTAATTTTTTTAAAACTAATAGGAAAAAATGCAAACAAAGTCACTACTGTCATTACAGTTTATGTGGCATCTAAAAAATGGATTTCTATAATATAACTGAAACCTTAATTTTGTATAATCATGGGACTCTTATAAGATTTTTGTGAGATTAAATGTTCAGACATCATGTAAGTTTCTAGAACTATAACTGAGTTCATATCTACTAATTACTGATAATTATAGCAAATGAACTTCATCAGTTCAAGTCAGATACACCCACTTACTGCCTGAAAAGTGTCCATTGACAACCAAAAACAAAATTGTAAATTAGTGTATAATGTGTTGATAACTAGTTTGTTAAACTCTACAACCTTGAAAATTTTTTGTTAACTCTAATTACCAAGACAGTTACGGATTTTGTTATAGTTGTAAATGGACTCTTTTTACCCTGTGAAATTTGATGCTTTTTAAAATATTTTTTTAAGAAAACAATGTTGAAACCTATTGGTGAATTCAATTTGGTGTCTAGCAACAAATTACTGTGACCTGGGAAAGTCGTGGGTAAATTCTTATAAGTTTTTGTTATAGCACCGTAGCAACAGAATAGAAATAATAAATGTGAATATTCAAGCTATATAAATTGATGTTGCTATTTATGAGGTCTTGTAGTTGGAGTCTGCAGACTAGGAGACTCTCAGGGGACTATTATTGTGAATACATTGGAAGAATCAGCAAATCTCTGACTGGACAAAGGTTTCAGTGATGATGAGGACTTCAGTCACACTGCAACAAGAGAAGACAACATATTTTGAAAAACCATCATTTTTGTTAATTTTTTTAAAGAGATACATATTATCTTCATTATTCATTTGTTCCAAAACAGGCAACAAGCTGGCTGACTCACTTAAGACAATTTTGCTAGCCAGTGAACTAACAAACCAAGCTAATTGATCATTTCTAAAATGACTTACAATAACTATCAAACTGAAACAGAAAAAATAACAGCACAAAAACAACCTGCAAATCTATGTCTATACCATCTAAAGCCATACCTGTTTATTACCCTTACACTGCATAGGGTTTGAACTGAGTAGGCTTCCCCCATCAACGAAGTAAGGGCCCCAATTACAACTTACTGCCGTTCCCTATTATTATTATTCATTGTTCATTTGTTCCAGAACAGCAAAATCCTAAATTTTGCTAGCCAAGTGAACTAACAAACCAAGCTAGTTGATCACTTCTAAAAGAGTGACTGCATTATAGTTACCATGACTTACAATAGCTATCAAACTGAAACAGAAAAAATAACAGCACAAAAACAACCTGCAAAACTATGTCTAGCTATACCATCTAGGCTACAAGTAAAAGTATCGTGCATAATCCGTAACACGGACTTCTGTTAGATTACGGAATTCAACGTCAACTCCGCCAGAAATTGACTAAGAAGTTCTCATTGCAATTTTCTCGAAAAAAACTGTGCTCAAGTTGGTTAGACTGCCGCTCGTTATATTCAGTGAACCACGCATCGCCTGCTTATAAACTTGGTATCAAAATACTCCACATGAAGTGTTCTAGCTACACAGTGGTATAAATAACTCATTTTTCAACTTTTAACACGATTGGTTCCTTTTCCCAAGTACTGTCACATATTATCAATTGAACCTGGGTACTAATGAATGAAATATAAGTATGATTATTATATTACATATGGATATGTAAGGATACAATTTTAAGAAATATTGCACAGAAAGAGAAATATTAAAATCTATATTAACTGTCTACACACACACAACTAGGTGTAATTTTATTGAGGTACTTGATTGTAATTGTACATCCCTCAATAAAGGAGCATAATGAGCACAATAGCTAGGTAAAGCTTCATTATTACATTAAGAGTATGTGTTAGCTTCTTTATTTTTTCCATTTCACATCTCTCAAATAAACACCTTCTTAAAGTATGCATCCCTCCCAACAACAAGGAAACATGTACAGGACACTCAACAATGTACATGTTCATAACAACTAAAATGCATTAGTATTACTACAACCAAGTGTTTGTACAATGCATTAATGTCTGAATAATATATTGTTACAAGTATTCAAGCCAATAAATGTACAAGTAATTTGTGTAAACATCACATGATCTTATGACAGAGCCATTCTTAAAGTATTTCCCTACAGGAAGTTATTATAATAATTACAATAAAGGCACACTTTGTGATAGAAGCTTCCACTTGCTATCATATCAACATGAGTAGACAAGCAACTTCTGAATTGTATTCTGTTGTAAATTTGAGCAAGAAGAGGACAAAGAAGCCTGCTAGTAATCAAGATGGAGATACATCTGATCCAGATATTATGATGTATGATGTACTCAATAGAAATGATTCAAAAGATAATGAAGCATTCAAAGATAAGCCTAATTCCTCAAAATTTCGATATATTTCAACTACCTTTAAATGTACGCCGTATTTTAACTATAACATGGATTATAATTATTAGCCATAATATTAATAAATGGTCACTATAATGTATCTTGAAATTTCTACATTGAAAATTGCTGGTGTTGTCTCCACCAGCAACCAGCAAATTAATGGTTCCTCCATGAATTCTTCTTCAGTCATAAATGACGATAACATCAGAGAAATCATTAATGAGGCATATTCTAATTGCTTTAGTAATCTGTCTAATATTATGCTTAATATCGAGACTTATCAGAATATATCGTCTTCATTGTTAAAAAAAAGACATGAGGAATTCAATACAGCCATCAATAATATTTACGATATTATCGATAACGTAACCTCTTATTTGTCAGTACTGGAAACAAGTTTGATTAATTACTTTTTCTCATCATGTTCTCGAGCATTGAGTAAAGATTCCTCCTATCTCTCTGGTAACTATATATTGAGATCCTCCACTGGTGCATTGAGAAATGTATATTGTGATATGAACAATACATTTGGAGGTGATTCTAAAGGATGGATGAGAGTATCTAAATTGGATGTTAACAACTGTCCTCCAGGTCTCAAGGCCCGTACATCTGGTTCAATAAAGACATGTGTCGTATCTGACAATAATGCTGGATGTACTGAAATTGTATATTCTACTGCCAAAATTTCTTATGCTAAAATCACTGGTCAAATTAGAGGATATCAAATTGGAACTTTAGATGGATTTAGAGATATTCATTCTAAACCAAGAAGCATGAATATTAGTGCCAACTATGTTGATGGTGTTAGTGTAACTTCTAATGTTGAGCATGTTTGGACATTTGCTGCTGGATGTGATTGTAACAGCATGAAGCCTGATACTATTGGCAGCAACTACACATGTGACAAACCTCCATCATGTGATATTGGTGTTTTTTGTACCACCACTCATCTCTGGGGATTACAGAAATGTGCCAATTCTTCTCCCTGGTTTCTAAGGACTCTGGATCATCCTACTGCAGCTGACATTAAAGTGAGAGTTTGTCGGGATCAGGATAGACAAGATGAAGACTTGGCTGTGAGAGTTTGTCGGGATCAGGATAGACAAGATGAAGACTTGGCTATCTCTAAACTTGAACTTTATGTGCAATAACTACATGCACTATGCCTAAAATAGACAGAATAAAGCTTTGTACAAGTTGTCATTTGTTTCCAAGTACTTAAATTACCAGAATTTGTGATATTTGTTCAATTGTATAAAATTAGTATAATTCAGCGAAGCGAGCGAAGCGAGCGGAGCTGACTCTCTAATGAGTTCGCGATATTATATATTTAGGTCTAGAAATTGTTTTTGTTCTTGCGTGGGCGTACGTGTGTACCCTTTCTCCTACGCGCTTACGCTGCCGGGTAACCATCTTAGCAACATTTTGTTTTGTTTACCCGCCGTACGAAGTAGCGATGCCCAGTAGACAAAACGTTAGAAACGCTCGGTCAAGAGCTTTGAGGGCGATCGAAACTCCAGAAGAAAAATTAGTAAGGAGAGATATAAGAAATGAAAATGACAGGGCAAGGAGGAGGAGATCTAAAACGAAACAGAAACAGGTAGCAAAGTAAAGAATCTTTCTTATTGAAAAGCCATTAAATGTTCCTAATTTATTTATTAGACTATTCCTGAGGATTACGGTACCAGGAGCCTTCATCATAGAAAAAAGCTTCCACTTTCGTATTCTCACTTAGACAGTATTTTGTAGCCACACCAGGCATGCATGGAATAGTAATTACAGGAAACATGCATGGCTCGCTTCGCTATTTTGCGCTATTCGAGCGCACAGAGCGAGACACTTACAGGGGTATAAATGAAAAAATCGGGGATGTTTGTTTATTTATTGGCGAGCGAGCGTAGCGAGCGAGACAATTACAGGGGTAAAAATGAAAAAATCGGGAATGTTTATTGGCGAGCGAGCGTAGCGAGCGAGACACTCACAGGGGTAACACAATTTGAAAATCGGGGATGTTTGTTTATTTATATATATGGACATATGTATGTCATTTTGTACTTTGACCCTCCGTATTTTTGTGTTCGCTCGGCGTTCGACCCCGTCCCAAATTGCACTAAACAGAATCCTCTGGTTTATCGATCATTACCCGTAATCACCCTAGAAATTGAATTGTGTTTACATTTTGATTTCTTTTGCGGGTGCAGTTAAAACTTGAAAAACTTAGGGACTCCATCTATTCGCGTTAGTTGGCGGTGGTAAGTCATTCGCTCTTTTGTCCATGGTTATAAGCCGTGCGCAACAGTATTGACTACTTGAAACTTACATTGTCCAGTAGACGAACTGCCGCTAGGTAAGGGTGCTGTGTGGTGCATGTCCAGTTGTGTCAAAGCATTGTGTGTTTTTACTCGACCACTCTTAGCTATAAGAATATCACAAAGAAAACTTTTAAATAACGTGTATTGTTTTGTTGTTTTTTTCCTTCAATTCAAGCAGTTGCAGAGAGTTGTTACTATGGCACTGAAATCCCTTTACCGTGTATGCGAAATTTAAAAACTGGACCTTATTTTCAGTAGCTTCAGTGTTAGCTAGAAGTCAAAATCATTCATATAAAAATAGTATTGTCTTTAGGCTCGCTCGCCATTTGTGCTCAAGCACATCACTAGTTTATTTGTATATATGTTTGGACGTACGTATGTCATTTTGTACTTTGACCCTCGCGTTTTTGTGTTAGTTATTTGTTCGACCCCGTCCCAAATTACACTAAACAGAATCCTCTGGTTTATCGATTAGTACCCGTATCACCCTAGAAATTGAATTGTTTACCATTTTGAATTCTTTTGCGGGTGCAGTTAATACTTGAAAACTTAACGGACTTCCATTGTTAGTGGCGGTGGTAAGTCAATGCGCTCTTTGTAAGCCGTGCGCACAGTATTTACCTGAAAATACATTGTCCACTAGACTACTGCCAAGGTAAGTCTGTGTAGGTGCATCTCCAGCTGTGTCAAAACATTGTGTGTTACAACCACTACTTAGCTAAAGAATATCACAAAGAAAACTTTTAAATAACGTGTATTGTTTTGTTGTTGTTGTTTTCCTTCCAAGCAGTTGCAGAGAGTTGTTACTATGGCACTGAAATCCCTTTACCCTGTATGCTAAATTAAAAAAATTGGACCTTATTTTCAGTAGCTTCAGTGTTAGAAGTCAATAAAAATAGTATAGTCTTTAGGCTCGCTCTCCATTTGTGCTCAAGCACACCACTAGTATATGGACGTACGTATGTCATTTTGTACTTTGACCCTCCGTATTTTTGTGTTCGCTCTGCGTTCGACCCCGTCCCAAACTTCACTAAACAGAATCCTCGGTTTAGCGACCATTACCCGTATCACCTTAGAAATTGAATTGTTTACGGCTTTGAATTGTTTTGCGGGTGCAGTTAAAACTCAAAATCTTATGGGAGCTCCATTTCTATTCGAGTTAGTGGCGGTGGTAAGTTAATGTGCTATTTGTCACAGTTATAAGCCCTACTCAACAGTATTTACTTAAAAATGCATTGTCCACTAGACGAACCACGAAGGTAAGTCTTGCGTAGGTATGTTCAGTTGTGTGAAAGTATTGTGCGTTACAACTACTATTAAGAATATCACAAAGAAAATTTTAAATAACGTGATTTGATTTTGTTTCTTCTTTTTCAATTGAAACTGTTGCGGGAGCGGTTACTACGACATTGAAACCCCTTTACCTCATACGTAATTTAAAAACTCGACTTTATTTTAATAGCTTGAGTGTTAGCTGTTAAAATCAAATTTAACAATAGTGTAGTTTAAGGCTCGCTCTCCATGTGTGTTCAAGCACACCACTAGTTTATTTATATATATACTAGTGGTGTGCTTGAGCACAAATGGCCAGCGAGCCTGATAGTTAGGTAACATAAAACTAAGTATTGTTACTGTGTTAGAACTTTGCCTTAGTTCGCCTAATCCACACCGCAATTGTTTTAGGAATCTCGTATTGTAGCAATGACGTGAGTCGCTCAGTTTACCTGGTTTTTATACAATTCAGAAAAATCGCTGCGCAGTACGTGCAAGAGTAAAAGGCGGGAGAAATGTTCACGGCGCGACTATTACCGTCGGTTTTGTGTAGTTTGCGCATGATCAGTAGCTACTTAGCGGTTAGATTTGTCACCTGCTATCAGTATTGTTTTATCATGGAACGAACCAATGGCAGAACAAGTGAGTAAATTTATTTAGGAGAAGAATTGTATCAGTTGTGATATATGTGTTAGAATGGAAGACAGAATGTAAATGAAGAGAAGACTGAGCCAGTGGCTCAGCAAATAAAAAAAGTTTTAACCCTCTCGTTCCAGAATTGTTTGGACGCGCGCGGAAAAATCTAATCTTCCACCGCGGAATAGTGCATTACCGTTTTATTTTTTTAACTCGATGCTGGCTGGAAAAACCCCATAGCAACCATATATCACTAAATAGACCAAGAGTTTGGGATTCCCCTCATTTTTTGATTGAGAAAATTGAATAATATTTAGGCCCTCTACTAATACTTTTAAAAAAAATAATTTTTTTCCCAAAAAATTCCACTTTTCCCATCAATAAAAAAATAAAATAAAATAGAAATAATATTGTTTGATGCATTATTTACCAATATTATATTAGTTCAACAATAAAATATGTTGTTTGTTGTGTGTGGTGCTGATTGTGATCATGTAGGAGACATCTATGAGTGTCCACAAGGAACGTATGCCATCGGACGTCGAGCTCCACTACAAAACAATTTCATACACACACAAACACAAACAACAAAGATATTTGTAATACAAACAACAAATTATTCACGATCCTATATAATTGCAACTTTATGATGTATTGTATGCAGTTTCATACAGGATTTTTGTTTGGGGTGGGGCTTCGCCACACCCATTTTTTTGAACCTACACTACTTTGATGCACATCTTTGCATACGAGTCTATACTTCACACTGATGATCAGTGTTCGGTCCTATGCACTAAATGGCTCAGTTATGATAGGAACATAATGGGATACAATATCAGACTAAAAATAAATGCTTCCAAAATGTTTTCAACTCCCAAAATTCTAGGGGGGAACCCAGGGCTAGCCTCCCACTGTATGAACCCCTGGTATGTATACTCCACACTGTCCATGAGATAAACAATCGTTGTATTGAGAAAGTGAAAATGAAAAGCAGTACAAGCACACACATGGAATTCAACCGGCATGGATGGTGTCACAGACTGAACGATCCCTCCCAGGTTAGGATTGACTGGTGTACACATACACACACACACACATGATATTCAACTTACATGGGCATAGTAGCACCGATCCAATAAGATCCAGAGTTCCCTCCCAGGTTGGATCCGGAAGTGCCGCATACTGTTTGTCCACGGTTGCTCCCTCTCATTCCACAAATGCACGCACACACATATACACACACAAACACACACACAAGAAAAAAGAAGCTACAGGTGAATACAGATCATAAAAATAAATTTATAATTTATTATACATAAATTGCCTGGTGTACACACACACACACACACACACACATGAAATTCATTACATGGGCATAGTAGCCAAAAAGATCCAGAGTTCCCTCCCAGGTTGTATCCGGAAGCGACGCATACTGTTTGTTCATGGTTGCTCTCTCTCTTTCCACAAATGCACGCACACACATACACAAGAAAAAAGAAGCTACAGGTGAATACAGATCATAAAAATAAATGTATAATTTATTATACATAAAATGACTGGTGTACACACACACACATGAAATTCAACTTACATGGGCATAGTAGTCACGATCCAAAAAGATCCAAGTTCCCTCCCAGGTTGTATACGGAAGCGCCACATACTTTTTGTCCACTGTTGCTCTCTCTCATTCCACAAATGCACGCACACACATACACACACACACTAGAAAAAATAAGATACAGGTGAATACAGATCATAAAAATAAATGTATAATATAAATTGACTGGTGTACACACACACACACATACATGAAATTCAACTTACATGGGCATAGTAGCCCCGATTGGAAAAGACCCCCCCCTTCCCGAGTTCGTTCCCTCCCCGGTTAGATCTGGAAGCGCCAGAATAACATTTCAACTCCACGCACACATATATACATCGAGTGTGAAGCTCCACTACAACACCACAAAAACACAGACAACGACAACGACAATAACAATACATATTACAACTTTTGGGATGTTCAGGGGGGGGGGGGAGGAGCAGCCACAAATATCAAAGTCTGTGGTCCTTCACACAAAAGATTATGGAATATCAATGGGTGTGTTGTCATCTTTCTTCCACTCTCCCCCTACCTCATCCACCCGACTCTTGTTCTTCGGTTCCCGCCTTCTCCGACCGTGAGGACGTCCAGAACTCGGAGCAGGAGGAGCCACTTCCTCTTCTTCATCACTGGAACCTGCTGCCTATTCGTGTTTCATCATTGGAAGATTCAGGTCTGGTATCCTCTCCTTCATGACTGGAAGACTCTGCTCCTGTCGCCTCATCTGCGTAATCGGGTCGCTGACTGCATTAATTCACATCTGGTCCTAGTATATGTTGTAAAAAAAAATTTTAATTTTTTTGAAAATTTGAAATTGTTCAAAAAACCACAAGCCACTATCAAATCTCAAAACTAAATAATATATATATATATATATATTATAGCTAAACAGCTTACTCTATCTCAATATAGCTATAAATAAGTCCTTTCCACAACAGAAGCTTGCTATTTTTCAAGAGAAAGACAAGAGAAAGACAAGCTTACCTCGATCATCTTCTTGACTCCCATTTTCAGTATCAGAGTTGACGGGGTCTGGTCTACCAATCCTGATACAGGGCCTCCTATAGCTCTAGATGTTGTCTCCCTACTCTCCGCTTGATCCTGAGTCGCTAGAGTCAGCATCAAGCAAGTCTAAAACTTGCACCGCATTGTAACTTGTAGACGCCATCTTCCAAAAAATGACTTTGAAAAAAAATATTTTTTTGCATAGTTACCGGGGTCACACGACACGCTCACTTTTTTCCTATGATGTAATAAGCATTACCTAAGACTGTACGTAATAGGGAGGTCCCCAGTTGAACTGGCGATTTTATAAAAAATGGAGAAGACAGTAAGTCAAACCGCAAAGTCTTGGTCGGCAAAGAAGCGGTTGTTTCAATGTGTTATGGAAGGCTACTGAGCTCAAGCAATTTTTTGCTGCTTCTACAAAGCTCTGGAGATGACTGGATCCATAAATGAAGCTGCTGTGAAGAAGGTAACTTTTTTTAAAATTCGACGGAGAACCGATGTTTTTTTTTTTTGCCGAGGAAGAAATAAACGCAACTGCAGTGAGGTACTGTCGAAGCAGTCCTGGCTGAAAGCTATTTTAGATGCTTCTCCAATGCATTGGGCACCTGTGTATGCAATCTGAAGGTTCTAGCTATAAAGTAACTATTTTTAAAAATTCATAGAAGCCAACCGGTCTTCACCCGCTTTTAAGCGGGATTGGGAACGAAAGGGTTAAACAATAAAGTGAGTAGATATATAATATTAAAATTCTCATAATTTACTTCATTTTAATTCAGAAAAAAAGAAGAAGAAAAAGAAATAATACATGCTTTAAAATGTGTAATCTTTGCATTATCATGAAGAGTTATGTGATGGCTATCTAGCTAGCTCCAAACTCAGAAGTTTGTGGGTATGGGCATAGCACCCTCCATGGTTTTAAAAGTGGCCACACCTTGAATTGCCATTTGAATGCTATGAGTTAGAAAATGGACTCAATAAGTACACAAGACGTAACTGTGTAAGCAAAAAATCAGATAGGTCAGAGACAAAAACCTAACCTGTCAATAAAGGTAAAGATTTTTCATTAGCTAAGCAGTCCTTGTAACACACAGCACCTTCACATACACTTGTTCACTTGATATACCAACACAAGACTTACTTTCTTCAGTGATTTTGCTATTGGACAATGAATTTTCAGGTCAGAACAATACTGTTGCGTAGGGTTAACTATGACAAATAGGGAATTAACCAAGATAACTCACACCAGCCAGAAAATTAATTAGTATCTTCTCTTATGTAAGACTTAAGATTAGGCTAGAAATCAGACACAACTCAAATGGGTAAAATGGAGTGGACAAATAATTTTCCGGTAAATGCTGTTGAGTAGGG
>WLWD01003490.1_pt1 | contig 85739 bp, 52 predicted proteins | sample 6712731 | NCBI WGS metagenome assembly WLWD01 (sample SAMN12718690, study PRJNA576275) | sponge metagenome | isolation source: marine sponge | host: Mycale hentscheli | place: New Zealand: South Island, Marlborough, Capsize Point | collected 2014-11-01
CTGGCCGATAGTTTAAGGTAAGCCAATATTATATCTAGCTAGCTATACGGATGGGCCACAGAATTAACGATTTTTGCGTAGTAGCTAAACATATCTCTCTAAGAATTAGCATGCAGTTACCCACAGAATACTATTTTCTAGACATTATTTCAGATGTTGCTGGAATGCAGCAGCTTATTTTAACTTCCTCCAATAGCTCTATGGGCCTACCCTTAACCAAATAGACAAAAATGACAATAATTTAAATAAACAGCAGGCATAGATTTTTCAACATCATGGGCTGCATATAGTATTATTATGGGTAGTATTTAAATTATTGCCTGTATGTGCTATAAAAGACATGTATTCTTCACACGGCATACTTTATTAATTGTTTTGGGTCCTCTATGGAAACATTGAAACAGTTAGAGAATTAGGAACTAATTTACTGCGGTTATAATGCAACAATTTTCATTCATTTTCGTAGCATGTCAGATAATCATTTTGGATTGAAGACTTTAGAAAAATGTGAAGATCAAGTTACCACCACTATCAGGAACAACTTGGACAAAATAGCCCAGTTTCTGAGAGATAAAAATATCATAGGTCGTAAACAGTACAGAGAAATTACTAACCCTGATCATCCCAGAGGTAAAGACGATAGAGTTCGTATGGTTTGGCAGGGTCTGGTTGACAAAGTTGAAGAAGACGATGATATATATGAAACATTTGTTGACCACATTCGTCGTGATTATTCTGATAGTGGCGCAGAGAAAACTGTTGCTAAACTGGATGAGCAATATGAGGAAATTAAAAGTCAAGATATGATCAGATCAGGTAGTACATAAATATTCTAATGTTTTCTTTATTACAACACCTTGTTTCTATGATGCATGATTTTTTTACAAATGGCAGCAAAGAGCAAAAAGCAGCTGATGCAAGTCAAATTTATCACTGGAGTTATCCTTGTGAACTAAATGAATAAGTCCAGTGCTGTGAATGTATATTAATCCATGTGGCAAAAGTGATATCACTGTTTCTGGAAAGCTAAATTAACGAAAAATGAAATAGGTTACGGATATTATGTAATTAATTTTTATATTTTTCTTGTTTTGATTACTATCTTTAATGATACAGATTGAGTTTTAAAAACAACATCATTTTGACTTAGCATGGTGGATGTGATTCCTTGTCACTACTTGTGGACTGCCCAAACATAATTGAAGAGAAGATTTAGTTACTTATTCCATTCATCATTCCTTTGCAGAATCTGTGACTATTCCAATGGATTGCAATTCTTCAACTAGCGTGGCTGTATCAAGTGAAGGGATGAGTATTGAAGGTAGGATAGAAATTAATGTGATGCTCATATTATATTGATTGACTGAAAAAAAGCTCCTGTGAGGCAGTCACATACAAACAGTCAAAATACACACTTTACCTATACATGAACATCATACAGACATACATACACACACACACATACATACATACAAACATACACAATCAGAGACTGTGTGACAAAGTTCAAGAAGACTGTAATATATATGAAATGTTTGTTAAACACATTCGTGGTTATCTTGATAGTGGTGCGAAAAAAAAACTGTTGCTATGTTAAATGAGCGATACAAAGTCAAGGTATGATCAGGTATTGCATTAAGACAAAATTTCTCACATGTTATTATTTAACCCTTTCACCGTCAGTAGCGCCATATGGCGCTTTTACCAATAAATATTCAACCACTCATAATCCGATCCTAAATTTGGTCTCAAAGTACGCAGAATGAAAAGCTTTAACAACACTCTAAATAGGCGAATTTTGTGTTGTCGGTAACTAAGGGAAAAAGGGAAAAGTAAATTTGAATTTTTTAATTGACCGCACGCGTTGACTGCAGGAAAGATAATGGATAGCTATATAAAATATAGTCAAACAATACTTTTTAGGTGTTATAGTAAGTAACATGCAAAATAGCTGGTTGTAAGTCAATACAATAATCAATAAAATATGTATATAGAGAGAGAATGCACATGAAAAAATTGAACAGGAATCTATTGTAACCATGGATGATCAAGCAAGTCAAGGGAGTTTCCATCATCCATGGAAGATTTTCAGTCCTTCATCTACTATGGATGTCACTTCTGAAGGGTCTGGAGCAGAATCAGACATTTCTCAACAGTGTGTTAGTGGAAGTAGGTGGCATGTACGAGGAGGGAGAAGGAGAGGTAGGCGAGTAACAGTAAGAGCAAGGCCTAGCAGGGGAGGAAGAGGAATAAGGGGAAGGAGGTGTGTACAAGACTTAGTAGTAGAAAGGGGCGTGGAAGACCAATTAATTCAGGCAGCAGTAGTAGCAGTACTACTTGAGCTAGCAAAACAGCTCATTGGTAGCTTCTCTACAAGATGTCATAGTGCTGGTTGTCCACGATCTGTTGAGCATCTTCAGCTAGATAGACTGAATGTAAATTTAGGTCACTGGCCTAAGCATGCAGATAGAAAGGGGAATTGTGTTGTAAGTTCATTATAATAAGAAAAAATAAGCTTACTGCTGTTGGGAATCACCATGAGTCTCGTGTTCAATGTGAGTACTGCAAAGTGCATTTATGTGTATCATCTGAAAGAAACTGTTTCAAAAAGTATCACACCATTGTAGACTTCACTTCATGAAACTAGCTGCCTATATTTTACGAAATCTATATTTTATAATGACTCATACACAATATTTGATAGTTTATACCCAATTTTCAGTTATTCATTTTTTGTACTTCATGGTTATTCATGCTCTATATTTATGAACACATTATCGTCTCAAATTCACATCAACATTACTGATGACTGGTCTATTATAGAAATAATAACCTGTTTGAATAATGATAAGAAGGATAAGTCAAATACAATTTTTATACAGGAATTATCTAAACATATTCATGAAATTGAGCCCAGGATAGATATGAAACCTTAGTTGATTAGTTTTGTCCCATGAAATAGCTGTACAGTAAAAGAATCCATGGACTGGCTTGAACCAGTCTGGAGTTCAAAATAACACTGTTCATTGCCGTGGTTTACAAGATAATTATATTCATGTTATGATTTACAAGTGGTAATTACCCCACATTGGTTGCTAGGCAACATAAACATTTTTTTCTGTAATGTATAATTTATAGACAATTTTTTTCTATGGTTACTATGGACCATTTTAAAGTCCTGATTATATATATATTTTTTCAAAATATCTAAATAAATCTGACGGTGAAAGGGTTAATAAAATGCAGAGAACACAGTAGCTATATGAGACAAACATACAACAAAATTGAAACTCAATAAATTATTAAGGCTTGCATAAGATAGATTTCTTTGCTTTGCTCTGCCTCCATTGTTGTTGCACAAACCAGCAACTTATCACTGGTGTTATCCTGTACGAAATAATGCCAGTGCTATGAATATGTGTTAGTCTAAATTCGTGCAGAATGTTGTTCTATTTGGCACAATAAACCATTACCTACACCCTTTATCCTTCACTATAGGCTTATATAGCTACCTTATTTACTTATAAAGTAGCTACAACTTAAATTTATTTGTGTATTTGGTAAAATCCCACAAATGTCAGCTAATATTAATACTTTGTTTGCTGCAGTATTACAGCTAAGAGAGTATTTTTTTGTCTGCTTTTCATCAATGGAAGTTAAATAAATAGGAGTGTATTTGGTCACACTGTATAATTCTGGCTAGCACAAGTCTTCTCCCATTGAGGTGAACATCACATGATACATTTGTATGGCTTCCAATCCCAACTTAATACCAGAATGTTTACCAAACTGCTCAACCGAGACATAGATACAACCAGAAGTTTCTATCATGGTCAATCTGTATGCATTTTCAAGCTATGAATATTGTCTATAGCTACACAGCAGGGGATTCATGGCAAGATGGAGGGTGGCGACGTAAACTGTCATAACTGTCATAGTCGGTGGACCTTTATCAATGATGAAGATCCACGGAGCAAAAAACTTTGATTAAACTCTTATTGCACATTTTTGGTTCAATAAATCATTCTACTTTGATTACTGCTTACTTAGCTAAAATATAGAAACCTCTCGTAGTATATAGTAGTTACAAATATGTTATAAATCATTTAAAGTGTCAACTTCATGGAGCCTTCCTCAGTGATTGATGATATTTTAGATATATAATAATTTCTCGATAGTTTCAACTTCGCAGAGCCTTCGATGGAAGTAAGTTATCATGTATTGCCTCAACATAGTTCTACAACTTCCTTCTTAATTAGTAGGTGTATTGGTGGCTCATCTGTCCCAGTTTTTCATTCTGGAATGTAGGTACTTGGCTATAGCAATCTTCATATTAGTTTATCTGATGCAACAGATGAGTAGTGGCGGATTTGTACAACAGCATTATCAATAGCAGATATACTGACATCATGGGTAAAGGGGTGTACCACATGAAATTCCTATCAACAACCACTCTACCACAGATATGGTGATTTTTCCCCATTCTTCCACTGATCTATGTCTCAGTTGAGCAGTTTGGTAAACATTCTGGTATTCTTGATTCTAGCAGCTACAGAGTTTCTTAGTTTGAAAGATGACTAATAAGCAAGAGGGTATTAGCTAATGATCAGAGCAAAAACAATTTTGTGTGTTTATAATATAATTTTTGCTACAAATCCTATATACGTAATAAATAAATAAATAGATAAAATATATAAATAAATAAATGCATACATTTTATTTAATGTCAGTAGTCCCAAAAATACATAATTTGTTAAATAAAAGTTGTATTGTAATACTTGCAACAACCTAATATCTTGATTACTGCCATTGTTCATAATAAAGCAATATTATACTTAGTCCATTAATGACTATCCATTGGAGTGAGAATTGAATGTTTTCCTATCACTGGAGTTCATACTAGTTGTAATGGCCCCATATTTAACTGGAGATACCTTACAATGAATCCACCTCCTTATCAGTGTCAAAGTGGTGGGATCTGAGATTTAATCTTCCTTGTAATCACTCGGCTATGACCATAACACCTCCACGTGGTTAGTGTATTCTTGTTTTTGTGTACTTTTTTTTATAGCTTAGGTATTTATTTAAACCTAACTACTTTTACAACCTAGAAAAAATACAGATGCCATTGCTAGGCTACTTGTTGGAAAGGAAAATATCAAATTTTCTAAGTTGAGAAGTCTGTATTTTTGTACTGAGTGAAAGTCAACAAGAAGCAAAAGAACCAGAGGAATGACAATTTTAATATTAATAATCTCAGTTACTACATTTTTACTGCAAATCCTCCTAAACGCACTAGTCCTTCAACTAGAAGTTTTATTTGTAATAGCTATATACTTGCAGCAATATTTCTTTTTATGGCTGCCAATATTTAACTCCGTCTTCCCAAAAAATTGAATTCTCAAACTTAAAAGTTTTTTCTATAGGCTATAATTAATTTAGTAGTTTATTGTGATTCTCTAGTTCGATTAGGTAGAACTATACAGCATTACAATCAGTTACCCTGCAGTAAGATCACACTGTGCAGAAGAGGAAAGTGCTATTAATATTACGTGTAAAAACTTAAGGATTCCTGCATTTTTTGTGAAAAATGTTTCTTCCTATCTTAATAAAAAAAAAAGTAAAACATTGCCATTAATTTTGGACTTCTAATTTAAAAATGATATAATATTCCTGTTATCAGTAAATATAAAACTTTTGTTAGGTTTCTCAGAATCCCACATTGTACTAAAATGGTTACCAAACTGTTCAACCAGGACCAGATATACACCTGGCATTATCACGGTGCACTTCTGGTGCATTCCCAAGCTATGAATATTATGACATGATGTGGTTTATATGTAGGCTACATTGCAGAATGTGCACAAATCTATATACAAGGAGAATAGGGTTAATTTATGTGAAATAAGTGTGACATTGAACAATATTGCTACTTGTTTAATTTCTCTTCCAGTTTTTTTTAACTTACCCAATTGAGAAATGACAATCAGCAGAATGATAACTAATTCAGTATGTATAGTCGCTGTTCCTAATTTATTAATGGAAATAATCAAGCTTGTAGTTAAAGTTCAGTGTTTCAAAAATACTAGGCTTTAAATCTTCAGTCCTACTGAACTCCCTCGTTTTACTAGCCTTTGCTTTTTAATTATAATGTAAATAAAGTCTTAAAAATTTTTTTCTCTTCTAACCATTCCCATGTCTTACAAGGTAGCTTTTTTACAACTATTTCCTCTCAACTTGTGCATATGTATTTAATGATTACAAATAGACCATATTTAGTGCACATTACTGCTTTCTACAAGCATTTCATAATGGTTTTGCATGTCATCATTCTTGTATTTTTCAGAGAAGAAGGGGCAGCAATACGCACGCAGGAGGAGTGCACCAGAGAAGAGAGGTTATTAATTACAGTCCTTTAGAAAAAAAATTAAAAGCAATTTTGTATTTTCCTATCTAACCTGCCAGCAATGAAGCCTCCCCAACAACTAAAGAGACTGCACTCAGAGCCAGTCCTTACTGGTGAGTATCCTTTGTATAGATATATCTTGTTTGGTTAAAGAGGATATTTTATTTCAATAAGAATTACCCTATGGCAATTTGGTATGTATTCAATGTGGCAACCCAGTTAGAAAAGAATTCCTTGGCACACTTTATGGGGTAGAAATACTTACAATAAGCTTAGCACTTATTGTATTAACTTGACGAAAAATATTAAAAAAATTAAATAAGATAAATAAACTTTCAGCTCTCAAGCCTTAACTGGGTTTTTTTTAACACACACATAGTAAAGAACGTCTTTCCACATAATTGCTCAAAATATTATTTGTTTTTTTGTTTTTTTTGACATTTGTAAATAGTGGCATAATCTGTAAAGCAGAAGTGTGTTATTTTTTTCACATGCATGCACATGAGGGTTACTCTGATGTTCTTGACTCGGTTCACTCAATCTTTTTTTTTAATGGCCATACTGTACGTTTACATATCTGTATTTGCTGTGTCTTGAATGACTGCAGTTTCCTGTCCCAATAGCAGAGACTGTGGATTAGCTATAAAATACTGAGGCTTATGTACATGTCATTAGAAGAGTGTCTGTGACCGCACTAGATGTGATTTTGAGGAAGAGTACTTATGAGGACTATGTTTAAATAGATATACCAGCCCATGGCATTCTATCTCCTGGAGTGACGGACAGTGCTTCAGAAACTCCATCGTCTCTATTTTCAGCTGGAATTTCTGGTAGTAAGTGCATATTTGACCCTTTTCCACATTTTGATAAGAGCATAGTTTATTTGCCTTTAGCTATACATGGCTTGGTGTATCTGATACAGAATCATATGACTTCATATTTGCTGGTTAAGTCGTCACTAGTGCAGCAGGGTATAATAATTATATTCATTTATTAATTGTCAGTAGGCAGGTAATGTTATATAGTGTGGGTGTGAGTGGATGTGACAAAAAAAAAATTCGACAAAATTTAAGTTTTAGGAATCACTAAATAAACAACAACTTATATTATATTCGTCCTTTATTATTGTTTCTTTTTTACAACAGAACCTTCATTCGATTTTCCTGATGAGATCACTGGCAGCGACATTGAAATGGACTTTGGTATATTTGACATAAATATAATGGCCTCTAATTACTCTGATCTTTTTACACAGGTGCCAAGAATGTAGAAGACACTGAAGTTGAACAGTTTCATTCAACTACCTCAGAGCAGGCTATGAAAAGAAAATTGGATTCTCAGATTGAAGGTAGTGAAAGAGTGCCTCCAACCAATTCAATACTACTGGTTGTTTTTTAGATTCTTCAAAGAAAAATAAATACTTTCCTTCAAAAAGTAAGATCTTATTTTAATGTACACTATGTCAATTTTAATTAATTTTATTGTGTGTGTAGGAGATCCTGTCCCAGAATCGTTTGCTGTCCAAATTTTCAAGCTAGTCAGCAAATTCTGGAGCTTGGGTACTGTTCTTGGTCTGGAATACACCATTTTGGATGAAATAGAAAGTAATTGTCAGCCAAATGAGCATTCATTGCAAGTTGCACATCAGGCGTGCATTAAAAAAGAGTTTAGTTATGAAGACTTGTATCGTGCACTGCGAACTCCTGCAGTTCAAGATGAAGCAACAGCTAAGTTGGTGAGAGAGAAATGTTCCACTGTTTCCACTTCTAGAACTTCGTCCAGTATTTCTGATATCACCACAGATGGTGTTTCTAACATGCCCACGGAATCAGGTAAACATATAGTTTTTTTTGGTGGCTATAATACTTCTTAGGTTTATGTTTTTGTGTATTTGGAATATAATGCTAAAAGTAAAAGGCTATATTAAAAACAATCTCATTGCATAACAACATAATTCGTTTTATTAATTGTTATGATCAAGGTTTTGTAAAATACTTAAGGGTCTTGTAATCTTGTCATGTTGAATTTCAACCCATGCTATAAAACCACATACTAAATAGGCATAATCCAAATTTTTCCCTTATAAAAATGCTGTGTAGGATATTTCTTTAGTCTATCTGCCTCAACTTAAATACCAAACAATATAGTGAGATCGAAAATAATAAATTGTTTTTTTTTTAGATAACTCCTTTACAGAAGCTAATGTTTTACAAGCAATTGAGAGTGTGTCAGACTTACCTGAGCTGGTTATCAATCTTGGCCTCACTAATAGTACAATGGAGGAAATCAAGACGTACGCACCTCAGCATCAAAAGCAGAAACTAATGTCAAGGTTGTTTCGCATCAAGGGTGATGAATTCAACTGGGAGATCCTTGATGAAGCTATTACTCGAACTAATAGAGGAATATCAAGTGCATTGAGATCATGTATGTTCAATTGTCCTAAGATTGTGATGCTATTATGGACCAGTGAGAAGTAATAACTACATGCTCTGTCAATACTTGAGGTTTACATTAGTATGTCCTCAGCATGCTCTTTCTGAAATTTTTTTAATATGAAGGCATAATTATATGTATTATAGTGTACATTATACTTGTCTATAAACTATTTGAGTGGGGCATACACAAGTTACTTGAAGTGTCCTGTTCGAAGGTGCCTAGATAGGAGATTATCGAACATAGTGAGCCATCTCTCTTGCTAGCTTAGTCATTTATTACGTTTTACTGTCAAAAAATGTTTGAGTGCCAAGCATGACTGCCTTAGAATCCCACATGTTTAGTCTAAAATGGTAAGTTTTGAATTGAATGTGACTTTAATTCCACTTATTAGTATTAACAAAACACAATTAAATTTAACATTAAATTTTTACATTATCTTCATATGTAAAAGAATAGGAACACCTCCAATAATTTGGTGAGGGGTACAGAACACCTTTAAGGGTGGCCGCACACCGCCTACGCAATTTTTTGTTGATGGTTGCTATGCACGATTACTAGTATTGTATACTTACCGGGGCTTCTCCACTACAACACAAGGACAAAGTACCTGCCGAAGGAGCCGCTCACTAATTTTAGAGCGAATCTGGAGGAAATATCGGGGCCTGGTTATAAAACTTTGTAGCACTTTTTTAGAGCGGTGCGGTAAGTTGGAGCTCCGCAATTTGGTGCACTATTAGCCAAGCCGATACTCTACTGCAAGACGAGTTATTCTCCATTTCAATATTACTTTATGATTTATTCGCAAGTTTTTCTATTTATAAGATATTGAAAAATTCTCATTGTGGTGCAGTTCATTTTTTGGGGGTTTACCCGTGTGTAAAATTTTTGTGTCGTTCTCATTATTAGATTCCAAGAAAAACTCATACAAAATTTGGAACTTTAATTCCACTCACAATTCTTAAGAAATAGCCCCACCCCCGTATCTCATACTACGAGTACGCGAGCAATTTTTTTCAATTAGTTTGTATTGGTTCTAAAAAGAGCTTGCCTATATCAAGAGTAAACAAATATCAATACAACACTAACAAGAGAGTCAGAAGAAAGAGCAGTTTATTGGAAATAGCCAGAGGTGAAGGTATTAGATCTGCGCAGCTATATATAATATATATAATACTTATTACATGAGTCAGAGTGTGATATGGTGAAATATTTCATGAGCAGGCTAATTTAGCCTAAGAGTGATATATCTTGCCATATCACGCATAATATATATAATACTTATTACATGAGTCAGAGTGTGATATGGTGAAATATTTCATGAGAAGGCTAATTTAGCCTAAGAGTGAAATATCTTGCCATATCACTCTGACAAGTGTATTAAGTGGTTTATTCCACACTAGATATCTTCACTACTGTAGTTAGTACTAGAGTAACTCACAGCCTAAAGTTGGCTGTAGGGGCTACCCACACCCCCAGCTGATATTTTAGCAGCTACTTTAACCATGTTGAGCAGGATAAAGAGTAGGCTACACCAGAGGGAGGTAGCTGTAAAACCAAGAAAATTGAAAAGTTTGGCCTGTTGATATAACTACAAGGGTAATGAGTATAGCATGAAATAACAGCATGAACATGAGTTATTTCACGGGTCATGTACCTAAAAATATCATTGTGAAGATATCTAGGGTGGAATAAATTATATAATATGAAATTATAAATTGCTAAGGCATACCAGCTACTACCAAATTCACCTAGATTTAAGACTTCAAAAACAACTTAGTCCATCAAAGTAATACACAGACTGACTAAATTGAGTAGACTATTGATTATGAGTTATGCAAACATAACAGATTGAGTAGACTGGAAATGTTGCTGATTAGCTAGATCAATTCTGTTTTAAATACAGTTGAATTTGGCAGAAACTGGCATGTGCTAGAAACTTGTGGCTTTCATATGAAAAAGTTGATGAGCAACTCCTATAATTTTACCCTCCATATGTCCATGCTGATGAGAGACTCCAAATTGCATAAGTTTGCATGGCTTACATATGTTTTTGGTATTTTTCTTATTACTCTTTGCTTATGTACTTATCATGTTCACAGTTGAAAGAACTAAAGTCACGAAATTGGCTCAGAAAGATGACTCTACTATAAAAATGAAGTACACTACCTTAAAAATCAATATTAAAACGGCTCTAGAGAAGAAAGTGGAGAAAAAGGATGCCATCAAAGAAGTAATAAAAGAATATATCAGAGATCAGTTTTGCGATAAAGATGACATAAGTAAAGTTTTACAAAAAAGAGACACCATTAGTGACGTTTTTGACAAATTGAATGAATTCAAAATGTGGGATTACAGTACCACTGACAAACTTTTTACAGTGGCTGAAGTATTTTTAAGTGATGATGAGGACATTATGGCTGAAATCAAAGATTACAGAAGAAGTTTTCTTGGTCATGAGAAGTGCATTCTTATTAAAGAAATGCTATCAGAAAATCCTTCAGTCGATATTTCATTACTGGACCCAACTTCGTATATGAGCAGAGTCAGAAAAGAGTGCACATGGAAAATTATAGAAAACGAGGAAACTCACAGCTATTCATTGAAATATCTTAAAGATATTTGGCAAAAGCTAGATTTTGAGAATTTTGAAGTTCTCAATTTAGTTCTGGACGGCATTCACAAAGGGTGCATGGAAGTTGTGTGGTATATTCCATCTGCAACGGCACAAGCATTTATAGACAATATCAAGTCAATAGCAAGTACTCTTCAAGAATTTCACATATCAGCATCGTACTTGGAAAGTGCCAGTATATTTGATGGCACAAACGGAATAGCAAGTGAAAAGGTAGGACAATTTTGAATAATTAATACATCATTAAAATGACATGCATACATTATTCCAATTGCTTATCTAGGAGCAAAAAGAGCTCCACTTGCTATTAGCAGTTCAGGACAGAAGTTTGGAAAGGGCTCAAAATTACATTAAACACTGCACAAGTGCAAGTATCAACAGACCCTGGTCTGAGGTAAGTTAGGTCATCTCAAAGAAATAATCTGCACTTCCTAATGAGTTGATTTTCTTTTCTTTTTCTTTTTCCTTTCTGTATCAGGTCAGAAGGACTTTATTAATGATTGCTTCACATTCCGGATGTGCAGACATTGTGTCTATGCTTTTAGAACATGGGGCAGAAGTTAACCAACAAGATGTAAGTATTTAGTAGCTAGGTATGCATTATTATTGTAATTACATTAGGCAAGCGATGAGGGAAATGAGTAAGACATTCCCAGGAGTGTCTCAATCAAGATTTTTGCTAAGTATGTACGACCATTATGTAGAACATAATTTTCACACAACACATAATGCACTTCTTGTGGGTGCTCTCTGCCACAGACATTTCTAATATTATTGTCTTGTCTGAGATAAATTATTACTTACTCTTGCAGCTAGTTGGCTTATCTTGCTGACAATAAACTATATAATAGTTACACCAAACAATTATGAACAGCTAACTATATTAACACAGAACCATTTAATATGTAGCATGAGGTTAATGGCTACTTTAGCTTTTACTCTAAGAGCAAAAGTTCCCTTTACTTGTTATTTATTGTTATTATGTATTACATATACAACAAAATATTATACAGGGTTCTGGTTGGACAGCTATAGCTTATGCTGCAGTCCAAAAAGAGTACGACATCATAAATACATTACTGAAGAAAAAAGCAGATATCACAATACAGAGCAAGGTAGGAATTTTACAATGGTATTACTTTTGATCACAGCTACTATTAATTATTGATTTTTTTAGAATCCTGGAAACATTAATGTGCTCGAATTGATAAAGAGTTTGAATGAACAAGATGTTTATGACTTTCTCCTTGAACAGTATTTTGTAAGCTATATGTGATTATTTGGTCATTTTTACTCTTCTTTTATAATTCTAGATCAAATCTTCAAAGCATGGGGATGTATTTGCAGTTCAGAAGATGTTGAAACTGCTAGTAAATGTTGAAGCCACAGAAAAAGACGAGGTTTAAAAAAATTAATAGTGGGAGCTGAAGAGACACTAAACATATTATTTGATATTTATTATGCAGCATACCTGGAATGCATTATTGTGGGCGTGCAATGAAGGGCACAATGAAATAGTTCAACTTCTTTTAGAGCACAATGCTAAAGTGGGTGCAAGATGTGTAAGTTACGACTTAGTTGCTGAATTGTGTTTGAGCAGTAAGAAATGATCGTAAAGTCTGTGGGTTCAAGCTAGTATTTTTATCTTTCAGAGTGCAGACAGCTGGTCAGGAGTTACACTTGCTACTGCAAAAGGATTTCTAAACATAGTGATTAAGCTATTGGAAAATGGAGCAGACCCAAATTCACTAACAAAAGTAAATTTAAAATTAGTTAATATTTTTTACTGCAGCAACTTCACATTGATGCTGTTCAAATATTAGGCTTTGTGGTCTCCTCTACTTTTTGCTGCCAATGGAAACTATCCTGAGATAGCCCATGTATTAATACAGCACGGAGCTAAGTCTATTAGCGACAAGGTATGATGATGATGATGACGATGATGATGACGATGATGATGACGATGATGATGATGATGATGATGATGATGATGATGATACTATAGAATTGTTTATTAATATGTCATGTAACACATTAGGCTGGGCTATCTCCTTTGAGCCAATCTTGTCAACTCGGACATTTTGAAGTAGTCAAAGTATTGGTCCAACAAGATAGTACATTAGAGATTGACAAACCAACTGGAGTAAGCCATTACGATTGTGTTCTACTTCACTTTCACGCATGCCTTATAATACACTGTCCAATAGCTGGGATGGTCTCCACTCCAACTGGCTGTGCTAGGTGGCCACGAAGACATTGTTTGCTACTTGGGAGACAGTGGAGCAGACTTAGCTTACATTAAAAAGGTAAATGTATACTTAACTAGTCATGAAGGTGAAGCAATTGTTTTTCTCATCTTCTGATGAGTGAATAAGCTATATAATTATAAATTTGTTGCTTTGTTCCCAGGATGATTCAAATGCTCTTCACATTGCCTGCTGCAAAGGATATGATTCAATTGCCAGATATCTGTGCCTAAAGAAAGTAGGTGTTGACAAGCAGGATACGGTAAGGAAAATATTAACAAACATTATGATTGAATTCATTGATGCATGTGCAATTCTGTCACTATGTTTAATAGTGCAATCATTACTTTACTGCATGTTAGCATAAAGAATCTGTTTGTGTTGGGTGTGTGAGTGTATATGTGTGTAGGGGGTCAGGGGAAAGAATAATACATTAAGTTTTCATAGCACAATTTGTAAATGCTAGATTTGTAAAAAAAATTTTTTTATAAAATTCAAACCTTTCTTGATATTTTGATTATTGCTCTTTTAATTATAATAGCAGCTATATCTATGAGTCAAAGTCAAGTAAATTTATTTGTTGATATGTTAGGATGGATTGACTCCTCTGATGTTTGCGGCTGCCATGGGTAATTACAAACTCGCACGGACACTAGTCGAGAATGGAAGAGCTGATGTTAATATCAGTGAGACAGTAAGAATTATATAATTTACTCTATTATGTAAAATATAATCTTAATTAAGCGTCTGTGAAATAATATATATGTGGTGCATTCATTAGATTAATGAGTGGCCTGCAGTGTACTTTGCACTGGAAGGCGGCCATCTTGATCTTATGAAGTACTTGCTGAATACAAAGAAAGCAGACATGCTACACAAGGATGTGGTAAGACAGTAATTCTGTAAAGTGACCACAGCTAATGTGCAAATTTAATGCCCTGTTTATTTAGAAAGGAAACACAATATTTGAATTAGCTGAGAACATAAACACAGCTGCTTATGACTATCTGAAAAAGAACCACTCAGTGGATATGGTAAAAATAAATAAAAATATTAGCTATGAAGGTGTGAATTGTTTTATTTATGATTGTAGGAAAAAGTTGAGAGAAAAGATTCTCTGACCTATGCTAAACTCTTCAATGAACCAAAAATCCGCTATTACGAGCCAATGGTGAAGTCGCTGCAGTCGAAAACACAAATCCAAGTTTCTTAACTACAATATGCAAAGATAACCTGTCCATGCACATTAGCTTATATAATACATTTATATTTACAAGAAACTACTTACATTCTGTTGTTGCTATATTTTGTTTGTGGTAGATGCGTATGCATGAGGCATATTATAAATTGTTTTTTTTTTAGTTAGCAAAGTATGAAATGATCAATTCAGGTATGCAGTGGGTGAGTGTTGGACCTGCTGTTTGTACCTGGTAAAATTGGTAGTAGCGCAAGAGAGAGAGGGGAGTGGCACAGGGGCTGGAACTCCTCCATTGGCACAATCTAATCTAATGATTTCTCTTATGATATTACTAAACACATGCCCTCGGAGCTCTTTATCTTCCTTCACTGAAACATCTTCCCACAGTATATCTCTGAAAAGCTAGCAAAGTGTTTTTATTTAATGTGATAGTGAGCAGAATAAATGGTATTCATAGCCATTGCTTGCTTCAATGTTTGAACTGGAACCTTTTTTTATCCAAAGCCATTCAATTTTTATGTCTGACCGCTGATCCTGTGTCTTTCCTTTTGCACAATATTGGGTATTGATCATCATTAGCTCAAAAAAAATTTCAACATAGCCTCATAATTATCGTAGTCTGTGAAGCCAACTGCTCCTCCCCTCTCTTCCACTGAAGTAACTTTTCTACTAGTAAATGCCAGTTTAAGAGCTACAACTAGTATACAATATATGCAGCTTGTGATATTCAGTTTAGTAGCCCTAATTAAAATTGTCTGTCTGCAGAAATGTGGCAGCATGAAATGTTTGTATCTACTTTGACAACTGAACACAAAACTGAGGAGGTCAAATTGAATGTTATGGCAACTCTACAAGTAACCCATGGCAACTCTACAGATAACCCATAGCAACTCTACAGATAACCCATGGCATCAGTAGCCAACTGGGAGATTGGTAATGGCAGGCCACTGTTATTGCTTGTAAGAAAGTTCTAGTAGCCATGTTCCACAGTGGAGGATGGAAGAGGAGGTGGGCTACTAAAATGTGAACACCAATTAACTTGTTTGTAGCCAGGGAATAGCTAGCTTGGAGTGAATGGTGCTGCTATTGTGAATACATTTGATAAAGCTCTTGGCTTTATGGAGAGCTAGTTCTGTGGCAGTTTTGGTGTCTCTAGTTTTGGCAGCTTGGAGTAAAAGAGAGTGCCTGTCAAGTTTATTATTTTTTAAGTTTTGAAATTTAATTGGCTGTACAGCTAGCTATTTTATTTATATTAATATAAAAAAATCAGTTGTAATAATGTTTGTCACATACTTTAAAAAGGTGTTCATATTTTTAAAAAAAATGAAATATATATCATTACTATTAGCTAAATTGTGTATGTGTGTGTGTGTGTGTGTGTGTGTGTGTGTGTGTGTGTGCATGTATGTAGTGCAGAAGAGAAAGAGTAAAATATGTTTTTCTTATTAATTGTCTGGTGTAATATACCATATTGTTTGATTACACTTTAAATATCATCCTAATGCAATTAAAAAACAAACAAAAAAACTGATGTTATTCCCATGTTTAACCTTTGACCCCTTCAATTGAGTGAATTTTATTTCAAGATTAATGAGCATGCTCAGACTATTTTGTGGGTGTATAAAAGTCTGTGTCTGTCTTGCATCCACGAAGTGAGAAGTGCTTTTGTTATTACAAAGGAAAAATGAGTATATCCAGTCGGTTCCCAATGAAAAAGAGGTCTAGCAATGAAGATTCGCTTGCTTCTGAAGCTGCATCAAAAACTGAAGGAAAAGGTTCATCTGCAGAAGATGAATCTTCAACGAGTGTACAGTCTGCGAAGTCAATTGATTGTGGATATTTAATGCCATGTGATGGCAGGTCTAAACCACTGGAAGAAGAAATGGAGTCTAAGCTAGTGGAAGTCCGGTCTAAACCACTAAGTATAGTTGAGTTTAAGCCAGTGGAGAAAGAAGGCAGGTCTAAACTACTGGATGAAGAAGGTGGGTCCAGGCCACTTCATGAAGATGATGAAGTCAGGTCTAAACCAGTGGAAGAAATTGCTAGTAAACCAGAGCCAGATAAATATCAACCTGAATTCGTACCAGTCAGGTGTAAGCCAAAGTCTTATCCATCCATACTCACTCCACAAGAGAGTTCAGCAAACGACTTGACGAAGGGTTGCACCAGGATTCTTAACCACCATGACATGTATATTCATTCCTTTGATCCCAGTTACCCAGAAATGACCGTTGTGGTAATTTTACCTGAAAGCTGTTTAATTGGAGATGCCAAGTACAGAATTGCGGAGACCATGGGATTAAAAATGGAGTCAGTTTACCTATTCGCTTTATTTGAATACATCAATGGCCAGGAATATCAGCCTATCCCTGACCATACTCCAGTCAAATATTACAAAAATGTTGCTTTCCGACGATTTTCCTTTGATTCCGTCTTGGAGACCGAGCTATCCAAACGTGACGATGCCTGTATGGACTTGATCTATTATGAAAGTATTTTTGCGCTTGAGCGAGACCTGCTTTTTCCTTACATTAAAAATGAAAACGAAATCGTGTATAGTGCAAGAAGCGAAGAGTCCACGGAGTCTATATCGGCGAGGCGGGTGTTGCTACAGCGTCTTCGCTGCCACAAATTGAGCTTTTGGTCTTTTTATTACAAAATAGACAACTGCATGCTCTGTAGCCAGACACTGCCGTCGAACCCCTTCCGCTGCGAGAGGGATTTCGTGCACGTCTCCTTCGACCTGAAATACTTAATTCTCCTGAACGAAAACGGAGACGAACTAAATTTATTTGAATGGACCCAAATTCATTCTGTTTGGCTGTATCCCTCCAGAATGGTCAAGTTTAAAGTTGCTCAAGGGTTTGCTCGAGAGTCAAAATTGGAATCCATTTCTCTTGAACAAAACAAGTATTACGATTGCATCTTTTCTATTTCCGTACACCTTATAAAGTTCAACGAGTCTTTGTCCGACAGGAGAACATCATTCAAGCACGAACCAGAGTTGGTTGGCAAGAGTTTAGTTTACTTCAATGATTCGTTCTTAGACCAAGGATCGCTACCCAGAGCTCCTACTCAGAAGGAACACCTATTGAGGGTTACCAAGCATGAAGCTCTCGAAGCCACAGCTTATGGTGTGTTTGATGTCCAGGAAGAACGTTCTGGTGCCACTCCGTTATGGTGTGTTTGATGTCCAGGAAGAACGTTCTACTGCCACTCCTTGGTGATTAAAGAACTAAATTCATAAACATAACAATTGTTGCAATTGATGTCAATTTTGGAAATTAAATCACCAATTAAAAATCACCAATTAAATTTCTATAAATGACTAGCTTTAAGTCCTATTCCGCACAAAGAAGCAACGAGCTGTCTTCATGCTAAACTTAGCTGTCATATCTGACATAGTTCCTCCCTTAGATTTCTCCAGTTTAGAATTTATTACCTCAGGATATCTAGGTGGAATAGCTTCAGCTAGCATAATTGATGCATTTACAAGACAATTCTGTCTTTATATCAAGTATTAATGGTGACTGTTGCATCACCAATAGTTTAAAATACTGAAATACGATATATTCATGTGAATTGACGTGTTGATAGGTGAACAGGTATTCAGCCAGTATGCAGTCAGCAGATTAGGATCAAGTTCAATAATCACATTTGGTCCTTTCATTCAATTATCAGCAATACAAGAAAAAAAATTGACAAATAGTTCATTACAATGTTTTCAAATTATATAATATATAGCTATATTAAAGGTATACTATTTTGTGTTAAGCTAGCTATGTAGAAACAGTAAACATCCTCTGGTGCATCTTCCACTGTCTTTCTTCCACTGTCAATCTGTGTCTACATTCACCTTATTAAATTTAGAAGTGAATTCTGAGGCATTCTCTAGTGAGGACTTTATGGCTCCAGATGACCCCATCTTTTGAAAAGATAAATAAAAACAACTAATACTAGTTATTAACAGAAGCTAAGATCATTCATCTTTGTTTTCACTTACCTCACTGGCCTCTTTAAATCTTTGTGGATATTTAGCTTCTAGAGACCTGTACGCTTCTCTGTCCATTCGTAATGATAAATCAATGATGCTATTATCATACTGCAGATATTATATATATATATATATATATATATATATTATATAATAATACATGAGTCAGAGTGTGATATGGTGAAATATTTCACAGAGCAGGCTAATTTATTTGCAAGAGCCAAAGGCAAGTGAAAATAAAGCCTGAAAGTGAAATATCTAGCCATATTCACTCTGATGAGTGTAATAAGTGGTTTATTCCACACTAGATATCTTCACTGAAGTAGTTTTTTTGGTAACTCACCGGTGTTAAAGTTAGCAAAAGCTCACTAGGGGCTCCCCACAACCCCAGCTGATATTATACAGCTGCTCTAACCTGGCTGGGTAGGCTCCATCACTAGAGTAAAGGTAGCTGTAAAAACCCAGAAGACTTACTTGTAGCCAGGCCCAGTTGCTATAACTATACTCTGGTAATGAGCTTGCCAATAGATAACACTTCGTGATATCATGAGATCTCACTGTCACTACCTAAAAATATCATTGATATCTTCACAATGATATCTTTAGGTACATGACCCTGTGAAATAAGTCATGATATATACTGCTGCAAGCTCATTACCCTACAGTGGCTGGCGTAGGAAGGGGGGGGGGGCTGAGGGGGCTGGAGCCCCCCCCCCCCATAATTTTGGGCACAATCTAAATTTTGATTGATAACTAGTAGCTACTATTGCATCATAATCTGATGCAAGTTACACATTCATATATTCATGAGGATTAGATAATCTGTTTAGTTCAATAAAATGAATAGATAATCTGTTTAGTTCAATAAAAGTGTAAATTGCTGTCTTCAATACAGTGCAAATAATGTGAATATTAAGTCTAAATGCCACAAGCACAGTTGGTAGTAAGCTTTCTGAAACTTGTAGCTATCATTATGGCTCAGAGTAAGCTAACAACATGTGCTGCAAGTAATGGTAAGTGTTTCATTCGTAGTTATGAGACTAGATATGTTACTTACATGTACCACAAACTAGATGGTAAGGCTGAATCAGATGTTGAAGCAGACAATTACAATTGCAGTTCTGATGAAAAAGAGAGTGGAAGTGAACACGAAGAAGGTGACTATTCTACCTGTGCTCAGTGTGAGTGTCTTTCTTGTACCATGAGTGGTCCACCTTGCCAGCCCATTGATGTAAGCAAATCTAAGCTTGTTTATTCGCATAAGAGCCAGCATACTGCTAAGAAAAAGTCTTATAGTACATCTATTCAGCCAAGTTGGTATAAGAAACACCCTTGGATAACAGTATGTACCACCAAGTATAAAATTTTCTGTCACTCCTGTTGCTATTCAAGGAAAAAAGGTCTCCTCACTTTTTCTAAACGTCAATTAAATTGTTTTGTAGAGGATGGATTTTGTAATTGGAAAAAAGCTTTGGAGAAATTCCTGGAACATGAAAGAAGTGATATGCATAAGGAAGCTGTATTAAAGCAAGTTGCGCATAATAGTAGCACTAATGTCAGAATTTACATCAACGCATGCTGTTGAAGCTAATTTCTAGCATTCGATGCCATGCCATTGCGTGGACATCATGAAGATCTTGCTTCTTTAGATAGTAATTTATATAAGCTTCTTTTACTTCGAGCTGAAGACTGCCCATTTTTGGATTTATCGCAAGGAGTACACCTCACCTGAAATTGTTAATGAAATATTAGCTCTGATGGGTAATACTGTACTTAGAAGTATAGTGTCAGATATTCAGAGTAGTTCCTGGTTTTCTATTATTGCTGATGAAGCAACTGACATTTCTAGAAATGAACAAATGTCATTGTCTATCAGACCAATGACAACTATCATATCTATGAGGAGTGTCTGGTTTGGTTCAACTGCTTGATACTAAAGCAGCTACCATTTTTGGTTTGCTTAAAGATGTTCTTATTAGGTGCTCACTTTCATTGGGACAATGCAGAGGTCAAGCTTTTGATGGAGCAGCAAACATGAGTGGTGTGAGATGTGGGGTACAAGCACATAGGTATAGTAAATTAAAGACATAATAATAGCCCACTGCCACACTGAAACTACCCTAGGAAGAGGTGATTTCTCACATGAACACCCTTAAACCACAAAACACATGCCCTGATTTCTTCGTTATGGAGCCCCCCCCCCCCCCCCCCCCAAACATCTTCCTACACCACTGCCCTAGTAGTTATAGCAACCTGCCAAACTAGCCACTCATCCTAGTTTTTATAGCTACCTGGTGTAGCCTACTAAACCTGGTTAGAGCAGCTGCTAAAGTATCAGCTGGAGGTATGGGGAGTCACTCTACAACCAACTTTACCTAGTGAGTTACCAGTCCTAGTACTGAAGACATCTAGTGTGGAACAAAACACTTATTACACTCATCAGAGTGATATGGCTAGATATTTCACTCTCAAGGCTTTATTTTCACTCAGCCTCTGGCTCATGAAATTAAATTAGCCTGCTCATGAAATATTTCACCATGTCACACTCTGACTCATGTAATAAATGATACACATCAATAAAATCAATGGAGGAAAGCCAGCTACTACAGTGGGAGGTAAGTATACCACATCTCTGTGATCCAGGTCTATGTGTTCTCCATTGTGATACTCCAGGAAATAGTTGAATAGATGGATATGGCCACCTAGCAGAGCAAAATGGGGAGCTGTCCAGTTAAGATGCTGCATTTCAAGAATTAAAAATACTAATTAGTAAATAGCTACATACAAAATATCAGTAATTGTTACATCTTCCCGAATTTTCACATCAGCGGATTTATGAAGTAGCTCTTTAGCTATTTCCAGGTGTCCAACTTTTGCTGCATACATCAGTGGAGTTATACCATCCTGCATCATGCACACACACACACACACACAACATGGTGTAACAAGGTAGCTATTATTTCATCCACCATATTCTACCTTGTCTTGAATATTCACTGCAGCTTTTTCTGTCAGGCAGAGATATCTCACCACACCGAGGTGTCCATTATATGAAGCTATGTGTAACAAAGTATTGCCATCCTGCATTGCAATGATTATTGAAAATAAGTTTCTCACTTTAAAAATCTGCATGTAGCTTCATTATGGTAAAATGTATAGCTATAGCTACTAGCAATTCACTATCCGCCATCAGAAATGAAATATTTCAGGTATTGTTTCATCTTTGGGGACTTGAAAAAGAGACTTTGGGTTCTATGAGAGGCTTGACCAGCATGTTCTTACTCTGACTGAACCCGCCATTGCCTGAAGGCAGCAATCTTCTGGGTAATGTAGATTGTGCTACACCATACTTGGATAACTTTGTATGATTGAATTATAATTGGGCAATGTATTTATAGAATGAATTGAGTTATTGTGTAATCGTTACTAAAAATGTCCTTCTATAGGATATGCTAACTTTTCACTACATTTTTTAAATTCATGTAGTATATATTTTGGTATGTAACAAACCCTCGGTCCAGCAAATGCTACACCAACACACACCAACATGCACACACAAAGTCACATACACATTAGCTACCACACACATAGTATATGCACACACACACACACAAATGCACACATAAATACATGCACATGTAAAAATTCAACAGCAACAAAAAAACACCTGACACGTCACACGCTAAAGAAATAAATAATATTTATCAAGCCCAAACACATTGGCATAAATACTGCACTGCTCTTTGCTTAAAACAGTCCAAAATTTACATAATTATTGGGAGACAGTGGCAATGTATATTTAAAAATTAAAACTGAGTTGTGTGATCTACAGCGATGGTCAAATCTATGAGACTCACTTCTTTTTGTCGATTGACATTAGCACCATTCTCTGCCAGATATTGGACAATCTTCAAATGTCCATTCTTCGCGGCCAACATAATTGGAGTCCAGTCTTCCTAAAAAGATGAACACAACATTATGCTAAGGACATTGTTACTAAAATTTCTGAGACTCACTCACTGGGTTACTAGTTCTGTGCACATCAACATGGCTCTTGGATGACTTCACAAGTAACTTCACCATTTCCAAGTGGCCATCCTGAGCAGCTTGGCAGAGTGGAGTGAATCCGGCCTATATATAATTAGACTATAATGTGTGTCTATCAAAGAAAAACATATAATTGAAGCACCTTGTCTTTGTGAGTGGGAGAGGCTCCTTTGTTTAGCAACAACTCAGCTATTTCCTCGTTTCCGTAACTAGCAATCAGCAACAAAGCTGTCCAGTTGTCCTAGAAATTATTTTTTATATTATTTACATGGCAATTGGAACAAATAAGTAATATATAATGCAAGACTTTAAATTGTAGTCAATGTATATTTTTATTCAGTAATTCAACAAAATAAGTGTGCAAAGAATGTGTGTGTTGATGATCTTTACCCAAGTTTTAAAAAAATGGTGAAAATTTTCCACTTATAGTAACAAGAGCATCACCAACTTGTCATGCGACCAGAGCAATGAAGGACTCTGATTTTTTCAAATAAATAGTCAAGTGACATACGTACATAATTTACTCCCACAAGCAAGTTGTCAATTCTTATAGAATAAAATTAAATTACACCACCAAACAATGACAAACAATGATGAGGGTTGTGCTCACTTTAGTCTTAGTATCAACTCTGACATCCTTATCCAGTAACATCTTCACAATAGTGTAGTGTTGATATCTGCATGCCAGCAAGAGTGCATTCCAGCCTCTGGTCTATTTTGTACATTTGGATAAGCAGTTAATTATATTATATAGACAGATAATTTATAGTATAGTTACAGCTACTGGTATTACTGTAGTGTTCTATAGTGATTGTGAACATGACACATATTTAAGCATAAGTGCTAACAATATTTATCGTGAATAATGGGATGGCTAATACTTCATTTTAGTTCAGAGCAGGGATAGTGAAAAGGTGGTAGAACATTATAATTTACTTACCGACTGAAGTTCAGGATTGGCATTTCTTTCCAACAAGATCTTTACAACATCATCACGGCCTTTTTCACAAGCCCAAAGCAGAGGCGTATATTTATCCTGACAAGAATAATTCATTCACTTCATCATTGGTTTAACTAATCAGAACATTACCAACAACAAACAAAAGCTCAGTTGCACACTAAACCTTTTTCCTGAGATGGAAAAGCAAACCTAGTAATTAAGTTGCAGATATATTACTGGAGCTAGCCATCAATACAGAATCACCTATGTAGCTCCTCAAACAAATTAATCAGTTGGTTTGAAGTGCCAGTAAGAAAAGTAACAATGAAAGGTGACTGAAAAATTCAGGTAAATTAAACATTAAATGCATATTGTGTTTGATAATGCATTCAATGCTTTAAATGCTGCAGTCTTTGAGAGACACACAACAGACTGGCAGACATACTGACAGAAAGACAGACAAAATGAGTACTATAATCCTCCTGTATTGAACATAGAGGAAGCTAGGAGTCTATAGAATATGTAGATGCCAATATGTGAGGGGCTCTGCGAAAACCAGGTGTTTCCCTAAAAATTCAAAATTGAGATTCAGGCATTTTCAGAAAAATCATACCTTCTGCTTTAAAATAAGCTATTTGCCGCCGGCGTGCGCTTGAGCGTTTTAAACTTACACGCGCTTGAAGTCGGTAACTTCAAAATGTTTATTGTTCGTGACACTCCAATTGGAAATTCGCAGAGAATGGCTAACTTTAGAGTTCCCATTTTTGACATGCTCACTTGCCAAGAAAACGATCACTTTAGAAAATGAAACTTGGCAGAGAGCTAGACAAAGGTTAGAAGTTTATAATTATGGAAAAATATAAAATTAAAAAATTATTCACTTTTTTATACTTTTAGCCGTAATGTACAATTGTGTTTTTAGGGAAATGTCTGGTTTTCGCAGAGCAGCTCACATATGTCGACTCACAAAACCTACTTCCCTCAACTGTTACCTCATCTTGCTGCCTGCAGTTGGGATCAACCTCTAGATCCAACAATTGGTGAATTTTTTTCGTATCTCCTTTTGCTGCTGAAGCAATCTAAGTCAAGTGCATGCTACTAATAACATCATCTGCAAGCATCTTTAGCATACTTACCAGTGTTTCTTCACTTAAACTTTGGAAATTTTTGAGTTTATTGATGACATAATCCAATGCAGTCTTCCCATGTTCTTCTGCATGTAGAACATCAGCTTCTTGAAGAACCAGAAATTCCACAATACTTTCATGGCCACATTGAGCAGCCACTATCAGTGGGGATTTACCATCACTCTGCAAAGAAATGTGTGAAATATTAGGAAATTATTAGAAGAGACTAATATGTGTATAATATATTAATGTAATTACATTTGTAAACCACACCTATTTTGGCAAGAAGGTGTAGCGACTGGTGAGCCTGGAGTCGCGAGAACCCTGATGTTTCTAATTCCCCCTGACCATTCCCCTTCTTGGGCCTACCTATCTGCTAGGGTTTTCCCCTCCAGATAGGCATCCTGGACAGCCTTTGTGGAGGTTACAGGGGGAAACTGCCCAGCTCCACCATCAGACGCCACACCAGTCACACCCAGAAACCCATAGATTCCTGGATGGAGCTGTTATAACCTGTTCTGACTATCCCCTGTCAAATTCCTACCTGTCCCCTTTCCTGGAGGGTGGGGGAGGAGGGAAAATGCTTCCGGATTGCTTCAGATTGCTCGCTATGGCTTCCTTGCTGCCACTGTACTATGGAAGCATGTTAGCCTTAGTTCATCGAGCATGTTCAAGACTACCTATGCCTACCCACACCAGAAACTTGCCTTATTTTACCACCCCTTCCCCTATCTACCACATCAGTGCACCCCCTAAGAACGCTACCATCCATCCTGCATGGGTCTTCCATTAACTTAGTATAACTTTGAAACTGTGTTTAACGTAATTCCCTTTGTAAACCGCATCACTATAGTATGACTTTATTTTGGCGAGAAGGTGTAACGAATGGTGAGCCTGGGGCCACGAGAACCCTGATGTTTCTGATTCCCCCCTAACCATTCACTTTTTGGGCCTACCTATCTGCTAGGGATTAATCCCTGCAGATAGCCCTTTTGGACTGCTTTTGTGGAGGTCACAGGGGGAAATTGCCCACCCGACAGGCCCAAAATTACAACATGAGACACTCTCTCCTCCTACCCTTCTCCCCATAATGACACAGATTTAACTTGAAGAATGTCTTTTCACTAGCATAACATTTATGTACAAGATCAGTTACTAATGGCTAAAATATTTTAATACCGAGCCAGTTGGGCACTTGGAGTTTTCATGTACGACCGATATGCATCACTCCTCCACCTTTCTAGCATCTGGATAGCAGCATCTCCAAGATCCTGTACTCCTAAGTGGACATCTGCCTCATAGCCTCCCTCCATTGGTATGGTAAGTTTCCCCGATCGAAAGAACCCAAAGAAACACAAGAAGGCTGCTGCCAATAGCATACCTGAATCCCTTGAGGCCTTAGACTGCCAGTTTCCATACAGTGTCTTCAGGACCTCAACTGCAATTGACATCATATCTTTGATGCGGTTTGTGCTCCAGGCCTGGCTTCGCTTTATGCCTGACAAGACTTGCTCCAGTTTCGGCATTCTACTCATCTCTCGGTCTCCTGCATTCTTAGCAATATGGAGGTAGCGAACTGCAGATAGATAGAATTTTATTGTGCTATGAGATAGCTCCGCTAAGGCTAAATATGATACATATTGACACAGGTGATGTTCTGATACCGGGATTGGGTGAATGTTATGATACATGCAGAAAAGTATGTAACGATGACTTGCTGAGTCATAGCTTTGCTGAGTCAACTCTGCTATACTGTTTCTACGAAAGAATTCCACAGCTGCGTCCATACTCCAGCATCTGGAGGATTACAGACTCACTATTAACACTGCAAAGTGCGTGTTTGGTGCTCCATCCCCTCGATTTCCTTGGCCATCATGTCAACAGCCAGGGGGTACAATCTTTAGAAATCAAAGTCCAAGCCATTCGTTCTTTCCCACAGCCTACTTCCCAGCACAAGCTAAGGGAGTTCATAGGTATGGTGAACTTCTACCATTGGTTCCTGCCTTCATGTGCATCCATCCTCCAACCTCTCAATGAGCTGTTGACCCATCCCAGAGACAAGTCCACCCCTCTCACTTGGACTGAAGAAGCACTCTCAGCCTTCAACAGGACAAAGGAAGTCCTCGCTGAAGCTACTCTCTTCGCTCATCCCAAGCCAGATGTCCCAAACCTGTCTCATGACAGATGCTTCCTCCTCTGCTGTTGGTTCAGTTCTTCAGCAATGGGTCAAAAACTCATGGCACCCTATCGCATTCTTCTCTAAGAAGTTGAAGTCGGCAGAAACGTGTTACAGTACGTTTGACAGGGAGCTATTGGCAGTTTACCTAGCCAATAAGCACTTCCGTCACTTCCTGGAAGGATGCCTTTTCATGTCTTTACTGACCATAAACCGCTCACATATGCTCTCAACACAAACTCCAGTCGCCACTCTCCTCGTCAAGCTCGTCACCTAGACTACATTGCCCAGTTCACATCATCAATAAAAAATGTGAAAGGTGTTGCAACATCCCAGCTGATACCTTATCCAGAATCGAAGCCAATGCCCTCTCTAATGGTTCTCCCCCAATCATAGACTTCCAGGCCATTGCTGGAGGGAGTTCCCCAAAATCGATGAACTCCTCTGCTTCAATCTTCTCCACCAGCTTCTTTGGTAAACCTGGCAGGCCTACTCCCAATTGCACCAGTGGTATAGCAGTGGGTCAGTTATCCCTGCTGCACTGCATATTAATAACTCCATCTCTCCTGCTCTTGCAAACTGCTCCATTGCTTCTGAGATTGCATCCTCAAGCCCTCTTCCACTTGCCATTGCACACAACTAGATCGCAGCTCTGCCACCTCAGACATTGACCCAGCATAATGTACAATATGACCAGTGATAGCATAGTCTGACCAGCCCTTGCCATGGTGGACTACTCTGGGAAAATGACAGGAAGATCTAGCATACCTGTAGCCAAGGGTGGTTCAAGGGTTCGGTCGACCCCTTGACCAGAAGTAAATATTTTAGCCACATCCCGCATATAACTTCTGGAATATCATCTTCAACCATGCTGAACCTGCAATGGAATTCTCTGCTGTTCTCTAGATGTACTTCATACTCTGTATATGGACAGCCTAGTCTGTGTCCAAGTGATAAACATTCAGCTCCTTGGCTACAAAATTTCACTCTCATATGGCAACAATGCATGTGTTTGTGCTATTAGAGCGCATCACTAGTAATTAGTAAGATAGCAGCACGGGTAAGCATGCTATTCAATATTAATAGCACAAGCAACGGAATTTTTTCAAAAGATTAGGAGGGGAGCCATTTGGACGTATCTTAGAAAGTTAATCCTGAAATACACAGATAGCGAGTGCACTATTATAGTATAGCTACACTGCAAATGATTTTAAAAAAAGCTGGCCTACTATTAGTGAGTGCATTAGGGATCAATAGTGCTCATATTAAAGCTATTGAAATAACACTCCGATTTGCCTCATGTTATTTTAATCACGTTGTTCATGCTATTAATCCCGAATAGCACGGTTACCCATGCTTTCACACACTAATAGTAGGCCAGCTTTATAAAAACTGCATGAGACTACTGTAAGTTAAAAATCATTTACAGTGTGGCTACATTATATAGTGCAGTCACTATCTCTGTACTTCAGGATAAACTTTCTCTGGAACTTTGCTTTTAACCGATGGCTCCTCCTAATCCGTTGAAAAAAATCAGTCTAAACGGATAGAGCTTCTGCGCTAAAGAATGACGTTGTCGCCAACTAGAAACTACGTGAACTGTACATTTTCAAGGCTAGAGCTGCATACTTGCGCACTTACCCTTTATACTATTTCACTTTAAGCTACCATGGCATTTCACTTACTCTACCATGCATTTCACTTTGTTCCCATGCTATTTCAGTGATTTTTCCAATACATTTTTGAATGGGCAGTTTAGAAGCCATACAATAAATAACTTGTAGTATGAAAAAGGCGTATTGATGTTGCACTGCTTACATACAGCTCACCGTAGTGGTTAGAAGCCTGGTTACTCAAGAATAATACCGCTTTTCTCTCGAATATCAACAGTGTTTAATGAACTTATAGTTTTGAAGTAGATACATAGAACAAATTATAAGCTTTAGTGCAGTTACCTTTTGTTTTGTTTTTTAATATTAAGTATTAACGAGGAAACAAAAGTAGGTGTGGTTTTATGCGTCTTCAAAATACGAACCCCCCAATGCGAACTTCTGGCTACGGGCCTGTCTAGGTAGTCAGACTGAGAGGGAAATGGGAAAGTAAGGAAAGGAGAAAACTCAAGAAACAAGATAGGGGAACACATAAGGATAAATGGAAGGAGGCGACTCAGATAAGAAGGGGAATGAGTGACCAGCCATGGTAGGGTCTCTGGGATAACTCCCCAGTTTCTGGACTTCAGCTCTACCCCTCCAGCTCCTTCGCCCGACTCTTACTCAATGAAACTCACTCATACTAGCTACTTATTTTCCTGCTAATCAAGATGTGGACCATCACTATACCTGACCCAAATCTTGCCTATTTAGACATTCATTTTTGCTCGTTCAAAAAGACCATGTACTTTGAGGCATACACTGTGTCAAATGAGACATGCCCCTTGCTTCAGAGATCTACCCTTTACCTCTGAGACATACAGCTTGCTCTCATGCACTTTGAGACCTACACTTTGAAACCTGCCCCTTGCACTTTGAGATGAACACTTTATATTATTTGGACATGTACCTTGCTTTCCAAGACATATACCTTGCTTATAAGTTGTGTCCCAGACTTTTTAGACATGCACTCTTCTTTTTTTATTTAAATAGTGTGCTGCTTGCTCTCTTGACATGCTCCTTGCATTTGTGAAGTGCCCCTTGCATACTTAGACATGCCCCCTGTCTTTCTCACCATGCATCTTGCATATTGAGCCATGCACCTTGCCATAGAGACATGCATATTTACCGAGCAACTTGCATTTTTTTATGTGCACCTTGCCTTACAGACATGCCCTTAATGTTTGGGGCCTAACTACCACTCTATTGAAGCTTCTCTCTCTCTCTTTTCTCTCACTACTGCTACTGTGCCTCTGTCAGTCCCTCTTCAACTGCTAGGAAGCACTCATCCACATTACCACTTCTACCCCAGACATACCAAGTGGAGGGGATTCTACAAGTGCCTACATACTAACTTACTGAATACTCTCCTGGTGGCTGTTGGTGGCTCTGACTCTCTGCTCCTGCTGGCTTCTGACGATTTTCACACTTCCATCAACTTCTTGGTCACCCCATCTACTATACTTGCCAATGCAGCTTCATCAAGTGTCACTGGTAATTGCGGGGTGTCCTCCCTTGTTTCCTGTGCCATCAATTAACTTAGACCAAAAAAACACTTCCAGATTGCTTCAGATTGCTCGCTATGGCTTCCTTGCTGCCACTGTACTATGGAAGCATGCTAGCCTTAGTTCATTGAGCATGTTCAAGACTACCTATGCCTACCCACACCAGAAACTTGCCTTATTTTACCACCCCTTCCCCTATCTACCACATCAGTGCACTCCCTAAATACACTACCATCCATCCTGCATGGGTCTTCCGTTAACTTAGTTTAACTTTGATTAAATGTATATTATATATTGCACGAGTCAGTATATAATATGGGGAGATATTTCACTACCACACGTGATTTTTTAACAAGCCAAAGGTAAGTAAAACCAACAATGTCATTCCTATATTTTACGACAAGTTCAATCAATTGTTCAATTATCGATTGGATACTTTTGTAAAACAGTAAACATTTAAAAGTGAGTGCGCCCTACTTCTAAAATTTCAGTTGTCCAGAACCTCACATGGGCAAGTTAGAGCATACAATATGCCGCATTCAAAATAGGAAAATATGAATGCTCGCATGATAAGGAAATACTAAAAAAATTCAATTGTAAAATACATATTATGTATAAATATCTTAAATTGACTTACTCTGATTGCATTAATGTTTGTTGTCTTCTTTTTCACTAGTGACTTAATTTCATGAAGACCTCCTGTTTCACAAGCTTGGAAAAGAAGACAATGGTCCTATGTAAAATATATATATATATACAAAGCACATCCAAATCCATTGTGTTTCTACTTGTGTGCAGAATATACTGATACAGAAAGCGGCAAATAAAGTGAGCTTTGTGTTCTCATTGATATATTATTGACTTGATTTAAGTGGGAGGAGTTTTTGGTAATTGAATAGCAAGTAGTTCTGTTATCACACAATCACAGGGGTTATTTCTATCCCCACTATTTTCTTACGCGGTAAAGCAAGAAAATAAAGTTAAGCTAGCTATGACTGGCTATAGTAATATCTTTTGATGGCAAGTCAGTACTAAATATATATATTATGTTATATATATTAGAGTATTATGGAATCTGAAGTATGTCATAAATACAAACAAACTAACTTTAAAAACTTCTTCAAGATAAATATAAGTGTCACACGATTTCTCCACAATGTCCAGCACTGTCTGTCCATTCTGGAACAACAACGTCAAGTGCACACGTGCACACCAAGGTTTAAATAACAGCCAGCATACCTTATCTGTCATCAGTATATTAGCTTCATTTTCTATCAACATTTCTGCAATAGGTCTGTATCCCTTTTCTGCAGCATAAAATAGTGCACTCTTGCCCGTAGCATCCTGTAAAGAAGTACTGTTTAAAAGCTAGTACACATTTGCTTTGTTGCATACGTCTTTCTTATTTGGCAATGCTCCCTTTTTCAGCAACATAGCAACAATTTCTGAGCAGCCTTGTTCTGCTGCTAGTACTATAGGAAATTTTCCAGTAATCTGTAACAGTATGAAATATAAATAGTATAAATTGTGATATTGACATATTGATTGGCAGTTATCCACTAATATTAAATTCAATACAAAAATTGTATAAAGTGTGTGCAAAAAGAACAATGGTAAACCACTTGTCAAGGTGTGATGACCAGTCACAAGAAATAATTGTTCTTACTTAAATATAAAATGAAAGTAGTAAGAGGGAGGTGGGGTGAATATTATATATAAGTTAATACCATAGCTGAATCATTCTTCAATACAAAAAAGTGTGGTATTATTTTGAAATACCACAGCAGTGTAAAACTGAAATAATGATCTGATTGGTCACAGCGATCTCTTCGTGACCTTGCTGCACTTTTACCCGCTAGGCCATGTTGTGGCAAAATTCCAGGGAAAAGCTATTTAGCAATGGTAAGAAAAGTATGAATAATAGCAGAACTGGGATGAAAAATTTTATTTGGTGTAAATATAATACAAGATTATGGTTTTCTTAGCTGCAGAAATGAACTATTATCTTTGGCAATAGTATTAACATAACACGGAAAACTGTGGTATTCAGACAAATAGCACTTGTGCAGCAAGAAATTTCACTCGGCTTTGCCTCGTAAAAAGTTTCTCGCTCCACTCATGCTTAATCCCGAATACCACTAATTTCCGTGCTATTATAATCTCCAAATAAGTCTAGAATAAAAGAGTTATGGTCTATATGTTTTTAACAAGTGGCACATTGTCCTCTAGTCAGTATAGCTAATAAGCAAATAGCAAAACTTTACTGCTACCTTAGACCACAGACATCAGAAGAATTAATACATTATAACAGATGAAGAACAATAGATGCAATTTTAGCAAATAAATTAATTTCATAGTTAGCTACATTAATTATTATTAAATATTTTTGGCTCTAGAAAAACCGTCTTCGTTGGGGAATAATTACTGCAAGTACATAGAATCTCTTTAAAAAATAGAAGTAAGCTACTAAGATGATGATAAGGTCACAAGTTCTAATTATCATGACACAGTTAGTGTAAAATAAACCCGTCTAACTAGTCTGTGAATCATTATTGATGATCCTTACCAGATAGTTGGTTATGTAGTAATGCTGTACTTACCATATCTTGAGAGTTAATTTTAACTTCATGAACTTGTAATATTGAACTGACTTCATCTTTCCTCCCCATTTCACACGCACGACAGAGACAGAAGAATGCCTAGTGCAGTTTGTGTGTACATTTGTGCATGTGTATTTGTTCTGTAAGTTTTTGGACTAAATTGAGATAAGGATTTAGCTAATTTATTACGTACACAATTATTAACCACTCCCAAATTAATTATATAGCGTAAGTCACTTGCCAAATCTTCTGAATTGTATACGCTCTTGTGGTAAATGCATTCTTCATTCATCCACATTGCAATTTGCTTATTGCTAGTGAAGTACTTGACCGCACTTCTCCCTTTCTGTGAGATTGTTTCGGACACATTTTCGGGCACCTTCCATGCTATTTGTGATTCCCCTGCAATGTCTTGTGGAATGGCAGTTGTTGGGTGGAGAGAAAATTGATTCCGCAGAGATCTCCATAGATGTTTTAAGTGCTGGAGGTTTTTATCTTTAATTGATGTTTCCATTTGAAGAATCAATACTTTGGAGGAGGAACTTTCATGCAAATCATGTGATTCAGAAGAAATTTTTCCAAAAATAAGCTCTCTAATTGATTTTTGTGCTATAATTTCTCTGATATTGATGGCTTCCAAAGACTTCATGAGGTTCCCTTCATACTTGCTTAACAAAAGGCGATAATCTTTGTCATACTTGAAAATGGATTCCAGTGTCATTTCCAATGGGCTGTAATGCCATATGCTGATTTCACCTAATTTTTGTGCCTTCTTGAAATAAGCAGCAAAGTCATTAGTGTGCTTACTAATTTCATTCGAGAATAGACTACTGGCATGTTTTAAAAATTCAGGTAATTTTACATTCCTCTTAATCAGGAGTTGGTCAATCTTTTCAAGAAGGTCCTCCCATGGTTTTGCTAAGTCAGCCAAGCTAGTTGAAATAGATGATGAACCTGCAAAGTTTGTCAATACAGGAAGATAACCAAATGACAGCATTGTCACATTATCTACCAGTGGCTAGTAGCTCTGTCATAAGAACAAAAAAAGGAGAAAAACATACAATAATAGAGGTGAAAAGAAAAGGGTGAGAGAGCTTACAAATTGGGCATGCAGAAAAAAGATTAAAGAGAGAAGGGGGAAGAAGACAATGCAAATAGGGAGCATAAGATGAAATGAAGCAAGGATTAGAAAGTAAAGGAAGATTGGGAGAAAATTAAAAAAGAGATAAATATTTGGAAGAAGTAGAATAAAAGGAAAGTCTGTTCTGCAATCCACAGTCTACATACAACTAAGCTACTAGACACCCCCCATACTCCAAATACACTAATAGCCAGTTCAATACCTCAGCATATTCAGCTCCATTAAATATATTCAGCTCAATAAGTACACTCAGCCTCATTATGTCACATGACTATTTAGGGATGTAGCATACAATAGGCCACATTCAAGAATTTGACCGGCTTTTTCTACAATAAAGTAAGGTTGAAGCTGTAAAGCTGTCACATTTAAGGGACTAACATTGTTGAGAGCTATACTTCAATATCTCTATCAAATCTTTTCAGGCTGCCTTTGCCAAGATATGATGTTGGCAGATGTTTGACTGACAGGATGAATACTGTAATCCAAACATGCATGCTCATCACTGGGTATCTTACATGTGCACACAGTTGCTCAGGGGAAAAAATGAATATTAAGCCAAAACTTGGGTAGACATGAAGCATTTACCTGTACTTGTTTGCGAACATCCTTGAATAAGTTCGGATCTGTCTGATGAAATGTTGAATGCCTCTCCACTTTCAATTTTTTTAGCAAGAACATCTTCATGGCTTAACTTAAGTGACTCAATCAGCTCTTTCCAAGAAGGATGCCCAGTTTTGAACCAGAAATATCCTGTATAGTCATGCCTGTTGTAGGCATAATCTGGTCTGGTGTTTATGAAGTCTAGAATCATTTCCACATTGGGGTGGTTGCGAATGAGTAGTTTCTGCAGATTGTTGAGGTTTTGTGATGACACTTGGCGGATCACTTGTTTTACCACATCTTTGTCACACTCTACAATTGAAATAAGACATGCAGTCTAGAGCAAGTTAAAGCACAAGTAAATAAATATTGTGGGGGGAGGGGGAAGGGGAAGTGGATGATAGTAATACATTTTTCTATATTGTGCAGAAATGTTTCACAGCACTTGAGGTGAAGTGAAATTGACATAGAACTGCTACCAGAGTTTTATTAAAGAAATTGATTATTATTTTTATTAGTCAGAACTGAATTAAGACAGAAAAATATAGAATTAACTATACAGTAAGTGTGGTATGTGAATGTTGAGTATGCGTGTATTGGGGGTGATTGATTACCAAAAGATAGCTCATTGAATGAGGGATTTGTTCTTTGTATTACTGAAGCATAACTCTGATAATAACTAGTCACACCCTTGGGCGGGGGTGGGGGGGGGGGGGGGGCGGGAATAACCCGATAAAGTTTTGTAAACATGTGACAAAATTATAATTACAAAACTACAGGAGGACACACAGCAAGAGAAGTTTAAGGACAAAATAAAATGACTGAAGAAAGTGAACCTAATTGGAAGTGTATGTGTGTGTGTGTGTGTGTGTGAAACATAGAGCAGGATAATGTGAGGGGAGGTGTTCGATTCAAATCAATGAAACAGTAACAAGTGTAATTGGTTAGGGGAATGAGTAAGTACGGATATTGAGAAAAATGTAGGACTGTACATATGGGTGAAAATGGAATGTTTGAGTCTGTGCTGTAAAGTGTGCTTTCAAAAGTTCAGTAGCTTTGGCAAGGCCTGAACAGCATGTGTAGTACTGGTTATATCAATCCTAGGAACTTACCACTTCCTGATTAGTGCTCATGAACTATGCCACATTGATACAGGTGAATAAATGCATTAGATAGTTGTGTAATAGTATTTCACCACAGCACGTCATATTGCTAAGAATTATGTCTAACATATTACAATGTTTGACTGTAACTTTTAAAAGAAACACTCATAAAAATACTGGAAAATTTTTAATACAATAATTCTACAACCACTTCTATAAAATATATTTTATAGAAAAAAGTTTGTCAGCATATTAATAACCAATACTACTGCTAGTACTATTTAGAGCTAAACAAGAAAATACTACTATTGTATAAAATAATAGGAATTAATGGAATGGGATTAATAATTGTTATCAATATTAGACAGACTATTTGTGGGTCTGGCCTCCGAGAGAGAGAAGGAAATCAAGACATAAGAGAGAAGAAGGAAGACAGAAGACTAGGACTGAACTGAAAAGAGAGTCAGCATTCATTTATTATGTTATGGTGTATGCATGCCCTTATTGTATAATTTTTATAAACACTTAGCTAGCTAGAGGCCATTTATTAGAGGTCACTTTTCAGAGGAATTGTCGTGCGTGTGTTTGTTTATTTGTGCCCCGGTATGTGAACCGGATGTTTCTATCTTTTTGTGTGAGTGCATGCGTGGCCTAGTACAAATACCAAAGCCACGCATGCACACAGTTAGTTCAGTAAAGACATCAAGACCGAGTTAAAATCCTGTTCTCTTGTGCTGCCATTGTTACACGAGCTCCGGCGACCCCTAGCACTATAAAGGGACTGGATAACTTGCGAGTAGCAGCGGCAGGCTTCTGAATTCTGGTGGCAGCGTACCTTCCCGGAACCTGTTGACGACCCAGAAGCTTCACGGCCACTTCGGTTGACGACCACACTATTGTAAACAAACTAATGCTATAAAGTTTTTTTGAAACTTCAGGTTTGTAGAGGTCTAGTGTAATGTCAGCTTCAAATCAATGTGATTTTGTATTATGTAAATTTACTTCTAAATTTTCTGAGAATCCAGTAGTGAAAAAGTTAAACTGCAATCTTTATGCATTCAACTTAACAAAATTAATTATGAACTACTTTCATTAATATTGTTAACCTTAACACATACCCTGAGAATATTCCATCTCTGCATCATGAATTGCACAGGAGCAGCTTCCAGTTAGATCACTTTGAACCAGAGTTACTTCACATAAACAACGCTTCTGCCTGGATGTATAAGCTACAGTTATACAAACACAAGAAGATTACTCAGTCATCTTTTGAATCTCCTGGAAATACTTAGCTTCATTATCGATATAACAATAGGCTTATGTCAGCAGTAACGACGACGACGACAACCAACGACGACAACCGACGACGACGACAACCAACGATGACAACCGACGACGACAACCGACGACCGACGGTGTGTGTAATCATGAATAATTCATAAGCTTTGTACAGTTCGGTAAAGCATGGTCACCTAATGATAGGTAAAGTGTCGTCAAATTCTAAAAAGCAGGTGCAATAAGCGATGGAAGGCGGTGTAGGCTTCAAAAAGGAAGGCGGCGTAGGCTTCAAAAAGGAAGGCGGCGTAGGCTTCAAAAAGGAAGGCGAAAGTACGAAAGAGAAGGTAAAAAGCGATTAATCGTAACTAAAAAGCGGGTGGAAAATCGGCGAGGTAATAATGGAGCCATTGATTAGGGTGATTATTAATTTTGAACATATAATTCATATCAGCACAAATTGTATGAAGCCAAGTTTCCAGATTATACACCAAGTCAACTGCTGGAGACTTGAGGAGAAAGATATTTTACTGCAGTAGTATGCACTGATATGGTTGAGAACAAGGCTCTGATAACTGTAGCAATATTCTCTAAAATTATTAAACTTAACAGATGTTTTGACTTCTTGATAAGGCCCTCCATAAAGGTGGAACTTTGGGCTAAGTTTAAAATATAAAAAGAGAAATTTTCTTTAATTATTTAGCTGAAGAATATTTTGGATCAAGTTCAACAATCATATTATTTGATCCTTTCATTCAATTATTAGCAATACAAGAATAAATTTGACAAAAACAGTTCATTACAATGTTTTAAAATTATATAATATAATATATATAGCTATATTAAAGGTATACTATTTTATGTTAATCTAGCTATGTAGAAACAGTAATTATCCTCTGGTGCATCTTTCACTGTCTCTCTCTTGTATGTCCACAGTTACCTTCGTAAATTTAGAAGTGAATTCTAAGGCATTACTTAGTGAGGACTTTATAGCTCCAGATGACCCCATCTTTCGAAAATGATAAATAAAAACAACAACTAATACTAGTTATTAACAGAAGCTAAGATCATTCATCATTGTTTTCACTTACCTCACTGGCCTCTTTAAATCTTTGTGGATATTTAGCTTCTATAGACCTGTAAGCTTCTCTGTCCATTCGTAATGATAGATCAATGATGCTATTATTATTCTGTAGATTATATATATATATATATATATATATATAATATATATATATAATATATATATTATATATATATTGATAAAATCAATGGAGGAAAGCTAGCTACTACTAGTGGGAGGTAAGTATACCGCATCTCTGTGATCCAGGTCTATGTGTTCTCCATTGTGATACTCCAGGAAATAGTTGAATAGATGGATATGGCCACCCAGCAGAGCAAAATGGGGAGCTGTCCAGTTAAGATGCTGCATTTCAAGAATTAAAATTACTAATTAGTAAATAGTTACATACAAAATATCAGTAATTGTTACTTTATCCTGAATTTTCACATCAGCGGATTCATGAAGTAGCTCTTTAGCTATTTCCAGGTGTCCAACTTTTGCAGCATACATCAGTGGAGTTACACCATCCTGCATCATGCACACACACACACACACACACACATGTACAACATGGTGTAACAAGGTAGCTATTATTTCATCCACCATATTCTACCTTGTCTTGAATATTCACTGCAGCTTTTTCTGTCAGGCAGAGATATCTCACCACACCGAGGTGTCCATTATATGAAGCTATGTGTAACAAAGTATTGCCATCCTGCATTGCAATGATTATTGAAAATAAGTTTCTCACTTTAAAAATCTGCATGTAGCTGGTAAAATGTACAGCTATACTAGCAATTCGCTATCTGCCATCAGAAATGAAATATTTCAGATATTGTTTCATCTTTGGGGACTTGAAAGAGAGACTTTGGGTTCTATGAGAGGCTTGACCAGCATGTTCTTACTCTGACTGAACCCGCCATTGCCTGAAGGCAGCAATCTTCTGGGTAAATGTAGAGTGTGCTACACCATACTTGAATAACTTTGTATGATTGAATTATAATTGGGCAATGTATTTATAGAATGAATTAAATTATTGTGTAATCGTTACTAAAAATGTCCTTAAATAGGATATGTTACCTTTTTACTACATTTAAAAAATTCCATGTTGTAGCTATATTTTATATGTATAGTGATGTGCTTGAGCACAAATGATGAGCGAGCCTAAAGCTACACTATTGTTAAATGATTCATTTTAACTTCTAAAACTCAAGCTACTTAAAAAAAAGTCAAGTTTTTAAATTACGTATATATGGTAAAGGGGTTTCAATGCCATAGTAACCACTCCCACCACTGTTTGAAAAGATTTATCAAGCCCAAACACATTGGCATAAATATTCCACTGCTTTTTGCTTAAAACAGTTCAAAATTTACATAATTATTGGGAGACAGTGGCAATGTATATTTAAAAAATAAAACTGAGTTGTGTGATCTACAGCGATGGTCAAATCTATGAGACTCACTTCTTTTTGTCGATTGACATTAGCACCATTCTCTGCCAGATATTGGACAATCTTCAAATGTCCATTCTTTGCAGCCAACATAATTGGAGTCCAGTCTTCCTAAAAAGATGAACACAACATTACTCATAATTATTTTGAAGCTTTTGTTAATTTGATTGATTGATTTAGCAACATTATCCTTGCTAGTGGTATAAGGTGCTTGCAATTGGACAACACAGTAGTGATGCTTTTAAGTATCTATTTGTGGTTGTTGTTTGCAATGCTTATATTTATTACTAGTGGTGTGCTTGAGCACAACGAGTTAGCCTGCCTTGTTATATTGCATAAAACTACAATATTGATATATGATGAATTTTGCCTGAATACTAGTGGACAATGAAATTTCTAGTAAATACTGTTGCACTTATAACTACGACAAATAGCGTATTAACTCATCACCACCACTAAAAACTAACTCCAATAGAAATGGTACTCGGCAAGTTAATAAGTTTAAACTGCACCGCAAAAGAACTCAAAGCGGTAAGCAATTCAATTTTCAGAATGATATGGGTAATGATAGCTAAACTGGAGAATTCTGTTTAGTGAAGTTTGGGACAAGGTCGAACACCGAGCTAACACAAAAATATGCGAGGGTCAAAGTACAAATGACATACATACATCCACACACATATATACATAACCAAATATTCCCGATTCTCAATTTGACACCACTGTATAGTGTCTCGCTCACTTCGCTCACTCACCGACAAGAATCTAGCCTAGAATATTATGTTGTTATTACCAAACATGTTGCTTAGAACATTGTTACAAAAATTTCTGAGACTCACTCACTGGTTTACTAGTTCTGTGCTCATCAACATGGCTCTTGGATGACTTCACAAGTAGCTTCACCATTTCCAAGTGGCCATCCTGAGCAGCTTGGCAGAGTGGAGTGAATCCGGCCTATTTATGATTAGACTATAATGTGTATCTATCAAAGATAAACACATAGTTGAAGCACCTTGTCTTTGTGAGTGGGAGAGGCTCCTTTGTTTAGCAACAACTCGGCTATCTCCTCGTTTCCGTAACTAGCAATCAGCAACAAAGCTGTCCAGTCATCCTAGGAATCATTATTATATTATTTACATGGTAATTGGAACAAATAAGTAATATATAGTGCAAGACTTTAAAGTAGAATGTGAGTCTTGATGATTTTTACCCATGTTTAAAATAAATGGTGAAATTTTCCACTAATAGCAATAAAAGTGTCACCAGTCTGTCATGTGACCAGAGCCATGAAGGACTCTGACTTTTTATTTAATAAATAGTCAAGTGACATTATATAATTTACTCCCACAAGCAAGTTGTCAATTCTTATAGAATAAAATAAAATTACACCACCAAACAATGACAAACAATGATGAGGGTTATGCTCACTTTAGTCTTAGTATCAACTCTGACATCCTTATCCAGTAACATCTTCACAATAGTGTAGTGTTGATATCTGCATGCCAGCAAGAGTGCATTCCAGCCTCTGGTCTATTTTATACATTTGGATAATTAAGCAGTTAATTATATACACTTACAGAATTATAGTTACAGCTACCACTGTAGCTGTCTATATAGTGATTGTGAACATAACTGATATTTAAGCATAAGTGCTAACAATATTTATTGTGGATTATGGGATGGTTAATACTTCATTTTAGTTCAGAGCAGGAATAGTGAAAAGGTGGTAGAACATTATAGTTTACTTACCGACTGAAGTTCAGGATTGGCATTTCTTTCCAACAAGATCTTTACAACATCATCTCGGCCTTTTTCACAAGCCCAAAGCAGAGGCGTATATTTATCCTGACAAGAATAATTCATTTACTTCATCATTGGTTTAACTAATCAGAACATTACCAACAACAACCAAAAGCTCAGTTGCACACTAAATCTTTTTCCTGAGATGGAAAAGCAAACCCAGTAACTAAGTGGCAGATATATTACTGGAGCTAGCCATCAATACAGAATCACCTATGTAGCTCCTCAAACAAATTAATCAGTTGGTTTGCAGTGCCAGTAAGAAAAGTAACAAAAAATTATCATGAGAAGTGACTGAAAATTTCAGGTAAAATAAGCATTAAATGCATTGTGTTTGATAATGCATTCAATGCTTTAAACGCTGCAGTCTTTGAGAGACACACAACAGACTGGCAGACATACTGACAGAAAAACAGACAAAATGAGTACTATAATCCTCCTGTATTGAATTAATAGAAGCTATACATAGAGGAAGCTAGGAGTCTATAGAATATGTAGAAGCCAATATGTCGACTCACCAAACTTACTGCCCTCAACTGTTACCTCATCTTGCTGCCTGCAGTTGGGATCAACCTCTAGATCCAACAATTGGTGGATTTTTTTTGTATCTCCTTTTGCTGCTGAAGCAATCTAAGTCAAGTGTATGCTACTAATAACACATTTTCTGCAAGCATCTTTAGCATACTTACCAGTGTTTCTTCACGTAAACTTTGGAAATTTTTTAGTTCATTGATGACATAATCCAATGCAGTCTTCCCGTGTTCCTCTGCATGTAGAACAATAGCTTCTTGAAGAACCAGAAATTCAACAATGTTTTCATGGCCACATTGAGCAGCCACTATCAGTGGGGATTTACCATCACTCTGCAAAGAAATTTGCAACATATTAGGAAATTATTAGAAGAAACTATTTTGTGTATAATATATACATATATTTATAATTATTGAACAAGTCGGTGTATAATATGGGGAGATATTTCACAAGCACACGTACTTATTTTCACGAGTCAAAGGCGAGCGAAACAAGTGTTTAGAGTGAAATGTCCTCCCTATATTTAATAAATATCTATTGGATATTTTTGTAAAACAGTAAACATTCAAAAGAGAGTGCGCCCTACTTCTAAAAATTCAGTTGTCCAGAACTTCACACAGGCATGTTAGAACATACAATATGCCGCATTCAATATAGGAAAATATTGAATGCTCGCATGATAAAGAAATACTTAAACAAAATGTTTAATGTATAATAAATATAATATATAATTATCGTAAATTGACTTACTCTGATTGTATCAATGTTTGTTGTCTTCTTTTTCACCAGTGACTTAATTTCTTCAAGATCTCCTGTTTCGCAAGCTTGGAATAGAAGACAGTGATCCTATATACAAAGCACATCAAAATCCGTTGTGTTTCTAATTGTGTGCAGGATATACTGATACAGAAAGTCAGTAAATAAAGTGAGCTTTGTGTTCTAATTGATATATTTATTGACTTGATTTAAGGGAAATATTATAAGAAGTGGAAAATTGATTATTGTGTCCAGTCAAATTAGTGGTGGTTTAATTAATGTGGGAGGAGTTTTTAGCTAGTAGTTGTATTATCACATAATCAAGGGGTTATTTCTATCCCCACTATTTTCTTACACTGTATTAAAGCAAGAAAATACAGTTAAGCTATGACTGGGTATAGTAATATTATTTGATGGCAAGTCAGTACTATATATATATATAATTATAGAGTATTATGGAATCTGAAGTATGCCATAAATACAAGCAAACTAACTTTAAAAACTTCTTCAAGATAAATGTAAGTGTCAGACGATTTCTCCACAATGTCCAGCACTGTCTGTCCATTCTGGAACAACAATGTCAAGTGCACACGTGCACACAAAGGTTTAAATAACAGCCAGCATACCTTATCTGTCATCAGTATATTAGCTTCATTTTCTATCAACATTTCTGCAATAGGTCTGTATCCCTTTTCTCCAGCATAAAATAGTGCACTCTTGCCCGTAGCATCCTGTAAAGAAGTACTGTTTAAATGCTAGTACACATTTGCTTTGTTGCATACGTCTTTTTTATTTGGCAATGCTCCCTTTTTCAGCAACATAGCAACAATTTCTGAGCAGCCTTGTTCTGCTGCTAGTACTATAGGAAATTTTCCAGTAATCTGTAAAAGTATGAAATTTCAATAGTATAAATTATGATATTGACATATTGATTGGTAGTTATTCACTAATATTAAATTCAATACAAAAATTGTATAAAGTGTGTGCAAAAAGAACAATGGTATGACCAGTCATAAGAAATAATTGCTTCTTACGTATAAAATAAAAGTCGTAAGAGGGAGGTGGGGTGAATATTATATATAAGTTAATACCATAGCTGAATCATTTTTCAATACAAAAAAGTGTGGTATTATTTTGAAATACCATAGCAGTGTAAAACTGAAATAATGATCTGATCGGTCACAGTGATCTCTTCGCGACCTTGCCGCACTTTTACCTGCTAGGCATGTTGTGACGAAATTCCAGAGAAACGCTATTTAGCAACGGTAAGAAACATGAATAATAGCAGAACTGGGATGAAAAAATTTTCTTTGATGGAAATATAATACAAGATTATGGTTTTCTTAGCTGAAGAAATGAACTATTATCTTTGGCAATAGTATTAACATAACACGGAAAACTGTGGTATTCAGACAAATAGCACTTGTGCGGCAAGAAATTTTCACTCGGCTTTGCCTCGTGAAAATTTTCTCACTCCACTCATGCTTAATCCCGAATACCACTAATTTCCATGCTATTATAATCTCCAAATAAGTCTAGAATAAAAGAGTAAATGGTCTATATGTTTTTAACTAGTGGCACATAGTTGTCTAGTCAGTATAGCTAATAAGCAAATAGCAAAACTTTACTGCTACCTTAGAGCACAGACATCAGAAGAATTAATACATCATAACAGATGAACAACTGTGGATACAATTTTAACAAATAAATTTCATAGTAAAATATATATTGCAATTATCAAATTCTGACCATTCATAAAAAATAGATTGAAACTTTCTCACTTTAAGTGGTCTAGAGAGAAGCTGTAGAAAAAATCGTAGTTGTCGCCGGGGAATTGAACACAGGACCCCTGGCTTTAGTCAACAGTATAAAGGTAAAATGTGAAGGTCTTGGAAGTCGTGGGTTGTCATAGCTCAGTGGCTAGAGCACTGGTGGCTAAAGCCAGGAGTCCTGGGTTCAATTTCCCAGTAACAACTAAAATGCTTTGCTTCTCTCTAGACAATTTTAAGTGAGAAAGTTTCAATTTATACATTTTTATTATTTAATTATTTTTTTGCTCCAGAAAACCTTCTTCAGTGGGGAATAATTACTGCAAGTTCATAAAATATCTTTAAAAAATAGATGTAGGTAGGCTACTGACTGAGATGATTATAATTAGGGTCATAAGTTCCAATTATCACCACACAGTTGAATCATTACAGACGATTTTTACCAGATAGTTGGTTATGTAGTAATTCTGCACTTACCACATCTTGTGAGTTGATTTTAACTTCATGAACTTGTAATATTGAACTGGCTTCATGTTTCCTCCCCATTTCACAAGCCCGACAGAGACAGAAGAATGCCTAGTGCAGTTTGTGTGTAAATTTGTGCATGTGTATTTGTTCTGTAAGTTTTTGGACTAAACAGAGATAAGAATTTAGATATTTATCACTGTATGTAATAATTAACCACTCCCAAATTAATTATATAGAATACGTCACTTGCCAAATCTTTTGAATTGTATACGCTCTTGTGGTAAATGCATTCTTCGTTCATCCACATTGCAATTTGTTTATTGCTAGTGAAGTACTCGGCCGCACTTCTTCCTTTCTGTGAGATTACTTTGGACACATTTTCAGGCACCTTCCATGCTATTTGTGATTCCCCTGCTATGTCTTGTGGAATGGCGGTTGTTGGGCGGAGAGAAAATTGATTCCGCAAAGATCTCCATAGATGCTTCAAATACTGAAGGTTTTTATCTTTAATTGATGTTTCCATTTGAACAATCAATTTTTTGGAGGAGGAGCTTTCATGCAAATCATGTGACTCAGAAGAAAATTTTCCAAAAAGAAGCTCTCTAATTGATTTTTGTGTTACAATTTCGCTGATATTGATGGCTTCTAAAGACTTCATGAGGTTCCCTTCATACTTGCTTAACAAAAGGCAATAATCTTTGTCACACTCGAAAATAGATTCCAGAGTCATTTCCAATGGGCTGTAATGCCATATGCTGATTTCACCTAATCTTTGTGCCTTCTTGAAATAAGTAGCAAAATCATTAGTGTGCTTACTAATTTCATTCGAGAATAGACTACTGGCAAGTTTAAAAAATTCAGGTAATTTTACATTCCTCTTAATCAGGAGTTGGTCAATCTTTTCAAGAAGGTCCTCCCATGGTTTTGCTAAGTCAGCAGAGCTCGTTGAAATAGATGATGAACCTGCAAAGTTTGTCAATACAGGAAGATAACCAAATGACAGCATTGTCACATTATCTACCAGTAGCTAGTAGCTCTGTCATAAGAACAAAAAAGGAGAAAAACATAAAATAATAGAGGTGAAAAGAAAAGGATGAGAGAGCTTACAAATTGGGCATGCAGAAAAAAGATTAAAGAGAGAAGGGGGAAGAAGATAATGTAAATAAGGAACACAAGATAAAGTGAAGCAAGGAGCAGAAAGTAAAGGAAGATGGGGAGAAAATTAAAAGAAGAGAAATATTTTGGAAGAAGTAGAATAAAAGGAAAGTCTGTTCTGCAATCCACAGTCTATACAACTAAGCTATTAGACACCCCCCATACTCCAAATACACAAATAGCCAGTTCAATACCGCAGTATATTCAGCTCCATTAAATATATTCAGCTCCATAAGTACACTCAGCCTCATTATGTCACATGACTATTTAGGGATGTAGCATACAATAGGCCACATTCAAGAATTTGACCAGCTTTTTCTAGAATAAAGTAAGGTTGAACTGTAAAACTGTCACATTTAAGGGACTAACATTGTTGAGAGCTATACTTCAATATCTCTATCAAATCTTTTCAGGCTGCCTTTGCTAAGATATGATGTTGGCAGATGTTTGACCGACAGGATGAATACTGTAATCCAAAGATGGATGGTCACTGGGTATCTTACATGCGCACACAGTTGCTCAGGGGAAAAATGATTATTAAGCCAAAACTTGGGTAGACATGAAGCATTTACCTGTACTTGTTTGCGAACATCCTTGAATAAGTTCGGATCTGTCTGATGAAATGTTGAATGTCTCTCCACTTTCAATTTTTTTAGCAAGAACATCTTCATGGCTTAACTTAAGTGACTCAATCAGCTCTTTCCAAGAAGGATGCCCAGTTTTGAACCAGAAATATCCTGTATAGTCATGCCTGTTGTAGGCATAATCTGGTCTGGTGTTTATGAAGTCTAGAATCATTTCCACATTGGGGTGGTTGCGAATGAGTAGTTTCTGCAGATTGTTGAGGTTTTGTGATGACACTTGGCGGATCACTTGTTTTACCACATCTTTGTCACACTCTACAATTGAAATAAGACATGCAGTCTATAGCAAGTAAAAGCACAAGTAAAATAATTAGTAGATGACGGTTATGGACTTCTATAGACTACTGTGCACAAATGTTTCATAGTGCTTGAGGTGAAGTGAAATTAACAAAGAGCTGCTACCAGAGTTCTAGTAAAGAAATTCACTTATATTTTTACTACTCAGAACTGAATTAGGACGGAAAAATGTAAAACTAAACTGTACAGTAAGTGTGATGTGTGATTGTTGAGTATGCATTTGTTGGGGTGACAGATTACCTGTCAAAGATAGCTTATGTGGGTGATTATTATTAGTCACACCCTTGGGGGGGAAAAACCCAATAAAGTTTCGTAAATATTTGACAAAATTATAATTACAAAACCACAGGAGGACACACAGCAAGAAAAGTTTAAGGACAAAAAAATAGCTGAAGAAACTGAACCTAATTAGAAGTATGTATGTGTGTGTAAAACATAGAGCAGGTTAATGTGAGGGAAGGAGTCTATTTTCAAACCAATGAAACAGTAACAAGTGTAATTGGCCAGTGGAATGAGCATATTAATAGAAAAATGTAGGACTGTACATATAGGTGAAAATGGAATGTTTGAGTCTGTGCTGTAAATGTGTGCTTTCAAAAGTTCAGTAGCTTTGGCAAGGCTTGAACAGCATGTGTAGTAACTGGTTATATCAATCCTAGGAGCTTACCACTTCCTGTTTAGTGCTCATGAACTATGCCACATTGATACAGGTGAATAAATGCATTAGATAGTGATTGTGTGATGGTAATTTTCACCACAGCATGTTGCAGTGCTAAGAATTATGTCTAACATATTATAAGGTTTAACTGTAAATTTTATTGAAACACTCATAAGACACTGGAAAAACTTCAATACAATAATACAATTACTTCTATACTTCTATAAAAAAATATTCTATAAAAAAAAGTTTGTCAGCATACTAGTGATGTGCTTGAGCACAAATGGCGAGCGAGCCTTAAACCACACTATTGTTAAACGATTGATTCTAATTACTAAAACTCAAGCTACTAAAATAAAGTCGAGTTTTTAAACTACGTATATACGGTAAAGGGGATTCAATGCCATAGTAACCGCTCCCCGCAACTGTTTGAATTGAAAAAGAAGCAACAAAATCAAGTCACGTTATTTAAACTTTTTCTTTGTGTAGTATTTGTAACGCACAATACTTTCGCACAACTGAACGTACCTACGCAAGACTTACCTTCGTGGTTAGTCTAGTGGACAATGAATTTTCAAGTAAATACTGTTGAGTAGGGCTTATATAACTGTGACAAATAGCGTATTAACTTACCACCGCCACTAGCTCAAATAGAAATGGAGCTCCCATAAGTTTTTGAGTTTTAACTGCACCCGCAAAAGAATTCAAAACGGCAAACAGTTCAATTTCTAGGGTGATACGGGTAATGATCGCTAGGAGGATTCTGTTTAGTGAAGTTTGGGACAGGGTCTAAGACGGATCGAACACAAAAATACGCAAGGGTCAAGGTACAAAATGACATATGTACATCCACACATATATATAAACAAACAAACATCCCCGATTTTCAATTGTGTTACCTGAGAGTGTCTCGCTCGCTCCACTCGCTCGCCAATTAATAACCAATACTACTGCTAGTACTATTTAGATCTAAAGAAGAAAATTCTACTATTGTATAAAATAATAGGAGTTTAATGGAATGGGATTTGTTATCAATATTAGACAGATGATAGCAAACAAACTGTTATAAAGTTTTTTTGGAAACTTCAGGTTGGTAGAGGTCTAGTGTAATATCAGCTTTTAAGAAACACAAGGCATATCTGATATAATAATTGTAATAATAATGTAGACAATTATTACTGGTAAGGTAACCTTTCAAACTCTCCCACTGTACTTCATTTTAATTAAATATTTTGTCCTACATATACTAATAACACACCAAAACTCTGCATATTGAGGCTGATTAAACTGTGGCTATATCCAGCATGGGATCATGACCACAGAAAATAACACAGTTTCTTGAACATCCAAGACACTATCAAAACACAGTAAGGAGCAATTAAATGATGTTGTGGTCAACTGATTATCATTGATGTTGTAGAAATTGAAATGCAGTTGAAATAGTTTAGTTATTACAGTTAATCATTTCAACTGCAGTTTTTTTTGTATTATGTAAATTTACTTCTAAATTTTCTGAGAATCCAGTAGTGAAAAAGTTAAACTGCAATCTGTATGCATTTAACTTAACAAATTATGAACTACTTTCATTAATATTGTTAACCTCAACACATACCTTGAGAATATTCCATTTCTGCATCATGAATTGCACAGAAGCTGCTTCCAGTTAGATCACTTTGAACCTGAGCTACTTCACTTAAACATATTAACGGCTTCTGTCTGGATGTATAAGCTACAGTTATACAAACACAAGATTACTCAGTCATCTTTTAAATCTCCTGCTAACACATAGCTACATTATCATAGGCTCATTCCTTTTTATTAGTACATTATATATGTATGTATAATATGTATAATAAATGTACATGTGGCATATTAGTAGTGCATGTAATAGAGTACTGACAAGGATGACGCATTTGGTAAAGACCTGAAATAACTTCAGGTGACATGACTTTCATAAGTCTCAAGTTTACTGGGATTTTTTTAATGACAGAATTATTGTACTGTTCAATTGAAACCTATATCTCGCGGAGTTGACCTATGCAATGGAGTCTTTGATTAGGGGTGATTATTTATTTAGAAGCTATAATTCATATCAGCAAAATTGTATGAAACAAAATTTGCCAGATTACATCAAGTCAACTGCTAGAGACTTGAGGAGAAAGATTTCTTCACTGCAGTAGTATGCACTGATTTATAGTGTCTTAGTTCTATAGCAGGAATATTTTGGACATTACTAATGATCCCTCTACATTCTCCCACCACGTGTACCAAATGGTTAAGTCACTCACTCCTCATTTTCCTCTCACTATTGGTTGCCTTATTTCTTCCCACAAACTGCTGCACCTCCTCATTGCCTCTGCCATCTGGATGGTTGCTATTAAACTAGCCTACCCTAGGATAACGAGCGTGCACAAGACAGCATGTGACAAACTTGAGTTATCATGGGTTCTATCATGGGTCATGAACGTAAAGATACTTGTAGCGAAGATATCGCTATTAGTATTATTTATTAGAATAAATAATTAAGTCATATGTTATAGTTATAAACCAAAATTGAGGTTTGTATGCGATTTATAAACTCCGAGACAAGAGGGCGCAGCCCGAGTGGCAAGGATTTATAAATCGCAATACAAACTTAATGATTTTGGTTTATAACTATTTTATAGCCCGTAATTGTATTAAAGTACCCAAATACCAAAGTATAGCCTTAGCTATCTTAGTAATTGTATTAAAGTACCCAAACTCTTCATTATTCCATTTTGCTGTGATCTGCCTTCCATCATAATTATGGTTGCTATGAACTATATCAGACTTTTCCCCGCTAATACATTTCTTACGAGCATACCAGACTGTATTGTGGGCTGGGTTGGGGAATCTGGACGAGTCACAGTCCTCAACTATAGCTCGCACCTGGAGACAGCAAAGTTAGTTGCTGCCACCAGAGTAAAGTGTCCTTCTAAACTACCCTACGGCGAACCGTTACCACCCGAAGGTCAGATCAGGATAGATTAAATTACTGTAATTAGAAGAAACGAACACACAACGAATTGAATGAGCGAAACAAGAGACTGGCACACACTGCCAACACAACTCCTTAAATACATACACACAACCACACCTACAAGTCACACGAAATGCTGCAAAGTTCCTGCTCTGCCACAGACAAGCTAACACACAAACATTTACAACACCAATTAACTCTTGACTTACACAACTCAGACAAACAATTTGTAACATCATACAGCATATAACACAACCACACATACATACATAAATGTTCTCTTGCCCTTCATTCTTCATGTGGGCACTTCCCCGCCCACATGTATCCGATTTATAGTTCTTAAGATAACTGTAACAATATTCTCTAAATTATTAAAATAAGCTGATGTTTTGACTTTTTGATAAAGCCTCCATAAAGTGGAAATTTTGGGTTAAGTTTAAAATATAATGTATAAAAAGAGAATGTTCCTTTAATTATTTAGCTGAAGAGCATTCAATATTCTGTATTATTAATTGGGCGCTGCTTTATGATAACTGTATTATAAATTATAGCACTTGTGTGTCATAAGATGTTAAAATTATTGTTTACTTGCGGACATATATGAAATGTTCAAACTCACTGGTAAGAATGTTTTCAAGTACATTTTCCTTGAGCAATTCAACACTTTTTGATTTCTAAAAACATAACAATAAAAATGATATTCTAATCTATACCCTACAACAACAGCCATATCTTATATCATAGAGTTTACTGGCTACAAGTCTTCTCTGATAGCTATTATACTTACCATTCCAGGTTCAGAGTAAATAATTATTCCATCTATAATAAAGCTGAAGATTTTATTAGTAATGATAAATTCTGGATTGGTCAAAATAAAATCTCTGGCACTCTCTACTACTTGATCAACAGAGTTGGTCCAGAATTTCCACACGACAGTAACGGAAGATCTGAATGTTTTACAAATGTAAAAGGCTGATACAATCACATTTTGACGAAACATTTTGGGTATCTCTGTTTGCTGTAAGTCTTTTAATCTTTTAACTGTTGTCTTTTTGGGATTCCAATTACAAGACATAATAGAAGACTTCATGTCTTTAACATCCTTTGGTTTAACATTTGGTTTCATGCCAGTAATGAGCTCATCAATAGTAATTGTGTCAAAAAAATCATTAATTTTATCTTCATACTCGCTCATTTTTTGTGAAAGCTTTTCATTTTTAAGTCTATCAACAACATAGCTGAACAACTCATAGTCGACAAAACTCCAGATACTATCTAATGATTGGATATACTTTTTTATTTCGTTTATACCACTGCAAGATTCTTCGATGTACTTCCTTAAATATATAAATCTTTGAGGTAAACAAAATTCGAATTTTGTATTCAGTTGTTCTACTGTCATTTCTTTTTCGTTCATATGATTGACAGCTTCTTTCTTGAGAAATCCAAATTTCTCCTCCCAGTCATCAATGAGACGTATTACTAAATAGTACAAAAATAATTTAATTTGTGCTGTATAAAATGAATTTACTAAGGAAAAAAGTTCTCTTCGACTTGTTATAGCCACAATTGCTTTTGGTATGAGTCTGAACTGTTATAATGTCCAGAGAATAATTCATTGTGGTCCACCCAGTGACATTGAGGCATACATTCAGGAAACTACAGAACTAACCAGGAAATGATGTGCTTATATAGTAAAGTTTTGTTGTTGATTGCATGAGATCTCACATATTTTGTAAAAATAAGTGCATTATTTAAGATTTATGTGCTATTCTTGATCAAAAAATTTCATCCTTAAAAATCGTCCAAATTTTTATGAATGAATGTTCATGATATGACTTATGTCCTGGTGTTGTAATTAATACACATAGGTCTAGAGTGCTCTAGATTATTTTGTTATTAGTGAATCTTGTTAGCTATGTTTAAAGATGATGTAAACTTTTAAAAAAATAAACATTAAAAATGTATCTTTGAAAAGGCAGTGATTTAGGAATATAGAATCACCACATGGGGCAAGTGGCCATTCTTGTTTTTATTACTTGTTTCCATGTTTGTTAAGCCAACTGTTTCAATCACAATGGTGCATCCTATTTAATGCACATCATACCAAACCTCTACTAGAGCAAGTATTTGCCAAAATTGTTAAATTCTGTTCACCAAGTGCTTACCCCCTAGTGCCAACCTTCATGCGTAGTGACGGTGAAGACAGTGAAGACAACACGGAATTATTGTTTCCAGAAAGCGGAAAATTTCAATAGCAGAGGGCATGGTACCAGTCTGCAACATTTGAACTCCAGTGGGACATCCACTATAAGTTTTTTACTGAATTACTGCATATTGGAGAAGAGTAACGAAAAATCCAAAGGCCCATGATCTATGTAGTGAAATAAGCAGCAGATTTATGCTGTACTAAAGAAGAAGAAATTCAACTTTTTTGAAAGTATGTTTTGGCATCTTGCATTCTATGGCTCAGAAATTGTATACACAGGCATTCAGGGGAGGATCGGGTGGGTGGGGGCTCCCAACCTAGTTTTTGAAAAAATTATTAAGACGAATGTACCAACATGGGGCAGTACAGTTTACAGGTCAACTGCAAGCTAACTTCTGCTCTTCATTCATGAACTAATATTGCTTCATATAATGTACAATCAATCATTAATGTTTTAAATTTTGTGAGTTTTGACCTAAATATATTTGGGCCCCTCCCTGTCGCTAGTGCTAGATCTGCCCCTGACATTATTAGAGACTCTCTAGATGATAACTTATAAATTTTTTGTATTATGCCTTATAATGCTAGCATATCTCTAATTATTTTGAACTAATTATTATACTCTAAATTCTGCCGACAAAACGGGGAAAATCTTAAGTCTGTTATACTCCAACAACTGGTTGAATACACACATGCTCAATACAATGGAATTAAGATGGAACTAGAATGGAATTAGGATGGAAGTAGACTGGAATTAGGATGGAACTAGAACAGAAGTGCAAAATTGCGATGGAATTAGGACGGAAATAGGACGGAATGAAGTGGCCTGAAAACCATACTATAATAATATAGATACCATGAATTTTAAACCTATGAGCTAGTAAAGCGGAGCTAACAGATTATTGTCATTCACTAATTATAGCACCTTCAAGACAGTCTAATGATAAAAATACAACTACTGTGAGTGTCTAGCATAGATATGCTTATAGAGAAAGAGGAAAAAGGTTTAAAAAAAAAGTGTATTACAAATACTAGAGAAGCAGTCTAATGATCATGTGCAAGTTGTTCTAATTAATCAGCATTATCTATCTTTCTATGGAAACTTAAGATTTTGTGATTATGCAATTAGAAAGTAAAATTAAATCACTTTCACATGATATTGTGTATGGCAATACGTAACCATATTTTTTTTAGCAATTTTAGATTTGAATCAATAGCTTAATATGAACTACAGTTCTTGTCCCCATAATTCAAGCCTTAATTAAAAAGTTCTAATGTAACAATTTCACTTTTTTGAGCCCATAACGATGGCCTGACATAATTCAACTCACATTCAGGAGATCCGCGTGCCTTGCGAATAATGCCATCACGCTCTTCTACATCACTGATGGATGAAAGGCTACCTGCTGTGGAACTTGATGATTCATGCCGTAAATGTCTTTGCTCATCTGTAGACATAACATACTGTATTCAATTTACCTAATTTTGTTTATTTCCTTCTGATGATTGTATAGCCTAAGCCAAACCTGAGTAAAGTTGTGATTACATTTGAGCTGCTTTAAATGGTATTAATAGATAATAAAACATTATCTGCATTCAAAAACATTGTTCACAAACCAGAGGATTGTTTTGTACTCATGCTACAAGCACTGCTTGATGAAGACGTGTTAGTTCGTCTGCGTTTCGGTGATGGCTGTGGTGATTCTAAAAAATGTTTTAGATGCGCAAGTTATTAATGATTTGACAATTAATCATACACACAATATGACAATCAAATATAAAATGTATACGTTATTGAGATTTCTCATATCGACAATTATATAATTCATTCAGAAAATTCATTTTACAATCACACGATTAACTATATCTTAATAATTAAAAAAATGTGATATAAATTATTAATAATTTGTTATTTTAATCATTTTAAAGCATCAAAGTACTGAATTTATGTATTCTCCTCCCGAAAGACAGTCAAATTTTGGTCATTCTATATAACTCCTTTGTGCAGTCATCAGAGCATTTTGACTCTAAGTTTTAGTACCATGAAATAGTATAATTTGGAGAGCTAATGGTCTGGCTGAGTAGTATTACGAGGAAGGTAATTAAATATGCCAACAACTATTCAGGTGACTTGATTTGTAACAGTATATGAGACATTTGTAAGGTTTCTCAAAATCCCACATTTTACCAGAATGGTTACCCAAAACTACTCAACCGAGACACAGATCAGGCAGAAATGTTTTATCATGGTCCAGTTTTTTGTATGCTATGAATTTCATTCATACACAACTGAACTCCCAGTTAGTACCAGATCATCCAGCTTTATCATATTATGTAAATATATTTAGGACAGACAACTTATAAATCAACATAAATACAATTACAATTTTCTAAATTCCCATGTACTGGAAAAGAAAGTGATGGATTTTATGTATCTTTTAGAAGAAAGAGAGAGAAAAAACAGACATTACATATGATTATATACCTGAAACCATTTCACAGTATTTTTACCTCAACATCCTTTCAGTTTTCTTAGCTATTAAGTCAGTATTTTCAGCAATGTAATTATAAAAAATATCATAATTATAGCTAATCCACAGTCTTTGCTATTGGGACAGAAAACTGCAGTCATTCAAGACACAGCAAATACAGGTATGTAAACGTACTGTATGGCCATTGAAAAAAAGATAGAGTGAACCGAGTCAAGAACATCAGTAACCCTCATGTGCATGCATGTGAAAAAAATAACACACACTTCTGCTTTACAGATTATGCCACTATTTACAAATGTCAAAAAAAAAATAAAACAATTAATATTTTGAGCAATTATGTGGAAAGACGTTCTTTACTATGTCTGTGTTTAAAAAAAACCAGTTAAGGTTTGAGAGCTGAAAGTTTATTTATCTTATTTAATTTTTTTTATATGTTTCGTCAAGTTTATACAATAAGTGCTAAGCTTATTGTAAGTATTTCTACCCCATAAAGTGTGCCATGGAATTCTTTTCTAACTGGGTTGCCACATTGAATACATACCAAATTTCCATAGGGTAATTCTTATTGAAATAAAATATCCTCTTTAACCAAACAAGATATATCTGTACAAAGGATACTCACCAGTAAGGACTGGCTCTGACTGCAGTCTCCTTAGTTGGGAAGACATCTTTGCTGGCAGGTTAGAAAGGAAAATACAAAATTGCTTGTAATTTTTTTCTAAAGGACTATAATTAATAACCTCTCTTCTCTTGTTGTGCACTCATCCTGCGTGCGTGTTGCTGTTCCTTCATCTCTGCAAAATACAGGATTGATGACATGCAAAACCATTATGAAATGTGTAGAAAGCAGTAATGTGCACTAAATATGGTCTATCTGTAGTCATTAAATACATATGCACAAGTTGAGAGGAAATAGTTGTAAAAAAGCTACTTTGTGAGACATGGGAATGGTTAGAAGAGAAAAAAATTATTTAAGACTTTATTTACATTATAATTAAAAAGCAAAGGCTAGTAAAACGAAAGGAGTTTTGGGAGTTCAGTAGAACTGCAGATTTAAAGCCTAGTATTTTTGAAACACTGAACTGTAACTACAAGCTTGATAATAAATTAGGAACAGTGACTATACATACTGAATTAGTTATCATTCTGCTGATTGCCATTTCTCAATTGGGTAAGTTAAAAAAAACTGGAAGAGAAATTAAACAAGTAGCAATATTGTTCAATGTCACACTTATTTCACATAAATTAACCCTATTCTCCTTGTATATAGATTTGTGCACATTCTGTAATGCTTGAGTTACCTCATTTAAACAATGTAGCCTACATATAAACCACATCATGTCATAATATTCATAGCTTGGGAATGCACCAGAAGTGCACCGTGATAATGCCAGGTGTATATCTGGTCCTGGTTGAACAGTTTGGTAACCATTTTAGTACAATGTGGGATGCTGAGAAACCTAACAAAAGTTTTATATTTACTGATAACAGGAGTACTACATTATTTTTAAATTAGAAGTCCAAAATTAAAGGCAATATTATATATATATATATTTTTTTTAAAGAAATAGGAAGAAACATTTTTCACAAAAAATGCAGGAATCTTTTAGTTTCTACATTTAGTACTTTCCTCTTCTGCACAGTGTGATCTTATTCCTAAACCATGCAGGGTAACTTATTGTAATGCTGTATAGTTCTGCACATTGTGATCTTATTCCTAATCCATGCAGGTTAACTTATTGTAATGCTGTATAGTTCTACCTAATCGAACTAGAGAATCACAATAAACTACTAAAATTATAGCCTATAGAAAAAAACTAAACAATTTTTTGGGAGGATTGAGTTAAATTATTTCCTTACTTTCTAAAGAAGCCAATCTTTCATCTCTCTTGCTTTTGGTCATTGATAGTTCTTTTTGCAATAAATCTATACCGTCGTTATAGTAAGGATCTTCTTGTAAAACTTCTATAAAATCCTGAAAGTGCGTTGACTGCAGCCTGACGGAACTCCGAATATCCTCCAAAATGAAGCGGACTTTATTTGAATCTGTAATGCCACTCTGCATAGTCTTCTCCTCAGTGTCTTGACTGATGAGTCTTTTGCTAACCAGAGAAGGAATAAGATTACTATGGCTACGCTTCATCAATTGGTGGAGCTTTCCGTAGCAATTAACTACAGCCTCGTACTCCGGAGAATCCATTCCAGCTTCATACACCAAAGAAGATTCCATAACAGCCGCCCCCTTCCGAGAAATTATTCTAATTAACATATCGCATCCCGTGGTCACTGCACCGCCCCCTGCAGTGTTCGTGTAATAAATAGAGTAATTTTGAGCATAATAAGTGATTTCGTATAGTGTAATGTGCATAATAATGAGTAGCTCTTGGCAAAAAAAAAAAAGAAGAAGAAGATAATTATATAGTTGGCTCTTTCTTCATGTAAATTGTACTCTCATTACATCATTTTAAGAGTTATTTATAGACTATAGTTCCCTATAGCATAATTTTACTCTCTAGCAGTATCTTTTAATCTCTTCTAGTCTCTTTAGTCTCTTTAGTCTCTTCTAGACTCTTTAGTCTCTTGTAGTCTCTGTAGTCGCTTCTAGTCTCTTTATTCTCTTTATTCTCTTCAAGTCTCTATAATCTCTTTAGTCTCTTCTAGTCTCTTTAGTCACTCTAGTTTCTTTAGTCTCTTTTAGTCTCTTCTAGTCTTTTTAGTCTCTTCTAGTCTCTTCTAGTCTCTTTAGTCTCTTCTAGTCTCTTTAGTCGTTCTAGTTTCTTCTGCTCTCTTCTAGTCTCTACTAGTCTCTTCTCTAGTCTCTTTAGTTTCCTGATCTCTTCTAGTCTCTTTAGTCTCTTCAAGTCTCTTTAGTCTCTTTCTAGTCTCTTTAATCTCCTAGTCTCTTTTATCTCTTTTGTCTCTTATAGTCTATTTAGTTTCTTTAGTCTCTTTAGTTTCCTAGTCTCTTTTAGTTTCTTAGTCTCTTTAGTTTCTTTAGTCTCTTTAGTCTCTTCAGTCTCTTCTGTCAAGTGGAAATGGACATCAAAGTGTGCTAAAGTGTTCATGGCAACCAAGCATGTACTTGTATCATTACAAGTTCTAGTCCACTACGACCCAAATCTACATATTTCTCTAGCAGGAGATGCATCTGCATAATAGACTCAAAGCTGTTTATTAGACACACATTACCAGATAGAAGTGAACGTCTGATAGCTTATGTATCCAGGACATCACTGAAAGAAATTATTCACCATTAGAAAAAGAAGCAGAATCTTTAGTTTTTGGGTTAAAGAAGTTCCATTAGTATCTTTATGGAAGAAAATTCATTCACTTTAATCACAGACCACAAACCTTTGACAACCGTTTTGGGCCCTAAGAATGAAGTCCCTGCTCTGGCTTCAGCTCGACTACTCGTCTAGTTTCTTCAGTCTCTTTGGTCTCTTTAGCCGTAGTCGCTTTAGACTCCTCAGTTATTTTAGTCACTTCAGTGTTGTTGTATAAGGTCTCTTAAATTTTTTAGTCCTTTGCAGTCCTATAATATAATTATTCTAGTTTATTAAAGTTCACAATTTCTTTCTCAGCCTTTATTTACTCATTAGATATATTCTCTCTCTTTCACAGGCTTTTTAAAATAACACAGAATTAAAATATTTTGCAGCCAGTATTTTTTTTGTGCTATGACAGTATAAGTTCATATACAAAATTTGGTGCTTTTGTCCGCCGTGTAAATGTAACCCTCAAACTAAAAATATTTGGTTGCCACTGGCAATCAAACATGTGACTTCTTGCTTATGCCCTTCCACTGAGCTACGACAACCAGCCAGCAAACAAACTTCATTCTGTATTTATATTGTTAAGGGTATTGCTATACAGTATCACTCTCAGCAAACCGACGAAAATATTCTTGTTTTTTTACTTTTTTTTTATCCGTGAAATATTTACTCTGCTAATTCATCACTTCACAATTTCTCTTTCAGCCTTTTGTTACTCATTAGATGTATTCTCTCTCTTTCACAGGCTTTAAAATCAATACAGGATTAAATATTGCGACCAAATATATTTAAACTCTGTATTGTTTGAAGAAGAAAAAAGAAGCCTGTGAAAGAGAGAGAATACATATATTTAGCTATTGTTTTTGCACCTTTTTTTTGAGGGACTCACAGATGCAATCTTAGTTGGTGTATTGTATACATCCCTACAAGTCTGGTAGAGATATATCCGATAAGGCCAGGACCAATTTTCCATTGCAGAGGTAAGAGCAATGAAAACTTGCTGTGCAGCTGCAGAAGAAGACTGTACTAGCAGTATCAGTTTGCAAGCAGAAAAAATATATGATACAACTCCTTCACTTTATCAGCTACATCTCCAACTGGATTTTTTTCCTGGATGATGTCAGTATGTTTTTTTTAAACTGATTTGAAGCTAGAAGCCGTTTACCTTTAACGTGTTTGGTTGATTTCAAGTGTTGGAGTATAATACACTCTTTTGAACAGAAACAAAGCTCACTACAGGCATCAAGCTACAGAAAGGTTTCATTAGGGGAAACTCTTTAATTCAAATTCTTGTGGTTGAGTGAATAAAAGGCTTAGTACTACTCACATCATTGCTTTATGCCTTTAGGTGGATTAGTCTTTAACTTCCTCAGTCTTGACAGGTAATGTCAGATGGAGTAGGACTTTTCAATCAACTGAGAATACTAGGAACATGGACATGTTACAGTTACTGGTGTTACCATGCAGTGGCTTATCTGGGGCAGAAAATTTTCTAGGGCCTTGAAGGGGCAAGTCATTCTTAACACGTTAAATCAGTTAAAACTATGTTTTCCTTTACAAATCATGTCTACCACCTATATTGTAACTAACAAATCATTGAAAAAAATTCATATTATAATCATGGCATAAAATGAACCTGCAACAAAGAGAAGCCAAATAGTCAATTGCACACCACTGGCCCATATGCATTGACACTTACACACACCACTTTAAATGCTGTATGATTCTCATACTTCTCTTATGTGCATAATATTAATCCGCCATAATTTATCTAGCTATCTTTATGTATTATTTCGAAAGTTTACAAAATGCTTCAGCACACCTAAAATACTCATAATGCTTCAGTCCTAAAATGCTAAAAAAAATATGCTAGAATAATTTTGCATCTATATCATCACTGATGTACATAAGTAGTTGTTCTGTCTGATTCAGTCAGTTGAGTTCTTGTATTGCTTAATTATAGTATTATTAAGTAGCCAGTCAGTCAACATTACAGTTTCAGGTATACCAAGTTTAGTAAATGTTTCCAAACTTCAAGCATATCAAAAGCTGTAGATAAGGTTATGTCTGGTTGGGAATTGCGAAAGATTATGGAGGTCATAAGTTCATCCCCTTTCGCTGTCGTGATGACTTTCTTGATAATAATATAGACAACTCCCTCAGCCTCACCATTAGTTACTGAGTGATGGGGAGATAAGTGACACTATTTGATGTCATTTGTGTGCATAAATTCAGTAGGATGGACAATACAATGCACTGAATGCACAAGAGCCAGCTGCTCTGCAGGTATAGTCCATAGTAAAACCAAGGTCAAGCATGAGTAAGAGTTGACAGTCCAGATACTTCATTCCTCCCTTACTAAATTAGAGTTTGGTATCAGTCAAGAGGTTTCCATTTCTTTTTCTGTAAAAATACTTGAGTGCAGAGCGGCATCCAGAGAAACTGTGCATATGAACCCACATCAGTATTACTCCCTATAAGGTAAAGTGAATACAAAAATGAAAACAAACTGTATAGCTATATACTTGATTTGTGATTAAAATTCTCCCACAATTAACATTTTATTATACATAATAAGTACATGACATTGGCAATACTTTGTTAAAATCAATGCTAAACTTATAAAACTGATGCCTGTCCAGTCCCTTCTAACATTGAGTGCTAAGTATGTATATTTGCTGTCTTGCTCTCCACAGTAATTCAGTCTGATTGTACTTTGCAAAATCAATAATATTTGAACTCCTTCCAGCTGGAGCTACTTCCTAAATAATAATAATAATAATAATAATAATAACAATAAGTGCTTTAGCACAAAAAACTATGAGCGAACAAGCCTAGCTTGAGGCTCAAACAAACCTAAATAGTTGAGTTTTACTTCAGTGAGATCTATTCACTAAACTACACCATACTACAAGGCTACATTATTCAATTTTTCTGAAGTTAAATTTCTAGCTTCTATGTTTACAAACAACTTTTAAATTCAGTAGATTCATTTTTCTAATAGTACAAGTACACATTAAAAATTTTGACACCACGAATAGTTACCAACACTCAGAGTTCTATAAAGCTAGCCATTGATTAAATTTTACCAATTACTTTCTTATTCAATCTTCCCACATAACTGTAGTATCTTTATTTAAAATTTTAGTTGTTTCTTTACGTGAAGAACCAGTAGCTCCCAATCCCAACAACGAAGCTCTCAACTACCAAAACTGGACAACAATTGTAGCAGCTTCTTGCGACTTTGAAGCCACACCTTTCTATAAGCGAACACGAAATGTGAGGGTCAAAGTACAAAATGACATACGTATGTCCAAACATCCCCGATTTTCGAATGCATTTCCCCTGATAGTGTTCGGTCGCTTCACTTACTTGCCAATAGTAATCATCAGTGTATTGTCTTGAATTGAGTGGGACATATGTATCTGATTTTGAAGCTCTTCTCTTCTGGTTTCTCCCGATTGGAGAACTTTAACAATAGTTGTCCCAATTTACCAAACTTGGCTGCACAAGCTAAAAACTGAGGGAGTAACCGGAGACTGAATATTGCTGGCTTGCAAACTATAATAAGCAAATTTCTAGAGATTGTGCGCATAAATGATTAGTATCCTTCAAATGAACTCCCTGAGGCCAAATAGACCAAGAAGATCATAATAATTCAAGAGTTAGTGTAAGATCTTGTTACCATCAAATAATCGATAGTACCTTTCTTGCTTATCCCAGCCAAACGGTCAGTAAAATTATTATCTTACGTGTGCATGTGGTCAGGTCAAAATACACAATGTCCTATTTTCATTTCCAAAACTTGGCACCTATGAATAATAGACTACAAAAGCAGCAGCATCAAAAGAATTTGATTGTCAAAGGTGACCAATCTGAGCAACAGCAATAGAATAGCTATATCAATTTGTGGGAGGAGAAATGTTAGCTTAGCCTCCTCTTTGTACTACTATATATCATATAAATACTTTCTTTGGTGATAAACCTCTCTCTCTCTGAATATGGAGGCCAAGCATGGAGCAGACTAATTAGCTAATTTCACACCTTTGGTGGCTGTTCTTCTTGTTGCTGCTGCCGTTGGTACTTTTCCTTGTACTGTAATAGCTTTTCCATTCGTTTATTTATGGAAAAAACCCTTGGCATAGTTCATAGGAGATACATTGTTCTAAATATACATGGAATACAGATTATGAATCTAGAACTTAACATTTATCAGATAAAATAGATATGGTTCGGTAAGGTGAGAGCACTATTTTAATATTTGTAAGAAAAACACAATTAGTTCTTTTAAAACATTCTTGGTATCAACATCAACTTACTTCATCTCGAATATTCATATCTGCATAATTTTCTACCAAAAGGTCCAGGAGTTTTTCGTCTCCGTTACGAATAGCAAAGAACACTGCTGTCCATTGAACATACTGTAAAAAATCAATAGTTGTACAGTGGAACCTCTCTACAAAGGCCATTTGGGGTCAAGTCTTTTGACCCTTGTAGAGAGTTTGGCTGCTTTCAGAGTTTATTTTTTATTGTAGTAGATCACTGTGGTCCATTTACGCTGGCTGTTGTTAAGAGTCAAGTTGTTCTTCGGAGTCCCTTTGTAGAGAGGTTCCACTGTAGATAAATCAATATTTAAACAGGCAAAGCTCTTTAAAATAATTGCAATAGTGGGGAGAAATTTTAGCTAAATAATGATTTGATTACAGCAAGATGTGACGTTAAACTGAATCAATATAAAAAATAATTATCAGCAAGCAATAAAATAATATTCCATTGCTTTACTTCTGGGAGAGTACAGTGCTTAATAAATCACTCTTCAAATTCTCTCTACAATGAACTCTATTCTCTCACTCTAATCATCATGGCTAATGCATAATGCTTGGAATTTGCCTACCATGTATCTTTCCGATTAATGCCTAATTGCATATTTTGAGTATGTATAATATATAGCCTCTTTTAATTTAAGTTTTCATAGGTGTAGGAACTGGGGGGTGGGGGTGCCCCCCAATATTTTGAGCCCCTTCAGTGTTTACAGTCAGAATTACTAGGCCATGCATTAACTACACTACAGCCGCATTTAGAAATAGAAAACAAAGCAAATACTTTGGACATTGCCAAAAATTTATATGTGTGAATGGTAGAAGTTTCTTAAAATTTAAAGAGTTACCAGCACTTATAACTAGCACAAAATATCATAGGGTCAGGCCACAGTGCCCCTAACCCTCCCTCCCCTCCCCCCTCCCCCCTCTCCAATTCAGATATTGTTCTTAACAGGATGCTTCCATTATCATTGAAGTATTATGTTTCGCTCATTATATTTTACATTTTTAGCAATTTTCATGTCAGATATCATTGAAAATCCTGGACCAAACCACTAAAAATAATGCTGTAAGGACAGTAAATATTTATTTGGAAAATGCGCCATCTCCACACTGAGTTTGAAGTGTATTGAGGTGCTTTTCTTACTCTTTCAGCTATAAGATTGACATTTGATTGAGCTGCTTCAATCAAGTGATTTGCTACGGCATGGTGACCTTGTTTTGTGGCCAGAATTAAAGGAGTCATCCCCCACTGAGAGAAATACGATTAAAAGTTAAACATACAACTCTTATCTGGTTAGCTTTAAACTTACATCATCTTTGACATTAACATCTGGTGCAATCTTGCGTCCTTGAGGTGCCGCTTCTTTAGGAGATGGTACCATGCACTTGACAGCTCTTAATAATCCCTTATAGCATGCCATGTGTAATGCAGTAAATCCTCCCTGCAATTACAGAACCATATTGAGGAAACACATTAGTTAAAGAATAAATGAAGTAAAACAACAACAACAAACAACAAACAAAGCAGTAACACAAATAGCTTACTTTTTTCTTTTTGTTAATGTCAGTGCCAGCTTCAGTCAGTTCTATGACAATGTCTTCATTCCCTTTCCTACAGGCAGTAGTGATAGCAGTCCAAGAAGACTAAAGAGGAAAGTAAAATGATTAGTTAGTTTAGTTGACAAAAAACAACAACAAAAAACAACAAGAAACGCCTATAGCTATATTACACTAGAAACTTGTTTTATTACTTTGCTTTCATGGTCCAAGTCAATGCCCTCAATTTTACACATCGTCTGTACAAGTTTCAAACTATTGTCTTGACTAGCTTGCATCAGTGGTGTCCATCCAGCCTGTAAAAATGCATGAGTATGTGAACAGACAGTGGAATGAACCAATGCACAGTTGAACTTACACTGTTTGTTATGTTGATATTCGCACCAGCTTTGACTAAGCTCTGGATGATTTTGCAGCGATTTTCCTGCCCTTTGTCTGATTTTGCCTCTGAATTGAATTTTGACTGAGCTGCCCACATAAGGGGCCCCCAAATAGACTGTTGAGTAAAAAAAAGGAAAAAAGGTAGTGACAGCAACAACAACAACAACTCAAACTGTAACAACAATCATAGGAATATAATTATTAATAATAATAATTTGTATACATTTGTGTGTCAGTAATGAAAATGATGGTGACCGACGACCTATGAAGTTCTATCCGCTCTAAGATTCTAAGCTGAAAGAAAAAAAGGACTAGATAAAACAGTTTCCATGTTGGACGTGAAGCCATGTCCTCCACATAGCAGTTTTTGCATGCTTACCATTACACCGTCCAGACCTGACAGCTTGGAGGTTCTTGAAGTACCTGTTGTATCATATTCTTTTTCTTTTCTTTTTTTCATTACTTTTCCTTTTTTTTTTCTTTTTTTTTCCTTTTTTTTCTATTTTTTTTTCTTTCTTTTTCTTTTTCTTTTTTTTATTACTTTTCCCCCCTAGGTCTTGCCCTGTCCACCCCTTACTTTATAAAACTGGGTGTCTGTATTCATGAATAACTCATTCGCTGAACTTGTTTGGGAAAGCGTATTTACCTACAGTAGCTAACCATAATCCACTACATACATATGTATTGTGGGCAAAAGAAAGGCAGACAAGCATGAGAACACAAGGGTCAAAAAATAGAACAAGGTGAGGAAAGGCTGACTGATACAACTACTTCAGTGGTGAAGTGAAAGAAAATACAATGTACAATCTTGTTCTTCTATCCTCACTGCTAAAGTAATTTCATTGCACTCTTTCAATGCCTCAACTAATGCTTTCCAAGAAGGAGGATGGCTATCATCACAGTTAAACCATTCCTCAACAGCATAATCTTTTGCAATGAAGGAATCATTAGTTCTAGTGTCCTTTAGTTTTCGTTCAACGAGTTCAATAATCCCAGTCAAATGACAAAGTTCAGATAATAGAATTAGGACCAACTGAATTAAATTATCAGATGAAACATCTCGAAATATTTTCTTTGAATCTTCTTTATTACACTCTGCAATCCAATTATTGGATAATTAAATCTATTTGCATTAGTTATTTAAAAACCAGGACTGTCAATAAAGCAGGAGTCTGGTTACTGTAGTAAGGCACCAGCCTGCACTCTGCCTTCTTTCCAACCCTACAAATATAAGCCCCCACGAAGAGTGTTGTTTTGTACATATCAAGTAGTTTCTGCAAAGTCATAGTTCCCTGTAGTGTATGAACACTACTATGGAGAAACTACCACTATATTAGTTTTGTGGAGAAATTACCACTATACTGAGACTATTATATGCTATATATGTATTTATTGCAGCCTTGATATTTTTTCTTGAATATTTCCGCATCACGCGAGCGTTCTGTATTCTCCCATATTGTACGCTTGTTATTGAACGCTCCTTGTAGCGCGCGCGTAGCGAGTAAAATCAATGAAAATTGTATTGTAACCGGTTGAGAAAAATTTCAAAGAAGCAATAAATCACTTATTACACTCGTCGTACAATATGGGAATGATATTTTACTCTCACGCCATATTTTCACTCGCCTTCGGCTCGTGAAAATATTTTGCGTGCTCATAAAATATTTTCCCATATTGTACTCAGACTCGTGCTATAAGTATTATATATTATATATAATATATATATATATATTTATTGCAGCTTTGATATTTTTACTTGAATATTTCCGCATCACGCGAGCGTTCTGTATTCTCCCATATTGTACGGTTTATATTGTACGCTCCTTGTAGCGCGCGCGTAGCGAGTAAAATCAATGAAAATTGTATTGTAACCGGTTGAGAAAAATTTCAAAGAAGCAATAAATCACTTATCACACTCGTCGTACAATATGGGAATGATATTTTACTCTCACGCCACATTTTCACTCGCCTTTGGCTTGTGAAAATATTTTGCGTGCTCGTAAAATATTTTCCCATATTGTACTCTGACTCGTGCTATAAGTATTATATATATCATCATAATAGCTAGATGACAAATGTTCTCTCATCTTCGCAGAATCTATTGTGAGACATTCAAACTGTGGTGAGACTGTGAGTCAGAGACTTTGTTTCACTGCCACTAGAGTTCACTCTCTCCCTAGGATAATAGGTTGAGGCTCAGAATGTTATGTTAAAGCATTGAAAGAGGGTGATAATATGTATATCTTGGTAACGATGCAAATGTGTGAGTGCACGATGTAATAAATAAAGAAATAAGCTGTCTCTCATTATGTGGTGTCGTTTCACCACACAAACTAAGTGTCATCCAAGATATCACATGTAGCTACCCTGTACTTGTCACCATGTAGCTGGGACTATATGCTGTACCCATGCATTTATAACCAACTTCTACTACACCTTTAACACTTCTGTATTGTGGGGTGTTGTGCTATGCTCTGAAGTGTTCACTAACACTGTGGAGTGTAGCATGACACCCTTATTAGCTATAGTAACTTTACTACACTTCTGTGGGGTGTATCAGTACACCCATGCAGACTTGATACTTTAAGAGGTGTTCAACTACTAACATAGTGATAGGAACTAGCTAGTGGGCTGACTACAACTTTGGCCAGTGTGTTGATGAAAATAATTATTGAATGTTTACAATTATGTGCATATAATTTTGACACATTATGCTGGTCCTAATGTGGTTCACAATTCAGTGGGCAAGATTCTATAAAGCACACTTTATGCGTCATTGTGCAAGCTATATTCATAGTGGCTAGCTTTACTAAATTTTTATGTTTTTATTTACAGCACTAACAATGAGGAAGCTGAAGAGCTTAAAGTTCTAATGAAGAATTTCAAGGCATGCTTGGTAGCTAAGTTTGAGAACAAGACAGCTAAATATGTATAATGTGGTTATTTCTAATTTATTAAAATTATATTATGATGACATTAACCTTTAAGTAATGAGTTTCATTGGTTTCATATGCCAGGGATAGTCTTGGCTTTAAAAAAAAATAGGAGACAATTAAAGAAAACCTGAGATTGCATTTCTGCTATGCAGCTTACATCTTAATATGGTAAAAGTGTCAACGCAATTAAGAAACTAAAATAGCTAGCTGTAAAGCCAATTAAATTTCAATATTAAAAAAATAATAAACTTGACAGGCACTCCCTTTTACTCCAAGCTGCCAAAACTAGAGACACCAAAACTGCCACAGAACTAGCTCTCCATAAAGCCAAGAGCTTTATCAAATGTATTCACAAAAACTGCACATTTACTCCAAGCTAGCTATTCCCTGGCTACAAACAAGTTGATTGGTGTTCACATCTTAGTAGCCCACCTCCTCTTCCATCCTCCACTGTGGAACGTGCTAGAACTATCTTACAAGCAATAACAGTGGCCTGCCATTACCAATCTCCCAGTTGGCTACTGATGCCATGGGTTATCTGTAGAGTTGCCATGGGTTACTTGTAGAGTTGCCATAACATTCAATTTGACCTCCTCTGTTTTGTGTTCAGTTGTCAAAGTAGATTGTACAAATATTTCATGCTGCCACATTTCTGCAGACAGACAATTTTAATTAGGGCTACTAAACTGAATATCACGAGCTGCATATATTGTTTACTAGTTGTAGCTCTTAAACTGGCATTTACTAGTAGAAAAGTTACTTTAGTGGAAGAGAGGGGAGGAGCAGTTGGCTTCACAGACTACGATAATTATGAGGCTATGTTGAATTTTTTTTGTAGAGCTAATGATGATCAATACCCAATATTGTGCAAAGGGAAAGATACAGATCAGCGGTTAGACATGAAAATTGAATGGCTTTAGATAAAAAAAGGTTCCAGTTCAAACATTGAAGCAAGCAATAGCTATGAATACTATTTATTATGCTCACTAGCACGTTAAATAAAAACACTTTGCTAGTTTTTCAGAGATATACTGTAGGAAGGTGTTTCAGTGAAGGAAGATAAAGAGCTCCGAGGGCATGTGTATCATAAGAGAAATCATTTTATTAGATTGTGCCAATGGAGGAGTTCCAGCCCCTGGGCCACTCCCCTCTCTTTCTTACGCTACTACCAATTTTACCAGGTACAAACAGCAGGTCCAACACTCACCCACTACACACCTGAATTGATCATTTCATACTTTGCTAACTCAAAAAAAATTTATAATATGCCTCATGCATACGCATCTACCACAAACAAAATATAGCAACAACAGAATGTAAGTAGTTTCTTGTAAATATAAATGTATTATATACGCTAATGTGCATGGACAGGTTATCTTTGCATATTGTAGTTAAGACACTTTGATTTTTATTTTCGACGGCAGCGACTTCACCATTGGCTCGTAATAGCGGACTTTTGGTTCATTGAAGAGTTTAGCATAGGTCAAAGAGTCTTTTCTCTCAACTTTTTCCTACAATCATAAATAAAACAATTCACACCTTTAATTAATAGCTAATATTTTTATTTATTTTTACCATATCCACTGAGTGGTTCTTTTTCAGATAGTCATAAGCAGCTGTGTTTATGTTCTCAGCTAATTCAAATATTGTGTTTCCTTTCTAAATAAACAAGGCATTAAATTTGCACATTAGCTATGGTCACTTTACAGAAATATTGTCTTACCACATCTTTGTGTAGCATGTCTACTTTCTTTGTATTCAGCAAGTACTTCATAAGATCAAGATGGCCGCCTGCCAGTGCAAAGTACACTGCAGGCCACTCATTAATCTAATGAATGCACCACATATATATTATTTCACAGATGCTTGACAATACTATTATAAGTTTATCACAAGAATTGAAGATTATATTTTACATAATAGAGTAAATTATATAATGCTTACTGTCTCACTGATATTAACATCAGCTCTTCCATTCTCGACTAGTGTCCGTGCGGGTTTGTAATTACCCATGGCAGCCGCAAACATCAGAGGAGTTAATCCATCCTAACATATCAACAAATAAATATACTTGACTTTGACTCATAGATATAGCTGCTATTATAATCATAAGAGCAATAATCAAAATGTCAAGAAAGGTTTGAAGTTTATATTACAAATCTAGCATTTACAAATTGTGCTATGAAAACTTAATGTATTATTCTTTCCCCTGACCCCTACACACACACACACTCACACACGCAACACACACAGAATTCTTTATGCTAACATGCAGTAAAGTAATGATTGCACTCTAACTGAGAGAATTAAACATAGTGACAGAATTGCACACGCATCAATGAATTCAATTATAATGTTTGTTAATATTTTCCTTACCGTATCCTGCTTGTCAACACCTACTTTCTTTAGGCACAGATATCTGGCAATTGAATCATATCCTTTGCAGCAGGCAATGTGAAGAGCATTAGAATCATCCTGGGAACAAAGCAACAAATTTATAATTATATAGCTTATTTACTCATCAGAAGAGGTAACAGATTTCGTCTAGACTGCGACCACAATGAATTCTTGAAATTTATGAGAAAAACAATTGTTTCACCTTCATGAGTAGTTGTGTATACATTTACCTTTTTAATGTAAGCTAAGTCTGCTCCATTGTCTCCCAAGTAGCGAACAATGTCTTCGTGGCCACCTAGCACAGCCAGTTGGAGTGGAGACCATCCCAGCTATTGGACAGTGTATTAAGGCATGAGTGAAAGTGAAGTAGAACACAATCATAATGGCTTACTCCAGTTGGTTTGTCAATCTCTAATGTACTATCTTGTTGGACCAATACTTTGACTACTTCAAAATGACCGAGTTGACAAGATTGGCTCAAAGGAGATATCCCAGCCTAATGTTACATGATAGATTAATAAACAATTCTATAGTATCATCATCATCATCATCATCATCATCATCAACATCATCATCATCATCATACCTTGTCGCTAATAGACTTAGCTCCGTGCTGTATTAATACATGGGCTATCTCAGGATAGTTTCCATTGGCAGCAAAAAGTAGAGGAGACCACAAAACCTAATATTTGAACAGCATCAATGTGAAGTTGCTGCAGTAAAAAACTAATTTTAAATTTACTTTTGTTAGTGAATTTGGGTCTGCTCCATTTTCCAATAGCTTAATCACTATGTTTAGAAATCCTTTTGCAGTAGCAAGTGTAACTCCTGACCAGCTGTCTGCGCTCTGAAAGATAACAATACTAGCTTGAACCCACAGACTTTACGATCATTTCTTACTGTTCTAACACAAATCAGCAACAAAGTCGTAACTTACACATCTTGCACCCACTTTAGCATTGTGCTCTAAAAGAAGTTGAACTATTTCATCGTGCCCTTCATTGCTCGCCCACAGTAATGCATTCCAGGCATGCTGTATAATAAATATCAAATAATAAGTTTAGTGTCTCTTCAGCTCTCACTATTAATTTTTTAAAACCTTGTCTTTTTCTGTGGCTTCAACATTTACTAGCAGTTTCAACATTTTCTGAACTGCAAATACATCCCCGTGCTTTGAAGATTTGATCTAGGATTATAAAAGAAGAGTAAAAATGACCAAATAATCACATATAGCTTACAAAATACTGTTCAAGCAGAAAGTCATAAACATCTTGTTCATTCAAACTCTTTATCAATTCGAGCACATTAATGTTTCCGGGATTCTAAAAAAAAATCAATAATTAATAGTAGCTGTGATCAAAAGTAATACCATTGTAAAATTCCTACCTTGCTCTGTATTGTGATAGCTGCTTTTTTCTCCAGTAATGTATTTATGATGTCGTACTCTTTTTGGACTGCAGCATAAGCTATAGCTGTCCAACCAGAACCCTGTATAATATTTGTTGTTAAGTAATACATAATAATAATAAATAACAAGTAAAGGGAACTTTTGCTCTTAGAGAAAAAGCTAAAGTAGCCATTAACCTCATGCTACATATTAAATGGTTCTGTGTTAATATAGTTAGCTGTTCATAATTGTTTGGTGTAACTATTATATAGTTTATTGTCTGCAAGAGTAAGTAACAATTTATCTCAGACAAGACAGTAATATTAGAAATGTCTGTGGTAGAGAGCACCCACAAGAAGTGCATTATGTGCTTGTGGGGTCGGTGCCTGGAAGGAAGAAGAGAACTTAAGAAGACAAGAGACTGTACCTGTAAAGGAATTGTGTGTGTGTATCAACCATGTACTTACCGTTTGCTTGTAGGCATTGTTTATATGTGTTGTGAGATCATCGAGTGCTGTGAGATCGTTGAGTGATGTGCGTGTAATGGAATTCTTTTTGTTTATGTGTAATATATTTTTGCTGTATCATTGTCATTCGGTTATTTGTGTCTGCTGTTGCGTGGGTGTTTGGCTTAAGTATATAAGGGCTGAGCATGCATGCGTCAGTGCCATTCTCATGCAAGACAATTTGAATTAAAACCTATTTTGTTCTGCCTGTGACGGAGGTGGGTTGCTAGGCCTTAATAAGCCCACGATCCTGCTTACTCCTACGGAGAGACTTGGACTGGTGGCAGCGTATCTTGGGTTGGAGACATCGTCGCCCTTCGCCTCAACAAGTGAACGGTATCGGTAGTCCCTTTCCCCCCCCCCCCCCCCCCACAGTGCTTGTGTGACAATTAGGTCCTACATATGATTGTACATACATAGCAAAATCTTGATTGAGACACTCCTGAGAATGTCTTACTCATTTCCCTCATCGCTTGCCTAATATAATTACAATAATAACGCATACCTAGCTACTATACTTACATCTTGTTTGTTAACTTCTGCCCCATGTTCTAAAAGCATAGACACAATGCCTGCACATCCGGAATGTGAAGCAATCATTAATAAAGTCCTTCTGACCTGGTACAGAAAGGAAAAAGAAAAAGAAAAGAAAATCAACTCATTAGGAAGTGCAGATTATTTCTTTGAGATGACCTAACTTACCTCAGACCAGGGTCTGTTGATACTTGCACTTGTGCAGTGTTCAATGTAATTTTGAGCCCTTTCCAAACTTCTGTCCTGAACTGCTAATAGCAAGTGGAGCTCTTTTTGCTCCTAGATAAGCAATTGGAATAATGTATGCATGTCATTTTAATGATGTATTAATTATTCAAAATAGTCCTACCCTTTCACTTGCTATTCCGTTTGTGCCATCAAATATACTGGCACTTTCCAAGTACGATGCTGATATGTGCAATTCTTGAAGAGTGCTTGCAATTGACTTGATATTGTCTATAAATGCTTGTGCCGTTGCAGATGGAATATACCACACAACTTCCATGCACCCTCTGCGAATCCTGTCCAGAACTAAACTAAGAACTTCAAAATTCTCAAAATGTAGCTTTTGCCAAATATCTTTAAGATATTTCAATGAATAGTTGTGAGTTTCCTCGTTTTCTCTAATTTTCCATGTGCACTCTTTTCTGATGCTCCTCATATACGAAGTTGGGTCCAGTAATGAAATATCGACTGAAGGATTTTCTGATAGCATTTCTGTAATAAGAATGCACTTCTCATGACCAAGAAAACTTCTTCTGTAAATCTTCAATATCAGCCATAATGTCCTCATCATCATCTAAAAATACTTCAGCCACTGTAAAAAGTTTGTCAGTGGTACTGTAATCCCACATTTTGAATTCATTCAATTTGTCAAAAACGTCACTAATGGTGTCTCTTTTTTGTAAAACTTTACTTGTGTCATCTTTATCGCAAAACTGGTCTCTGATATATTCTTTTATTACTTCTTTGATGGCATCTTCTTTCTCCACTTTCTTCTCTAGAGCCTTTTTAATTTTGATTTTTAATGTAGTATACTTCATTCGTATAATAGCATCATCTTTCTGAGCCAATCTCCTGACTTTAGTTCTTTCAACTGTGAACATGATAAGTACATAAGCAAAGAGTAATAAGAAAAATACCAAATATGCAAGCCATGCAGACTTAAGAAATTTGGAATCTCTCATCATTGTGGACATATGGAGGGTAAAATTATAGGAGTTGCTCATCAACTTTTTCATATGAAACCATAAGTTTCTAGCACATGCCAGTTTCTGCCAAATTCAACTTTATATAAAACAGAATTGATCTAGCTAATCAACAACATTTCCAGTCTACTCAATCTGTCATGTTTTGCATAACTCATATAATCAATAGTCTACTCAATTTGGTCAGTCTGTGTATTACTTTGATGGACTAAGTTAAAAAAAAGTTGTTGTTTTTTAAGTCTTAAATCTATGTGAATTTGGTAGTAGCTGGTATGCCTTAGCAATTTATAATTTCATATATATAATACTTATAGCACGAGTCAGAGTACAATATGGGAAAATATTTTACGAGCACGCAAAATATTTTCACGAGCCAAAGGCGAGTGAAAATGTGGCGTGAGAGTAAAATATCATTCCCATATTGTACGACGAGTGTGATAAGTGATTTATTGCTGCCTTGATATTTTTTTTCAACCGGTTACAATACAATTTTCATTGATTTTACTCGCTACGCGCGTGCTACTTGGACCGTTCAATAACAAGCGTACAATATGGGAGAATACAGAACGCTCGCGTGATGCGGAAATATTCAAGAAAAAATATCAAAGCTGCAATAAATATATTTATTCCATCCTAGATATCTTCACAATGATATTTTAGGTACATGACCCGTGTGAAATAACTCACATTTCACCACTGTTATTTCACGCTATACTCATTACCCTTGTAGTTATAGCAACAGGCCAAATTTTTCAATTTTCTTAGTTTTACAGCTACCTCCCTCTGGGTGTACCCTACTCTTTATCCTGCTCAACAGGATTAGAGCAGCTGCTAAAATATCAGCTGGGGGTGTGGGTAGCCCCTACAACCAACATTAGGCTGTGAGTTACTCTAGTACTAACTACAATAGTGAAGATATCTAGTATATCAAGTAACTTGTGTATGCCCCACTCAAATAGTTTATAGGCAAGTATAATGTACACTATAATACATATAATTATGCCTTCATATTAAAAAAATTCAGAAAGAGCATGCTGAGGACATACTAATGTAAACCTCAAGTATTGACAGAGCATGTAGTTATTACTTCTCACTGGTCCATAATAGCATCACAATCTTAGGACAAGTGAACATACATGATCTCAATGTACTTGATATTCCTCTATTAGTTCGAGTAATAGCTTCATCAAGGATCCCCCAGTTGAATTCATCACCTTTGATGCGAAACAACCTTGATACTAATTTCTGCTTTTGATGCTGAGGTGCTTAATTCTTGATTTCCTCCATTATACCATCAGTGAGGCCAAGATTGATAACCAGCTCAGGTAAGTCTGACACACTCTCAATTGCTTGTAAAACATTAGCTTCTGTATAGAAGTTATCTAAAAAAAATACAACTTATTATTTTCAATCTCACTAATTGTTTGGTATTTAAGTTGAGGCAGATAGACTAAAGAAATATCCTACACAGCATTTTTATAAGGGAAAAATTTGGATTATGCATATTTAGTATGTGGTCTTATAGCATGGGTTGAAATTCAACATGACAATGCATATTATCAAACAGTTGCTTAAGCCTGCAAGGATGCCTGAAGAATTGTTGTGCTGCATGTTGTTTTTTTCACTATTTTTTATTTGTTCTGGCCTTTTCTCTCATGATTTTATTCTTTTCGTTGCCCACTTATTGCAATTGTTGTCATAACACTTCTTTTCTTAAATGTTCTCTTTGTGTACGTGAACAGTCTCTTGTTTGAACTGTCTTCACTCCGTGTAAGTAATTGAAATGTGTCTCTTTACTGTTTTGTGTGGGTGCAATTTATGAAATGTGTTGTTCTATCTCAGTTATTTCAGTGAGTTAGTGTTTATTTTCACTTCTTGCCAACTACTCCTGGATCTTCATTACAACAATAACTAATTAACTCTATTTTTTGACTGTTATTGGGGCTAAGTGTATGTGGCCTTAGATTGTACAGTCTTTTACAAAGTCCAGGATGTCAGTGGGCCTAACAACCACAGAGCTTTTGTGTTGAGTAAAGTCTGTACAGGCAGGACATGACCGCTCCAACAACAATGGCTGAGTCAAATTTATTAGCAATTTTTATTGGCGAGCGAGCGTAGCGAGCGAGACACTTACAGGGGTAACACAATTGAAAATCGGGGATGTTTGTTTATCGGTATGTATGGACGTACCAGGGGCGGATCCAGGGGGGGGGGCCCAGGGGGCCCTGGCCCCCCCCCTCCCTTACACACACAGTAAAAAATGGGGTGCTTAATGGGCACCTTATGGGGTGTTAGAACGGCGCCTCCTCTACAACTCCTCACATGGTGCTCCCTTAACCCCCCTAATAGGGTGTTATGAAACACCCTTAAACACCTCTGTAGGCGTTTGTGTGGCACTCTAGACAGTGTTATGCATGCACCTCTAGCATGTGATCCAGAACACCTTTAGTGGTGCTTTTAGTACACCCTTAGTAATGTTTAGTGGGCACCTTTTTCAGTGTTATTAGTACGCCCCTACAGTTCTCATATTTTTTCTTTGTTATACTTTCTTTTATAACAGTACATTCAATAAAAACAATGAATATGAGTAAAATAAATGATAATCATGTTCATGACTTCACTATAGTTTGCTTGTATCGTTCACAGAAATAACCTTCAGTCATTTCTTCAAATTTCTGGACATTGAGAAAATTGGTGCACTGAAGGTCTCCACACTCTCGCCTAAATGGAAATAACAATAACATTAAATATTTATAAATATTCAATTTCAGACTGATCATATAATATGCTGAAAAATCACCAAATGTATTTGTTTGAATTGACTCCATTCTCAAACACTCACTCTAGTTATAATTTAAAAAAAATACTCAAAGTTGAACAGCCAAGCATTTACACAATCACTGAATAAATCCTCATTCTATGTTTATTTTCACTTTAGTTGGTTACGACTTCTCACACACACACAACTAATTCTAATATTCTACTTAGACCCTTTACCAAGTAAAGGCAGATATGCCATGGTATACACATTTCCTCGATAACTTGTAGACTAGGTTGCACTCCACACACCGGACTGCTCTATGAAACATTGTGTACCATCGTGAAACTAGTGGAGACCTCTGTATATTAATACAACTCCTATGTGGCCTACATATATATAAGTACTTTTTAGTTATAAAAAAGATATTTTAATATGAAAACCCTTTACCTAAAGACATTCAATGACCGTTGCATATAGCCTGACATTGCTAACCCTTATCTCCTTTTAATATTGTGCGGGGTTGGAGGAAAGGGTCTGGGGACTCTAGTGCCAATGACCAGTTCAAAATGAATTTTTGTGCATGCGCTAATTAAGCCTAATTATGGACACTTGGGTAGTCCTGCAGTCTATTATCCAAGAGAGGTCCCTCACTTTGCAATTTATATGCTATGTCAGTCTCAGAAGGCGCTTGTATTGCATGGTAATGAAAAAGATTGCCTTACTTTATATCAAACGACCTCGCTCTGGTTTGAAGGTATCAATCTCTTTGAGGCGAAGTATACAAGCGTTGTGGTGAATATTATTAATGGGTGGTTAGCGCCAGAATCTGGCACTCTGGACTGATCATTAAAGTCCCCAGACCCTTTCCTCCTCCCCCGCACCATATTAAAAGGAGGTAAGGGTCAGCAAAGCCAGACTATGCTGTATAGTGGATCCTTGAAATTCTTAAAATACCACATTTTAGCTTTCTGAACTATGATGTTTAGTTTTTCCCCACTGGCTTCACTTCAATGAAAGAGCCTGCACTGTTTGCCAAAGTATTCTACAGAGGCATTACTTTTTAGCATGACGACCATTTACCAAACCAAACTATATACAGGTCCTAGTTAATCGTTATGTTGCCTTGACAAACATTGGCAATAAAGTGATGATTCATAAATATCACCTTAGTATGCACTTAAATTGATAAGAGGGCTACTCCCTCCTGCCCCCTTCCCATCACTATCTCTGTCATGCAGGTATTGTCTGGTAAAAATTTCAACATCATTTAAATGTCAGTGTTCTCAATCAGATAGGTTTCCTATTTTAAAATTCACATATTTTCCGAAATGTTTTCACAGTCGGAAAAATATGGGTGGGACAGCGTCATGTTAAAGACTCAACATCTACCTTATGCGTAAAAAGAAATGCTAGAAATGGCTTTGCATGACTCAAGTCATGTACATAAGGAGGAACACAATGAAAGACCAAGGGCATGACACGACAAGGTATTCAGAAGTGAATTTAAGAGGAGCTAAACGCAGGGCAAAGTTAACCTACAAAGACACAAAACTTCAGATGTGCATAGCTCATGCAACTTAGTACTTAACTGACCACCCCCTAGGTAATCACTTACTCAAACATCTCACATCTGTGAATACTCCAGATTGCCACAGTTCTACAGGGACTTGTTTTAGGTTATCAAGTACACCTGCATGAAAACAGAAATATTCAGATTATAAATTATCACATAAGAATCAATACCTCCATTTCTAGCTAAATTTACGTAACATTTTATAGTGTCAATTTGTACCAAGTGTCAAGGCTAACTGATTGTGATGTGATTGTCTGATCAGGCCTTTCGAAATAATTGTACTGATACTGTGTTAAGTAATTATTGTAGTTACAATTACCATGATGTATAAGTACACAACTATTATTCATTACAAGGCAAACTCCATTAGCACAGAAATGGGCCAAGAAATCTAGCCAGCCAAACCCTTTACCCGATTACTACCAACTACCAACTACTAACTGATATCCTTTACCCAATAGAAATGTTGTGCACTAGTGAAAAATAAAACAAAACAGAACCACCCACACGAAATATTGGGCTTACATATGATTTACAAAACAAGTAGTTGGGGAGATGTTAGTATACATATAACCATGATAAAAATGCTTTAGTTTCTTCAAATTTACTCTTTCACCAGCTGACTCCCACTAAGGTAAAGGGACATGGTTCTACCAAAGTATTAAATAAAAAAGAATTAGGTAAAGGGACATGGTTCTACCAAAGTATTAAATAGAAATGTACATGGTTCTACCAAAATATTAAATAGAAATGTACATAGTTCTACCTGTCTGGCATAGCCAGACCCTTTACCTACCGCATAGTGGGGAAAGGGGTCTGGTCAAATGCAATAGTATGACCTGTTCTGGTTCCCCACGTTAAGTGGGGGAAGCCGCAATGGCCATTAGCTAACCGCGCTATCCTAATAAAATGCGTGTAAAAATCGAATCTCTGCTGCAGCATCCAGACGGGCTAGCAATGGCGACTTGCTGCATATGCAGGAGTGATCTATCTACTGTTCAGGCGAAGAAGCGGAGGAAGAAATTATATGGTATTAGCTAGAAAAGAAGCTGTGACGTTATTAAGCTTCACAAAATATCTGAGCTGGAGCAACAACTCAAGCTGTTAGATCAGAGTGACTTCCACATATAGCTTCTTTCATGTTTTCTTTCAGTGACACCAAATAACTGCATGCTCTCCCTCATTGCACTTTCTGCATCCACACTTTAATTAACAAGCTAAAAAAATGAAACGTGTGCTGCAGAATTGTGCGCATTTTGTGGTAACATTTCACGCACCAATGTATGATGAGTCAGCAGAACAGGTCATACTATTGCATTTGACCAGACTAAGTTCTACCAAAGTATAAGGTAAAGGGACATGGTTCTACCAAAAGTATTAGGTAAAAAAGTATTAGGTAAATGGACATGGTTCTACCCTTTACTCACTAACTATGTATTGGTTCTACCAAAAGTATTAGGTAAAAAAAGTAATAGGTAAAGGGACATGTAATAGGTAAAGGGACATGTAATAGGTAAAGGGACATGGTTCACCCCTTTACCCACTAACTATGTATTAGGTAAAGGTACACAATCCCCACTACTACTTCTCCCCACGCTCGCTAGCTCGCTAGCTACGAATAGTCTGGAGGCGCGCAGTAATTTAAACAAACTTACAGATAGTCAATACAATAGGGAAAATATGTTTTATGAAGTCACACTAACACAACTTACTTGTTGGATGTCCCCCACTACTTCTCCCCACGCTCGCTAGCTACGAACAGTTTGGAGCGGCGCGCAGTAATTTAAACAAACTTACTCCGCCCACTCTGCACGCATGCTCTTCAATTCCTCAGTTTTTAGCTTTGGTGGGCCGGGAAAAAATACGCGACGAGACGTCTCTACTAACTTGTGGACGTATACTCTATGACGCGATGACGGGAGGGGGCTCAGCTGCCATGCATGTTTTAGAAGGAAAGTTATAAAAGGTGAGTTTTAATGTTTTTGGCACATATAACCCATAGCCAGCACTTTGAATTAGGGGTTCTAATTTTGCACCGAAAGCCACATCCACTGTTTTGTTTTCTTCAATCATTTTTACACATAATTAAAAATTTTGATGTAGATAGCAATCTATATTGATGACACTAATTTAGTCTCTATAGCTAAATTCATTGAATACTGAATGATGAATACTTAACTGATAGTGGCAGAGACAGCATATGAAAAGTGGGAGGGGGGAGGTGCTAAGACGGCCACCTGTCAGGTTGGCTCCCTGGATTCTCTGCCACTGTGATAGTGCAATAGACTTCTCGCATAGTGGGCTTCTAATAACAACTAACAACGAAGGATGAACTGATACTCAAACTCCTACAGGTTCATATGCCATGTAACTAAGAATTTAAATTAAAATATTAAATGTAACATAGCTTGACTTACCTGTGTGCTTAGTGCTAGCACTGTGCACGCACGTAGTATTAACACTGCACGCTAGCTGCAATTGCATGCCTTGTGGTACCTGGGATAATTGGTGCTAGTCTTATACATTTGTGGTGGCTAGGCCTTTGGACTACGAGGTACATATTGTGGCTAATTATTAACTTCTGGTCACTGAAAAGGGTTAAACCGAACCCCCCTGGCTATGGGTATGAAAAAAATAATCTGCTTGCATGTGAATGAAGGGGGCACAGGAGAGCTTTAGGTGTATGTTGTTGTGTAGATGATCTATCATGCACACTTCTGAAAATTAATTTAGATTTAATGATGCCTTCACTGGTTTCTTTATGGTCGATCAAATGATAAAGTTGAATATCTGTTATATGTACGTGTATGCTAATTGAGTTGACTACGTATGTTAGCTATCTATATTATTAGTAGGGGATGAGATTTCCCCTTTAGTGAAAAATTGTTATTCCTGTGTGTTTGTAGGTCTGTTGTTTGCAGTCACCTGACTGTAGGACAAGGTCTGTGGATTCCTCGGAAGGCACATGTAAGGGGCATGGGGTGAATTGGGTGGGGGGTAGGGGGTAAGGTAGTGGTGGGTGTGGTAGGTAGGATTGGTAGGGATTGGATAGGTGGGGTAATTGGGTAAGGTTAGTTGGGTGGGTTGGGCGGGTGTCATTTCCTTCAGTGCATCAGTCTGTAGTACTGGGTTGGTTAGGATTAGATGGACCTTACTGAAGTTCATCTATCCCAATGTGTTTGATTGATCGCAACCCTTCACAATCGTTTTTATCGTGTTGTTGTAGATGGTCTCTGTAGCTGCATTACAGGTGTTGTGTCTGCCTCTCTCTTCATCGTGGTCCATGCTCCCTGCTACTGTGAAGCTATCTCGGGGGATGGGGGTGGTTGTGTGGGAGTGGCTTCTCCTGGTTCAGTGCTTCTGTCCGGTTGTCGCTTAATCGGTTAGTGTTGTTTCTTGTTGTGTGCCTTGTGGAGGTGACTCTTTAGAAACATGGTGGTGGGGGGTATGGTAGTGTTCGGCTGCGGGGGTGGTGGTTCGGGGTGTGGTTCTGTGACGTCACCTGTGGGTCCATTTCCTGTCGGCCATTGTGTGGTGGGTGCAGATGATGGGTGTGGCTTCCTGTTGATGAGCTGGTTTCTGATATAGTTCATAGCAACCATTGAAAAATAGGGGGGGAAACAGAAGTGGTGGAAATAATAGCAAATTTGTTATGTATTCTTTGTGTAACAATTAGCTACAACTTTACTCTTATTGCACTTAGCTAATTAGCTGTAAGTAAGGAGCATGTAGCGAGCTATAATATACAACGTCTATAAATTAGTTATAAACCAATATTTTTTTATAACTAATATCCTGGCTCTATTTACACCTTGTCTTGGATATGTGGCTTCCCCTCCCACTACATACATAGAACCCTGAATATGTAAGCAGTTGTGAGGGCTTTTAAGAGTATTGCTGGATTTTATTTCTCTAAAACTGAGCTGGTCAAAAAAAATTGGCACAATATGTGTGGACCGTACCATTTGATTAGTGAATTGCTTGTCTTGGCTAATACCTCATCACGATGATAGCCCAGTTGCCTAACTGTGTTTGTTGATTAGGTTTGTGGTACTTTAGATAGGTGTTGCACAATTACCACTGAGTGTTCACACCTATGGTGATCTCGCTGAAACAATAGAATATCCAGTGTATGAGTGTTGCCAGCATTTTGCTTATTATTTTGTATCGCTAGGGCTTATTCCATTTAATGCACGCCCAACGTGTGGATAGAACCTAAGTTAATATTATTACGGTTTGTTAATTAGTGAGTTTGTGATAGTAATCACAAACAATTGAGGGAACATCAGATCACAATGAGACAAAAGGAATTTTGTTGGACATATATAATTTTGTTGTCATCACTTACCTGGCAGTTCTGTTTGAAGTATTAACGCAGCCGCAATTACAGAAAAATGTATACATTTGTATTTAATTTGGAGTATTAAAAAAATTTCCGGTAATACCATTTTTTTTTGCTACATAGAGTACTGGTAGAACCTCTCGTATCCGGACTCCTCACCTCAATTATACAGGTGCCTAAATCTGGACAAAATCAATTAAATGAGTGGGTGGATTGACATTCTAGTGACCTTTCCATACATAACTAGATTGAAAATACTTTGTCTCAGAGATACGGTCACTTTCAGAGTTACCGGCACCCACTGGTCCCAAGGCGCCCGGATAAGAAAGGTTCTACTGTATATATATTTATTGCAGCCTTGATATTTTTAGCTTGAATATTTCTGCATCACGCGAGCGTTCTGTATTTTCCCATAATTGTATGCTTGTTATTGAATGCTCGAATAAGCACACGTGGCAAGTAAAATCAATTAGAATTGTATTGTAACCGATTAAGAAAAAATATCAAGGCAGCAATGAATCACTTATCACACTCGTTAATCACTTATCACACTCGTTGTACAATATGGGAATGATATTTTACTCTCACACAATATTTCACTTTCTCTTCGGCTCATGAAAATATTTTGCATACTTCTAAAATATTTTCCCATATTGCACTCTGACTCGTGCTACAAGTATTATGTATGTATTTGCAATGTATTTCAATGCTCTGGTTGAATATTAGCTGGCCTCAAAATTTTCAATCTGTATTTGTGACCGTCTACAGGAAAACCGGGCACAACGCAGCACCCTTTGAAATTTTTTTTTTGCACTTACAGAGTTGTTGGCGTCCAGATATTGAGCTCTCCAAGTTTTATTGTCGTAGCTTAAGTCGTTCCCGCTATAATAGATTTAACCGTTCCCTTCCGTCGGCTTGAAACAATACATTTTTAAGAAATCGATCGATCTTTTCTCGATATTTACGTTTGCCGCGTTGTGCCCGGTTTTCCTGTAGACGGTCACATTTTATCATGACATTGTAATATTGTAGTATTGTGTCATTGAAATAATAATAGAGATGTTGTTGTTTTTGTTGTTGTTATGCTATCAATGTCTACTGTGAGCCTGAACACATGATATGAAAGTAGATATTGAATTATGCATGATTGTGGCGTGATGAAGGTGGTGGGATTAGGTTACGTATCACAAAGTGTATAAGTTCAGATTGGAAGTTGATTTTAGGCCTGAATATTATATATATATATATATTTTTTTTTTGGTTTTGATGTAGCTTGATGGACTGAAGTCTTGTGACACAGAAGCTGTGAACTCTGATGACCAGTACATAAAATCCAACATCTTTATTGTCACTTTGTGTGTTATATAATATGTATTCTATTGTAATGAATAACTTCTTTTTTTTTTTATTATTGTTTATTATTATTACCGGTAATATTATTATTATTATAATAATGATTAATAACATTGATTTTATGATCACAGCAAAAAAGGAGAATGTAAATTGGTTAATATTAGCTATTATAAAAATGAAGGTCACTCGACGCCGCTGATTGTCCCCAGGATAGCCACATAGTTCGCTCTTTATTAAATTAAAATGCACTCTAATAAACTACTTTGACTTGACGTCTTGGAAAGGTTGGGGTTGTCCAAGCGTAGGGAGTTGGGTCATCTGAACATTTACAAAATACTGGTAGTTCATTATCTAATAAGTTGTACTAGAATGAAGAACAATAATACTGGAGACATTCCCTTCACACGTTTGATACAGATTAGTGCATAGCATACCACCTCGAATCATAAAATCAGCAACATGTTTGAATAATAAGTTACTACACTATCAGACTATACATTATAGATAAACATGTTAGGCAAACTATGAAACAAGTTATATACAGTGAAGTCTCCGATAAAGGACACTCCGACGAAGGGTCAATGTATTGATAATCTCTCTCAGAAAGACAAACCTGAAGTCCCCCAAAATTAATTCCTGTACCAAAACAATACAAATAGAATCTCCTAAGGACAATCCCTCTACAAGGGACAAAATGCGCTGAATTTATATAGCTCCCAAAGTGTCCTTTATCCGGAGACTCCACTGTATATATTTGAATTGTAAATTGGTGCGCACACACACACACACTTATATATACGTATACTTATTATACTGAGTACGGAAAAACATTTAATAGCACACCATTATTTTAACGTGCCAAATTGGAGTGATATTATGGTGAGAGAACCCACATGTATTTGCAAAAAGTGATTTCTTGTACTTCTCGTGATATTATTACTCCACCAGTTACAATTTTTTTCCATTGATTTCCCATTGATTTTGCTCACTACGCAGATGCATGAGTAGTGATGTGGAAATCATTGCATGAGTAGAAGTATAATTATGATGCATAGTTCACAACACAATCATAAGTGATTAATTTTCTTCTTTTAACGTTCCAGAATGTGGAGTTTCACCATAGAGCATTTGTGTTTAATATGGGAAATTATAACACACTAATATGTGGAAATACTTTGATAATATCAAGGGTACAATAAATACAATATTGAATCCTATTGGATTATCAAATGCTTGCACATGATAAAGCAGTAGCCATAATGTGTTCCAATGCCATACGTAGCAAAGATTGTGGTTGAGCATTGTGTTTTTGTGCTTCCAAGTTCTTATGCTGATTATTGTATACAATTAGAACTTTCGAGGCAATGTTAGAAACTGTCTAATATCCACGTAGGTATATTTTATTGAATAAAAACCACCAGGTAACATCTAGCAACATGTATATACAAACATACATACACACACAGCAAATTATATATTTAATTTGGTAGATGTTTTTTAATGAACTTATCTTTCCGTAGAATGTCAGTTATAACCAAACTCAATAGTGGCACGTGCAGTCACGAATAATTTGCTTGACCACACCCTCTCATAGCACTCTACAATACATTATTCTATAGGATTCAGTTATCCGAACACCCCTCGATCCCAGTGTGTTCGGATACGTGACATTCTACTGTATTCAGTAGCTAATCAGTCACACAAGAACTGGAGAAAACAAGTATTTTGTACAATGATGCGCACCTCATTAGTGAGGACAATTATTGTGTGTGTGTGTGTATGTGCATGTGTGTGCAGAACTGAGAAGATATACAATAATTTATTCAACTGTTAGACTG
>WLWD01000591.1_pt1 | contig 85714 bp, 52 predicted proteins | sample 6712731 | NCBI WGS metagenome assembly WLWD01 (sample SAMN12718690, study PRJNA576275) | sponge metagenome | isolation source: marine sponge | host: Mycale hentscheli | place: New Zealand: South Island, Marlborough, Capsize Point | collected 2014-11-01
AAAGGGACCTTTTCCGTAAAAAAATGAAAAATGAGTTATTCATACCACTGTGTAGAGCACTTCTTATGGAGTATTTTGATATCAAGTTTATAGGCAGGCGCTCCTTGGTTCACTAAATATACGAGCGGCAATCTGACCATCTTGAGCACAGTTATTTCGAGAAAACTGCAATTAAAACTTCTTATTCAATTTCTCGCGGAGTTAACGTTGAATTCCGTAATCTAACCGGAAGTCCGCGTTACGGGTTACGTAAGACTGTTACTTATGCTTGGAAAATGGTGGCGATCAGCTGAACGGCAGTAAGTTATAGTTGGGGCCTCTTACTTCATTGATGGGGGAGGCCTTACTCAGTTTAGACCCTACATTGTGTAAGAGTACTAGACAGGTATGTCTTTAAATAGCACTGGATGCGTATAGACATAATTTTGCAGGCCGTTTTGTGCTTCTTTTTTTTTTTTTTTTCTGTTTCCAACAGTTTGATAGTTACAGTAAGTCATTGATACAGTCACTCTTTTAGAAATGATCAACTAGCTTGGTTTGTTAGTTCACTGGCTAGCTAAGTTTAGGATTATATTTGTCTTGCAGCCAGCTTGTTGCCTGTTTTGGAACAAATGAACAATAGGAATCTCTTTAAATCAATGAACAAAAATGATGGACTTTCAAAATGTATTGCCTTCTCTTGTTGTAGTGTGACAGAAGTCCTCATCATCACTGAAACCTTTGTCCAGTCAGAGACTTGCTGATTCTTCTACTGTCTTCACAAAAATAGTCCCAGGAGTCTCCAGGTCTGCAGGCTCCAACTACAAGACTCCATAAATAGCAACATCAACCTATATAGCTTGATTATTCACATTTACTATTTCTATTCTGTTGCTGCAATGCTAACAAAAACTTATAAGAATATTTACCCGTGATTATCCGAGGTAGGGGTAATTTGTTGCTAGGCAACAAATTGAATTCGCCCACGATTTTCAATTACTCGCGGATTGAATTTCCGTGCACGCACCGAAGGTCAAAATAGAGAGTTAAAGGTGACTGTGTTTAAACGGGGCGCTCGGACCTTTAACAACGGTTTCAGCCACTCAAATTTGGTGTCAGTATAGCTAAAGGGTAGGAGATACCTGTGGGCCAATAAAAAGAAAACCAAAAAAAATTTTTTGTCGGTGTTTGGGCTCTACTGTACATTTTTGATTTTACTAAAAGGTCCCTTTTCCTAGGCACTGTCACATATTTTAACAAAATAGTACATCTTATTTTTTGTTCCCAATTTTGTTATCATACAACGACCGTTCTATGGAACGAAACTCAAGGCTTTTTTTTTATGACACCAACTATATCTATTGAATTTAAAAATTGTCACGAAAAATAATATGGACATTAGAATGCCATTAATAAAAAAGCTCTTTTTTTGGACCATACATATAATATGTAATTGTCCGAGCTTATTCCAGAATTATGACTGAACAATGAAACTATTGTACCCTCTCCTGCTTAAGTTGAGTTGGCTACAAGAATAACTTGAATAACTTTTAACAGAAACATTTTAGCTTCCTGGGATTTGCTTCATTGGAAAGCTCGCACTAAGTAGGTGAAAATGTTCCCTTAGTAAACTATAAAACCTGAGGGAAAGTGATGTTTTGAACTTCAATACAAAACTTTATGGGGAAAAAAGCCACAACTTTTCCGCTCTACACATGCCCAAATTTAGTCATGTGGTTTGGCTCAATCTATTATATTTGTCAAAGAATCACCTCACTCTGATTTTACCATTATTTAATTGCATTGCTAAATAGTGTTGTCCAGGAATTTTGCAGCAGCATTGCGTAGTGGGGTGAATTGTGGTGAGGTCACATATAGTTTGCTTAGGCCATTACAATCATTATTTGCTTGCACAGCAAAACCAGGCACAACACTAACCCTGTCCAAAAATGTTTTTTGCACTTACACTTTAGATGGCATCAGGATATTGAGCTCTCCATTGTTTATAGCGGTAGCTTCAATCTTTGCTTATGTAGCTACATAAGTGTGCATGGCCATATTTCAGTTTAATAAAATGACTTGGTTATTAGTATTAATACATTATTATATAGTATTTTCAAGCAACTGCAAATTTGGGGCAACCTTAATACCACTGTACTACTATTTTATTATTATTTCCAACTCAGTCTATTCCTAGATTTTTCTGGTCAGTAAATAAAAATGATACCCATCAAGCTAAAAGCAGCTGGTTAATGATATGAGCTAGAGTTGCTAGGATCTATTTTCGGATATTACTGGTTGACTTTTAATTGTATTTATAGAAGTGTGATATACTATGTAATTATTAATAAAACAGAATTTTTTAATATGAGGATTTATTAGGTTTTGTAACCCAGCATCTAAACGAACGTATAAATAGTTTGTTTAGAAGGAATAACAGTTATATACATGCAGTTAGTTTATGATAAAGAAGTCCAATCATCATAATATTAATATGTACTCTCAATAATAATGAAATTTGAAGTATATGTAATTAATGAAATTGTGTATCTGTAGCAAGATTGTATGCCAGTAACATATTCAGCAGAATTACCAGATGCAAGAGTTACAGAAGTAAATTGTACTGATAGAAGTTGTTCAACCCAGTTTTTAATCAGTAACTATAGTGAAAGAAAGTACCATGTGTTAATCAGAGCTAGCAGTGTATTGGACAACACTATCATCAGTCATATTTCTTCCAGTGCAAATATTAGTAAGCAATTAATGTCAAGTACATATTTGATAATTTCACTTAAAATTTTTGAATAGGTACTCATATTAATCCTGAAGATATTATTGGAGGAAATAGATGTGAATTAATGATAAAATGTTTAATTGAAGACTCTAATTGTACTATAAAGATTTCTTCCATTGGGTCTTATTACATTGAATCAGGAGGACATTTGACTATATCAGAAAACATCACAAAAGAACATTTTTTAGTTCTATATAAAAGCTTTAGCGATTATGGTACTTTAATCACTTTGGCATTTGATTATACAGCAAGTAAGTTTACATGACTGTAATGTAATTTAAGCTATATATTTGGCGAACAAGTAAATCGAGAAAGACTATCATGGGCAACATAATTGAGAGTCTGGGATATTCGTTTGTTTATTATATGACCTACGTGTGTCATATTTACTTTAACTTTTACTTTATTGTGTTTGCTAGGAGGTGTTGCCCATCCCATATGTGACAGGATCTGAGAAAACAGCCCACTTCGCGCAAAACATGAAATTGAGATACAGGCAAAACATCGAGTTGGGCATAGAAATTGGAAAACATTTTTATTTGTTCATACCAATCTAAAACCCTTTGCCTACCTTCTGACAAAATTTGAAGTGTCAACGACAAGTATTTCATGGCGAGCGTGTCGTTAGAAATGCCGCACTCCTTTCTCTTGCGGTCTTTCAAACGCGTTTTTCTCAATTTTTCCGAAATAGCGTGGTAGAACCAGGCGAAACTTTAACGAAAACTACTGATAGCCTGCTAATTATTTATGGCTCATTTTGAAGGAAATTTTAAGGAGTACATAGCAAATACAAAAATAAAATTTTGATGGAGTGCTCCAAGTGGGCTGTTTTCTCAGATCCTGTCACATATGTCAGTGAACAGAATAATTTAGGTTACCAATCTTCACCCATACCACCAAGTGTTTCCCCCTTTGAATTAGGTTGTCTCTGATGTAACCGAAATACTGCAGATGCAGTTTGGTCTTACAACTTACTGAGTTCATTGTACACTGTAAAAATTATAGCGTGAAAACCCACCAAATTCACACCAAACTGATGGTGTGAATGCCCATCACCTATGCATAGTGTGTCCTTCACACTTTCTTCCTAGTGTGAATGCACACTTAGTGTGAAATTCACACTCAATGGAATAACATGGACCCTTTACCGAACATTAATTATATTCATATGCCGGCAAAAACCAATGCTATTATCATTGTAATCTACCTTATAAATGTTTTGTACACTTGTGCACTTGTGTGCTAGATAAGAGAGTTGACTAAGATTTTAGTCATCTGATTAATGAGATCTGGGATTACACCAATCTCTTTTTGGAAAAAAAATGTTGATATGTGTTACTAGAATCAATGTAACTTAGAATAATTCAGCATTAATGTATATATGAGTTCATAGTGATTGTGGTGAGAATTCACACTAAATTTGGTGTGCACTTCACACCCAAACGATGAGGTGTGCGCATCACACCATATTTTGGTGTGACTATTGTTACAAGTGATTCACGCTTGATTTGGTGTGAACTACACACCTTTTGGTTTACAGTGTATATTAGAATTTGCGGTGGCATTAAGTTAGTTTTCTTACCTAATACACTGTTTGTCATAGTTATATGTCCTAGCAACAGTATTATTCTTACTTGAAAATGCATAGCCAAGTCACGAACCAGTGCGTGCACTGTAAACCAAAAGGTGTGTAGTTCACACCAAATTAAGCGTGAATCACTTGTAACAATAGTCACACCAAAACATGGTGTGATGCGCACACCTCATCGTTTGGGTGTGAAGTGCACACCAAATTTAGTGTGAATTCTCACCACAATCACTATGAACTCATACTTACATTAATGCTGAATTATTCTAAGTTACATTGATTCTAGTAATACATATTAACATTTTTTTTCCAAAAAGAGATTGGTATAATCCCAGATCTCATTAATCAGACGACTAAAATCTTAGTCAACTCTCTTATCTAGCACACAAGTGTACAAAACATTTATAAGGTAGATTACAGTGATAATAGCATTGGGTTTTGCCTGCATATGAATATAATTAATGTTTGGTAAAGGGTCCATGCTTTTCCATTGAGTGTGAATATCACACTAAGTGTGCATTCACACTAGGAAGAAAGTGTGAAGGACACACTATTCATAGATGGTGAGCATTCACACCACCAGTTTGGTGTGAATTTGGTGGGTTTTCACGCTATAATTTTTACAGTGTGTGATATTGTTGTGTTACAGCTATTGAGATAATGTTAGCACAAAGTAAACATTTTGACAAACGAATACACATATTAGTTGTTTTTACATAGCATTCGTGGCAAATACAGCAGACAGTTCCAGTGAGGCAAGTTTTTTTTTCTTTTTTTTTCCAGATGAACATATGCTATGGTTACTATGGCATTAAAACCCTTTACCTTATGCAATTAAAAAATCTCAGCCTTTGTTATTTAGTGTAGTTGGAATGCTCATTATTATGAACTGTTTGTCATTCAAGTATTCAAAATGGCTAATTTTTACTACTACTCGGTAAAATTGATGTAAGAAAGTAATGTCATATCTGTTAACTAAAATAAATGAAAAAATGATGTCACGGTGATTTGGTACTCCCGGGGATATGATACCCGGGGTACCAAAGCACCGGGGATTTGATACCCAAGGGTACCAAGTCTTCAGGGCTAACAAAGGGTGTCACTGTTCTGGCACTACTAATTTTCAGGTATCTATCTCCTTTGATTGTATAGGGGCAATGCACTACTCATCAGTACTCCATAACATATTAGCTATAGCTATCATTAAATATGGAATGGTATGTAATGGATGATTACAAGACATGTACTAGTGTGCATGACCTCCAAGTGTTGGTGACCTTGGTACCCCCAAAGAAAAAGTCACCTTATAATGGTCTGATTAGTCCTTTCATCAAGACCATTAGACTGAGGATGACATGCTGCAGTAATTCTTTGCTTCACTTTGAATTTAGAATGAAGATATTCAGTAATCTACATGTAAAAAAATATTAGAATATTGGCATACCTAATAGAGTTGTGAGAAGAGAGGAAAAATGTCTATGCATGTACAAAATATTCAAAATGACTGCAGTAGTGTAATAATGTGGATACAAATAGCCCCAAATCTACCTTGATGCAGCAGAATAAATTAGGCTTTTGTTGCTGCAGAACAAGTGAGGCTTACACAAATACACTAACCTGATTGACAAATTCTCTGCCTTGGTCAGAAATAATTTCACATGGTGCACCATGACGACAATATGCAGAGTAAATAGCTTGAGCTACACTCAATGCTGTTTTATCTTTGAGAGGAAAAGCTTCAACCCATTTACTGAAATAGCATGTCATAGTGAGAATGCACTGATTTCCAGAGGGAGTCAATTTTAATGGTCCTATCAAATCCACTCCTATCAGTTTCCACACTTCTGGAGATACTGGAATAGGATGGAGCTCGTTCGTTGTAGACCTCAGCACTGGTTATGTTCTCTGACAACGATCGCAATTCTTTATCTACCGACTCTCTATAGGCTTTACACTTTCTATTCTGAGTTTTTGAAGGCCATCGGCAGGAAAAAAAATTTGGGCATTCGACATCTGAAAATTCACGGTCAAAATAATTTCTATATCTCCATTTTCAGACAATTAAAAATAAATGTGTAACCTGCCCATATACAGGTTCAATATTTTTTTAAAAGGAACTACAATGTTACTACTATAAAAAAAATTTTTTTCGGAGAACACAGATCTGTTCTTGCCCGTATATATGGTTACAGCTTTTGCTTCATAGAGAGAACAAGTAATAATTAGATCAAGTGAAAAACACTTTACATTGTCAGGCCCTCAACTTCTTGCCTTGGTCCACCTAACTATGCTAAACTATTCTTGTTCTTAAAACGAAAAGCTAAACCAACTGTCAGCTTTTTAAATTGACCAGTAATTAAACTGACCAGTAATCATAGAGCATAAAGTTGAAGGCATTAATTGACATTAATGAAATTAAATACCCTTTAATAGTACCAACTAGAAATATACTATCAATTGCCACACAAACATACACACAGTACGATGTCCTTTTACTCTGGTAATACATAGTCCTCCCATGCACTATGGATGAAGTCCAAGTACAAATAAGCAATGATTTTTTTATCCTAGAATAACTAATCAGTCAGCAAGTATGTATTATATCTTCAAAATTTCACGTGTCCTATTTCAATCACATTCATTTCTACCAGTTTATTTATTTTTTCTTCTCCACTAGTTTTCACATGTCCCATCTCCACAATTTGTGAAAATTCTATATGTTAGGTCATAGTAGTAAAAGGTCACCACATTAGCACTCGTACATCTTTTAAACAATTATTTAAATCTCCGTCATATTAGATTATCTTAGGTTTTATGAAAATATCTTTGAACCTCCTGAGCTTGTCTTATAAGCTACTGGGTAAAGCTGAGTTAAATCTCTGGGTTGGATTATAAGTATTAAATAACCTTGACTGCTAGACATGTTCTTCTGATTTTGGTGGCCATGACCCAAGACTTCCTGTCGGTGTCACCAAAGTCATGGATATATACTTTTTTGTAAATAAATCAATAAATATTTGTAGGGTATATTTTGTGGGGCAAGGTTATTGCTGAATGTTCAATATAAAATGATGTTGCCTAAAACATATGCCTTTATTTAGGTGCTCCAAATTTTAATCATGATCTCTATGTTGTAATGGGAGTGACATTCTTTATTGTTGGATTTCTGATAGAAATTACTGCTTTGGGATACTGTTTAATAAAAACATTTATGAACATAAAATCTACCAAAGGTGAGAATCTATAGGTAGTGCTATTAACTTAAATTTTATTATTAATCAACAATCTCAGTGTTTCTATTATAGTGCACAAGATATTTATAAACGATTGCAGTTTGCACAAATAAAAATTTGCTAAGTTTCGATCAACAAATTGATATTATTTTTACTCATTCAGGGTCAAAATGAGCAGTCATCTGTGTGCTCTGAATCTCAGAACCCATCCACTAGAAATTGAATAAGCATTGAACTGTGTGTGAACCTCATAATAGCAGAGTCAGAATCAGTGCCATAGGAAGAAAATTTATTATAGATAGGACTTCTTTCATTGTAGCTTATTTAGAATATCAAGAAAATATTTTGAATAGCTAAAATGCTTATAACTTGCTAACTTTTCAGGAAAAAAAAGAACAACTATACACAAATATACTAGTAATAATTTTTTTCAGACTGGCAACAATACTGAGGTGTTATAATGATGGTTCTTCACCATCTTCAATCAGTATAGTAAAACATACATTTATAATATTAATGTTACTAACCTACTAGAAGTTACAATATAATTTGTTTTGTAATATTAGAAGCTGTGAAATTGTAAATATTGCAATAAACCAAAATGTATGACTGGGTAGCATAATAACTGTCATGCCCATGGTGATGATCCAAAATCTGAAGCAGTCTAAGCCACTGTAACTGCTATTCATATTATATTCATACATTTTTATATTACCCAACTGGACATAAATATGCCAGTGAAAGAATTAATCATGATAAAACAATTTTGGATGGACAAGCCCTCAATGATTATAGACTTTCTGCTATATTTTTTTAGAATATTGTAAAAAACATATAGCTAGTATTGGTGTTCTTGTTTCGATTTTTTTGGTTACAGGTACTAAGTCAAGGTAATGTAAAAACACAAAAAGGACCGTTATTATAGATAGTCAGTGTTTATAAAATGGAATTTTGCCATCTGAACACCACATAGCATCACATATTGTGCTATTGCTAATGAATGGGTTAATAACCATGGTATTTCAAACATTTATAATGGAATATCTAGCATATCACAATTAATAATGTAATAACATTTCTTCGTCATATCATTGTTGCACATTTGCACCAATTTATGCACTGAAGTATCACATTTGCATTATTGTATTTATTTATTTTTAGAAAAGAAGAGTGAATTTCCTAAGATTGCTGTAATTTTCATGGTACCACTGACCTTATTCACACTAATAATATTTGCCTTATTGATAACATTCATAGTGCAAACTAGATCGAGTAAGTGAACTATGTATAATATAAATATTGCATTACCAAGCCATTATAGTAAGTATAGAAATTGGACTTTTATTCTCATTGACACCAAATATTACAATATACAATTTGTCTTCAATTTCTGGTCATGAGTTCCAAGACTGACCTTTTCCAGTCACTTTTGTCCAACCATCATGCAATTCTCACTGATTACACAATTTGGTAATTTTTTTACTATTGAATTTTTCAGTAATAAATATAATTATTGTAATGATGTTTTTAGTTGTAGTTATTGTTTATGAATATTTTCAGTATGGTAAGAACAAATTTTGATAATTGTATACTTCATAATAGTATCTTGGCCTGTTATTCATTAGATGTAAAAGTTGTGAAAATATAATCCATCTATCTAATAGTTTAAATAATTTCAATGACTATCAATATGGTCTATTCTGCTTTTGTGATGGCAGCAATGTATAATAATTTTATAGGAGAATCTTGCATGTATCCAAAGGGTGTGGCGATTTCTGCTACTGTTTCATCAATTCTATTAGCGATTCTTTCAGTAATAGTATTCGGTGCAATTCTCATACTTTTCAGGAGCAAGTCAATGTGCATAGCAAAATCAAAGATCAAGGAAGTAAGTTATGATTCAACAAACTCAAGCTCAAATTAATATATTTCATCATAATGCTCAACATAATGACAATTGATCGGTCAATGGTACATTTACATGAAAACTTGGAGCTGTTATGCAAAGTTGGTTTTAGCTTTACTATATAAAGTAACCAAAATGTCTGTGTAGTTCTATCTACTTTCTTAATGAAGATTAATATGTATGGCAGTATCTGACATGTTTTAATGTGTGTATACTCTCAACATAAGAAATTAAATTTTATTTAGAATGACAATTATTTGTATGTAATTATAGTTATATTAACTGTTTTGAACACCTATCTGATAGAATTTAGACCATCTTACATGCAATAATGTTGTATAGATTTGATCATTTTTTACATGCATTGCTTGAATCTTACCTCTATTATTTAAGAAAAATAACAACAGTCTGAAAGTATAGAAGCATCATGTATAATTCCGTTATTTTTGTTGGACATAAGAGAACAATAATTTAGAATATTTGTCAAAATGAAGAGATGTTTTTATATACAGTCTATGGTGTATGAGTATAATTTGCATTATAATTCATCCAAACTTTTGTACTTGGCATCAAAATATAGCTTGGCTCATAAAAAGGTGTGATTTGAACGAGCGTGTTTTAACTATCACATAGTATAAAATTATAATTTTTAATGTCATTCAAGACTTATATTTGTTTTATTCATAGATTGAATTTGACCACAGATACAAAGTAACATTTGGTAATTTGAGACCGAAAGCTAAGAAAACAAAAAGTAGAATTTGTGTGTCATGTGATGAACATTTAGCAAAAACTGATTCTACAACATGTAATGCATGTTTAAAGGTAGGTTAAATTTCTGTCTACTTTTTATAGTTTGCAATTTGTCTTTCTTTTCACTAAGCAGAGCATGTGTGAACAATGTGAAAGAATTGCCTATTTGAAGTATGCTACTGAATGGCGTAAAGTTTGTGCTAAGTGCCGGGAAGATTTTGATAAAGAAAAAAACAGACTCTTATGTGAGTAAATAAGTATGGTTATGCTATATAGCTATATATATAACAGTGGTTTAGGATGCCATTTAGGTAGGAGGGGGGGGGGGGCTTCAAAGGCATGTTTTTGTTGTTAAAATTTGTTCCTGTGAGAAATCACCTCACGAGATAGTGCCCCAAAATTATGGGGGGCTCCAGCCCCCAGAGCTTCCTTCCTATTCCACTGCATAATTTAAGGGTGCCATCACATAGCAATGCCTGGGCGCCTTTAGTAGTGCACTCCAGCTGAATAGTCGTGTGTTATCTAACACAAAATCACACCCCGTTTTACAACAAATTAGTGTCCATGAAATACAGCTGTGCCTCACTCACTATTACACACATACGTTTGGGGCGGGGCAGAGTCAACTCACACACAGAGGTAATAGATCAAGAATCTACTTTCTTGTACTGCTCAGGAATGGACAAATAGTTATGGTTCAACTTTGCCAAGCTTAGGGCCACAAGGGCTTGACCCTACAACCAGGGTTTCACACAGAGGTAGGGGCACCCTGGGATTTCCCCCTCCCCCCAAGGTTGAGTTTCCACCCCCCAGAATTTCATGAAATAAATTACTACTTAATGGTATTCTGTGGTTGTGATTTATAATGGTATTCTGTGAGTTTGTTGTTTGATAGTTGGTGAAAGTTCACTTCAGTTAATTGAGGTCCTTCAATTGCAATACACATTAGTCTTCCAAGATTGGTGTCACTAATTCTAGACCTGAGACAATTTTTAATTAAATGGGTGTGGTTTCAGCAAAATTAGGTGTGGTCTATCAAACGTGTGCCCCCCTCCCTCCTTCCTTAACTCTTCCTCCTACCCCCCCCCCCCCCCCCCCCCCCCCCCAGAAAAAAATCCTATATGAAACCCTGATAACGATAAGATATTGTTAACATGTAATTTTACAGAAATAATTGACAATTATTCACGTGGTAAGGCTAGTATATAAAAAAATAAAATAGAATTCAACAAAAACTCATCATTATGGCGGCAAGAATAAGAAAATGATATACAAAAAAACAGCTTCTAAACTTCAGCAGTAGCTGTGCAGTACTGCAGTGTAGTCCAAAATGGTGACGGAGCTATTTCTTCAAATGTGACAGACTTTCAATCTTTATTTTTAGAGGTGCTTTTTCCTAGTAGTATTTATAAAATAAAATATCTCAGGGGGAAAATGGAAGTAAGTTTAACATGCCCATACAATCATGGCCTATTCTGGGTTGTTGTTTTTTGTTCAAAGAGTATGACGGCACCCTTAGATTTAATGGCTCAACTTATCACTTATAGTGGCGGGAAAGTTGCATTATAAAAAAAAGAGGTGTCAGTCTATAATTTTCTATAATAATAGTAGAAGCTGTGTGCATTGTTCTTTATACTCTTGTGACCCTAAACATCAGATTATCCAAGCTAGAAAGTATTTTCTCAATACTCTGTTTTCAACTTTCTGCAAATTGGAATTGTGTTTTAATTGACATTTTCAGTATCCACATGACTTTAATTGTGACTGGATTCATTCCTTTGTTGCTCTTTTATATGACACTCATCATACATAACTACTTCTAAGTTTGCTAACAGGAGAAAAACTTAAATTGCTTTTGGAATACACCATTTATGCTAATTTTGTAGAGCCAACCTCTAACCTTTCTTGTCGTACTGATGTATACTTTAGTTTCATTTTCATTTAACATTAGATTTGATACTGAATATCAGGTGACAAGATGAAGACAGTGCTAAGATTAATGTAATATTGGCTTCATTTCAACAGCAGGGCAAAACAGCTTTGAGAGCAACGTTTATATGCAATTAGAATAAACCTAAATTAAGCAATAAAAACAAATCTGCATAAATAATTTATACAGACAGGTATTTGTAGATTATACACTCCATTCCTTAGTTCATAAAAAAAATGTTTTCAAAGTATGAAGAAAAATATGTCATAAAACATCTTTATAAGAAATATTTTCACGCTTGAACAATGAAAAACTAAAATATATAGAATAATAAACTCGGATGTCAGCAATGATGACCGACAATGGGGTGTGTGTTCATGAACATATTATGAGCTGATCAGAGTTGGTAGAGCATCATCATTACCCGAATTGAAACAATGTCAGACGAGGAAAACATTAGAACTTTCAGTGGCACTCACTGGACCTGCAGCTGTAGAAGAGTGCAGAGTGTGCACACAAACCACTGAACCGTCGACTTTGGTTGTAACTTCAAGTGCCTTATTAACATATTGTATCCTATAAAAACTGCGAATAGGGTTGCTGATATGAGTTGGTAAAGAGTATTCGCATAGTAGCTAACCTTAAAAGGTGTAAGAAAGGCAGAGAATCAGGATATGCAAGGGTCAATTAGAATAATATAAGCAGGTGAATAAAAGCTCACTGATGTAACTAGTTCAATTAAAGTATTGAAAGAAAATACACTGAAAGGACAGAGATACTGGGGAACAGGAAGAGTAGGCAGAGGAATCCATGAGTAAAAATATAAGAGCAAGGATGGATAAAACTACCTTATGTTACTGCACTACTAATTTGCACACGTTGGTACATCAGGTGGCACCGTGTGGCGGGTTACTAGCTAGTTTAAATTAAATAGCATTAATTCCTGAAAACAATACAGATTGTTGTGTGCTTTCATAAAATTTCAAAATTAATTCTTTGAGTTTGAAATTTTCAGTGTATGTTATATACCAAGAGATATTTTTGGGCACATTAAATTTACTTTTTTTTTTGTTCTTTACAAATAGCACTACCATCAATGTCAGCAAACATAGCAAAACTTCATCAATTCAGCACACAGTGTTTTGATTGTGAAGCAACACAAGAAATCAAGAGGTTTCTTTTAAAAAAAAGAGTATCAATTAGAGTTCATTGCTGTCAAAGTTGTGGCCAGGTAAGTACTGAAATAGCTAGTTTTATTGTTTTTGTAATTGTCTAAAGGGGCTCATAGCCAATTACCACACCATTACACTGAATGTTTTAAACATGAGCTGGAAAAGTGTTGAGCTCTTCTTTGGGGAAAATTATATGATAAAAGTGAAATATTGCAAAATGTGCACACTTCCTATCGAGCATAGTGAACACCTTTGAATGCTAGGACTATTATAATGTTTCTCTTATAGACCAGGCCCTGCCGGAACTATTCATTTTATGGTATTGGTATGTATGCATTTAAGATTTAAATAGTAAATTAAATGTAATAGACCGATCCATCAATTAATATACATGCCTTGAGTTAATGACTCAATGGGAGTGAATGAGTTTTAATCCACCACTATAGTGGACCAGCCGCCTAAGAATAGCATACTGCACATAATTTAATTACCTAAGGTAATTACTACTCATCCTGAATAGTAATTACCTTAGGTAAATAAATTATGTGCAGTATGCTATATGATGACATCTTATTATAGCTTTATTCATAGAAGTACCAAAATATAGCCACTGGTTTAATTTTATTTGAACTAGTGATGTGCTTCTGCAGAAATGGCGAGCAAGGTGGTCTGACCATAATCAATTTTGATAGCTAGCCACTTATAATAGCTATTTCTTTGTTTAGCTAAATGGTTTCGTTTGATTTTGTGCTTTTCCTTAGCAACACACAACACTTTTTGCACACATATATACATTAGTTCAACTGGATATACCAGCACAAGACTTAGATTGTATTCTCTTTGCAACTTTATTTTTGGACAATTGGTTTTCAAGCACTCAACATTCCGTGGATGATATGGATTCTGATAAATGTTCAGACGGTGTACTAACACTACTATTTTATACTTAATTTCTGATCATGTTAGAGCTGCCACAAAGTTTGGCTTGTTCACTTCAGAACCTAAAAAAAAAAATGGGCATACTGATACTCAAAAATAAGTGTTCTGGATGCCACATTTTTTTTAATTCTAAAAATAGAGTATTAACCTTCTCATTTCTATTTTTAATACAGGAAAAAAAATGTCAATGTAATATACAGACTAAAAATGGGATCATTATGTTGGATAATTAGTTTTAGATCTGTAGGGCAAGCCTTTTACGTCCTACACATTTCAACAATTAATCATTATTGTTCAATATAATTTTTGCTATTTTGAAAGCTGGAATGGTTATTTAACCTTTTCTACCATAAAATTGACCCTTAAGACTTTACCCAGGAATACTGAAAATAAGTAATTGGCCATGTTTTGACTGATTACCCGAAACCAATAAATATCTGTCTTTAATTGCCTTAGGCATACATGTACCTTATTTTGCCATACATGTACCTTTTCTACTAATGTGTCTGCACATGCTGTGATGATCCATGGCAATCTTTGGCAAAGCTTGCTTCCGTGAAGTGCCTCATAACCATTTAGAAAATGTGTGTTGATGGAAAGTCACCTAAAAGTTGGAAAAAAAATGGGAATTAATTGTAGCGTGACAAGTAAATTATGCAAAAAAATCTCATAAATGACTTTAATCACAATATTTTTTTATCTTAGCTGAGTACTGAACCCATACTTTACATAACCTGGCTTTGACAATTGTTAACATTTCAGATATGTGGGACATGGGGAGGAGGAAGGAAATGGTTAAGTGCTCTATATTGCAATTGCAACAAAGTTAAAAGCAAAGCTGCATGCCAATCATACTGCAGTAGCTTTGTACTAGGAATTGATAAAATTTCTTTAAGAACTAGAGCTCGGGTGAGCACTGAACCTTTGTGCTATAGCATTTTTGGCCAAGCAGGTCAAGGTAACTATTAAAAATGTTCACTGTGTATTAAAGGGCAGGCACACACAGCAGAACTATATTCTCTACTTGTTTTTGACTCTAGACTTTTTAAGAGTTTTAGACAAGGTTTACAAATTCGTTTTGGCATCATAAACCACACACATTTATCCTTGAAGCACTATAATGTGTTCAAAGTGAAGCTTTTATTTATTTTTTTTTTTTTTAAACTTCAAGAGAACCCAGAAACCTAGAAAAAAGTTATCAGTAAGCGTGGTTATAAGCGTGATTTTCTGAGCTAGGCCAATTGAATTGTTAGAAATTGCCAAATTTTCTTTCAAAAGCCTTGAAATTGTGTAGCCTAGCAAGTAAATGTCACCTTATAAGATATCAGTGGTGTCTAATCATTGCCGAAATTTTGGTCCACATACCTATACGGTGAGAAATTGAGTCAGTTTCTCAAACCTAGATGCTAGGAGAAAAAATGGAGACAACCCTGAAGGTAATGGTATTTTACAGATTGGTCAGCTATCCTTGTTCCTCACGAACATTTAGTCTTGGAGGCATGGAGCTTCTTTTTTACACTATCATTACACCTGCTAAGAAAGATTCTTTGTTGCTAAAAGAATTAGAATTTTGTGATCAGAATTTGCAGAGTAATGATATTGTGTCCCAATTGCTCTGCTCATCTTTGTGTATAGGAAACTGTTTTTAAATACTATACAATAGTCAATTATAGACTGCTCTAGATGATTAGCTATGTATCCTAACTCATAACATTCAGCAACATGTTATCATTCAAATTACTGGACACAAGTTTACTGATATGACTTTTTTTTATCCATAATTGCGAACTGATAATTTTGATAATGCTAAACAACAATGAAATATTTTTAGCATAAGGTATCCACACAACACTTAATTAAATGTGGTTGCCCTACGAGGTATCTTACTAGATTGAAAATAAGATTAATAGCAATTCATATGACATTTACATAATTTATTCATTTTCAAGTTGTTGGCAATTTTAATGGAGCCATTCAAAACTCTTTCTGCTGCCTCAATTCAACTGGGCAATGGTTAATAATTAATAAAAAAAAAACGGTCATTCTAATAACAGTGAATATTATATTGATTAAATCATGACACAATTAATATAATATTGACTGTTATAACAAGAAAATTAGCTATTATTATAATTACTAGCAAGTACTCCGACACATAGAGGTGCTTGACATATTGCAAAGTAAGAATGCAGTAGCACAAGTTATCTTGCTCAATTATCATTCTCTACCATTAGTTCAAGTTACATAAGTTTCCCTCTCCTGCTCTCTTTTTTTCTAAACTATCTGAGCTTTTCTTATACCCCAGCACTCCTTTCTTCAGCTCTCCTTCTTGAGTCCCCTTTTCCTTGTCCCACTTTTTAGTTACATTAAGTGCTCACCTTTTTGCCTTCTCTACCCTTTTTAAACATACACTGCCTTACCTCGCCGATTCTACCCGCTGTTTGATACGATTAATCGTCTTTTAACTTCTATTTCGTATATTCGCCTTTCTTTTTTAAACCTACACCGCCTTCTACCACCTTTTGCACCCACTTTTTAGAATTAAACTTTCTACAGAATGCAACGACACTTTAACCTAACATGAGATGGCGATGCTTTACCAAACTGTCCGAATCTCATGGATTATTCATGAATACACACACTGTCGGTTGTTGTTTTCATCATCGTTGGTCGTCGTTACTGACACACAAACGTTTAACCAAAATTGAGTGAATCATTATAATAATATACTTTGTTTTATGGTGTTGTTTAGCACTGCTGGAATTTAAGCATGAGTAATCCAAATTGGAAATATAATATAAGAAAATATTCACCTTGACATAATAATATTACACTCATTCCTGTTTAATGTCATTTTTGTGTTTTTTAAGAATATTAATGGCACAGCATTACCTGTCATTTTGTCTTTCTGTTATCAAGAGGTAGCTATACAAATAATAACCAATGAATAAATCAAATATACAACTATTGAAAATTATGTTTTGTTATTATTATGCTTGTATGCTGTTATACTTGCAGTGGGTTTGTGAACGATGTACTATGGGCAGAGAAGTCAAATTAGAATATCGTAATACATCTGATCTAATTTGTAAAAATTGCTACTCCTATTACCAAATTATCAATGAAAAGTCACAGGCCACACCTAACAATAACTATACTGAAGAAAGAGTTAATGACAGTCAACATTCAGTTGTGTTGTCTACGACCATGTAACTAATATTATTTTAATGTATTAATTTTTAGTAATGTAATTTTTTATCACAGTTTGCTTGAATTATAATATCCGTCAAATGTGTTGCTTAAAATTATTATTTATTTATTTTTTGAATTGCTAACCAATTTATGTTAATATACATTTTTTGTGAATATGAATAAATACTGCATGTATGACTGGCTTATGAGATATGAAGTTGGGTGGGACTGAATGTATTAGTCATAACCTTAATGTACATGCATATTTTTTTTATAGTTTTTTTTTGGGCTTTAAGGTGCAAAACATTGCCTTTCGCAAGCTCTTTCAAAGCGAGCTAATCTGTTCTCACTCACCAAAATTTTACTGCTTGAGTGAATCTACACCCTCTTATTTGAACTCTATGTACCCTCATGCACATATCCAAAGTTCCACTAATCATATTTACAAGGAATATGCTTATCCTTCGAAATAGTAGCTAGCTAATGATGGTGAAGTTTAAACTGGCAGCACACCGAAGAATGAACAGGTGGGAGGGATTGGTAGATTTTTATAATTTAATGCACTTATCTTTCACTGCTCAGAAGGCTAACTCACTGGTTAGAGTTCTGCCAATCCCTCCCACCTGTTCATTCATGTTTCTTATATAATTTAACAAGCTAACTATAAAATGTTATATAAAATTGTAATAGCTTTTCTAAAATTAACAGTTTGGTACATACAATGACTGAACAGCTTTTGTTCTGTAATAGCCACAACTTACATCATGTGATAGATTAGGAAAACAAACTCTCTAATGAGTAATTGCAAGAATTGGAAGTACACTTAGATTAGAGACTATACAAAATGTTAAAATGTCTTCAGAGACAACTGGTGTTATAGACACATGAAGGATGAAAAACTTTAATGGCAAAACATATAAAGCTCTAGCTGCATATTTCTGTCACAATATATTCACAAGCTATAGTATGAAATTATTTCAGGTATTGTGATACTATCGTGTAACATAGCTATATTCGCCGGTGATAAAATCTAGCTTTAAACTAATAATTTACAAACAGATTTAACTATAAGAGTGAGGTAGATATAGCTATATTGTTCCCCTATCCTAAACTAGAAAACTGCCAGATAGTCAACAAAAGAAAAAAATGATTATCAGTAAGTACTACAATAATACAATTGACCGAATTTGTAGATGGCAGATTAAATCTGTCGGTGCTATTGAACCAGAGGGGAATTAATTTGCTTGGAGATTTTGTTGTCAAAAACAGAAAAACTCCCAAACCAACATATATATAATACTTATAGCACGAGTCAGAGTACAATATGGGAAAATATTTTACGAGCACGCAAAATATTTTCACGAGCCAAAGGCGAGTGAAAATGTGGCGTGAGAGTAAAATATCATTCCCATATTGCACGACGAGTGTGATAAGTGATTTATTGCTGCCTTGATATTTTTTCTCAACCGGTTACAATTCAATTTTCATTGATTTTACTCGCTACGCGCATGCGTAGTGTACCGTACAATATAAACCGTACAATATGGGAGAATACAGAACGCTCGCGTGATGCGGAAATATTCAAGTAAAAATATCAAAGCTGCAATAAATATATATATATGTATATTATATATATATACAAATAATATGTAAAGAATTTTTGTCATTATAAACTTAATTATATGTCTATAAATGTACTAGCTATTTGATAATTAACAGCAAATGCTAGCTACCCAAAAAAAATACAACTGGTCAAAAACAACTGCACTTTCCCTCTAAACTTAATTATCTTCTTCCTCTGTTTCTTTGATATTGACAGATGTCTTTCATTTGAATTAAGGAGTAACAGTTTCTGCACACATCAACTTCTTCTCCACAATAATGTAAATTAACTGGCTTCTTCCATATTATGCAATCCTTGCATACCCAGTACAACATATAGCTATTTTTATATATGTATTATATATATAACTAGTGATGTGCTTGAGCACAAATGGCGAGCGAGCCTAAAGACTATACTATTTTTATATGAATGATTTTGACTTCTAACACTGAAGCTACTGAAAATAAGGTCCAGTTTTTAAATTTCGCATACACGGTAAAGGGATTTCAGTGCCATAGTAACAACTCTCTGCAACTGCTTGAATTGAAGGGGAAAAAAAACAACAAAACAATACACGTTATTTAAAAGTTTTCTTTGTGATATTCTTTAGCTAAGTAGTGGTTGTAACACAATGCTTTGACACAACTGGACATGCACCTACACAGACTTACCTTCGCGGTAGTCTAGTGGACAATGTATTTTCAAGTAAATACTGTTGGGCACGGCTTATAACCATGACAAAGAGCGCATTGACTTACCACCGCCACTAACTCGAATAGAAATGGAAGTCCCTTAAGTTTTCAAGTTTGAACTGCACCCGCAAAAGAATTCAAAACGGTAAACAATTCAATTTCTAGGGTGATACAGGTACTGATCGATAAACCAGAGGATTCTGTTTAGTGCAATTTGGGACGGGGTCGACCACATAACTAACACAAAAACGCGAGGGTCAAAGTACAAAATGACATACATACGTCCAAACATATATGGAAATAAATAAATAAATAAACAAACATCCCTGATTTTCAATTGTGTAACTCCTGTAAGTGTCTCGCTCGCCAATTATATAGCTATCTGTGTATGTACACCTACATCTGAATATTCTACTAAAGTGAATTAATAATATTAATGATGTTGGTTATAGGACTCAATAAATTAATCTTCAAATTTTCTCTATAAAGCTATTCCCTAATTCTGATAGACTCAGCCCATAATGCTTTCAATTCTGCCTATAATGCTTGAAATTCAAAGTAAATTTTCAGTTTTTTAAATGAAATGTATGAAATGATGTTATCAATTGGTGTCTATAATTATATTGTGAAGTTTCAATACAATCTTCCATTGCAGAGGTTTGCCGTGAAGTTAATTGCTAGAAACAGAAAAAAAATACTTGCTCTGCAACTGCAGAGGAAGGCTAGTATCAGTTACAAGAAATACGCAATGCAACACTCCCTAACACATTTGCTCCAAAATATGGATCTTTATCTAAATCATCTACTTGGTTACAACCACCATAAAATAGCATATGATATATTTATATTCTGGACGATTACTTTAGTTAAAAAATAATTTTAACCCAACAATGACAGCTGTATTTGCGCCCAATGTACAATTAGCAAATAAACAATAGATATATTCGAGTAAATAATCCCTATTTCTAATCTGATGCACAAAAAAAAGTATTCTTCACGTACATTACCACATCCTTGACAAGGCTCTAAGTCTTCCTCTATTGAAGTTGTCACTTTTCTGCACTCATTGCAATTCCCCTAAATTTTCTTGGAATATTGGTTCATTTATAGAAAATTTATAAGGTTACTCTGAAAAAAAATGGAAATAATATTAACACATATGTCACATACATGTGCACTTACTGAGAATTCTATCTCTGTCTTGTTCGAAACAGTCAAAACAACTTACTACACACCTGGTCCCACCTAGTGCAATACTTAAAAATGCCACATATACTGACAATCAGGACACATGTGCTATATGTAAAGGGTCAAATAATGTTTCATAATATTAAAAACAGTAATAAAACTTACCATTGGGCAAGCTCTGCATTTCTTACAATCCACTGTTCCACAAACTAGATTATTTGCATCCTTTATCTCTTGTGAATACTTTAAATAGTGCACCACATTTACATTGACTATATCCTTCTGGCTTTCCAGGTTCAAATTGTGCAAAATAAAGTTTGTAATTTTAATCAAATCTTACCTAAAGTAAATATTAACGCTGTAAATTAATTAGGAGTACAATAAGTATAACTACCATAAAAAAGTTTTGATAGAATGTAAAATGTATAACTGTAGAAGATAGCACTTAAACATTTCTGTGATTGCATATTGATACATACCTGAAACTAATTGAACATCACAACACAGGTTTTGAGGAGCTAAGATCGAGAAATAAAAAAATATTCCGATGACAGAATTTCATGCAATATAATATACAATCATTAATTTTTTTACGAAAAATGTTTAGCTCCTTGAATACATAGATTCAAGTAAATGTTCAAACACAAATATTTACAGGTGCCTTGATAGTGTACACTTTCATAATATATAGTCACTAACCCAATTTGGCAATCCTTATTTGACCAACTACTATTTATATCTGGGAATACGCCTGGCTTATAAAATAATTGCGTGCTAAACACTACATTCATACAGGTCGTGGAAAATTGGGGCTGATTTGCAACCTCTAATTGCTATTTATTTTCAATGTTACAAGTTAATCTATTTGAGAATAGCTGCATATATACAATCTCAAAGTAGTATAGCCCAACATTATAGCGTCAATGCCCCCACGCCTTACCCCACCACTAGCAAAAAAATGTATATATAGCAACTCCTGAATCTGGTTTCATGTTGGGTTTTTTGTATATTGGTGAATGCATAGATTGTTCGTCAGATATAAAGTACACTAAATTTATGGAGATGGTCACATCAAGCCAAACTCTACTCAATTCCTTGAAGCTTCCACCTACTGAGAAGGTGGCATATTTTCGCAGTCTAAGTGTTTACAATGTAATAGTCAAGAGAAAAAAAACATGTCAATAGTAATGATGTCTTAGATCTGGCATGTCAGAAACTTGATTCTGAATGATAAATATACCACCTGGACTGATTACACAAGTTCAATACATGCACTACTTATGTATGTATATTCAGCTAAAATGGGATGACGTGCATCATATCATCACTGAATATGAAATCACTATAATATTAAAAAAATATGACTATTCTCTAACAAAATTGTACTACAAAAGTGATATATCTGCGAGTAAAAGACAATTATTTGATAAACGATAAATTACAAGTAATTTGCAATTGCTATTCCACAAGATTTTATAATCTATTAGCTGTAAGTAAAACAAAATGATAATTGAGTCATATAATAGAAATATTATATATATTATGAATATGAATTAGCTAAACTTAATTTGTTTCAGTTCATTTTGCTTTGTCCATGTTGTAAAGTTATTATTGACATCAAATTTCAGTAGAATAGCAGCAAGCAAAATATATGACAATATGATTTCAGGAAATATTAATATTACAATAGCAATTGCAAAATTCTCGACTGAACATGATTCTGTGATATAAAGAAAAGATTTTAAAATAAACAAAAGCATTATACCTTATATCATGTACAAACTATATCATATATATAATATATATATATATTATTGTGTGTGTGTGTCAACCGGTGTCTGTACATGAGAATTGTCTGTTATATTGAATGTGCTAAATTCATTAAATATCTTGGACATGATAAAATCTAATTTATTATTGAAAAATACATGTACTGTATGTAGACTTGAAATGTGATGAAGAATATTGTTTTCTTCTCACAAGTAACAACATAAGTTTCCTTTTCAACCCAGAAGCCATATTCATTGAATGATTAATGCACGACCATTCCACCTGCTGCAATATTAAGTTATGGGTTTGCTAATTAACTGCAAAAATATCGCAACCTCTTTAGCAAGTGCTTTCTGGGTAATATAGTTGTTCGTAACTTCAAAGCCCAGATAAGAGAGGTTTGACTGTATATGTATATAATTGAGAAAGAACATAATTCATGAAACTACTGCCATGCTTATGTGGCATGCGAGCTGGTCAAGATTACTGACAGCAGTAACAGAATGTGTGACAAACAGACTACTACCTCTCTCATGTGTATGCATGCTGAGGGTTAAGTAATGACCTTCACCAAAAAAAACACTAATAGATTTTAACAAAAATGATATCGACCTTGCCCTCTAACTCATGGACTGCAGTTTGAATGAGCTAAATTTGTAATTAAATGTATTTTATTTTTCTTGGCTCCTTCAAATCTCAAAGATAGTGGAATTTTATGCCTTGAGATAAGAGGAACTCAGACTAAACGATGATTATATCACTTAAATTTCCACTCTTTCACATTTCAAACTATATTTGAATAACAACTAAATGTAATTTGAGATGACCTAGATCTGTGCATAAAATTGTAATTACAGAATTATAACAAAAAAGACAGCTTAAATTCTAGATGATTTGTCCTTAATATATTTCTTGCAAAGATAGTTTTAATCTATACAATAATAAGCTTGTCAGTGAAGGAAATTGTGTGTGTATTCATGAATAATTCATGAACTGATCAGACTTAGTAAAGCTTTGTCATTAACAGAACGAGGAAAAATGTTTGACAAAGGAAAAAAATGGAGAAAAATAAAAGCGATTGCATCGTGGTTCCAAACTGCAATCATTGATTGTAGATTGCACACACAATCCGCACTAAACTGTCGGGATTTAACATCTTGGAGCATCTTAAAAGGCCTTATATCCTATATAAACTGACTGGGTTGCGGAACTGAGCTGGGAAAGAGTGTTCATATACGGTAAACCATAATGGGTATAACAGAGGCAGAAAAGCAGGAGAATGCAAGGGTCAATGCAGGTGAGAAAAAGCTGACTGGTGATTCTGGTAGTAGCTATCTTATAGTGTGTTTTTTTTCAGAGCAAAAAAGTTTGAGACATTTAGAGGGGAAAAAGTAAGTTAACATATATTTTGCATGACAAATAAGTTAGGACATGGTGTAAATAGAGATATAAACAAATTCAGAGCAAATTCATAACCAACTATAAACATACTAACTATTAGATAGAAACTTTCTCACCTAAAGGGGTTCGAAAAAAGCAAAGGAAAAAAATGAAAAAATCCTGGTTGTCGCCGGGAATCGAACCCAGGGCCACTGGTCTCAGCCACCAATGCTCTAACCACTGAGCTACGACAACCCTCAACTTCCAAGACCTTCACATTTTCCTTTGCTAACTATTCATGCAAAAAAAATGAACATTTAAATTTAAACTAACCTGATTTTGAGGAAACCACAAATAATAAGGCCAGAATGATTAAAATCAATGACCACGAAACACCAAGCAATAATAGTGTTAATAACTTCTCCCAATTTTTACCTAAATAAAAGCAAACATAAATAACAGATGACTTGAATAAATTAAAAGGTATTTTGGAAGAGTCAAATAGAGAAGGCATGCTACAATCAACTCTCTCAAATGGGGCTGAAATGTTAACTTAAAAAATAAATAAGATGGACACGCATTGACCTCACCTACACATACGCAATTGGCAAGTTAGTGAGACATTATCAGGGTTAACATAATTGAAAATCAGGGATATTGGTTGGTGAGCCAGCAAAGAGACCCAGACAGTATTAGGGGTTGACAATGGAAAATCAAATATATGTTTTATATATAGTACTTATTACAGGAGTCAGAGTGTGATATGGCGAAATATTTCAAGAGTAGGCTAATTTATTTTCAAGAGCCATAGGTGAGTGAACATAAAGCATGAGAGTGAAACATCTTGCTATATCACTTTTTCCCAGAGTGTATTAGGTGGTGTATTCTACCTTAGATATGTTTGCTGTTACAGTTTGTACTTGATACTTGTATTTCAAGGTGTAAAGTTGGCTGTAGGGGCTCCCCACATCCCAGCTGATATTATAGCAGCTTTTCTACTCTGTTGGGTAGGCTTCACAAAAGGGAAGGTAGCTGTAAAACCTGGGAAAACTGGTGAGCTTAGGCCAGGATGTTATATCTACAATGAGCTTGCACAGTATAGTTATTTCACTGGTCATGTACCTAAAAATAGCATTGTGAAGACACATAGCGGGAAATATATTTATTCCATAATATACTTCTTTACAATGTTATTATTTGGAATCAGCCCCCCATAAATTATGGCCCAATTTCTCTCATTTCTAGTCAAACAACTATTGATCACCATTTAGTTTGAACTCGGTGATTGTCACCCTTGAAACCACACCATCCACTAAATTTGAATTTCTGAAGTGTTGTTATTGCCAGAAGAATGCCGTAGAAAAAGTCTTCACCTTGTTTGGTTAAAAAAATGGCCTTTTTACATTACAATGGAGTAAGGATGTGGTGTTCTGTCACACCTATATGTAGGGATTCAAAATGAATCTTATGAAGACTAGTACTCTGGATGACCCTGCTTTTGTAAGCTTACTAAAAGTATCACTAGTTTTCTACACAAGATTTACGTACCAAATTTTAGTATTAATGTTTTTTTAAATTATTTTTCTGGTCACTAAAAGTTTCTTTAATAATTGGAAAGATGGTACGATAGGGACCAAAAAGCATAAGCATAGTGATTATCATTCAGTGGCTGTAGGACCATTTTTCTTGCGCTGGGTTGCAGATAGCTTTGAAGTACGTGAAAGAATTGTTAGGCTTACACCTATGGTGAGAAAGCCACACTTTTATGAACTGTTTTACAATTTTAATTTCAAAGGCCGCTTCGGTTTCAAAAAGGAAGGCGTGTATGAAAAAGAAGGCAACAGTTTCGGTAGAAAAGGAAGAACAAAGGACAGGTGGGAATAAGAAAAGCTGAGATTATTCAGAAAAAAAGAGAGCAGGAGAGGGAAACTTATGTAATGTCAACCAATGGTAGAGAATGATAACTGAACAAGATAACTTATGCTACTGCATTCTTACTTTGCAATAGATCAAGCGCCACCATGTGGCGGGGTACTTGCTAGTAGAATTAATAATGCTTTTATTTTGTGTATTTCACAATGATCATTCATCAGTTCACAATCACTACAATTACAATAATGCTAACAAATTGATTGAAATATTAATGAGAGTAGTTAACATGTTTTAAATCTTATTGGGCATGTCCTTTCTCCTATACCCACACCTACTTCCTGGAATAACCAACTAAAAATTGCTTCTAATGGCTCTGTGGGTGTTATCTCATGTTGTATTGCACAAGCTCATTCTATTTGTGTTCAAGCACACCACTACTCTATGTGTTTGGACATAAGTATGTCATTTTGTACTTTCAACTTCTTGGTTTTGTGTTTGCTTCAAGGTTGACCCCAACACATAAGGAACTAAGCAAAATCCTTTGGTTTACCCATCTTTACACATATCACCCAAAGAAAATAAATTATTTACCCATATAAATTAATTTGTCTCAGACATATCTGAATTTTTGCAGACGCAATTATGTCATACAAACTCAATTGAGTTTATTTTGGACTCAAAGTAGAGGTGATGATTAGTTATCTCGGCTAATGTGTGGTTTGTCGTCATTATACACTCAACTCAACTGTCTTGAAAATTCACTGTCCCAAAAAAGTTAAGTCACGAAGGCAAGTTGTTGGTATATCTAGTGAACCAGTGTGTGGAAAGTTTGAGTGTTACAGTTACTGCACTCAACTATAGTATAGCAAAAGATAAAAGTTTGACTAACTAATAAGTGTATTAGCTGCCTTTACGCAGCCAAATTGGCTGCAACAGCATTAATAAGTTAGGATTACTCCAAAATCATGCATTTATTCCTAATAATTGTTTTTCAACTCAAACAGTTGCAATGTTTTTGTTATTCTTGCATACAAATTTAAATCAACTTAAATCAGATTAGTTTTGCTACCTTGCTGTTCGAGTTACTTTTGCACAAAACTTCGCTCACCATTTGTGCTGAAGCGCATCACTAGCATATTATTATAATGTATGTATGGACAATGCGCGAGACAGTAAACACACTACAATCATGAGTGTGCTTTTATTCTAAAAAAATACAACAGCTTTTTAGCCTAGTATCTCTTTTGTTCTGATACTACAGCATTAGCAAGTCTTACTTTAGGCAAAAACTCGTTTTGTCATGTGCACAAGTAATTTAAACAAATAATTTTTTAATTCGATTGACACTTTCTCACCTAAAAGGGTCCGGAAAAAAGCAAAGGAAAAATGTGAAAAAATCTTAGTTGTCGCCGGGGATTTGAACCCAGGGCCACTGGCTTTAGCCACCAGTGCTCTAACCACTGAGCTACGACAACCCTCGACTTCCAAGACTCTCACATTTTTTCTTTATACTATAGAGTAGTACCGCTTGCTGCAGTCTCGTACTCAACCGACCACCAATTATATACCGTCAGAACACCTTTTCGGTGTCGACCGGAGGAGGGGGAGGTGTTTCCGGTTGAAACCGAAAAGGTGTTTCCTTTGCATTTTTCCAGATCCCTTCAGGTGAGAAAGTGTCAATCTAGTTTTTATGAAGGGTCAGAACTTAATAATTTTTAAATTACCCTGTAATATAATCAACATTGATTTTTGCCATTAAAAACTCTGTTCGCAAAAAATATAAATGGCTAATTTATTTAATTTGACTTGAGTTAATGTTCTAGCTTCTATTCACCTAGAATAATTAAGAGTAGTTTGAATCATATGATTTTGCTGATTTTATATAGGTGAAAAATCTGGAATGCTTGCACAAAGAGGGAAAGCATATTAACTTCCTGAACTCCCCAACCCCTGCAACGAAGAGCAGTTGGGATTCTGAGAAGAAGGGTTACATAATGATGTTTACATGAGTTACGAGAAGGTTCAGCCGTTGCTGAACAAGCTTGGCAGCAACATCATCCCATTAAAATGGGAAATGGTGAGAGTTGTAGACAAAACCACTAAGAATCGTGAGTTAAAGATCAAGGAACTCAACACATACAGATTACACCAGACAACAAGTTTCACAGAGACATATGTTTAGAGCTTCCTGGATGCTGGCTGTCTCTGCTGCATGCAAATCATAATTCAGGATATATTAAACAGTATAAGGGTGGCCACCAGTTTGACCTCAGTGACCCCTGAAGAAGATTTTAGCAAAAAGTCATAACTTCAATGTAAGTTTTAATTAAACATAATATTGGTTGTTAGAACTGAATTTCAGCCAAGAATGACTGAATCATTGAAAGTAGGAATTTCAAGACCTATATACAACTTATGTCTCAAGTAGATTTCCTTTATTCAAATTCCAACATGATTTGTACTTGTGAATCTAATCTTAATAACCATTTACAAAATAGATAACTTACACTTAAATTTCTTTGGACATGTGACAAACAGAACAGTTTGCACAAATGAAGCAAGAAATGAGAGAATTAGAACTGGTACTCCAACCCCAAGCAATGAATGAAAGTTTAACCGGGAATTATCTAAATTAACCACAGTAACACAATAATAACAATAATAATAATAATTATAATAATAATAATAATAATATTGGTGATAAAGATGATGATCACTATTATTACTAGCAAGCCATTTAAATATCTATTAATTATGAATTAATCCAAAAAATAAAAGTGTGGTCATACATGTACTAGTAAATAATTGGTAGCTAAATGCAAAATCTGTTCAACGAAACCATGTAAAATAAAAATATTTGAACAAAACTAAGTACTACTTATATAATACCAGAGATTCCAACAGAGTAACCCAAATCACGTAACTTAATTAGCGGCTGGAGATGTACAAAAAATTATTATGCCTGAAAAAAATATATAATAATCCATTAATGTCACCTTCTGTATAGTTGAATTGTGTTATAAATATCTGGTTGTCATTTGAATGGCTAATAATTTGAAAATAGTATGTCTCTCCAACTTTTGAATCAAGCTTCCAACCACTATTTGCAGTTAAATTTAAATTCTTGTATGGTTGGTTTATTCCATACTGAACAAAACAGCCTCGACTGTTGATTGCAGAACACTTAAGAATCGGTTCGCATATCGTGCTGAAAATGAATGAATTGGCTAGAGATGTATCTAGTATTGTTGAAAATTGAAATGTTAAAACAGCATATAAAAGTTAAAATTCAAAACTTTAAATAAAAAATTAGCCAACATGATTATGTTCAACTTACTGAAATTCACTGAATTAACCAGTTTTGATGAATTAAGTGAAGCAATAATTGATATATTATAATATAAACTGTCAGACATAATATCATCTGTAAAAAATCTTGCCATACAAGTCGAGTCCTTGCAATCTTTACTAGACAAAACCATTCCAGATTCATCGTTATTCAATGTTGTCAATGTTACATTATATATTATAGTTTGATGACAAAACTTGGATAATTGCTATACACAAGAGCATAAAAAACAATGATAAAAATCATATTAAATCGGTACAACTAACAAATAATAGTAACCACTATGAATAAATAAATTATACTATAGTCTGTCCAAGTTTAGATGGTATGACCACATCTTTGCACGGTAAATAAGGAGTACACATAGTACTAAACCCGAAGCAATTTAATTGTGTGAATCCAATAACGATAGTTCATGTTTCACATGAAAAGGGACAGCTATGAAGGTGTGTATTAATGCTGTAACTTTTACAAGTAAGAAATGTGAAGTTTGTAGAGTTGTTCGGTCGCTGTTCACTTCATTTTGTCGAATTTCCTCTATATTGATGTCTCTTAGGTGCCGGTTGTATGCAACAGATGAAGAACATAACTGATGAGACCAGCGTATTGGCAGTCAATTTTACTTACATGTGTCAAAAAATATTCTAAAATTTCACAAGATTCAGCTCTACACTATAGTAAAACAGCTATCCTGTACCTAAAGCTTGTATACTTGCTCATAAATTGAAAAATAAATTATCAATTATTTCATTCATTTGTAATAATAATATTGAAAAAATATAATTCCTAAATGGAAAGTAGCCAGAGTAGGTGACAGTGTACACTAGAAGGAAAAGAAATAGGCATAAAAACGCTCTGACAATCACAAATTTAATGTGCTTGATTAACAAAATATGTCTAACTTATGTTGCTAGCTAAATGTCAACTATATCATAATATATTGACAACTCGGCAAATTAGTAATACTATCAGTCTTGTAGCAACAATGGTGAAGTACCTGCTTGTAATAGAAGCAGGCGCTGACCCTTTCTTATGAGGTATTCGATTGAGTCACAGGTTAAAGATGCACTTGAGGCAGCTGAAATAAAGTGACCAGAGTATAACCCTACTGGATATGCCACTGTGCTTGCATTGTAGTTGTCTGATTATTCTATATATCTCGGAATCAGGTGTGTTGGGACTTGTGGACAACTAATCAATTACTAATATCTTATCATTATCTATTACTGTATTTACTTACTCTTTCTTTCATTGTTCTTAATACAATTTTTGTCTGGTACAACTTTTTCACTTTCATGACCTACATGTTCAATTTTGGCTTTCATATAATTCAGCGAAGCGAGCGGAGCTGACTCTCTAATGAGTCCGCGATATATATATATATTTAGGTCTAGGAATTGTTTTTGTTCTTGCGTGGGTGTCGCGAGCCAGGTAACCTTCTTAGCAACATTTAACTTTGTTTACAGTGAAACAAATTCTGCGAAAGAGAGACAAAACGTTAGAAACGCTCGGTCAAGAGCTTTGAGGGCGTTAGAAACTCAAGAAGAAAAATTAGTAAGGAGAGAGATAAGAAATGAAAAAAAAAACAGGGCAAGGAGGAGGAGAGCTAAAACGAAACAGAAACAGGTAGCAAAGTAAAGAATCTTTCTCTTTGAAAAGCCATTAAATGTTCCTAATTTATTTATTAGACTATTCCTGAGGATTACGGTACCAGGAGCCTTCATCATAGAAAAAAGCTACCACTATTGTTTTCTCACTTTGACAGTATTTTGTAGCCACACCAAGCATGCATGGAATAGCTGCAATTACAGGGAACATGCATCGCTCGCTTCGCTATTTTGTGCTGTTGGAGCGCATCACTAGTTAGATTAAAAAACGTTGAACTTTTTAATATGTGTGTGTGTGTGTGTGTGTGTGTGTGTGTGATTGGGAGTGTGGGGAAATCCACTCGAATCAGAGAGACAGCCCAACAAGGTGATTAGTCACAGGACAATGAGATAAGTATGTGGACAGTGAAAGGGATGAAGGTCAAAGAGTAATTTGTATGATTATATGGGTTGTGGCATTTGATTACGAAACAGCACAAACTAAAAAACTTTGGTTCATTTGATGGTATTGAACTAGTCCCTGGTACTGAACTGGTCTCTGGTACTGAACTGGTCTCTGGTACTAAACTAATCTCTGGTACTGAACTGTCTTTTCTGTTAATTGAACTCATTACTTGAATATATGAGTGGGTGTAATTAAGTGAGTGTGGTTATAGTGGCAGCACCAATTCTATCTGGCTCCTACTACCCTGCAAATCGCAATCACATAAAAAAAATAGTCCCAATCTCATCCAGTGTGATATTCAAACCAAGCTAAAACAAACAACACAGATATACGTCACCATCACCTGCAAATCATTGTCATTAGATTTATTTTATCTGCTTCTAGTTTATACTGAATGATTTCGTCAATTACTACACTTGTGGTTGTCAACTAAACATGGACTGACAATAGTTTAGCGTATTTAATTTATTTACTACATTAAATGAAGCACCAAGGTGTGAACCCTCAGAGCTATTAAACACTACCTAGCTATTACAATATAATCTCATTTCAAAAGAACAAGCAATCTGTTAGCTGTTGTAATGAGGCATCAATATAGCTCGAGCAATGAAAATGGTACATGGAAACGCAGTCTTCATTAGAGAAGAAGCTAAACTAACCAGAAACACCCTCACTGGTATACATCTTCAATGCGAAACTTCACTTCTTTCAACTCCGCTAACTTCCCTGAGCATATGCAAACAACACCACTGGCTGCAAGAAATTATTTCCTCACCTGATTATGAAGTGATGCTAGGGTGTTACCCAAAAAAAGTGGGTACCTACGCTGAGCTGAAAGCTTCGCATTTTCTCAACAATTAGCCCGCAATTAAAAAAAGTAGCACAATAAAAAATCATAATTCTTTGGCCGGATTAAGTTTATACCTAAATCAATGGTTAACTGTCAGTAATCTCCAAAATCAGAGTGAAACAGACAGACATACAGGACGACCACTACAACCCTCTTACACATGCACGCTAGGGTTAATTACATGCACTACTTACCAGGTCATTCCAAACAATCCTAATCTCGGTAGGATGCTCAGTCAATCCCGAGTATATCACAGTGTATGTAGCATTTAACACTCCAGATGTAATTGGTGGTATTTCTATTAAATTTTTTTTAATGATAACCATTATCTTAAAACAAAATACTTTAATGTATTTTAACAATAAACACAGATATCATATAACATTACAATAGCATTAAATTTACATCAAAACAATTTATTCGCATGATATCCCTAGTCCAAAGTATAGATATAAAAAATTAATACTATAGGATTTTTTCTTAATTAGAATTACATAATGGTATTATCAAATACTTAAGGTTAAATATTTACAAGTCTGACATATAACTTATCTCACCTTTTATCATCATGTAAACTGAATTGCTTCTTACTGACACTGTTCCACAAGTTAACCACTGTTCTTGATATATAATAATATCATTGAAATCAGCCGATAAAGTGAAGTTCATAAAACTATATTTATTGTTATTTATATTAGCCGATGTTATTTGCACTATAATGCCAGGTAATGATTCATTTACTGTTAAAGGAAATGTGTGACTAGGTAAGAATTCATATCTGAATAGACGAGTATCATTTATATAATAGTCAATAATAGGACTTCTGGTATCCAGAAAATCACATGAGAAAGTCACTCTACCAGGACAGAGTTCACCAGAGAGTGGCCAAATACTAGTAGATATAGTTGGAATTACTCCTAAATCATACAAAATTAACACAATTTTTCGTCCTATGAAAACTACTATGGCTACTTAGGAAACAAATCCATACATTAACATAAAATCTAAATGTCACGTTAAGTTTTAATTAACATAATTGGCTGGTAGAATGAGATAATTTGCGATTAAAGCTATATGTCACATAAGATATCACTTAAATTTGGCTTTTAAGAACATTACCAAGGGTGTTATTACATTATATTACATTATATTATATATAATATGTGACCGTCTATGGGAAAATCGGGCACAACGCGGCATGCGTAGACGTCGCAAAAAGATTGATTTAGTTCTTAAAATTGTATTATAAGCCTAACGAAGGGAACGGTTAGGTGATATATAGCGGGAATGGCTAAAGCTACGGCGATAAAACTTGGAGAGCTTAATATCTGCTTGCCGAGGACGGTCACATATAGTACTTATTACATGAGTCAGACTGTGATATTTTAAAATATTTCATGAGCAGGCTAATTTATTTTCAAGAGCCAAAGGCAAGTGAAAATAAAGCCTGAGAGTGAAATATCTAGCCATATCACTCTGACAAGTGTAAGAAGTGGTTTATTTCACACAAGATATCTTCACTGAAGTAGTTTTTTTGGTAACTCAAGGTGTAAAGTTGGTGAAAACTCACCAGGGGCTCCCCACAACCCCTGCAGATATTATAGCAGCTGTTCTAACCTGGCTAGTTAGGCTCCATTAGAGTAAAGGTAGCTGTAAAAAACCAGAAAACTTGTCTACCAGGCCCAGTTGCTATAACTACTCAGGTAATGAGCATGGCAATACAGCCATGAGATAACACCATGAGATATCTCATGGTCACGTACCAAAAAATATCATTGTGAAGATATCTAGCATGGAATAAATAATATATTATATATATTATAATACTTATTACATGAGTCAGAGTGTGATATGGCTAAATATTTCACAAGCAGGCTAAATTATTTTCACGAACCAGAGGCGAATGAAAATAAAGCCTGAGAGTGGAATATCTTGCCATAACACTCTGACAAGTGTAATAAGTGGTTTATTCCACACTAGATATCTTCACTACTGTAGTTAGTACTAGAGGAAGGGTAACTCACAACCTAAAGTTGGTTGTAGGGGCTACACACACCCCCAGCTGATATTTTAGCAGCTGCTCTAACTTTGTTGAGCAGGGTAAAGAGCAGGGTACACCAGAGGAAGGTAGTTAAAAAGTTTGGCCGGTTGCTATAACTATAGGGGTAATGAGCTTGCACAGTATAGCCGTGAAATAACAGCATGAAATATCGTGAGTAATTTCACGGGTCATGTACCTAAAAATATCATTGTGAAGATATCTAGGGTGGAATAAATATATATATATATATATATATGTGACCGTCTACAGGAAAACCAGGCACAACGCGGCGTGCGTAAATATCGAGAAAACATCGATCGATTTCTTAAAAATGTATTGTTTCAAGCCGACTGAAGGGAACGGTTAGGTCTATTGGCAGTGAGCCCTGCCTAGGCAGGCAGACAATACTAATGACTTCAGGCTGGGTTGTCATCTTGACCGGACTACTTCACTTTCCCACAAGTCACCACAACTACTAACTAAACAGTGGTGTAGGAAGATGTATTTGTATGGAAGCGGGGGGGGGGGGGGGGGGGGGGGGGGGGCTCCAAATGCTTTTTTAGTTAAAAATTGTTTAAGTGAGAAATCACCTTGCGAGATAGTGCCCCCAAGTTATGGGGGGCTCCAGCACCCAGAGCCCCCCCTTCCTCTACTGTTAAACTGGATCACTTTATAGATAGCAATTCCTGATGCAAAAAACTTGCCTTGCTGTCATTGAACTTGACAAGTTGATTGCAATGAACTGGAAGACATTCAGAGGTTGAGAATGTTTGGATTAAATTTTAAGTATTTTGCATATCCTTGAAGCCACCTACACACCTAATTCAAGCTGTGTTAGCTCACCCAGGCTAACTTATACCCTTGATTAACTCATACCCTAATAACTTGCTATCTCTGGCTGTGCTGTAAAGCATCAGACTGTTCGAGGAAATACGGTATCTCAATGAAGCAATTTTCGAAGAATATAATAGTTCTTGTAATAATTCAGTAAATACTCAATCATTTCCAGTGGCAGATCCAGTAGGGTTCAACTTTGTTCATTCGTACCACCCCACCCCAATTACTTCCTCATCAATTCCATTCATTTATTCTCATTTTAAGTATTGTGAACACGTAGAGTAGCGAAGTAACACAAGTCTTGTTTCACTGGACTATTTATGAGTGGTAAGGCATTGCTCAAGCTCTAGAAAGAGGGACAAAAGGAGCAATCAACTATAAAGTGATATTATTAGCAGAAAAAGATTAAAAAGAATCTTGGTTGTCTGTTGAGTGGGGCAAGATATATGAACAGTATGACAACAATTGCTTTGTAATAAATATATGCAATAAAAAAGGCCTGTTCTAAATTGTTTTTTTTATGGTTACAGTGGCATTTGAATACACAGAGCATAAACTAAAATTCCTTGGTTCATTTGATAAAAGAAACCACTTTATTAACTTTTCTATTATGTGTGGAAATAGTGGCCAGGCCACATCAATTCTATCAGGCTTCCTACTCCCCTGAGAGTACACAAGCCATTATTATTATTATACAAAGAAAATGATTTTTGTAAACTATCAGTAGGTTTATGTCAAATACATAATTCGTTAAGTTAGTCGTATTATGTAGATAGGGGTTGGCAAAATTATGCTCTTGATTTTTGTATTGCTTGCCATGCTCATCTGTTTAGTGATTATATTACTTCAAACTTCTTATTATGCCCATGGAACCTCTTGTTATGCTCACATTATGCTTATAGACAGGGTCCAAAGATCACATTCACAACTAAAAAATAAATCCATGTACACATGACTAATATGAATCCTGATATGGTCACTGTTGATATATAAGTTACTGATGTGTGTCAACAGTGCTCGGTTTGATGGAATTGCCAATATAAGGGTATTTAGTCATCTCAAATAATAATTTACCAAATCCCAAAGCCAGTCTATTCATAATTTTTTTCCAAAACTACCCTACTAAGCTCATAATTACACTAATTATGCCAGCATTTGGTAGTATTGTTTAAATCACTTATTACGCTCAAAATTATTCCAACATAATTCGTCAACCCCTATGTACAGCGTATCCAATTGCGGATATAGCAAACAACACAATGAGTATTATCAACTATTGTGGTAAAATAACTAAATCAGCAGACTCCTAATAGTGCAAAAATTGCCATACTGCAAACCAAAATGATGGAAAGACATCACAACTACATTTATTTCCCAAAAGATTGCATTCGAATAGTGAAGGAAGGATCAGGCTGGTGCGGAGTTTCCTATAGATTTCTTCCAAATGCTAGATATTGGCTATTTGCTCCTGACACTTCCGTATCCCTGGACGATGCGTGAATCCATGTTCGACGTGTACTGTTGAAGAAGACCCACAATGTGGAGAGAATGGGCGTACCTAAAGCAGAAGTTATTTCTGCTACTCGATTTCAACAACGACCACAAGATCCGGTACAGAGTAGAAAATAAATAGACACAATCCTTTTTGTTCTAATATTGGTGCGACCATGGCCGCACTGGCCACACCCATTCCAACATCCCAGGCAAGATGGACTATCTGCATGTAAGAGATTGAAAGTGACAGGCAATATAGAGTGAGAAAGTCAATCAATCTCCAACTGAATAAAAAACAAACAATATTTATAGCTCATGCAGTGCATGTCCAGTCCAAATTGGATGACTCTTCCTGTAAATCAGCGATAAAGTTGACAACTATGGCCGTTATTGCTGTTGATTTTCAACTTTTTAAATAAAATAGTTTACTCTACTTGGATGAATGGAAACACAATCATTACATAATTTGAAGTACAGAGAAAATGATGGTGCTAGTAAAAATACAATAGCACCAGCAATTGAGTTAAAAAATATTTTTGAAAATTGCACTTTTGTATTGCTGGTATGGTAAGGGTTAAAATATTTGTGATGAGTATTCATCCAGATCAGTTATATGACATCGACATAATTTTTAAACAACCTTCTTGCTTGCTACACAAAATGGTGATGCTACTAAATCTGTTAATTACCACTGACAATCATAACTTCATAAGTAGTACTTTTGGTAGTGTGCATACAGGTCAATGTTGTTCACTCACCACTAGTGTATATAATCACCGACAGAACTATGAATGCTACAAAGACTTTCTGCAAGAAAAAAAACAAACACACACAATCCAGGAAACTTTTTAATCAGTATCCAGCACTACTATAACTGGAAAGCGACTAGATAAACCCTACCCTAACCAGATTACCAGAATTATCCTTACAGCATCACAGGAGGAATTCATCGCCCAATTCTCCAACCCTTTCGAACAAGGTGGTGTATCCGCAGCTCGGACTACAAAAGTCAACTTGACGTCGCCACAGATTTTGCTGTAATCGGTACTGTAGAATCAGTGGCGCAGTAGTATAAACAGGCGGCGGGTTTATAATGTTGTGGCGATGGAACAGGAAGTAGATAACTGATTTTTTTTACATTTATCTAATTGAATTTGAGATGAAAGCAAATACAGTAGCTAATAGCTCACAGAGTGCATAGCTAAATTAACACATCTGAGACATCTTGTCACTTTTTGATGCTCAAACCAGGGGTGTTGGAACGGGTGCGGCGGTAATATCGAGCCTTATGGAAGATTTCTTTTGGAAACTTCAGACCAGCCTGGTCCTCCGTTTACTATTCCAAAGCGATCTTATGGGGAAACAAAAAAGTAGTTCTAGGTCTTTCCAGCATTGTTGGTCTGCAAAATGGCCATTTTTGCAAAAAAAAAAAAAGCTAAAGCTATTACTGCCTCAGAAGGCAGGCATTTGTAAATTCTAATATGGTGGATTCAGTTTTTTAAGTTGTTTTTTGTCATTGTGTTGTTTGCTTTAGCTATATGTCCAAGTAGCTATAATTAGCTATACGATATATATACACAACACAGTCGCTATAACTATGATTTAATATTATTTATTTGACATGAACCATACTGATTGTTATAAAAGTCATTTGCTTTGTAATAATTACAATAAAATATGTCTTTTACTGAATTGTTTGGTGTGATTACAGTGGCATTTGAATTTATTAAACCCTTTGGTTCATTTGATAGAAAAAACGACTTGTATTATCTCATTACTTGAATAAACAAGTGGGTGTGGTTAGGTGGTTGTGGTTACAATGGCTGCAATACAATCTGGCTTCCTACTTCCCTGCAAACTTTCATGTAGTGGTTGCAACACCGATCAATAGTCATTGACCACATGTCATGATGCTCAAACACACCAAGAAAAGTGTAGCATATCAGTAACAACACACCTATTTGGGTGTATGGCAAGGGAGTAATCGAACACTGGCTTGAGGTGTATCAGTACAGACTAGAATACTATATAATGTGTATTTGTAACATCCCGTTTTTTTAAACAGTGATACAATATTGGGAAAAGTTAAAATAGGATCAGTGTGAGTCAGATCAGTTATTCGTTTTCTAAAATTGTTGCAAAACAATTTCAATTTGTAACTTGTGTACTTCAAAAGCTCTATCAGTGTGTTTGGGAGAAACACAAACTGAAACTTATACTTTATCCTGCTTTCTTAGTTATCTCCAGAATATTGACAAACATCTTGCAACTATGATGCATAACATGTGCTAGTATAGCTAAATATATAGCATAGTTGCCAACTTTCAGGAAAATAAAACCGGGAAAAGACCACACCCCAACCATATCTGCCATAAATATCATTAAGTTTCAACGAACATGATTAATTATTGACGAATTGACTTGTAGGTAGCTCTCGTTTAATTAACCCAGAGTGTGCTCAAGGCTTGCTGAGCTAGCTGAGTGTAGTGGATGTTCTATTTTTATCCACCAATGAGTGTGCCTGAGGTTCAAGCTAGCTGAGTGTAGTGGATGTTCTATTACAATCCATCAATGAGTGTGCCTGAGCATTTTTATCAACCAATCAGAGTGCTTAGGTATGAATATGTAACATTAGTTTTGATAGTCTACATTAAAACCGGAAAAAGTCCTTCAACCGGGAAGGAACAGGGAAATGCTAAAAAAACAGGGATTTCCCGTCAAAACCGGGAATGTTGGCAACTATGACATAGTGTACAAACACAACTAGAACAAAACTTTTCCAGTAAAAAAAAAAAAGATTAAAAAATATGTGTGATAAAGTCTCATGCTGGAAGATAAGTAGCTATTGTTTTAGAGGCATATTGTACATGTTATTTGTAGCATGTTGTATGTTCACTGCAAGATATACAATATCGCATAATATGTCCACAAAAAGAACATTGTCTCTTGGTATTAATTTCCGATTTCGGTATACTTTGATGTGAACTTTTTCCCAAAAATGCCCCCTATTCTGCTGAATCACTAGCATAACATGATCATAAGTTTGTACACTATGTATTTAGCTATACTAGCACATGTTATGCATTATGTAACCAGACCCTTCTGAGCAGAGCGATTAGGTAAAGGGTCTGGCCCACGAGACTAGGGAGTGGTGGCCCGCGAGAAACCACATCTATCTTCCACCTAGTCTGGCGTAGCTGACCCTTTACCTTCCTTATATTAGTGGGAGGGATTAGGTGGTGATTGTTCCCAGGGGCACAGTTCCTCGCTGCATTGCCACTGAGAGACGCTGGAAAAGATAGTCTCTAGCCCATGGGTCTCCTGTCTCCACAACAATGCGGTGTCCCACATCCTTCAGCAAAGCCATAGACTTTAGACCCACAGCACCCATGGTCTGAATGACTATAAATGAGAACCAATGACTTAGTAGAAGGCTGCTATACTCCTCCTCCTTCCTCTCTTCTGTTGCTGCAGCAACTCTCACAGGTCCTTGGATTTATTATTATTGTTATTATAGTGAGATAGATTAGGGATTTTTTGTTTACACGGCGGATAAAAGCACCAATTTTTTTTTGCAGTTCAGTGACACCATTGTCTACCAGAAATGGGCCGGCTGCAAAAATTGTACTCCATAGGATGAACGTTAGAGCACTAAAAGCGAAAAAAAGCCGATAAACACGAAAATATATTCAATACTCCAGTTTAACAACCACAAAATAATGGGCAAAGCCTCAGGCCTACGGTACTAGGTGCTCTTCTTGCTATTGCCAATGTAACTGCATAATGATGGCAAAACTGCTTTGGTATACATATTTGCACAGCTTTGATGTCTATAATAATTCGTTAAAAACCACAAAAATGTTGTGACCAGAAACTATTGCAAGTAGCATAAAGTAAAAGTTGTTGTTAGGTTAAGTTTCACAGCTGCAACTATACATGATAATCCTGCTTTGATGCACTTGCACCTAGTACAGCCTCTATCTGATTTGCACCAGCACTTGATCAAGCCTCTATCTGATTTGCACCAGCACTTGATCAGTTCACTGCAAGCTACTGCAGCTTCAGGAATGGTCATCAAGACGGGTCTCAAACTGTGTTCATCATCTTCAACCCACCCCCACCCTTCTGGTGAGGGAACATTCTGAGTATGTATATGGCTGGAAGCCCATATACTGCTTTGGAAAACTGCACGTTTGACATGCTGCAATAGTGCATCCTGCATAATAAAATTATGTGAAGTACTAGTAACATGCAAGATGTATATGTATATGTAACAGTACCTTAGTTGGTGGCAAATGCTCCAGACTTTTGTTCTTCTTGCAAAACAGTTCTAGACTAGCTTTATCCACTGACTCCAGGGCACTGGTTTTATCATAGAGTAAAACAGTAAACCTTTTAAGCAGATGAAAAAAAGGTGAGGCAACATCTACTGCAGTGTATGGGTTCTCAAGCATGTGGATAAAAGCTTGATTCACTTCTTGGTAAATGTTCCAAGTGGCCCAAGCTGTTTTCTTGCTTCTGCCAAAAAAAGAGGACGTGGTGTCACATCCTGTGAATGCGTGAAATGGAACAAGGTAGCGTGATTGTTCCCAAGTGAGCACAGATAGCATTGATGCTATAATACCGGAAATGTTTGCCTGTGCCAAAGGCAACCCATAGTTTCGCCTCTGGAAACCTATCTATAACACTGTGGAACTGACTGATCAAAATAACAACTACATCAGTATCCACTATTGATCGTAGCCCTCTCCTCTCAAGTAAGTCATTCACATGTAGTATAATCCGTGTATCAGATTCCTCATGATCTGAAACTGGCCAGATGTATTTCAGAGTTTGACAGTGAAGTGAATACAGGTGGCAATGGTGAAGAGTCACTACATCATGAAGAAGGGTTGGCTGCACAACTGCGATTTAAGAAGCAAGTTCAAAACCTCATTGATACAATCAATGATTTTGGAAATCGTTTTGAAGACAACTGCCCTGAGCTTTTGGTCTTGAACACTTGAGTTTGTGCTGATGTTCTGTTGTTGAAACTGTCCGGTCGGTTGAAGTTCTAGCAGTGACTTGCTATCAGCAGTACAAAAAAGATGTCATTACTGACAGAGTGAAGTCAATTCATGATGTGATAAAGAAGAACTCCCTGGCATTATTCAGTTCACCCAAGCAAAAGAAAAAAATCCAAGTCTTCATTACAGCTTGCAGTTCAAAGAAAATATACTAGCCTCTTTGGTCGTCTATACATTGCCAATCAGCAGCGTAACGGGGATCCAACGAAGTTTTTTTCCCATGAAAACCAGACCACCAAATTATTCATAGCACCTACTGTCTGAAGCCATTTCCTCAAGTGCGAAGGACAAACATTGCCATTAGCCCGATACTGTTTACACATGGTGAGCGCTATATTTTTTTCAAGTTCCATGACTCTATCATGGGAGATGCTGATACCCAGACTGTCAAGTTTTTCAATCAGTTGCTTGCTACGAATAAGTGAATGAATATTCAGCCCTACACAGGTAGAGGTGGTTCACGATCAGGTAAATGCCTGGTACTCCTTTTTTCTGAAGCAGTATGCTTTTTTTTGTGTTATGGAGAATAATCTGTTGTCAGACAATTTTGGGAATCAGTGTTATTTTCTTCACTTTTCAGACTAGGCCCATTAATAATCATGGAAATTAACAGTTTAAGGCTATAGGGTACGGAATCTTTTTGGCAATTTTTTGGAAAATGAATTTGTTCTCATTCTGAAACATTGCCCTGCGTACAATCATGGCAACACTGGCAAATTGAACAGCTTCTGATTTGCATTCAGATAGACAGCAAGAGCTCCGTAATATTTCCTGCATCCCCTTAGGGAAGAGTAAAACAACATTTTTCACATCTGACTGTTTCTGTATCCCATATTTCTGAAAGTAATCAAGAAGCTCCCCTTTCAAACGTGTCCTGTTTATTGAGGTTGTTATATTTAGCTGCTCCATGTGCTCCTCATAGGAAGCATGTAGGTCGGCTAATTTAAAGACACAAGTACCCTTCTCAATATCATTTTCAACATGCATTACTAATTCCGCAAATGCCTGTGCTTTTAGTTGCTTCTCCAAACTATTTGATGACTGAGATGTCTGGGCCCGACAAAAGGCATGGTAACGATTACGATAATTGGTCAGGCAAGAAAAATGATATTTTCTCTAAATTGCTACTAGGTCAACACCACCAGATATCTTCACAAGCATTTCACTATCACACATCTCCTGAGCCATGTCTTTAATAGACTTATCCATATTGAAAGTACTAAACTCATGCAATAACTCAGGAGTGCTGCTCTCACAAAAAATGCATAATAATGCAGTAGACTCACGACGCTTTGGACGGCTAGTAGGCTCACCTCCATCTGCCTTTCTTTTTCTCCCTACCCTCTGCTGAACACGTTCCAACGTAGAAGAATTGAACTTCTGGTGACACCCTTATGCCATGAAGCATGATTGCTCATAAAATGTTGAGCTGTTCCTTGGTCTCCAAAGTTGATCCTTACTGGCAGAGCATCTAGCTTTTGAAACTCTTCTACATTCTTGAGAAAAGCAGAATATATACCTAAAGGTGGTCTCTTCACATCGGCAGATCTGGTGGGGCAACGTAATTCCTCAGATGACTTTGTCTAGCAGATAACACAGAGCTTCCAATCAAGACTCATGGCTGGACAATGTGCTCTGGCTAGGGCTGGACCATGTGCTCTGACTAGGGCTGGACTATGTGCTCTGGCTAGGCTACAAGCAACAGTGTGAGATCATAAGGCTGCTACATTCCTTCAATTTACCTGTTAATTAACATCTCTTTCACACAAAGCCTTGGGGAGTGATCAAAGTACACTTTAAAATTTTCGCATTTTTATTTTCGCGTTGTTGCTATTTGTTTGCATAAATCTATACCTGTTCAACAAATTTTTTGCAGCCGGCCGTATTATTTTTTTTTATGATCAGATACATGTATAAAAAAATTTTGGCGCTTTTGTCCGCCGTGTAAACATAATGCCTTTTTTGCCCTTAATCTACCCCACTATTATCTCTGTATTGAACTATATTGTTTAATTTTAGCTACTGAATAAAATTACCTGTCTAATTTATTTAAATGTGTCATGCAAAGCTGTAAAGCAATTAAATATATGAATAGATGATAATGAATGAATGAGAATGAATAAATGAGTCTAAAATAAATAAACAAATATACGTATTTTATATAAGCATGCACAGAAACTACATCTTTGATTAAAAAAATTGTAAGTGTATTTTTTTGGGAGATTTTTCAAGATACCTTTGATGTCCTGGCAAATTTTTCAACAGAAATAAGCAAAATCAAATGGTTAGATGAATTGATAAGGCAATCAAGTTATTATTTATTTATTTCTTAATTATTTCTTTTTTTTCTTTTTTTTGTGCAAGAAGGGTAGGGTGGTGTGATCCATGGTTCCTCTAGAGTTTGTATTACAGAGATTTATGGAATAGTCGAACCTTAGCTACATTCCCCTCAAAACAACAATAATTACGTCATTGCAAAAATCTATTTTAATCAGATAAATATAGCTCCTTTGTTGTTTGAATTAGCTACTGTTGCACAATGGCTTGCTCACCATTTGTGCTGAAGCACATCACTGGACATTCTAGAAAAGTACTGAATGATAATTATACAGAACAACAATGAATAAAAAAAAAAAGGTACAATGGTTTAATGTTACACTAGAACCTCAGTAATTCTACCACTAAGGGACCAAAGGGTTGTGAAATTTGAATTATCAAGTAATATAATTTAAGGGTAATGTCATTTAAGTAAGTACAGTAAAAATTACCTCTCCAAGAAGCAACAGACCTGGGGTGATCAAAACTTACCCCCTATTATTATAAAGTTATAAATATCCATGTTTCTCCAAAGAGTTGATACCATGACAATTAAAAACAAAACAAATATTTATGGAGGACAGCAGGTGGCAGCATTTGTGTGACAGAGACTCTACATATAAGAAGCCTTGCAGAGGATACCATCTTCATGGTTAAGGCCAAAAGTTGCGCTATTGAAATCTGTGTATTCCACACCTGATCACACCTCAAAACTGCTGTTTGCCAAATTGCCTTGGCCCTATGAAAAGGGAAAAGCAAATTAGTGGGAGCACTGATTTCCAACCTCCCCTCCTTCCAACAGCATGTTCTCACTATTTTTTCTTCTTTTCCACACTGATCTGTTGTTTTGCTTATTCTGTGATTGATTTTTTGTTTTTGTTTTTGTTTTGTCTAATACTTTGTGCAACAACCCTCATATACATACATATAAAAATTCATTGATTATTTAAATGAATAGCAAAAATTTTTTGTTTTTGTTTTTGTTTTGTCTAATACTTTGTGCAACAACCCTCATATACATACATATAAAAATTCATTGATTATTTAAATGAATAGCAAAAATCCCCCAATCAACAGTGTTATAACCTGGAGTGATAACATTAAAGCATGATATCCTAGGTTGTCCTGTCTATAATGGTTTGGAATCTTTTACGGTAACTTCCATCAGCCATGACACCACAATCTTTTCTGACAGCCAGTTTTGTTTAAAGATTCCTTCATTAGCTATAGCTAGTTATTGTGGTTGTGAATGGGGGTCGTCAATGGAGTGGGGGTCGTCAATTTTTCTGATCCCTTCTCGCGATAGCACTGCCACCAGGATTCCCACTCCAAGCTTAGCAGCACGCTCGTCGGCACACAGGGCCCTTGTAGTACGTGAGCCTGGCCTATATGTAGCCGCGACGCGGGGACAATCAAGTTGAGCTATACGTCTTCAATGGATTAATGTACAAGACGTTCATCTATTTCTGGAACAGATCATGTCCAGCCAATGCAGCTGTTCAGTGCTCACTCCAGCTATCCATTTCGCAAGAGTGCCCTGGAATTTATCGGTTAGATTCAGCACCATTATAAACATCAAGAACTGGCTTTACAGATAGGAGGGGGATCTGTTGTGGACATTTAGATCCATGTCATTGAGATGCATACACTTTACCTCACTATTATGTAATTAACACTTGTTTCTTTCCAATCCTATCCATACATTGAGCTATATGTTTCTAGTTTTGTACATCTTGCCCAGTTCATTTACATGTAAACCCTGTACCTCATGCTTGCGTGAAGGGATTGTGAACAGTCTGTATCATAGTCAACCACTCCCCTCTCAGTTCAGATTTCCCATGTGTTAAATAAATTCAACCGGACATGAGAGTGTGTGGGATTTCTCTGATGCCAGCGACTTGAAAGTGGCCAGAACTAAGACGCTTGCACTACTCAATTCCCATTCTGCTCCTACCTGTGGGTCGAGGCTGCAGAACACACTGGTAGTAGAGGTGGAATTTTACCAATTTAAGTGTCTTAAGACAACATACAACCCCTGTAATGAATTTACTGATGATACTCGTTTAGAATGAACAATACTGGTACAGTATTTTTCTGTAGAATCTAAATATAAGCTATTATGCACAAACTCATGTGGAAGCGTAATTCAGTTGGTTAACATTATTGGTGTAGGTACTCTAGACTAGTTTCGCTAACAGATGGATAGAGGAAAAAATCTAACTACTTCAGAACCTCTCCTTCCCACTCCTCATCTCTTCCCTTCCCCCCTACTTTGTTCCCACCTGTGGGTCTGGCATAAGAGAGGTGTGGCATCTGCCCCACCTCATCGCTCAAGTGAACTTAGAACTTTTATGTTATTGCTATATTTTATTGTTGTGTATTATCTTATGTTGTAAACAGGTTTTCCATACGTCCGTTGTTAGTGCAATCACTTGTTTTGTTGAGTTGATTGTTTGTTCACAGAGTCATGTGTTGTTTGTGCCTGCACTGCAGTGAGAACGAAACGCTGTAGTGCAGGAAGTCACGTCATCGTGTGTCATATTGTGGGCGTGTTCCCAATTCTCTATATACGCATTGTGCATCATTTTAAGTTTAGTTCTACCTCGTGCCTTACACTTTTTAGACATAGATTTAAAACTCTATTCAGTCAATTGTTGGGGCTGGGGAAGAACTCTGGTGGCAGCGTACCTTGCGCCCTCCTCGAGTCCATGAGTAAAGTGAATCTCCTCTGAGTCTAGTGCGAGCGGCGACCCACAAAAGCCCACACCACCCTACCCCAAACATGATATATATATAAATCTGAAAGCAAACACACACATGATGTGCATTAATTAAAAGCGAACATATGATGTGTATAAATCTAAGTGAACACACACATGTGTATAAATTTAAAAGCAAACATAAACACACATATGAAATGCATCATAAAAAGCAAACACACACACACGATGTTTAAATCTAAAACGAACAAACACACACTAGTCCAGTGTGTGAGCTCACATCGTGTGTACAAGAATACATACATGATTTACTTATTAGCTTTCACTAGAGTCGCAATATTATTTTAATTATTTTTTGGTATTTTTTGGTTGTCTACCTGCCTTAAAGAAATCTATTACTACATTACTATTAAGAACTCATGAACACTAGATTACCTTGATTCTATTCCTCAAACTTGTTGAGAGTCATAAAAATCAGCTGCAGAAGCATCTCCCTCCTAATAATGCTCAACATATTCTAAAGTTTTCGACGTTGGAGGCCTTGAGTTGACCTCTTCCACAGATCTGGGTAGAGCAGCGCATTATCATGGAACGTCTACCTCCAATACTTCTCGCCAACAATCTCCACGCCGTTCATCATTAGGACCGCCACTCGTGTTTTGGCTAGCTTGAATACTTCTAATCGCCATCTAGTCCCCTAGTTCGTAAAAACTTCGGGAGGAACACCCAAAAACCGAAAGAACAGCAATAGCAAAATGAATGAATGAATGAATGAATAAATTAATTAATGACTGAATGACTGAATGAATTAATAACTGAATGAATGAATGAATTAATGACTGAATTATGAATAAAAAATACGTATTAAATAAATAAATAAATTAATTAATTAATTAATTAATTAATTAATCAATTAATATATTTTAAGAAAGATATACCGTAAAAAATGGATTTTAATATAATGTTTGTTTAATTCATCCTGTAGCAAAATTTAGAGATTTGTTGTGCTTATTTTTTTATTGTCCAAAATTGTTCTTTCAGTTCATTTGATCTACCTTGGCTAATATTTCCTCAGTGGTAAATTTCCTTTTTCCCAAACATGATTAGAGTGCTTGAACTAAAAAATGTTCCGTTATTATCATTTCTGTTTTTTTTTTTAATTTGGTTGAATTGACGGCCAGTTGAGGGTTAGTATAATAAATTTACTGTTTAGAGATTGGAAAATGGAGAACAGCACTATTCTCATTCACTCTAATATATTTTACGCCATTTTTGTTGACGTCAAGATTTTGCGGTAGTTCGTCATCAAACGTAGCTAGTTAACGAGCTAAGGTCAAACGGTTATTTCCCGGAGCTTTAAGACTGGACTTTCCCTAACTGCAAGCGGCTGTATGGATTCTCATCGTTCTACTAGCAGCAGTAAGCGAAGTCGAAATCAATCAGAATTGTCGGGTGGTATTACTATCTTGGAGCCAAGCCTATCCAAGAGGTCCTCTTTTTCAAGAGCTGAAGAAAAGCTGAAGAAGAGCTGAAGGGGTTTAATACTCCCAAGGCTCCCAGCAATCGGTATTCTGACAACATCCGGGCGATGCAGTTGGAGTCCTACGGGTTGTGCAGCTCCATGCAGCTCCAGACGGCAGCTAAAACGCAGGCCGTGATAGGCAATAGCGCGTAAAACTTGATACCTAGGGCCAAAGATACAACCCTAGCTAAATCAGCCATACCCGTGCAACAATTAGCGGTAAACTGGCGCCCTTGTGCCTTTATGAGACAAATACGCATGCGCTGTTTTGTGACGTCGCGTTTACGTGTACTAAAGGCCCACAAACCGCTCTAAACGTCATCATTTGATGACCTTTACCTTGGGTAAACATTTTTTGGTAAAAAACAGCCTCAACTCTCTTAATTTTCAAGGTATAACTACCAAAGTTATACATAATAATTTTAAGGCAATTTTACATCATGTGTCAAATATTTAGAGATATAACTCAATAAATTCAAAAATCCTGGCTTAAACACTTATTTTCTTAAAATTTAAAATATTTCGAGATTCAAATTTCGTGTGCCCACAAAATCAGGCTCATATGAAACTTCAGGTATTAAAGTATCAGTATACCAAGTTATAGAGATAAGGAAACATAATTTCTCTTTTTTCAGCTTAAACACTTCCAAATTCACTGTCTTGAAGCTCCCAGTTCCATCACCTATAACCACAAAAATAACCACAAACCCACAAAATTGTTTTGTCTGTATGTTAATATGACATTAATGTATAATAATACAAATTTTTTGCATTCTATTACACATACTTGAGAAATTATAGAAGAATTAGCAACCTTAACTAAAAAGCTAAAAAAATCCACTCTTTAAGCTGGAAGCACTGTAGGTCTTCCCTTTCCACCGCATTCCCAACAACCCCCTGTCATCCGGGTGTACTGGTACAGTCCTGTACACTCCTTCCACGTCGAATTTTGCCAGTTTGGTCCCTGCTCCCATCTCTAGGATCCTCTGAACGGCTTTATCGACTGACATGTACTTCAGTGAGCAGAGTTCTGGCTCAATGCCGTTACTGACACTGCTGCCTCTTGGGTGCGATAGGTCAACAATTAGTCTCCACTTCCCGGGTTGGTGAGGGATCACCCCAAATCTATTGACCTGTAACTGTGGTCCAGCCTCACAATTCACTGGGCCAACTACTCTGCCCAGTGCCACCTCCTTGGCCAGACACTCATCCACTACTGTGGGGTTGTCATCAGCTGAGGTCATATTGGCTACCGCTTGTCTACACTCGCACCGCCTGTCATCGAAGCCAATTCGAAACTCCTGTGTGATGCATCTTAGCAGGTACTTCACAAACTCGGCATCTGGGTGCAGCCTCAAGGCCTCCTCCCATTGACTTGCCACTAAATGGGGTGTTCACCCACCCCCAGTCACGTGGAGTGACTTGCATCCTTATTGATCTCCTTTTCTCAAACTCCAGCAGATGTACTATATAAGGGTACCCTCCTGTAGTGCCACCTGTAACACATTAACCAGCATATCTAGTTAACCCCTTACCCTTCTACCCTGTACCCACTTGCCACCCGTTATCTCTCCCATAACGCCCCCACATGTACAGATTGGAGTGGACTATATTCCAGCTACATTCCAGTATTAGGTGTGACTCATCGTAAGACCATTCCTCTCCCCCAACAGTTTTACTTATTATTATTACTAGTGATGTGCTCTAATAGCACAAAAGCGAAGTGGTAGCTTTTTTCTATGATGAAGGCTCCTGGTACTGTAATCCTCAGGAATAGCCTAATAAATAAATTAGGAACATTTAATGGCTTTTCAAAAAGAAAGATTCTTTACTTTGCTACCTGTTTCGTTTTAGCTCTCCTCCTCCTTGCCCTGTCTTTTTCATGTCTTATCTCTCTCCTTACTAATTTTTCTTCAGGAGTTTCTAACGCCCTCAAAGCTCTTGACCGAGCGTTTCTAACGTTTTGTCTACTGGGCATCGCTACTTTGTACGGCGGGAAAACAAAACAAAATGTTGCTAAGAAGGTTACCCGGCCCGCGCAAGCGCGTAGGAGAAAAGGTACACACGTACGCCCACGCAAGAACAAAAACAATTTTAGACCTAAAATATATATATATATAACTAGTGGTGCGCTCGAATAGCGCAAAATAGCGAAGCGAGCGATGCATGTTCCCTGTAATTGCAGCTATAGATACAGTTACTAGTGGTGCGCTCGAATAGCGCAAATGCATGGCGAGCGAGTAAATATATGAGTATAGGTAAAGATGATTTGTGAAGGAAATCGCTAAATAATAGCAATGATTAGGCATGAAGAGTTAACAATAACAGAATTACCTGAATAAACTTCGAAAGCAGTGGCAAAGAAGCGCAGCTTGACAATTTGCCATTCAGTCTATCGCCAAGAAGAGAGTAGCTATAAACTTTTTTGTTGAAACAAAGTTGCGTAAGGCAGTGCAGCAGGATTCTCCGTGCTCGTTAATTGAAAAATACCGGAACTGTGAACGCTTTACCTAACTTACGTAATTAGAAGCGCGGGCGAAATTTTTTGACGTACGCATACATACCTACATATATATATATATCTGAAATCTCAATTGAACACGACTGATAGTCAGCTTCGCTCGCTTCGCTCGCTCGCTGAATTAATTTTGATGTTGTTAAGTCTGTCTGTTGTTTCATATAGATTCATTGGTGCTTCTATTCTATACCACTGTATGATGAAGGTTATAAAATTTAGGCTATGTATAATAAAGTTTAAATGTTATACTTTTTGTGGTAAAAAAAGAGTAATGAATTATTTTATTATTTATTTTATTAATGTAATTCGTAATCAGCTACATAGTATTGCTTTATACAATAAAGTTTAAATGTTATATTATTTGTGATAATATAAGAATAATGAATTATTTTACCATCAAAGTTATTGGCTGGTGTTTTAGACAGAATGTTTGGGTACTATAACATATTCAGAGGGAGAGCAGAGTATGTTAAATGGATGTAGATCTTAGACTACATAGTTTGATAATAGAGTTAGGTTAATTTTTATAGTTTTACATTAAATTTAACCTGCAAGTGGAGGAATGTTTCCAGGATGCATGTTATTTTGAGTTGAATAGAGCTTAGGGATATGTTTATCCCGGCTACATCCACAACATTCCAATGACTTAAATTTCATTTTGGTGCCTGGAAACTTCTCCATACATGTTATGCAGACTGGGATAGTAATCGATGAGATTTTAGCATGAAAATTACGCATTGCTGTGTGAACTTGAGGATCATCAAATGCTGGAATAATATAGTGCAATGGAACCTGGGGATGTTGTCTTGACCTGTTCCCCCTAACTTGAGACAATCTAGTCTTCCGTTGATGAAGTGGTGTTTCATCAGCCAATCTCTGCTGTTGGTTAGTTGACAACTGCTCTAATCTATAGAGGAATTTTGTAATGAAGATTCATTTGCTGTTCTCAACAGTTGGTTAATGGACAAACAATGGAGCCTGTGATCTCTTTCACTATCACTTTCAAACAAATGTGTGACTTGCTGTTTTTGTGACATTAGTTGTAGACGTTGCTCTCTGCATAATGGTTTCCTAAACGAAAATATGTCTCGTATTAACTTAATGAAGTTGCATTTGTTGCTGATAAGCTGAAAGGCTTTGCGGTATCGAAATTGTTTGAGTTATATTTTCTGCAAATTTTTTTGCTGCTTTGGGTGTATATGAGAATGAATGTCCTCTGATAGATGTCTTTTCCTTCCTCTTGCAGTACAAAAAGTAGTGGGGATATTAGCTTCTTGTTCAGATGGTGTGGCTGCATTTTCAGTGTCTTCAAGAGTAGTTGAGTCTACAGCTGTATAAAGTTGATTGGTACAGTAATCCTCAGGAATAGTCTAATAAATAAATTAGGAACATTTAATGGCTTTTCAAAAAGAAAGATTCTTTACTTTGCTACCTGTTTCTGTTTCGTTTTAGCTCTCCTCCTCCTTGCCCTGTCCTTTTCATTTCTTATCTCTCTTCTTACTATTTTTTCTTCTGGAGTTCCTAATGCCCTCAAAGCTCTTGACCGAGCGTTTCTAACGTTTTGTCTACTGGGCATCGCTACTTCGTACGGCGGGTAAACAAAACAAAATGTTGCTAAGAAGGTTACCCGGCCCGCGCAAGCGCGTAGGATAAAGGGAACGTTTTGTCTACTGGGCATCGCTACTTCGTACAGCGGGTAAACAAAACAAAATGTTGCTAAGAAGGTTACCCGGCCCGCGCAAGCGCGTAGGAGAAAGGGTACACACGTACGCCCACGCAAGAACAAAAACAATTTCTAGACCTAAATATATATATATATCGCGAACTCATTAGAGAGTCAGCTCCGCTCGCTTCGCTGAATTATGATTATTATTACTATTTTTTTCTTATACTAGTGATGTGCTCTAATAGCACAAAATAGCGAAGCGAGCGATGCATGTTCCCTGTAATTGCAGCTATTTCATGCATGCTTGGTGTGGCTACAAAATACTGTCAGATTCTTTACTTTGCTACCTGTTTCTGTTTCGTTTTAGCTCTCCTCCTCCTTGCCCTGTCTTTTTCATTTCTTATCGCGCTCGCCTTACTAATTTTTCTTCAGGAGTTTCTAACGCCCTCAAAGCTCGTGACAGAGCGTTTCTAACGTTTTGTCTACTGGGCATCGCTACTTCGTACGGCGGGTAAACAAAACAAAATGTTGCTAAGAAGGTTACCCGGCCCGCGCAAGCGCGTAGGAGAAAGGGTACACACGTACGCCCACGCAAGAACAAAAACAATTTCTAGACCTAAATATATATATATATCGCGAACTCATTAGAGAGTCAGCTCCGCTCGCTTCGCTCGCTTCGCTGAATTATTATATATATAATATATTATATTTAATTTTTTTTTTTTAACACGATTACGAGTCATATGAGTACATTATGTTCAGTAATAAGCCACAACAATTGGAGCTGTCCGTTGTAGATTTTTTCTACAGCCTCCTTCTTTCTGGCCCTCGTAGGTGCCCACCGCCTCGCTCTCCCTCCTCCACCCTGCTACGGCAGGCATCTCGACGATGGTTGCCATAACACTTTGAGCAGACATGCTCAAAACGATAATATGGCAGCCTGCAGTTCCCATCATTCCACGCGAAACAAGCTACCTGCCTTTTCAGCCGTGGCCTCTCTTCCACTTTCCCAGGCTCTTTTCGTAACTCAATCTTTCCACCTTCGTTGGCTGACTGAGATAGGGACTGGCGCAACGCACACTCCTCTTGAGTGTGGTCTGACATCAAGCACCGGCTACAGCTCCGGCCCTTGCCCCCATATGCCACAAATGTGGTAAGATAGAGGGACTGATTCAGGCGGGAGAAATCTGCATTCCGGATGTCCGTAATCTGCTGCCGAAACGCTGTGTCGTACAGGAGCCATCCTCTCCCGCCACAGCGCCTGTGTTCGGCAATAATCAGTGCCTGATACGCCAGCAGGTCTTTCATTTTCTCAGGGTATTGGACTCCAACCACTGCCGCATACATAAAAAAACACTGGAGCCAGCTTAGGATGTCCGGGACCTCTCGTCTGCGTATTCTCCTTCAACTCCATGCTGTCCCGCAGCAACTCCGCCATATAAACAAACTCCCCTCGTACAATCTTTTTCACCAGTTTTGCAGGAACCACTGGGAGTGCCTCGCTCAAAATGAACGGACTCACGGCAGACTTGGGCTTTCCTCCACTGGTGATCTCATGTTCCACTGATGCTGGAGTTGTCCTTTCTGTGGGACTTCCCACCGTGTCTAGGCCGATTTGCCTAACTTCGTCCGCCTCTGGGAGTGTACCCAATACACTGCCTACGATTAAAAAAACATAACTCACACTTGCTGTGACTCATTGCCGTCTTAACCGACCTTCGCTACCTGTCCTGTGGGCCACCTGCCCCGCATCCCCTCCGGGCTGCCTGTCCCGTACCCACTCTGGGCCGCCTGCCCCGTACCCCCTCTGTTCCATACTCACTCTGGGCCACCTGCCCCATACCCACTCTGGGCTGCCTGCCTCCTAGTAGTCACTTCGGGTACCCACTCTGGGCCACCAGCCCTTCATTTGTCCCGTACCCACTCTGGGCCGCCTACCCAGTACTCACTCTGGGCCGCCTACCCCGTACTCACTCTGGGCCGCCTGCCCAGTAGTCACTTCGGGCCGCCTGCCCAGTATCCACTTCGGGCCGCCTGCCCAGTACCCACTCTGGGCACCTGCCCCGTTATTCACTTTAGGCCACTTGCCCTCAACCCGCTCTTGGCCTCCTGCTAGGCCGCATGCCCTGTTTTTATTTCCTATCCGGGCTTTGATTATCCTCATTGATCATCCTCCTCGAGCTCACCCGCTTTTCATATACTCGACTATTTCTTCCCCCCCCCCCTAGGCCATCCAATCTGTTCATGACTACCATAAAGTATACACCATCTTTCCTTTACACACCCATCTCAGTGATGCCTACCCCACCACGGGTACTACCCATTACATTCAAATGGCATATATCCCTCTCTTATAACAAAAAAAAAATTATTTTTATTTTTAATTTTTAATGTACTATACAAATGAAGTTTGAAATATGTTAAACATAATTGTCATTTACATCTGCACTTAGCGGATTTGCTGGTAATGCAGTAAATGACTGCCAGATAGAGAGAGGGCAATTCCTCCCCATTTTAGCTGACGTACAGGGCTGGCTTTCCTCATTTTGGTGGCTCTCCCGGCCAAATGTTTGAGACTGATCTATTAGTTCTTTGGTTTCAATGTATTGTTAAGGACCTACCACATATTTATATGCATGTTAGTTGTAGTAAAAATTGGATTTAAAATTATGATGTAAAAAATTATATAAATTTGTTCCTTCAATACCCTTAGTAGTGTCTGTCAGTTCGATGTTGTCTGCTATGTCCTTTGAATGTGAATCAATAGTCCATCATAAGAGTGCAATAATTTTATGAGGATCATCAAGTGTACTTTCATCAAGAAGCCGGACTCAATTTGTTCCCAATCACAGCAGTACATACCAACTGTTGACGCTGATATTCAGATAAGCAGCTTCCCACAACTCCATCTTTCCCATCCTAATATTTACTCACGTTAACTCTACATTTTAATCTTCATATAAATAAATACTTGTATTCACACAGAGATATGTTCTTCTAGATGGAGTTTCTTGCTGGGAAAATCAATTAAATATTCACATCATATTATGTACCAACTCACTCGCTATGTCAACTATAATATATTATTAAGCAGTAGTAAAGCTATTATGACCTGGTATAATATTTTAGGCTTTATTTATGAACACATAAAATATTTATATTTACTTCAGCATATTTTAATCTTAGTCGTGGCTTATCCAATCCCGTAATCTGTTGTTGTTGCTTTTTTTGCTAAGTTCATCAAAACTCCTAACACTTTCACTAGTTACAGTTATATAAGAAAAGAATATTAAAGTATAGTAAAATTGATTAATTTGAGCAATTGAGTGTATTTATCTGTCAATTATACAAACAAATAAGCTGTTTATAATGTTCAATTCATTAAAACAATATCAGCAACATTAAGCTAAAACTACTTATAATGAGAATAGTTGCATCCAATTACAAATAAATAGCTACATAATATTTGCATTACAAAATTCTTTCAAACACATTTTTCATAAATAAAAGTTATTTCTTGAAGTGAACTTTGTACATTTTGTGAGGCAATGTTCGACCTTAGTCTATAAACTTCATTCACTTCCATTTCTATGGTTTCCTCCTCCTTTGAGTGTAATTCAGCCCTCTTGGCATTAGTTTGATAAAGTTTTATTTTTGACAACAATGAACTGCCTAAATAACAAGCACGGATTAAGTACATGAATTAATATTCATTAATTATATCTTGGTTCTTGGTTATCAAGAGAAGAAGAAATCAGAAACATTTATATTGGACATAAGCTTTAATGTATTTATTGTATGATATGACTATTGAAATAATTACCTTGGTTAAGTAATATTCAGTAAGTATTATGTCAAATAGTGTGGCAATCACTGCTATGTCAGTAATTCCACTTGCCAATTTCAAAATAGCATCTCTTGCCTGATACACTGAAGTATTACATGTATCTGTACATAGTATAAACATTTTAAGCTTGCAATATGAGAACACTTGAACTCTAAGTAAAATTACATGAATTGTGCCTTCACTTCTTAAAAATAAGACTTTTAATTCAGAAAAAGCAGTATTAACAATATAGGCATTTGGATAGAAAGAATAAATGGCTGGTAACTAGCAATATGACCTGTATTCAAGGAAAATAGTGGAAAAAAATTAAAGCTAATTAATAAGCTTTGCGACAATTAACAAATTTGTAGCTCATTATAAGTTCTCCCTTTATATACTATGCAACAACATGTAACAAGCTTAATAGTGTGAAATTCGATGTCAAAAATTAAATCTTAAAATATTTTATTAAAGCCAAAACATAAATCATCTTTGACAAAGTTTTAACAAATTCTAAAGTTGTCACATACATTATAGTATTACCAGAATATATTCCAATTAAAGTGCCAACTAAGAGCCAATGTATGCAAGAAGTGGCTATCATTACGCAAACAGTGATGAACAAAATCCTGTGGCCTATTCAAAGAGAAAGAAAGACAATGGAACCAAACAGTAAAATTTGTTATCACTTCACTTACATAAGTGAGAAAATTTCTTTTTTTTTGTACAATAGTAGATACAGAATGGAATGATTGCTATAGCAACAAATAATGCTCTAGATATGATTAAAAATATAGAGTTGGAGTCATCCAAACGTGGTGGAGCTAGAGAAAGGAAAACAAAGCATGTTACACCCAAAACATTATAGAGTAGGGCATATAGCTAATCAACCAATGAGTAAGGGGCATATGCATGATTATTACAAGGGAAATTACACCCAAACCACAATAAAATTTTATCATTGAAACCCTAGCAGTAATGAGTATGGATATATTAAGCTAGAAAACTTTATTCTAAGTTGAAATGAAGTTTGCAAGCACTATTATACATTTAATTGAGTGTGATTGTCTGAATTAAACTTATGTCAACAAACATTTAGCTGCACAAAAAAAGAATGGCGTGAGTGTTTTCGTAATTTTAGTTCACCAGTACAAAATTTGTACACACCTCAGTTTGTTCTAGTTAGTATTCTGACATTCTGAATTGTCCCTTGACATCCAAACCAACAGGCACTCAGCTAATAGAAACGGCCAAGTTTTAAATTTGTGTCTGGTAAAGGGTTTCATTTCCATAGTAACCACTCGCAACAACTTTTCTTGTGACTTGTAAAAAAAATCACACCAGTTTTGAGCCTAGCCCCATAGACTTGTTTACTGCTTTAGTATGACAAGAAGCTGGAGACAAGCCCCAAAAGCTGAATTTTTGGAGAAATAAGAGCCCGCACATCAATTAAGGGGCATACATGCAATCAATACACATATGTATATAAAACATGTACTCGACTTTCATTTGTCCACCCCTAATACTATCTCTCTTGCTCAATAACAAACACATATCCTCAATTCTCAATTTTTTACCCCAGTATAATAGTGTCTCAATTGTTTCACTCACTAACGAATAATACACTTAGCTATGTGTCAGTAATGACAACGACAGATGACAGTAATTGTGTTCATAAATAATTTTTGAGCTTAGCTGGGTTGGTAAAGCATTATCATTACTTGAATGACAGTTTTGACCATCTTATAGTTGAGAAGGAAAAAAAGCCAGAGAAAATAAGTGTGCATTTAGGGGCTCAAATCTGTGACTACCAGTGTTGACACTCTTACCATAAAAATGTTGGACACTTATGCCTAGATTGCATCTTGGAGTGCCTTATTAAACTATAGTATCCTCATCTTTTTTCTTTCTAAGTCTTGCCCTGTCCCTCCCCTGCTCTATAAAAACTGAAAAACTGAACTGGGTTGCTGAATTGAGTTGGAAATGAAAGTGTTCACCTTATACAGTAGCTGATCATAATCCACCGCAAATCATGGGAAAGGCAGAGATGAAAGTAAATGTTTTAATTGTGAGCTATTCTTGTTGACCCAATAACAGGAATATGTCATGTTAAAAGCATGTAATAACTGAAACACAATTGTTTACAACCACTATAAGAATACTGCAATACATTTGTTATCATATCTGTGTCATGCAGTTTTCCCAGAAGTTAAATGGTGTTGTCATAATATAAAATGAAGATGCATCAATATCCCCCTAAATAATGTTACCATGAGTACTGTATTTTGATCATTAGGTTAATAATTTCTTTGTATATGACTTTGTATTGTTTACTTACGGCTGTTTGTTATGAAGTTTCCTCTCAGATTTACAACTATTGAATTAACAATTGATGACACCTGATTATAGTACAGAGATGAAGGATTTAAGCGATAACTCATTGAGTCTTGTACAAAATCAGATGTCACATTAGGCTCCATGTGATTATCATAAATTGAATAATTTCCAAGTACAACTGTGCAGCCATTATCAGCCATTATACACTGAATGAAAGTCGAGCACATGTCATGTGACACTTCATACAAGAAACTTGTTCTTAGAGATGATCCTACTGTTAGCACATCAAAATAGGTTCACTATTTTTTATGAAATTAGCTACATAGAATTATTTGCAAAGACAAAATCTTTCAAATAAGTATAGCTAAGACCAGGCTAATGCATTAAAATTTTTAATTATTTTTCTAAAGCATTAGCTATAATGATGTTTATAATGTGCATAGTAAAAACTGTAACCTTTGAACATTAATTTTTATATAATGAATTAATGCAGATAGATATCAATTGAGTAGTTTTGAACAGATATTTATATAGTTTGAGTCTGAGATACAAAAACAATCATTTTCGGTAGAAAATGAATGAGTGAATAGATTGAAGAAAATTAAATTATAACAAATTCTACAATATTATTTGCTACCTACCAATAATGCTTGAATTGGTATATAAAAATCCACTGATGTAGTTGTTTCGAATGTAAACCATGTAATCAATATCCGATCGTTTTGGGAAGAAGGAATGTTGACAAAGTTGGTTAGAACACATCCCTATGTCCAATGTACTCTCATTCAACACCACTCCTTCATCACTTTGCAGCCATATGGTACTGTTGTATAGCATACATCCATACACCTATCATAAAGTTCATGAAGTTACAAACACCTCTCTCCATATTTATAACTATTACGACTGATATTGAAAATAATTGTAACAGTGGATATATTTTGCTGTTACCTGTATCCATTCTATTTAATGTCCTCGTCTATTTCATCTGTCAAGACAATATCACTCACTTCATTATTTCAAGTTTCATTTTGGCAGTATATGAATTATATATGATAAGCATGCATGAATAATTTTATGCTAAAGTTTATTTGCTAATATATTTAAGTGAACCTATCATAGTGATTATACCAAAAATTGAAAATTACATCAACATAATAATACCCATGACCGACAATGACGTATGTAGTCATGAATAATTCATGAGCTAATGAGCTAAATCGCACAGAGGCACAATACTCATACACTAGCGCTGAATTATGGGGTAAACCAAGAACATGAGGTGAACTGATTAGCACTCAAACTAGGTACAACAAAAATGGACAGTAGACGGGAGTGGTAGAGACACAGGAGAACGGCATTCTAAACTATGGCTGAAAATTACCGAGTAAAGAACACAGTTGTAAAGAAGTAAAGGGTTTGGCTATGCTGGACCAATGGTAGGCGAATTCATTTGCAACCTAACCATATACAAGAATAAATAGAAATAAGAGGAAGGCAAAAAAGTGGTTAATTAGCTGGTGGAATTGACGAGAAATGGCAGTGTAGTAAAAAGGAGAAAGCACGAAAGAGAAGGCAAAAAGTGAATGATTAATATTGTACTAAAAAGCAGGTGGAATCAATTTGGCGAGTAAAGGCGGGGTAGGTTTCAAATAGAAAGGTGAAAGTAGAAAAGAAGGTAGAATTTTCGCAAAGCCTAAGTCCAGAATCATGATAGAAGGACAGAAAGATTTAGAAGCATGAGAGGTAGACAAATGAGGAGAATGGACTCCATGACTCAAGAAAAAAAGCTGAAAAATATATGGGGGATACAGAAATGAGATAGTTCAGGAAGAAGGAAACGGAAATACACCTAGAGTTACCAACCACTACAGCAGTGAAGACATCTAGCACTAAAAACATAAACCACTTATTACACTACTCTGGAAGAGTGATATGGCTAGATATTTCACTCTCAGGTTTTATTTTCACTCACCTTAGGCTTGTAAAAATACATTAGCCTGATCTTGAAATATTTTACCATATCACACTTTGACTCATGTAATGAGTACATGTACTTGTCAAAATGCCATTCCCAAGTTAGTGTAACTCTTAGGTTCCCATTATAGTATATTCCAGATGCTAATAGCACTCTTTTACGGCCTGCGAATTGTTTTTAAATATTCCCTTTCCAAATAATTTTCCAGTAAACCACGAATTTCAGCAAAGCTTGAGTTGTTGAAGTAATTATAAAAAAAATTACAACAGTAAGGTAGCAAACAAAAGTGCAAAAGATCTGTAGCTGATTACATATTCACACCTTCATATAAGTTTGGCTGTATTCCAATATATATAATATTCAAGATAGATATCTTCACATGTTATCTTTAGGTACTGTGACTTGAAATAACACAAGATTTTTCACAGTATTCACAAGCTCATTACCCTAGTAGCAACCAGCCTATAGTTTTTTGGGTTTATATCTACCTTCCTCTGGTGTAGCCTACTTCCCACCCCCCTTGAAGAGGATAGAGCAGCTTCTAAAATATCAGTGGGGTTATGGGGACTCCTACAGCCAAATTTACACTTTCAGATACCAGTCCTAGTAAGGACTTCAGAGTGGTATGGCAAGATATTTCACTCTCTGGCTTTATTTTCACTGCCTCTGGCTCTTGAAAAAAAATTAGACTGCTCAGTGAAATATTTCACCATATCACACTCTGCTCATTTAATAAGTACTACTACAATATAAATAAATATAATATATAATATAAACAGAGCAACATAAAATGAGCCGCTACCTCACTGACAGACCACATTACTTCAATTTCAGTTAAGTGTCCATTATTCCAATAAGTGGCACTGTAGGTGGCATTGATTTCTAATAATAAAGCATACAATATCAGAAATTATCTCATGCAATATAAAAAGTTTTAGTTTTACTGCACCTTTATACTCTATCCACACATTAAACTTGTCATTATAAAAACATTAGAGTGCAAGAATAATAATAATAGCTGGTAGCTACAAATTTAAGCAGTTGCAAAACTTAAAAAAGACTCAACAAAAAATATTCTCTAATATATTGGAATTGAGTAAAGACTTTACCTATTCCTTGGTATATTTTTATCACTGACTTATTTTCATAATATTCTGCGAATTCTATATAATTCAATTCTGGAAAGTAATACAATAATAACAAAAATAATAATTATAATAATAATAATAATATTGGTGATAAAGATGATGATCACTATTATTACTAGCAAGCCATTTAAATATCTATTAATTATGAATTAATCCAAAAAATATAAGTGTGGTCATACTAGTAACAATTGGTAAATGCAAAAACTGTTCAACTAAACCATGTAAAAAAAAATATTTGAACAAAATTATGTACTACCTAAATAATACCAGAGATTCCAACAGAGTAACCCAAATCTATGCGACTTAATTTGTGGCTGGAAATGTACAAAAAATTATTATGCCTGAAAAAAAAAAATATAATAATCCAATAATGTCACCTTCTGTGTAGTTGAATTGGGTTATAAATATCTGGTTGTCATTTGAATGGCTAATAATTTGAAAATAGTATGTCTCTCCAACTTTTGAATCAAGCTTCCACCCACTATTTGCAGTTAAAGTTAAATTCTTGTATGGTTGATTTATTCCATACTGAACAAAACAGCCTCGACTGTTGATTGCAGAACACTTAAGAATCGGTTCGCATATCGTGCTGAAAATGAATGAATTGGCTAGAGATGTATCTAAGTATTGTTTAAAATTGAAATGTTAAAACAGCATATAAAAGTTAAAATTCAAAACTTTAAATAAAAAATTAGCCAACATGATTATGTTCAACTTACTGAAATTCACTGAATTAACCAGTTTTGATGAATTATGAGAAGCAATAATTGATATATTATAATATAAACTGTCAGACATAATATCATCTGTAAAAAATCTTGCCATACAAGTCGAGTCCTTGCATTCTTTACTAGACAAAACCATTCCAGATTCATCGTTATTCAATGTTGTCAATGTTACATTATATAATATAGTTTGATGACAAAACTTGGATAATTGCTATAAACAAGAGCATAAAAACAATGATAAAAATCATATTAAATCGGTAAAACTAACAAATAATAGTAACCACTATGAATAAATAAATTATACTATAGTCTGTCCAAGTTTAGATGGTATGACCACATCTTAGCACGGTAAATAAGGAGTACACATAGTACTAAACCCGAAGCAATTTAATTGTGTGAATCCAATGACGATAGTTCATGTTTCACATGAAAAGGGGCAGCTATGAAGGTGTGTATTAATGCTGTAACTTTTACAAGTAAGAAATGTGTAGTTTGTAGAGTTGTTCGGTCGCTGTTCACTTCATTTTGTCGAATTTCCTCTATATTGATGTCTCTTAGGTGCCGGTTGTATGCAACAGATGAAGAACATAACTGATGAGACCAGCGTATTGGCAGTCAATTTTACTTACATGTGTCAAAAAATATTCTAAAATTCACAAGATTCAGCTCTACACTATAGTAAAACAGCTATCCTGTACCTAAAGCTTGTATAGTTGCTCGTAAATTGAAAATTAAATTATCAATTATTTCATTCATTTTTAATAATAACAAAAAATATATGTACTTCCTAAATGGAAAGTAGCCAGAGTAGGTGACAATGTACACTAGAAGGAAAATAAATTGGCATAAAAACGCTCTGACAATCACAAATTTAATGTGCTTGATTAACAAATATCTAACTTATGTTGCTAGCTAAATGTCAACTATATCATATATTGTTTTAAAGTTTTTTCTTGCTTGTTATAGTTCATCTTATACCAATTTGATTTTTTATACAAAACAATTCATTTTTAATGCCAACATGTTTCAGCAGACTGCTTCTGCCATCACATCAGGGTCGATTTATAAAAATCAAAAAAAAAAATGCTATAATTAGCCTAAGGGTGATGCTTGACAAAATGCAATATATTGTTTCGGTGATAACTTCTCCAACATTTTCGCTATCAAAGTTCATTGCATCTATCATTTCTCCATTAGCAGGCAAGACAAATTCTTATGTAAAGAATTCGTCTCATTTCAAATTGATGATTTCTGAAGAAACTATTGGTTTTGATGAAATTATTTAAAAAATTTGGATGATAAAACAACACTGAATGCTGAACAAATAACAAATTTACCAGAAGTCTGCCTAAGGACAACATATTTTGTGTTTAACAAGGAGTATTATGAACAGCAGAATGGAGCAGCTATGGGTTCACCAGTGTCACCAATAGTAGCAAACCTATTTATGGAACATTTTGAAGAGACAGCATTGGACACAAGATTCAGATTTTGGAAAAGATATGTCGACGATTTTTTTGCATCATTAAAAGTGAGTTTTTGGATGAATCACTTCTTTTTCTAAACTCACTATTTCCTTCTATCCAATTAACTTCTGAAGTAGAAACAAACGGTAGTTTACCTTTTCTGGATGTGTTGGTCAGCAGGTTTGATGATTGCACAATGAAGACTAGTGTTCACAGAAAATCAACACACACAGATAGGTATATATCTTACCAATCCAACCATGCCCCATATGTGAAGAAAGGTATTGTAAAATGTTTAGTTAGAAGAGCTTACAATCTATTGAGTGAATCCTCCTTAAAGAACTAGATAGACCATGTTAGAAGTGTTTTATCAATGAATGGTTATCCTAGAAGTATTGTGGATAAAGTGAATCATGAACTAAAGAAGAAAAAGAAGCAGGTTGACATAACTACCCTCAATGAAGATCCAGTAGCGACAGCAATTATTCCATATGTTTCAACAATGAGTGAGAGAATAAGAAAGATACTCTGGGATTATGGAATAAGGACTTCTTTCAAAACAAAAACCACTTTGTCAAAACTTCTCACAAAAGTAAAAAATCCTACTTCAAATGAGAACAAAGTAGGAGCTGTATACAAAATCATGTGTTAATGTGGAGATTTCTATATAGGTGAATCAGGAAGAGCGCTAGGCATTAGAATTAAAGAACATAAATCAGCCTGTGAACATGGATATTTCACCAAATCACCACTGTCAGAACATGTTTGGCAAGAAGGGAGTCATGTGATTCATTGGAATCAAGTAAAACTTCTGTATTTTTCACAAGGCATGGTTGAGAGAAAAGTAAAAGAAGCCATCTACATAAATATGTCACCCAACAACTTAACAATGAATAGGGACTCTGGAATGGAACTTTCCCCTTTAGTATTGAGAGCAGCTAGAGGCCACTCACATAAATAAACAAGAATTAACCTTAGGCAATATTATTGCATTTTGTCAAGCATCACCCTTAGGCTAATTATAGCATTTTTGTTTTTTGATTTTTATAAATCAGCCCTGATGATGGCAGAAGCAGTCTGCTGAAACATGTTGGCATTAAAAATGAATTGTTTGGTATAAAAAATCCGCACTTGAGGCAGCTGGAATAAAGTGACCAGAGTATAACCCTACTGGATATGCCACTGTGCTTGCATTGTTGTTGTCTGAATATTCTATATATCTCGGAATCAGGTGTGTTGGGACTTGTGGACAATTAATCAATTACTATTACTGTATTTACTTACTCTTTCTTTCATTGTTCATAATACAATTTTCGTCTGGTACAACATTATCACTTTCATGACCTACTTGTTCAATTTTGTCTTTCATATAATTAGATTAAAAAACGTTGAACTTTTTTTTTTTGTGTGTGTGTGTGTGTGTGTGTGTGATTGGGAGTGTGGAGAAATCCACTCGAATCAGAGAGACAGCCCAACAAGGTGATTAGTCACAGGACAATGAGATAAGTACATATGTGGACAGTGAAAGGGATGAAGGTCAAAGAGTAATTTGTATGATTATATGGGTTGTGGCATTTGAATACGAAGAGCACAAACTAAAAAACTTTGGTTCATTTGATAAAAAACGAACTACTGGTCTTTTCTGTTAATCGAACTCATTACTTGAATATATGAGTGGGTGTAATTAAGTGGGTGTGGTTATAGTGGCAGCACCAATTCTATTTGGTTCCTACTACCCTGCAAATAGCAATCACATAAAAAAATGCTCCCAATCTCATCCAGTGTGATATTCAAACCAAGCTAAAACAAACAACACAGATATACATCACCATCACCTGCAAATCATTGTCATTAGACTTATGATTTATCTGCTTCTAGTTTATACTGAATGATTTCGTCAATTACTACACTTGTGGTTGTCAACTAAACATGGACTGACAATAGTTTAGCGTATTTAATTTATTTACTACATTAATGAAGCACCAAGGTGTGAACCCTCAGAGCTATTAAACACTACCTAGCTATTACAATATAATCTCATTTCAAAAGAACAAGCAATCTGTTAGCTGTTTTAATGAGGCATCAATATAGCTCCAGCAATGAAAATGGTACATGGAAAAGCTGTCTTCATTAGAGAAGAAGCTAAACTAACCAGAAACACTCACTGGTATACATTTTCAATGCGAAACTTCACTTCTTTCAACTCCGCTAACATCCCTGAGCATAATGCAATCTACACCACTGGCTGCAAGAAATTATTTCCTTACCTGATTATGAAGTGATGCTAGGGTGTTACCCAAAAAAGTGGGTACCTACGCTGAGCTGAAAGCTTCGCATTTTCTCAACAATTAGCCCGCAATTAAAAAAAGTAGCACAATAAATAATCATAATTCTTTGGCCTGAGTAAGTTTATACCTAAATCAACAGTTAACTGTCAGTAATCTCCAAAATCAGAGTGAAACAGACAGACATACAGGACGACCACTATAACCCTCTCACACATGCATGCTGAGGGTTAATTACATGCACTACTTACCAGGTCATTCCAAACAATCCTAATCTCGGTAGGATGCTCAGTCAATCCCGAGTATATCACAGTGTATGTAGCATTTAACACTCCAGATGTAATTGGTGGTATTTCTATTAAAAAAAGTTTCAATGATAACCATTATCTTAAAGCAAAATACTTTAATATATTTTAACAATAAACACAGATATTATATATCATTACACTAGCATTAAATTTGCATCAAAACAATTTATTCGCATGGTATCCATAGTCCAAAGTATGGATATAAACTGCACATTAATACTATAGGATTTTTTCTTAATTAGAATTACATAATGGTATTACAAATACTTAAGGTTAAATATTTATAAGTCTGACGTATAACTTATCTCACCTTTAATCATAATGTAAACTGGACTGCTTCTTACTGACACTGTTCCACAAGTTAACCACTGTTCTTGATATATAATAATATCATTGAAATCAGCCGATAAAGTGAAGTTCATGAAACTATATTTAGTGTTATTTACATTAGCCGATGTTATTTGCACTATAATGCCAGGTAATGATTTATTTACTATTAAAGGAAATGTGTGACTAGGTAAGAATTCATATCTGGCTAGACGAGTATCATTTATATAATAGTCAATAACAGGACTGTTGGTATCCAGTGAACCACATGAGAAAGTCAATCTACCAGGACAGAGTTCACCAGAGAGTGGCCAAATACTAGTAGATATAGTTGGAATTACTCCTAAATCATACAAAATTAACACAATTTTTCATCTTATGAAAATTACTATGGCTACTTAGGAAACAAATGCATATTATTAACATAAAATGTAAATGTCACATTCAGTACTCTACCATTTTAAGCCAATTTTCTATATTATATACATAATTTTACTGTCAAATACAATGCTCATTTACAAATGGCAAGCAAGCAGCCAAGTCATAAAAAATCACGATTAATATAAATCATTTAGATTTGAAGAACTAGAACTTGTAAAAAATAAGGAAACACCTTTTACTTTATCATCATAGAGTTCAGATCTCATCACCGCACAGTAGAGTCAATTAAGATGTGATAGTTTGGTCGAGGTGAACTGACACACCAAACTGCAACACGACATTTTTTAAGTTCCTGATGCATGTTCTAAGTAGTTCACATGGATACTGTGTTGGCCAATCTAACAGAGTTGCCAGTACTTGCTTACTTGGTGTGGATCAATTCACTAAATGGCTTGATGCCTTATTTTTTGTGCTGAGTCTGTGACCCGAGTTTTTAGGTAAGGTAGATTTACTTAGTTTGCCTTCAAAGTATAGTCCAATTTAGGCAGTATGATGGAATCAACTAATAAACCAGTTCAACAACAATGTACAACGGCACACCAAATGGAATGGTGGAGAAACTCCATAATGAAGTTAAAACTATGCTCCAAAATGTCGCCATTGTCTGATGGTTTTTGGTCTCTCAAAAGCCATGAAAGTGACTTAGAGTGCAAACCTGCTGCAGTGATTAATGTCAAATTTCCTGGACACCTTTTCACACTATTGCAAAACTCGGACACATTGATAGATTCTACTGTATATATGTGGCTGCTTTGCAGTGTCTATGAGTCAGTCAAGGCTTTGTACAATTAGATATTACATTTAAAACTGTAATCAATAACTAAAAGTTTCTTTACTCCAGTTAGCAGCCCTCTTGTGAAGCAACTTAATCCTTGCTGGAGATTAAGACTTGATTCTGGTGGCAGTGAGCCCTGTCTAGGCAGGCAGATAATACTGATGACTTCAGGCTGGGTTGTCATCTTGACCGGACTACTTCACTTTCCCACAAGTCACCACAACCACTAACTAAACAGTGGTGTAGGAAGATGTATTTGTATGGGGGGGGTGGGGGGGGGGGGGGAGGGCTCCAAAGGCATTTTTTTGTTAAAAATTGTTTAAGTGAGAAATCACCTTGCGAGATAGTGCCCCCAAGTTATGGGGTGCTCCAGCCCCCGGAGCCCCCCCTTCCTCTATGCTAAACTGGATCACTTATATGTAGCAATTCCTGATGTAAAAAACTTACTTTGCTGTCATTGAACTTGACAAGTTGATTGCAATGAACTGGAAGACATTCAGAGGTTTGGATTAAATTTGTTAACATTTTAAGTATTTTGCATATCCTTGAAGCCACCTACACACTTATTCAAGCTGTGTTAGCTCACCCAAGCTAACTTGTACCCTTATACCCTAGTAACTTGCTATCTTGTGCCTGTAAAGCATCAGATTGTTCAAGGAAATACGGTATCTCAATGAAGCATTTTTCGAAGAATATAATAGTTCTTGTAATAATTCAGTAAATACTCAATCATTTCCAGTGGCAGATCCAGTAGGGTTCAACTTTGTTCATTCGTACCACCCCACCCCAATTACTTCCTCATCAATTCCATTCATTTCTTCTCATTTTAAGTCTCGTGAACACGTAAAGTAGCGAAGTAACACAAGTCTTGTTTCACTGGACTATTTATGAGTGGTAAGGCATTGCTCAAGCTCTAGATAGAGGGACAAAAGGAGCAATCAACTATAAAGTGATAAATTAGTAGAAAAAATGATTAAAAAGAATCTTTGAAAAAAAATTTTACGTTGTCTGTTGAGAGCGAGACTGTTGCATAACAATATCACATAAACAGTATAAATACAGAATGGAAGTATTTGCGGCTAGTTAGTTGTCATAGCTCAGTAGCAAAGCGCTTGTGCATTAAGCAAGTGGTCTTAGGTTCAACCACAGGTGATAACCAAACATGTTTTAATCCGTAATGTTTACAAAAAAGCTTGTGAAATAGAGAGAGTACATCTAATGAGTCAAAAATGGCTGAGAGAATTGTGAAACAAATAGGAATTGGCTGTGCAGTTACACTATGCAGTGATGATGGTCCAATAACTGAATTGGAAGTGGGCACAGCAGAAGCAAGCTCAGGTTAATATTCATCCCATTCATCATGATCAAATCTCACTGCTCCTTATAAAATACTATCAGCATAGTGTATGGTTTACTTTGTAAATTACAAAAAAATCTAATCTTCTGTAATTTCATTCCCAGTGACAGCCAAACATTTTTATCTTTATATTATTAAAGCAGTGAAAATAATCTTTTAAGTAGCCTCAGACCCTGGTTCAACTTTAAAGTCTAGATCCTTTTCATGCCTGAACGAGCTGTGACTTAAGGTACAGTATATTCAGGTTGTTAAACACCCCCTCTTATAGCTCCAAACAGTAAGGAAATGGGCGCTTAATGAAAAAATGGGTGTTGAGCAGTGTGGTCTTACTATACCTTTTTATAGTAAAGCTAGAGTTTACCTTACGTCACTTTTTTCATTTGTTATTTATAGCATTTTCAGATGTTACTCTTTGCCCTGCATATTCCACTCACCCTGTTTCTACCTCTGCCTTCATCACAGCTATTGTGTTAGTGTTCAAGTGCTCTGGTCTACAACTCTGGCTTGATGGGTAACCGTGCTTTAGCCACACCAATTTCCAGGACTGCCAATACTTACTGGAATGCACCCTCACAGACCTTTGAATCCATGATCACTTTCACTTGTCAAACTATCACAATAGTTGTTATTGTTGCTATCATCCTCAAATTCTCAGCTGATAAGTACACAACAAATATGGTCCTTTTGTTAGTAGAAGCTACTGGCATTGTGTGCACGTTACGTGAACGGTTAATGGAAAAATATAGCATCCAATTCAGTTATTGGACCATCATCACTGCATAGTGTATAGCAGTGAAAATAATCTTTTAAGTAGCCTCAGACCCTGGTCCAACTTTAAAGTCTAGATCCTTTTCATGCCTGAACAAGCTGTGACTTAAGGTACAGTATATTCAGGATGTTAAACACCCCCTCTTATAGCTCCAAACAGTAAGGAAATGGGCGCTTAATAAAAAAAATGGGTGTTGAGCAGTGCGGTCTTACTATACCTTTTTTATAGTAAAGCTAGAGTTTACCTTACGTCACTTTTTTCATTTGTTATTTATAGCATTTTCAGATGTTACTCTTTGCCCTGCATGTTCCACTCACCCTGTTTCTACCTCTGCCTTCATCACAGCTGTTGTGTTAGTGTTCAAGTGCTCTGGTCTACAACTCTGGCTTGATGGGTAACCGTGTTTTAACCACACCAATTTCCAGGACTGCCAATACTTACTGGAATGCACCCTCACAGACCTTTGAATCCATGATCACTTTCACTTGTCAAACTATCACAATAGTTGTTATTGTTGCTATCATCCTCAAATTCTCAGCTGATAAGTACACAACAACTATGGTCCTTTTGTTAGTAAAAGCTACTGGCATTTTTAACATTCACACATAGTCACGGATTTGTGACTCCCATACATGCGGTACGTAATGCCTGCCACGAATTCATGACTATCGAGTACTAAGGGTTAACATTAAAGAAATTAGAAAGAAAATTAGATGAGGATGTATTACTGGACTTTAAGTATATACAAATGGACCATGCATAAGTTCAAACTCAAGATCTACAAATATTCACTCACAACCACTTCATTACACATCCTTAGAAACAAGACTTTATTAACCCTCAGCGTGCATGCACGAGAGGGTTATCATAGTCATCCTGTCTGTTTATTTGTCTGTCTGTCTGTCTGTCACACTCTGATTTTGGAGAATACTGACAATTAACAGTTGATTAGGTATGAACTTACTCAGGACGAAGATATAAGACCTTTTATTGTGCTACTTTTTTAATTTCGGGATTCCTGGTAATTTAATATTTTTAGCTTAGTAGCATTATCTAATTTTAATGCTACTAAGCTAAAAATATTAAATTACCCGACTGTACTAATATGGCTACTTGTGGATATATAAATAAAACAACAAAGTAATAAAGAAACATTTATAAACTGAATCCACCATAATTAGCTAGAACTTGCAAATGCCTGCCTTTTCATTGCTTAGCTGTATTTTCTTCAAGTATGCGTGGCAATAAATAAACAGGATGATTCCTAGTAGAGTAACAATGGCCATTTTACAAACACAAGGTTCAAAGACCTCTGAAGATCGCTTTGGAATAGTAAACAAAGGACCATGCTTCTATCTTGTCTTTTCTGTTAACCAAATTCATTAATTTAATTGTTGAGTGGGCATAGTTATGTGGGTGTAGCTATAATGGCCGCATCAATTTAATTTGATTTCCTACTCCTCAGCCTGTCCTACTGTTTATATATCTTGTCCTACTGTTTATATATCTTGCCCCACTGTTCATTTTATGTGCCTACACCATCTCTGTCCACCTATGTCATCTCAAAAAATAATTTACCAAATCCCAAAGCCAGTTCTGGAAGACTACATCAACTTGTCACTGCTACATTATAATAAAAACTATTCATAATTTTTTCCCAAAACTACCCTACTTAGCTCATAATTACACTAATTATGCCAGCATTTGGTAGTATTGTTTAAATCACTTATTACGCTCAAAATTATTCCAGCATAATTCGTCAACCCCTATGTACAGCGTATCTAATTGTGGATATAGCAAACAACACAATGAGCATTATCAACTATAGTGGCAAATAACTAAACAACTACATTTATTTCCCAAAAGATTGTATTAGAATAGTGAAGGAAGGATCAGGCTGGTGCGGAGTTTCCTATAGATTTCTTCCAAATGCTCGATATTGGCTATTTGCTCCTAAGCAGAAGTTATTTCTGCTACTCGATTTCAACAACGACCACAAGATTCGGTAAAGAGTAGAAAATAAATAGACATAATACTTTTTGTTCAAATATTGGTGCGACCATGGCCGCACTGGTCACACCCATTCCAACACTTCAGGCAAGATGGACTATCTGCATGTCAGAGATTGAAAGTGACAGGCAATATAGAGTGAGAAAGTCAATCTTGAATAGGAAAAAAAACAATATTTATAGCTCATGCAGAGCATGTCCAGTCCAAATTGGATGACTCTTCCTATAAATCAGCAATAAAGTTGACAACTATGGCCTTTATTGCTGTTGATTTTCAACTTTTTCAATAAAATATTTTACTCTACTTAGATGAATAGAAACACAATCATTACATACTTTGAAGTACAGAGAAAATGATGGTGCTAATAAAAATATGATAGCACCAGCAATTGCGTTTAAAAATATTTTTCAAAATTGCACTTTTGTATTGCTGGTATGGTTAAGGCTTAAAATATTTGTGATGAGTATTCATCCAGATCAGTTATATGACATCGACATATTTTTAAACAACCTTCTTGCTTGCTACACAAAATGGTGATGCTACTAAATCTACCACTGACAATCATAACTTCATAAGTAGTACTTTTGGTAGTGTGCATACAGGTCAATGTTGTTCACTCACCACTAGTGTATATAATCACCGACAGAAATATGAATGCTACAAAGACTTTCTGCAAGAAAAAAAAACACACACACAATCCAGGAAACTTTTTAATCAGTATCAAGCACTACTACATTATATTATAGTATTGACAGACCCTTAGTTAGCTATAACTGGAAAGCGACTAGATAAACCCTACCCTAACCAGATTACCAGAATTATCCTTACAGCATCACAGGAGGAATTCATTGCCCAATTCTCCAACCCTTTCGAACAAGGTGGTGTATCCGCAGCTCGGACTGCAAAAGTCAACTTGACGTCGCCACAGATTTTGCTGTAATCGGTACTGTAGAATCAGTGGCGCAGTAGTATAAACAAGCGGCTGGTTTATAATGTTGTGGCGATGGAACAGGAAGTAGATAACTGGCAAGGGAGTAATCGAACACTGGTTTGAGGTGTATCAGTACAGACAGTGTAGCTAGAATACTATAAAATGTGTATTTGTAACATCCCGTTTTTTTTAACAGTGATACAATATTGGGATAAGTTAAAAATAATAGGATCAGTGTGAGTCAGATCAGTTTTTCGTTTTCTAAAATTGTTGCAAAACAATTTCAATTTGTAACTTGTGTACTTCAAAAGCTCTATCAATGTGTTTGGGAGAAACACAAACTGAATCTTATACTTTATCCTGCGTTCTTTGTTATCTCCAGAATATTGACAAACATCTTGCAACTATGATGCATAACATGTGCTAGTATAGCTAAATACATAGCATAGTTGCCAACTTTCAGGAAAATAAAACCGGGAAAAGACCACACCCCAACCATATCTGCCATAAATATCATTAAGTTTCAATGAACATGATTAATTATCGACGAAGTGACTTGTAGGTAGCTCTCGTTTAATTAACCCAGAGTGTGCTCGAGGCTTGCTGAGCTAGCTGAGTGTAGTGGATGTTCTATTATAATCCACCAATGAGTGTGCCTGAGTATTTTTATCTACCAATCAGAGTGCTTAGGTATGATTATGTAACATTAGTTTTGATAGTCTACATTAAAACCGGAAAAGTCCTTCAACCTGGAAGGAACAGGGAAATGCTAAAAAAACAGGGATTTCCCGTCAAAACCGGGAATGTTGGAGTAAAAAAAAACGATTAAAAAATATGTGTGATAAAGTCTCATGCTGGAAGATAAGTAGCTATTGTTTTGGAGGCATATTGTACATGTTATTTGTAGCATGTTGTATGTTCACTGCAAGATATACAATATCGCATAATATGTCCACAAAAAGAACAATGTCTCTTGGTATTAATTTCTGATTTCGGTATACTTTGATGTGAACTTTTGCCCAAAAATGCCCCCTATTCTGCTGAATCACTAGCATAACATGATCATAAGTTTGTACACTATGTATTTAGCTATACTAGTACATGTTATGCATTATGTAACCAGACCCTTCTGAGCAGAGCGATTAGGTAAAGGGTCTGGCCTGCGAGACTAGGGAGTGGTGGCCCGTGAGAAACCACATCTATCTTCCACCTAGTCTGGCGTAGCAGACCCTTTACCTTCCTTATATTAGTGGGCGGGATTAGGTGGTGATTGTTCCCAGGGGCACAGTTCCTCGCTGCATGGCCACTGAGAGACGCTGGAAAAGATAGTCTCTAGCCCATTGGTCTCCTGTCTCCACAACAATGCGGTGTCCCACATCCTTCAGCAAAGCCATAGACTTTAGACCCACAGCACCCATGGTCTGAATGACTATAAATGAGAACCAATGACTTAGTAGAAGGCTGCTATACTCCTCCTCATTCCTCTCATCTGCTGCTGCAGCAACTCTCACAGGTCCTTGGATGTATTATTATTGTTATTATCTCTGTATTGAACTATATTGTTTAATTTTAGCTACTGAATAAAATTACCTGTCTAATTTATTTAAATGTGTCATGCAAAGCTGTAAAGCAATTAAATATATGAATAGATGATAATGAATGAATGAGAATGAATGAATGAGAATGAATAACTGAGACTAAAATAAATATACGTATTTTATATAAGCATGCACAGAAACTACATCTTTGATTTAAAAAATTGTGAGTGTATTTTTTTTTGGAGATTTTTCAAGATACCTTTGATGTCCTGGCAAATTATTCAACAGAAATAAGCAAAATCAAAATGGTTAGATGAATTGATAAGGCAATCAAGTTATTATTTATTTATTTCTTAATTATTTCTTTTTTTTCTTTTTTTTGTGCAAGAAGGGTAGGGTGGTGTGATCCATGGTTCCTCTAGAGTTTGTATTACAGAGATTTATGGAATAGTCTAATCTTAGCTACATTCCCCTCAAAACAACAATAATTACGTCATTGCAAAAATCTATTTTAATCAGATAAATATAGCTCCTTTGTTGTTTGAATTAGCTACTGTTGCACAATGGACAGCAGGTGGCAGCATTTGTGTGTGACAGAAACTCTAAGAAGCCTTGCAGAAGATACCATCTTCATGGATAAGGCCAAAAGTTGTGCTATTGAAATCTGTGTATTCCACACCTGATCACACCTCAAAACTGCTGTTTGCCAAATTGCCTTGGCCCTATGAAAAGGGAAAAGCAAATTAGGGGGAGCACTAGTCAACCTCCCCTCCTTCCAACAGCATGTCCTCACTATTTTTTCTACTTTTCCACACTGATCTGTTGTTTTGCTTTTTCTGTGATTGATTTTTTGTTTTGTTTTTTGTTTTGTCTAATACTAAATAAATGAATAGAAAAAGTAATTACTTAAGAACAACCAGTTATAGTTAAAGCATGAGCGCTTAGTTTCTAGTCGATTTATTGCACGACAGCCCGAGGGCCGTAGGCCCGAGGACTGAGTGCGATAAATGTACTAGGCACTAAGCGCTCATGCTTTAACTAGTTTAAATACCGGGCAAGTGTTATTGCACACTTGCCAAGTTATTACACCTGACAACAATATAGCAACGGTATTTAAACAATGTTATAACCTGGAGTGATAATATTAAAGCATGATATCCTAGGTTGTCCTGTCTATTAGTGGTTTGGAATCTTTTATGGTAACTTCCATCAGCCATAACACCACAATCTTTTCTGACAGCCAATTTTCTTTAAAGATTCCTTCATTAGCTATAGCTAGTTATTGTGGTTGTGAGTGGGGGTCGTTAATGGAGTGGCGGTAGAGCTTCTCCTTTCTGATCCCTTCTCGCGATAGCGCTGCCACCAGGATTCCCACTCCAAGTTTAGCAGCACACTCGTCGGCACACAGGGACCTTGTAGTACGTCATGGGCCCGGCCTATAATGTAGCCTAGACGCGGGGACAATCAAGTTGAGCTATACGTCTTCAACAGATTTTATGGGAACTGACTGACACAAAACGATCATACATCCGGTCACACCACCAAACTCACAATAAATGTGTGACTACCTTTACCTACACCTACGCTAATCTAAATGAATACTAATGAGTTCATAAGTCTCTGTCTTCTTCTCCGTCTTCTCTTATTTACCTTCTCTCCTTCTTCTCTCTCTCACTGGAGGCCAGACCCAGTTATACCAGTCTTAGCCTCTTGTTCTTTTATTATTGTGTCTGTATTAAGATTATCATCATTATAATAGCTAAAGTATAACATGAGTTTACAAATGAAAATTTCTTATTAGATAAAGTCCTTCAGTGCTGTTTAAGATATCTTGCAAATTCAAAAACATAAACAATACAGTTTGTCAGTTTCACACATTGTGTACTTTCCGTATTTTGTATGTTTGATTTGTCTCTTTCTGTATACTATTTAAGTAGTTTATAGAAACTCATTCAATCCTCTGCATTAAAGAAACAATTGAAACAGACTGTTAGCTAAGTAAAAGAATACTAAGAAACTGTGAGACAAAAAATGAATTTTATGTAGTGACTACAAAACATTGTACAATTCTAGCTAGTATAAAAAATAAGATAGTGTAAAGAAAATTTTTATAAAGCTTTATTTAAAATATTAACTATAGCTATTATTGTACACATCTCGTCGTCCTTGTAATTGACTTAAAAGTACAAGTATATAAAGCCATACAAAATTCTAGCTAAAAATAGTAGCTAATGATCTTCACAAGACATAATTTCTTATATAATCTTTAACAAGCCAACATTAAGTATTGTTGCATAAAAATTATGATAGCTTTTCTAAAATTTACAGTTTAGTATTTACAATGACTGAACACAGCTTTTATTCTGTAATAGCCACAGCTAGCCTGTGAGAAATTATAGAAATAACTCTCAAACATGAACAAGAGATTGCAAGTATTGGAAGTAAATTTAGATAGGAGACTACAAATAACCACTATTACATGTTACAAGTTGATGGTAATAATAAGCTCTAGCAGCATATTTCTATTATAATTTACAAGATATTGCATGCTATTATTTGTGGTAGTGATATCATGAACAGCTAAATTCACCCATAATAAAATCTTCAAAATGAATTATTACAAATAGACATATTTAACTATAAGAGTGAGGAAGCAATACACTTTTCTCCATCTTAAACTAAACTGCCAGGTAGTCAACAAGAGGATAAAATTGAATTCCAAAAAAAAAATGTGTTAGATATAGAAATTTTCTCATTATATACTGCAATCTATAAAAATGTACTAATTTTGATAATTAACAGCAAACACAACCCAAAAAACTACAACTGGTCAAAAGCAGTCACAGTTTCTCTTTGAACTTCCTTATCTTTATCCTCTCCTTCTTTGATATTGACAGATGTCTTTATTTGAATTAAGGAGTAACAGTTTCTGCACACATCAACTTCTTTTCCACAATAATGTAAATTAACTGGCTTTTTTGATATAATGCAATCCTTGCATACCCACTACAACATATAATTATATATATATATATATATATAAATGTGTGTGTATAAATGTATGTATAGCTACATACATATGTATATTTACTAAAGTGAACAAATATTTTAATGATCTTGCTTACAACCACCCTAAAATTTCATGGGATCTATTTATAATCTGAACTACAACTTAGTAAAAAATCAATCTTAATACTATGACAACAGCTATATTTGGTTTCAATAGTTAGCAAATAAATGACATATTGTGTGCATTTTTTTATTATATTAGCACAACTTACAGTTTTTTTTTATTTGGTTTCAGTGAATTAACAATCAAAAATAGAACATTCTGACTATTGTATTGCTAGTACAATTTATTTATAACCCTGAGCATACAAGCACAAGAGGATTACAGTAGCCTTTCAGTCATTTGTTTGGCTGTATGTGGTCTGTTCATTTGTCAGTCTGTCACACCATGATTTTAGAGTACACTGGCAATTAACCGTTGACACAGGTCAGAGTTTACTCAGAACGATGAATTAAGACCTCCAACTATACTAATTATTTAATAGTTAGCTGATTGAAAGAAAACACCATGAAGTAAGCTTCACATATTATAGATAATAATTTATGTGGGGAATGCCCTCAATGTACCCACAGTAGTTTTTCTTTATTGTGTTGGAATTCGAGTTTAGTGTGGAAAATATAATACCAGTGAGTGTCTTTTGCAAATTCAGCTACTTCCTCATATGATATAAGCTTCTACTTTTTGAGCTACATCAATACCTAATGCATTAGGAATAGCATAATAATTATATTCTTGTCTTAGAAATGATTTTGTAATAGCAAGCTAGTTGTATGATAGTGCTTAATATAAATTAGTGCTGAGTTGTGCCCAATTTCCTGAGCACAGTCACATATAATTCTACATTATAATTGTAACACCATAATAATACCACACATAGTATGATCGAACTGAACTAATTCAAACCTTTTTTATTGAACCATTGGATCTTAGCCGCAGACAAGTATTGTACATTAACGATAAAAGCAGTAATGGTTATTCATAGTCTCGGTAAACAAGTGAATAGCCACTTCAAATTTTCTACCATAGTTACAATAAAGCTTATAAAGGTAGAAAACTGTTATTGCATGTCTGCACAAAAATTTTGTCAATGTACACTATAGAGTTTTGGACAATCAGTCAAGAATGAATTAGATATCTAAAGTAAGCATTCTTATGTTCAGAGAGAGTCATCATTATTTTAAAAAATTGCAAATAATCAGGCATTTTAAATACTATATTCTATGTTTAATAAATTGGTGGTTGGACAGTACTATGGTAGTTCTACAGTGTGAAAGCTAGTGTCTTTATGCTTACGCCATAGTGTGTGCATACACAATACAGCTACAATTGAATAAACAAATTGAACAAAGCAAATTTGACTTTCATATTATTATAGCTATAGGTAAAAACCCTGCGTAATGTATAAACCTTAATTCTTCACGCACATTACCACATCCTTGACAAGACTCTAAATCTTCTTCATCTGTTGAAGCTGTTACTTTTCTGCACTCATTGCAAATCCCTACATTTTCTTGAATTAGTGGTTCATTTATAGAAACTTCGTAAGGTAACCCTTAAAAAAAGAAAGAAAGAATATTAACACATTTTGTGTCACATACATGTGCACTTACTGAGAATTCTATCTCTGTCTTGTTCAAAAGAGCCACAACAACTACGGCACACCTGGTCCCACCTAGTGCAATACTTTAAAAATGCTACATACTGACAATCAGGACACATGTGCTACAAGACAAAGGGTCAAATTAATATTTCGTAATATCAAAAACAATAATAAAACTTACCAATGGGCAAGCCCTGCATTTCTTACGAGTTTCTGTTCCACGCACAATCTTAGTTACATCTTTTATCTTTTGAAACACTTTAAATTCTGCACCACATTCACATTGACCAAATTCTTCTGGTTTTCCAGGTTCAAATTGCGCAAAATTAAGTTTGTAATTTTCATCAAATCTTACCTAAAGTAAAAAATTAATATTGTAAGTTCAATAAATACAACTACGAAAATACGCGAAAATAGAATAGACCATGTATAACTGTAGACGGTAACTAGCTACTTAATGGTATAACAATGTAGCTACTGAGAATGCCAATTTGGGAAATGACCACCAAAAACACCTCAGCCTAAGAATAGTCATAATTTCACATAAAGGTTCTCCACAGCATCTAGACAATAGTGAAAGTAGACTGCCATAGTGCATACACACATTTTCTAATCATAGCTCAGGGACATTAAGCCATGCCCCAGACCACACCCAAAATCACAACAATCATAAAGAAGCAATGATAGCATGATATTTTAAAGTATGTATTTAATGTGATTCTCTGCAACCTGTGACAATAGTAGTGGTTGCCAAAGTCTGCGCAGTCACTTTTCTTCAGATTGAATCAATATATTCATGAAAAAAAAAAGAAGCAATTCTAGAATCAATTAAATACTCCTAATTTTTAGGACTGTGGAAGCATGTGGTAGTTTGGCAGCTCATGCATTGTAAACAGATTCAAAGCTAATCATTTCCGGGACAAACAATAGAATGAGTACAATTCCGTTGCGGGACAGTGGCTAAGTGATAAATGCGGCACTGTCCCGGAGCTTTCGGGACAATCGGCAACTATGCATACAACAAGCGCATTAAATCCTACAACTGTAAAAGATCTCTTCTTTTTCCTTAATTTGTCATTTTCTGAATAGTATGCATCAATATGTTGAGATTTGCTCCTTCTTCCTGTATACATGATCCTTTCCAGAAATGTGGACTTAGCAACTCCTCTTGTCTCTCTCCCCCGATGCCTGTATAATCCTTCTCTCGGCATTGCCCAGAGTTAGATTTTATAGATTTTCAAGAAAGGTATAAAACCTTCTGTGTGAGCAATCCAGCAATATATTTCATGTATATATATCGTATCCTGTTAAATCATACTGGAAATGAACACACATAAATGCTAAAAAAACTACAAAAACTGTGCACACAGTCCTCATATCAGACAAGTGATTAATTTTAAGTACAAGGTAAGTGTTTGTGTTCTTGATTACTTCTAGTTTCTTTCTCGATCTGCTTCAATGTGGGGTTCTCCCTCCACACCGTAAATTAATGAAATTTCAAACACATAACCGATTACAAATTGTGTATAAACAATTCTGCTTTTTCATGTCCATACATTTCTGTGATGTGATCGCAGTGATGCATAATTTTCATAGCCTATGAGTTAAGATGACGTAGATGCTAAGCAGTGGGGTTCCAAACTTGATTGTGGAGTGTTTAATCTGATCATGACAAATTTCCTAGCAAGTCCAGACAGACTACATATGTTTGTGTGATGCATGTGATACTAATGTACATACATTCAACAAAAATGGGATCATGTGCATCACTTCTTGTGGAGATTGTAGAAGTTTAGGTTGTACAAAAGTTGAACATATTTTATTGGATGACGATAAAGAAATTTGACTAAACTTACATTAAATAGTTACCAATCAATGAGAATTACTTAATAATAATAATGTTCCCATCCTATTTTATCCTGTAATTATAAACTTGAAAAATGTGATACATTTTTTCACCAAATTGATTTTGGAAATTTTGGATACATAATTTTTAAAAATGGGCTTTTAATGATACTCAATATAGCTCTATATCATTTTTTTCTGAATCTAATTCCTTAGAAGCCAGACTAAGGAGCTGTATAGTCCACAAAAAGTGCTTGACATGCCTGTTTATCAGAGGTTGTGATCAAAGTGCCAATGATGATCAACTGAATGTACTTGCATGACTCTGTAAAGAAAGGGTAAATGTCTGCCCTGCAGCTCTGTAAATCCTGGCCCGCTCAGCTTCATCTGCAACCTTCAAACCATATTCCTACATATGTACCACATTCCAATAGTATATTTTAGTTATTACTCACTTAAAAGTTTGGCACACAAGTTGTCCATTAAAAAACGTAAGGGAAAAAATTGCTGTTAAATTGAAATCTAACGAGGATAGTGAAATACCGCGTAACTAACTGAAATATCTCGGTAACTAAGTGGAAACTAAGTGAAACACCGTGGTAGCTAAGTGAAATAGTATGGGTAAGTGCAAACGTGTGCAGCGTTAAACTTGGAAACGTACGGTTTGAGTAGTTTCTAGTTGGAGACAATGTCATTCTTTACCACAGAACCTCTACCTGTATTAGACGGAATGTTTTACAACAGATTAGGAGCTGTATGTTGAAAACGAAGTAACAGCGGTAGCTAATCCTGAAATAAGGAGATAGTGAGTGAACGATACAGTGTAGCTACAGTGCAAATGACTTTATAAAAAGATGGCCTACTATTAGCGAGTGATAGCACAGGTAATCGATAGCACTTGTACAGCATTGAAAAAGCACTCGGCTTCGCCTAGTGCTATTAATCCCAAATAGCACAGTCACCCATGCTATTACTCATATAAATGTGAGGTCACAATTAGATTAAAAAAAACAAACAAATGGAAATATATGCAAGTAATAGACATATTGCATGAGGTGGTAGATTATAAGTTAATTTATCTATTAAAAGAAATTAAAAATAAAATGATAAAGAATTTAAATATATTTACATATATATTGTGCATACTAAACTTGCTAACCTTAATTGGTATCGATTCCTCTATCTTTTTCCACCATGTATTGTCATTATTGACCTTAAACTTCAGTATAATAGCAGCAAGCAAAATAATTGACAAAAATGTTTCAGGAAATATTAATACAATAGCAGCAATTGCAAGACTCTCGACAGAACATGATTCTGTGATATAAACAAAATAGTTTGTAAAAGAGAAAAACAAAAGTATACAATGAGAATGTACATGTTATATCATGTATAAACTATATATGTATAATATCACTGAAAATAGACACAACTCATAAAACCACTGGCATGCTTACATCACAGAGGTGGCATGCGAGCTGGTCAAGATCAATGACAACAGTGAAGTAATCAAGTAAATGAAATATATTTAAAGTTCATATAAGTAGTAGTCCATGAGCCAGAGAGGGCCAGGTTAGTATCATTTTGTTATATGCTATTGTTTTTCTGTTGTTGTTTTTTGTTAAGATAAGCAATCATAGATTAAGAAAAGCATGATGGCTGTGATGGATTGGTAGTGTTTGGTATTTATTACCATTTATTTATGGTCAGTGACCAAACAAATGACCAACAGTAAATGCCTTTAGAACAACATTTTCAATTCGCAATTAAAGTTTTTAAAGGCCTATGCTTTGGTGATATTTTTACTTAAACTTAATATTGTAAAGTTTAAAAAAGTATATTACAATTTTGAATAACTCCTGAAAATTTATTAACTGGATTCATTAATTGGTTTAAATTATTGGCGAGTGAGCGTAGCGAGTGAGACACTCACAGGGGTAACATAATTGAAAATCGGGGATGTTTGTTTATTTATTTATATATATGGACGTACATATGTCATTTTGTACTTTGACCCCTCCGTATTTTTGTGTTCGCTCGGCATTCGACCCCGTCCCAAATTGCACTAAACAGAATCCTCTTGTTTATCGATCAGTACCCGTATCACCCTACAAATTGAATTGTTTACCGTTTTGAATTCTTTTGCGGGTGTAGTTAAAACTTGAAAACTTAAGGGACTTCCATTTCTATTCGAGTTAGTGGCGGTGGTAAGTCAATGCGCTCTTTGTCATGGTTATAAGCCATGCGCAACAGTATTTACTTGAAAATACATTGTCCACTAGACTACCGCGAAGGAAAGTCTGTGTAGGTGCATGTCCAGTTGTGTCAAAGCATTGTGTGTTACAACCACTACTTAGCTAAAGAATATCACAAAGAAAACTTTTAAATAACGTGTATTGTTTTGTTGTTGTTTTCCTTCAATTCAAGCAGTTGCAGAGAGTTGTTACTATGGCACTGATATCCCTTTACCGTGTATGCGAAATTAAAAAACTGGACCTTATTTTCAGTAGCTTCAGTGTTAGAAGTCAAAATCATTCATATAAAAATATTATAGTCTTTAGGCACGCTCGCCATTTGTGCTCAAGCACAACACTAGTAATAGGAAAAGTAGTATTAAGTTGCTAATATTCCACTCTGGATATATTCACTTTATTGATGAACTGAATGCTTAGCCTCTCAATAAGTACATTATTAATTGTGCACATTTCTTTCAAAATCACAAGTGATATAGATTATGAATAGCTTCTAGTGCTAGGTCAAGAGCCAGAGATGCACGCACCTGTATTAAAAGGGACATGCAATAGTGGGAAAGAAGAGAATACAGCTCTGAAGAGCCTGTAGCCACTTTGTTTCTGAAACTTCATTGTCTATTAACATTTGTTCAAACCCTGTAAAGAAAGGTATGACTTCTGTGGTAGAAGTTAATCTTGGTAATCTATTCAGTACAGACTGATAAGTTTGCCTTTGAGTGTTGAGTTCTACTGCCTTTTGTTGAGCTTCATGTAATTCCAATTGTTGAGTCTTCATAAACTCCTGCTCTGTTTGCCTCTGACCTTCCTGATGTTGAAAAATGAGCGTCATTTGTCGTTCAAACTGCTTGGTGAGCATTTCTTGTCTCCTTTCTTCATCTTCTCGTCTTTGCTGATTCCGCTTGTCGTCATCTCTCTTTCTTTCCTCGTCTCGACGTCTTTGTTCTTGCATCATACAATGAAACATCGTAATCATGTCACTATGTGGCTCTAAACTAGCCATCTCAAATTGATTGCTACCAATTGCCTCCGTCACTGCAGGCAACTGATCCTTCATCACATTCGACTCTCTTTGTCCAAGGTTCCGCTTGTCCATAATCGGCGAAAAATGAAACGTTTCTGTCCACTCCACTGGACCTTCGTTTGTTGTTTCGGTTTTTATCTCTGGCAATGGACCGTCCAATTTCCAGACGTCCAGTATCGCTTGTCTCTCTGGAGCGTTCCGACGCTCTTTACTAATCTCCCAGCACTCGTTCTCCAGTTTGGCTGTATTTTTCTTTTCGGAGTAGTTCGAGTTGTCTAGGTCTTACTTTGCCTTCAACCTGAACCACCGCTGCCACCAAATGTAGGGAATTATAACCCTTTTACTTCTTCTCCACTCGAGTTCCGTCGATCAAGTTAGCTAACGACAGTCTAACTTTTAAGTTGTTTTAATAAATTGGTTACTAAGACAGAACTAAACTGAGAATAATGATACAATGCTTAAATAGAATGTGTGAGTATGACGTAGTTATTCAAATGCTCAATCAAATAAATACAGGTGATGGAGCGAGGACAAAGTTGTTCGACGAACATCGAACCCTGCAGCAGAAGTGCCCGATTCACGGTGTGCAAACTAGAATACAATAATAATGATAATTGGCGAGCGAGCGTAGCGAGCGAGACACTTACAGGGGTAAAAATGAAAAAATCGGGGATGTTTATATATTTATTTGTATATATGTTTGGACGTACGTATGTCATTTTGTACTTTGACCCTCGCGTTTTCGTGTTAGTTATGTGGTCGACCCCGTCCCAAATTGCACTAAACAGAATCCTCTGGTTTAGCGATCAGTACCCCCGTAATCCCCTAGAAATTGAATTGTTTACCCGTTTGAATTCTTTTGCGGGTGCAGTTAAAACTTGAAAACTAAGGGACTTTCCATTTCTATTCGAGTTAGTGGCGGTGGTAAGTCAATGCGCTCTTTGTCCTGGTTATAAGCCGTGCGCAACAGTATTTACTTGAAAATACATTGTCCACTAGACTACCGCGAAGGTAAGTCTGTGTAGGTGCATTTCCAGTTGTGTCAAAGCATTGTGTGTTACAACCACTACTTAGCTAAAGAATATCACAAAGAAAACTTTTAAATAACGTGTATTGTTTTGTTGTTGTTTTTTCCCTTCAATTCAAGCAGTTGCAGAGAGTTCTATGGCACTGAAATCCCTTTACCCTGTATGCTAAATTTAAAAACTGGACCTTATTTTCAGTAGCTTCAGTGTTAGAAGTCAAAATCATTCATATACAAATAGTATAGTCTTTAGGCT
>WLWD01005686.1_pt1 | contig 85702 bp, 61 predicted proteins | sample 6712731 | NCBI WGS metagenome assembly WLWD01 (sample SAMN12718690, study PRJNA576275) | sponge metagenome | isolation source: marine sponge | host: Mycale hentscheli | place: New Zealand: South Island, Marlborough, Capsize Point | collected 2014-11-01
CCAGATGCTGTCACTGTCCTGGAGTGATCCCAGATGCTGCCACTGTCGTGGAGTGATCCCAGATGCTGTCACTGTCCTGGAGTGATCCCAGATGCTGCCACTGTCCTGGAGTGATCCCAGATGCTGCCACTGTCGTGGAGTGATCCCAGATGCTGCCACTGTCGTGGAGTGATCCCAGATGCTGCCACTGTCGTGGAGTGATCCCAGATGCTGTCACTGTCCTGGAGTGATCCCAGATGCTGCCACTGTCCTGGAGTGATCCCAGATGCTGCCACTGTCCTGGAGTGATCCCAGATGCTGCCACTGTCCTGGAGTGATCCCAGATGCTGCCACTGTCCTGGTGCGATGTATCAATCTTTAGACAGCCTCAACTGATGGTGTTCTTTTCTCTAAAAAAAATTCATAAATAAATAAATCAAAAAATCATTTGCTGTAGCTCAATAATCTTAAAACAACACAACCATATTGTAAACACAACTATAACAAAAAACAAACAAAAAACAAACACGACAGTGTTAATAACAATATGTGTATGTCACATACGTTATCTGCTGTCACACACGCATAAACACGTACACACATGCACGCACACACATGTACACACACATGCATGCGCACGCATGTACATACACATGCACACACATGTACACATACATGCGTGTACACACACATGCACACACAGTGACCTCCAATTAAATATCCAAATGGTATTTCCACTTTCTTTTTCCCCAGTAATTTGTGAGGGACTTGCCCATACTTTCTCTCGCCTCTTTTCATTTCTGTTTTGTATTTGCAATGCACGTATTCCAAACTTTGCAATTCTAAATTTTGCTAGTGTTTGAACACATTGCAAATACATAGAGCTCAGACTCACTCAAATACAATTACATTGAAATTACTGCAAAAAAATGTATTTAATTACAATTACAATGTATTTGACTGAACTCTGCCACATACCACTCGCTTCTCCCTGGCCAGTGCTTTAATAGTGAGTGTGGTGAAGGAGATGAGAGGAACATATCAAAACCAGTTAATTCAGCGAAGCGAGCGGAGCTGACTCTCTAATGAGTTCGCAATATATATATATATTTAGGTCTAGGTATTGTTTTTGTTCTTGCGTGGGCGTACATGTGCAAATTTTCTCCTACGCGCTTGCGCGGGCCGGGTAACCTTCTTAGCAACATTTTGTTTTGTTTACCCGCCGTACGAAGTAGCGATGCCCAGTGAAACAAATTCTGCGAAAGAGAGACAAAACGTTAGAAACGCTCGGTCAAGAGCTTTGAGGGCATTAGAAACTCCAGAAGAAAAATTAGTAAGGAGAGAGATAAGAAATGAAAAAAAAAACAGGGCAAGGAGGAGGAGAGCTAAAACGAAACAGAAACAGGTAGCAAAGTAAAGAATCTTTCTCTTTGAAAAGCCATTAAATGTTCCTAATTTATTTATTAGACTATTCCTGAGGATTACGGTACCAGGAGCCTTCATCATAGAAAAAAGCCACCACTATTGTTTTCTCACTTTGACAGTATTTTGTAGCCTGGAATAGCTGCAATTACAGGGAACGTGCATCGCTCGCTTCGCTATTAGAGCGCATCACTAGTAAGAATCTAATACCAGGTTCCCCCAAGTAATCACAATAATAATAATAATAATAATAATAATATAATAATAATAATAATAATAATAATAATAATAATATGGCACGTACGTTTTCCATTAAAAAATGTATAGGAAAAATCGCTGTTCAATTGAAATTGCACAGGGAAAGTGAAATAGCACGTAGAAATACCTCGGTAACTAAGTGGAAACTAAGTGAAATACCACGGTAGCGAAGTGAAATAGTACGGGTAAGTGCGCACGCATGTAGTGTTAGCCTCGGAAACATATAGTTCGAGTAGTTTCTAGTTGGAGACAATGTCATTCTTTACCACAGAAGCTCTACCTGTATTAGACGGAATGTTTAAACAGATTAGGAGGAGCCATAATGTTGAAAATGAAGTTCCAGCGGAAGCTAATCCTAAAATAAGGAGATAGTGAGTGAACGATGATACAGTGTAGCTACAATTGCAAATGACTTTTTAAAAAGTTGGCCTACTATTAGCGAGTGATAGCACAGGTAACCTGTGTTATTAGGGATCAATAGCACTCGTAGAGCTATTGAAATACCACTACTTGTGCTATTAATCCCTAATATCAAGTTTACCTGTGCTATTACTCATACTAATTATAATATCATAGCAACCAAAACAATAATAATAATAAAAATGACAATAATAATAGCAATAATAATAATAAACATCGCATAATAGTAATAAGTATCAAGTACTCTTTCACACAGTGGCGCTTGATGTAACATGTTTCACAAACTAGGAGCGCTGTCGCATAAGGTACATGTACTTTAATCTCTTAATTCTCAAACACTTGGTTTAGTTACATCATTTGTCCTCTCTTGCTCTCTTTCTTACTGAGCCCTTCCCTCGTTCTTGAGTTAATGGATTCCCTTCTGCTCCTTTATCTGTACCTCTTCCTGATTCTCAGTGTTTCTGTACTTCAATCCATGATTGTGGACTTTGCCTTCCCTGTTCAATCCTCACTTCTCTTATTGAAAATCTGCACAGGCTGCACTACTTACTCGACTTTAACATAAGACATCACATTCAAATAATCTTGAAGGCATTCTGGACATTCGCCATTGAAATTCTAGTCAGAAAAGTCTGCCTTCACTGCCGTCAATTTTCTTGAAATGGCACAGCAGAAGAACGACTTCTATTGCTGGCCACATAATTGACAAGGAATACTTGTTCGTGTATGCAATTTGAGACCTGGGCGTTAATATTATCAGAGAAATGGACAGATTGGGCGCTGTAGTGATAGTGGGTGCCTACCCCATAGGATACAATAATAATAATAACCATAATAATTGTCAAGTTCAGCTTTTCCATACACACCTCAAATTTGTATTGTTTCAATTACAACATCATAGCCAATGCTCTCTGTAAATTGTGTTGAAGACAAAAACCAAAGCTGAACATTCCACTAGTTATCATTTCACCATCACTCCACATTAGCTAGCAAGCACAATTCTTCCTTCATCATATTCACATATCACCTTCGGTTGCTCGTTGCATATCATTTCTAACTTCTCATTGTTACACATACGTCAGTATCATACTCATCAAACCACATGAGTTCAGCTTCCTGTAATTCTTGCGCGAGCGTCTTAAGAATCCTAATGAATTAATGTTTGTGTCTATAAAAGCTGGCTATCCTTGGGGTATGAGGACTTGAAATTTAGTTTACTTAGTTGATCAACAACACATAGTCGACTATGAGACCTATCATAAGACTGCACTACCATATCAGCGTTGTTACACAACAAGTAGCTAGATCACTATAACTTCTACCACTTAACAATGCGTAGCAGATCATAAGAGCTCCTAATAAAATACCATTATTACATGACAAGTGCACTTTGACCTCAGAGTGCTGCTAAATTTTTGAGAATGTAATATTACTAAATCCTAAAATATAACTGAGTTATCTCACTTACTTTGTGTTGAAACACACCACTAGTAATAATAATAATACGAACAGCTTAGTCCTGGCAGCTGCTTATTGAAACACCACCTTGTGGCGTGCATATGGGTGAGTGTGTGTGTGTTAAGTTTTCCATACACACCTCAAATTTGTATTGTTTCAATTACAACATCATAGCCAATGCTCTCTGTAAATTGTGTTGAAGACAAAAACCAAAGCTAAACATTCCACTAAGCAATGCTATCTATATAATAAATACACTTGTGCGTCAGTAACAATGATGGTGCGTATTCATGAATAATTCATGAGCTTAACAGTTTGGTAAAGAAGCAAAAGTTTTGCAAAACCAAGTCCACAATCATGACAGAAGGAAAAAGAGACTCAGAAACAGGAGAGAGAGAGAGAGACTAAGGAGAAGGGACTCCATGACTAACTGAAGAAAGGAAATGAGGGGGATAAGAAAAGCCGAGAAAGGAGAGCAGGAGAGAGAAACTGATGTAACCTTAACCAAGTGGTAGAGGATGATAATGAATAAAAATAATTTATGCTACCTGCATTTACTTCGCAACATATCATGCGCCACTGTGTGGTGGGGTACTTGCTAGTATTGTTAATGTTGGACCAAATTTTCCCGTCAAAACCTGCCATTAATATTTGGTCACTTACACAGTATGAAATGGTATAACCATGATATAAAATAGTTAAACCATGACAATTCGGGATAAATGCCCTTTTCGGGATGGAGCGATAATTTTTCAAACAAATGGTTTAACTTTTATTTACTTATTATGTAATAGTTTAACCATGTGTTTGAGGAATTATCACTGATAAACAACCCGATCCTGAGGAGGAAGCCCTAGGGGGAGGGTGGTTATCTAGCAACTCGATCCTGAGGTTATCTAGCAATAATTCCGAAAGTTGCTGTGGTTTAACTATTTTACACCACAGTTATTGCAAACAGGTTGAAAGAACCTTAGTTTGCATTATTAAATATCAATTCATCTAACCATCTGATTTTGCCTATTCCTCTATTCCTGTTGAAAATTCTGCCAGGACGTCAAAGGTATCTTGAAAAGTCTTCACTGATTCAGTGTTTCTGGTATGCTTTATCTTCTACTATTTCTCCTTCACACAATTCTAAACCAAATAAATAAAATAGCCATTCTATACTAAGTCATATCTTCATAACTTACTACTACTTGTGGCACAGTTAAGCCAGTATCATCAGCAGCTTCTTCCAACACATGCAGACGTGCCTATGCTTCACTGAAACACCAGTCACCCCAGCTCTGAATAGAGTATTGAAATGGGAAGTCTGAGCAACAATAAATGCTTTCCCTAACCTGTCCAGCAATGTCGGAAGCTCGATCGCAGCTATAACAGCTCAAGACCCACGCTCTAAGGCTTGCTTCCCAGAGAAAGCAAAATGGAGCTCACTGCGTGGGTGGAAAGGACTAGGTCGGATAGAGGTGTGGCTGGGGGTGACGACTCGTGTACGCGCATGGGCCAGGAAAGATTCCAGTTTCACCCGATACTTCCCATCCAAGGTTTCCTGGAATCTTCGATTCGTTCAATCGCAAAATATTCCTGAACCGGGTGTCCCCGCGTAGCGGTTAACGGTTGGTAAAGGGTCTGGCTACGCGAGACTAGGTCTGGCTACGCCAGACTATACCCCATCTGGATAAAAAGTTTGGTTAGAAAACTGAAGATGAAGCAGAGATCATCATCATCCATTGATAGTCCTCCTCTTTTCATACAGATTGGGATATTAAACATTCAGTGCAGTCCCTCGTCTGGGGACCGGTCCCAGACCCTTTCCGCTGTGTGGTTCGGTAAAGGGTCTGGCTGCCAGACTATGCAGTCCTGGATTTCAAACACCTCTACCAAACACAAAATTTACTCTGATGAAAACTATTATATATTTTATAAAAAAAAAAAACTGAAAGAAAAATAACTTAACTAGCTTAAAATATGGTGAAAATTGGATTAATGCAATTAGATTATCTAAATTTTATATGCATGATTTAGTTTACTAATTATTTTGTTCCATAAAATTCAGTTTTTATGAATTTCTCAGCAATATCTGTCTGTTCAATGTTTCCTGTTTTGTCTTGTGAATATGGAAAATGCTGAACTCTTCAGGACCATCAATTCATCTCTTTTTACCCAAGAAGCCAAAAGCAAGTGATTTGCCGTAATGACAGCTGATAGTTCTGTAGTTAGTATGTTCAGCATCTCAAAATTCTTCTCTTTTTGATACTGATTACAAAAAAACAACACTTTTTCTCTTAAAAAAATCATACATTGAAATTGAAAATCAAACAGATATATAGTCAGTGGAATTTGAAAATTCACTATTTATTATCAGTGGCAAACGACCTAGGTTGAGCAATAGATCTGCATAGCTACCCACTGGTAAGCAGTATAGCTGTGTGTATTTCAGCATCATCCGTCTTAGCCAAGAGGGCTTTTTCTACAGCAGGTGAAAGCACTGAAGGAGAGAGAAACATACTAGCTATCTGATCAAAATTTTCAACGACAAATTTGAATTCATGAAAATCTGATATTTTTAGCTCACTAATTAACTTTAATTGAACAAAACTAAAAGTAAACTTAATTAAAAGATGACACTTCAACAACTAAAATCTAACTAATAGGCAAAACAGGAAAACTAAGCAACATTCAGTTCCACCTCCCAGATTATCACATGTATAGAAAACCATTCCATTAGATTTTAAACTAATAATACCGAGAGTGTCTACATGTGGTCTTGTTTTCAGTCTGCCAAGAAACTTGCCACAAGAATAGCAGAGTTTTTTTTCCTCCCTTGCCCCATCTTACATGAGAACATGTGTTGATTTTCCTGAACATCACTGTGGAGAGCGGTAGACCGAAATTTTACATATTATTTAAGCAATTAGAACCCATTAAAGATTGGATTGAATTGTTCCTCATCAATCTTGGTGAGGCCAAAATGCTCAGAAGCACCATAGTCTTATTTTAATTTGAAGCGCCATTAGGTTGGCTTCTTCAATTCAGAGAAAGGGTATCATCAGAGAATAGCTAACTAATGTAGCTATATAATCACTTAAACCAGATAGCTATGAAGTGAAGTACTTTGGTACTTGTGCATAAGCACACTTAAGTACTGGTTATAAGTTTTCATAAAAATGCTCAAATCTTGGCAAATTAAGTAAAAGTATTCTTACTGTATATTTCAGTAAATACTTCCCATTTTTACTGCAAATCAGTACTATTGAAGTACTTTGAATAACTTGTACTAGCCGCATAATGCATAATTCCTATTTTTTCAGCAAATTAGTTACTTGCTGCTACAATCCTAGTAATGTTATCATTAACCCTACGTCTCTCGTTCTGTTAACTCACCATCATCCTTATACTCGTTATCAGTGGTCCTCCCTGATTCCGCAGCTTCAATAGCTGAGTGGTTTGGCAGGGGCGTTGGCCGGAAGCCCCGCCCCCAATCAGCAGTTGCCGAATTGGGGCAAATTAACGGGGTGAGGATAAACCCCTTTAATTCCTCCAAGGGAAGGCACGACCATTGCCCCAAAGGCGGCAACCACCCATCCCCAGCAAAGCTGAAGGAAGGAGGGCCAAACCCACAACTTATGCACACTCATGCACCCACTGACACAATCACCTCGGAAACACGACAAATCATAGCAACACAACATAGGTGCAACATAATAATACAAGTCTGACTGGCACAATTGTATGACATAAATAAGACCCGGCTGTTCAAACAGCAAACCGTCAGCACAATCTAGCAGAATAACTTGCCAACTGACGTCTTGGAATCCGGATATACTCCAAGTAGGCCAGACTGCGCCATCTACCCAACGTCTGAATGGTCTTCAGAGAACATATTTTTACTCATTACCCGCTCAGTATCACCAAATGGCTTCACTCCACGTCTGCTTTCAAACTCATAGCTATACGAAATTATTGGGTGGCAGCCGGTTGGTTCATGAAGAATAGATGGACATTCAAGAGCTCCAGTCTATCTCCATTGATCTGGAAATGATATGGCTACTTTTTTTTTACAGGTTTTGCAAAGGTATTGCCGTACATCTAATTAAGCAATTGACAGCCTTATCATATACCATTTGGGCAGTTTACACTAGTAGTTTATATAACAATTTTTAAATATTGATAAGTAACTACATCACAAGGTTAGATGAAGCTCAGAGGACATTCAATTGTTTTAGCAACAGGTTCACAAGTGTAACTGGCTATAATGTGGTGTGCAGTAGCAGCCTGCTGATGTCACAATAAAATGAACATTCACAGGAGAGGCAGAGTAGGTAGGGCAACATTATAGGGGGTGAAAGGGGGACATTTCCCCACTCCCTCCCTAGAAAAGCCATCCCCCCTAGAAATCTTTAGAATGATTTAAGGTGAAGTGTTGCAAGGGTGTCAGAATAAACTATGATAACAGCGGCAGAGAAGCAAGGAAATATGGGGGGGGGAGGGAGGGAGGGCACAGGACAGCCTACGTCAGATGTAGAAAACCAGGCTATTTTTTAGCTTTAACTACAGAGACTTGTTGTTGTTGTTTTGTACCATAGTCCATTTTAATTTATTTGTTGGTACAAATTAAAGTTCCATAGTTAAAATTGTACATCCCGGAATCCCTAAATAATGTCAATATAATAACAATAAACTTGCTATCAGTTTTACTCAAAGTAAAATTAACAGTAACCGGTACAACAATTGCAGCTGAGATTATGGGATAGCCTAACGACTTATCAGATCCCTGTAAAAGATAATAATAAAAAAAAAGTTACAGAGATATATAAGAAATCAAAGCAAACTGTACTACAAATTATGTAGCCAGGACACTTGTTTTATAGCTTGCACTAACTTCAGCTCTATTTCTACTCTCCATTGTTGTCTTTCCATCAAATTTCTGTTATTTGTAATATACTAATCATGTATACATCAATACAGTGTTAACTATAGTCTAGTTGCTTAATATGATTAAATTCATGTGGTTACATTCAAAATACTATTATTAGTTCAATCTAACAATTCATCAAGTGTATAGTAATCAGCTAGTTGAAAAATGCACACAAAAATGAAAGCAAAATAACTACAGCCGAAAAGCTAATAATATTGCCACTTGCAGTTGTCTGGGTAGTAGTCACTGAATCATCTCTGAAAGTAGCACTTGTACATTCAGATGGAATATTTACATTGCATGATTGCCAGATCATTGGATTAGACAAGATGCCCAGAAATTGCCTCGCCATCATAGAAATAGAGCCTCTTGTGAGGAGTCCATCCAGAGCTTCAGTGTTATTATAAATGAATTGGTAGCAACAACCAGTTGTATTTGCCAAAGCGGTCAATCCAGCAGTACAGGTAGGGGGGCAGACAGCAGGATTTTGTGCTAACGCTGCGCAAGAATTCAGGTCAGTATTATTAAAAAGAGTTGGAGGAGCCAGATCTAAGGCCCATCTGCAGCGAGGAATACTACCACCATCAGCTGGTTGGCACCAAAATCTTAAACCTGCAGCAGATGCGGAATCGTTGCAGGTGGGGCCAGCTAGCCATTGCGCTACGGCACCAGCACAACTCGTATTGCAAATGGTATCTAGGGCTTGCATTCCTGCTTCTCCCGTCGGAGTGTTGTTGGCCACCTGAAACGCCAGCCCACAGGACAAACCGTTGGGGAGAGTCGACACAAATCCGATCTGCTGTGCTTCAGTGCACTGTGCGCTGGACCCACGGCTGCACATAACAACTGCCAGAGCGATCACTAATATTTGCTGCATTTTTGTTCCTTTTAGCCAATAATCCTCTTCTTCACCGCGAGCTGTGAAACCGGACGTTGTAAGCTAAGCTTAGCTCTTTATACTGCATGAGGGCATCAAATTTCCCGCGGAAATATTTTGAGCCTTTGTAGTGCAAGGGCGTGGTATAGTCTGGTGAGAGGTGTAGTCTGGTGAGAGCTGGAGCGCAACCTCTCCGCTAAAAAAGGGCGAGGTATTGGATTAGGACGACGTTATGTGCAGAACGGCTGACCCTCACCTTTGACCTATAGAGAGGGGCCGCTCAAACAAACTTTGAACCTTAAGCACGTGCGCATCAGCAAGTGGCTGACCATTGCTGCGGGGCTGACCGTTGCTTCGGGGCTGATCATTGCTGCGGGGGCTGACCATTTCTGAGCCAACAGACCCACCTCAATCATGCTGAAGTACATGACCACTTGGAAAAATAGCTGTGGGTACACATCAATATTTTGCAACTGTAGTTTTTTAATAATAATACTTGTTCACACAACAATCAAAGGGTGTGGCTTCAATTTTGGACGCGACTGCTTATTCTAAAAGTTGAAGCTAATGTTATACTGCGTGACACATTATTCTTAAGTCGACAGACCACAACTCCATAAAGCAATCTACATGTGTATGTATCTAGAGTATCTAGTAGCGACAGCGAGAGCAGCATAAAAGTACTATTCCTGGGTCCATGTTCATAGAAGGTTTCTCCAATTTAGTTAGAGTAAATGGTAGCATTGTATTACTAGTTAAATGCAACTTCAGTACGATCAACGTGACGACTCATGGCAGCACTAAGAGGTCACTAACTGAAGGAACCTTGAGTAGTTGAGTACTATGTTAGTCAACTTTATTCTGAAATTAATGCAGACTGCTCGTAAGCTAGTATAACATTCCCAATGCCATTGACGAAATACTAATAAACTATTCCATAAAAATAAAATACTGTAAATTTCCAGTATGATGAAGCTTTTAAAGAGTTGGATTATGACAGTGTCAGTGATAGGTTTAATTGTCCTCTATACTCCAGTAGATTTTCCTTCAAACAAGGATTGAATTGTCACTGGAAACGTCCACATCAATTCCTTGGACACTCTTGCATCTCCAACCTGTAACAAAGAAGGGAAAGTAATCACATGTTACCAATTTTTAGTGTTCCTTTCAGGAACACAATGCTGTTTTCACTACAGTACAGTACAGCAGTTGATGTTACACTGCTCATCTCTACTCGATAAAGGTCTCAATAATTACCTTTATAGGAATGCTTAATTAGAAAACTAAAATATACATTATGAATGTAAGAACATTAAAAAAAAAAACAAGAAAAGTACATCTTACTAAGATGAGTAAAAGAGACCACAATGACACTTTATATACAGGCCCGTAGCCAGAGCTTCGCATTGGGGGGCTCGGATTTTAAGACGCAAAAAGCCACACCTACTTTTGTTTCCTCATTAATTCTTCTACAATACTAAAAAACAAAAGATAAGTGCACTAAAGCTTATAATTTGTTATTCTACTTCAAATTATAATTCATTAAACAATGTTGATATTTGAGAGAAAAGTGGTATTATTCTCATGTAACCAAGCTTCTATCCATTACGGTGAGCTGTATATAAACAGTGCAACATTAATATGCCGTATTCGTACTACAAGTTATTTAATAGTACGGCGTGTAAACTGTCTGTTCGAAATGCATTGGAAAAATTGCTATAACTAAGTGAAATAGCACTTAACAAAGTGAAAAGACACCGTAGCTTAAGTAAGAGTAAGTGCGCAGCCAGTTTTTTTTTTAATCATTTGCTGTGTAGCTACACTAGATAGTGGACTTACTATATGTATATTTGAGGTTTAACTTTCTCAGACACTTCCGAAGGCTCGAAGACTCCCTTTCTAATCTGTTGAAAAAAATCCGTTGCTTGTGCAATTAATATCGAATCGCACGCTTACGTACACTTTATAAAAAATGTGACGTAGCAAGCTTTACTCATGCTGATATGAGAGCGAAATTTTTTATCCATGGAGCTGAATGTTTATTAGGTCACTTAGACTCAGACTAGGCCAGAAAAACAGCAGAGAATTCAAGCGCAGATTCAGCACGATTGAACAGACGATGATACTCCAAAAGTTATATGTGGGGTGTGGCTAAAATATTTGCTTCCGGTGACTCTAAAGGGGGGTTCGACCGAACCCCTCGAACCCCCCCTGGCTACGGGTATGATATACTGTACACATATGTATATGTAAGTGTATACAATATATGAGTTTGTACGCGAGGAAGCCAGGTGTGATGAGCCCCACAACAAAAAATTTAATTTGTACAGACATAGCAGCAAAAGCTCTACAATTTACTTATGGGCTGATACACAATTTGTAATAATTGAGACTATCATTTCTCAATGATTTACATGCCACAGTTGTTCATGTATGTGCATGTGATACAGAGAGTACCAGTACTTATGATTGCAACATTGTGCTCATATCTATCAGGATCCTGTACAAATGGCATCAAAATGTTGGATGGCTAACCTTTGCTCTAATTACAAAAAAGGGCTGTTGCTTGCCAGTCAGAAAGCATTCAGATGGACTCCTTTTGTTACAAACAATGTAAAAGTAGTAAATTTAAGAGCAAATGCAAACAGTGGTGTAGGAAGATGATTCGGTATGGGTGGGCTCGAAGGGCAATTTTTTTTGTGTGGTTTGCAGGTGTTCATGCGAGAAATCACATTGATCTTGGCATACACGCACTACACTAAGCAGAAACAGAGTAACTATAGTGCAGTGAAGACCCACTAGTGGGTATGGTAACGTCAGAGTTCCAGTAAGAACAGTCAATGACAGTGTTGAGGTGATAAATATAAACAAAAAACGAATCATCGACGATGCACGACGGTACACGAAAATAAGAACAAATAAGCATGCGTGAATACTAATGATGAAATAAAATGTAATGTTATAGTTGTTCTGGCAGTCAGAGAAAACATGAAAGTATGAGAAAACAAAAAGCTGTTGGCTTCACATAGGGTACTAACTGTTGTGGAAAAAGCCCCCCTATCGTCACGTCGTAATTATGTGAGCAAATAATTTCTTGCAATTTGAGATAGTTTTGCTTAATCCTAAGAATTTAACAGAGAGAAAAATAAAGATAGATTGCAAAAGATTCTACTAAACTTTTCTAAGCAGTACGAAACATCAGAACCATTTTTACATAAATATTTCGAAGAATACTACATATGTTGCACTTGTAATACGTAACTTTGTCGCTCAATGTAATACACGTACATTACATGTTATTTCACAAAATGGGCAATGTGCTAGAAAGATTGGCCTTGCTGATGTAGATACAAGCATGCATATTGAAAGACATGTTTACAGTAACATTTTTAACACATGGTGGAATTCTAATATTAAATTAATTTGTTTCCATCAGCTCAAGATTAATGAATGGCAAAGTAAACAAAATAGTTGATGGTCTCTTTCATATTTTGATGCACACATACATCCACTAACAAACAAAAGAACTGATGTGGAAGAAAGTGGGTAGAGTGAAAGGGAGACATCAACATGGGATAGTCTAGTATTGCCAGACCCTTTACCTACTGGTAGACTGACATAGAACAGTTTGTTAACTGCAATTCGCCTTATTGGTATGGTTACCTGGTGTCATCCTCCTAAACTACACATTGGCAGTCTGTGCTGATGTGAGCCCGTGGTCATGTCTGCGCATGTTCCTTGCATGAGGCAGTGATATGACCTTGGACCCACCCCCCTGTGTGGCCTTGGGGGTGAGAGACTCGGCAGGTCAGTGGCAATTAGTGTTAATTGCCCTGCATTGCCGGAGTCCCCCCAAAGGGCCGCAGGAGGCGGCCTATACCCCCAAGGCTATAAGTGATAGGTTAGGAAAGGGGGTTGACAGCTCTCTTACCAATGGTAGTAGGCTGTATACCTGTAAGTACAGACAAGCATACACATTGAGAACTGAGCATTATGACAAGAGTACTGCTGAACTTCCCATGACCCCCAACCTTCTCCCTCTCACTGGCTTTGGGATGGTGTGGCCATCCAATGACTACGTATTGGTTCCTCGGAGAAGGGAGTGGTGCCACTTACCTTGGAGCTGTGATCAGCGCCTGGTACCTGGATGACTCCAGCCACCATGTCTGTCTCGGGTAACCAGTGGGCACAGCTTCAGTAAACCAGGACTGGTGAGTCCTGTATACTCCCATCTCACCTGCTTTCACTGCACACTGGAGTCTAAGTAGACTCCAGGAACACAACCTGGGTAGTGGTTGTCGAGTAAGGAGAGTGCCCCCAGCAGTCGTTAATAAGTGAGGGACCACATGCCCAGGTAAGAAGACCTGAGCAAGGGCAGAGTGTACGTATCACACTTAGTGATTAGCTGAAGGGCTGCTTGCCCTAACAGCAGTGAGGGGCAGTACGCAGTAGTATTAGATGTTGAATGAAGGGCAGCCTGCCCTGGGCAGATACTGTAAGGTGGTCTGTCTGACCGTCACACCTCTACCGGGTGGAGAATCTAACCTTACATGCTAAAAGTACCATAACTCCTCTCTACACCACTCTTGCCATAGTCAAGTGGCTTGTGACTCCAAGACATACTCCTATAAACTAGTACTACTGTTCAACCCTCCCATGGTTGCATTATCTGCTCCACACCCCTATTCACATGGAACTTTAAAAGTTGGCATTAGCTATTAAGTCAAGTGACAGTGCCTTAGTAGTAACAGTCGGTGTGCCTAGTGGAGGCAAACAGACACAAGTCAGAAGGAGCATGTCCTGATCGTGTGACGGGGTAATTGAGTGAGTGCCATGCAGATGCATACAGATGTGAGTCTGAGAATACATAGGCAGTGAGCCTGAGAATACATAGGCAGTGGGCCCGAGAATACATAGGCAGTGAGACTTAGAATACATAGGCAGTGAGACTGAGAACACATAGGCAGTGATCCTGAGAATACATAGGCAGTGAGCCTGTGACTAGATAGGCAGTGAGCCCGAGAATACATAGGCAGTGAGCCTGAGAACACATAGGCAGTGAGCCTGAGAACACATAGGCAGTGAGCCTTAGAATACATAGGCAGTGAGCCCGAGAACACATAGGCAGTGAGCCTGAGAATACGTAGGCAGTGAGCCCGAGAATACATAGGCAGTGAGCCTTAGAATACATAGGCAGTGAGCCTGAGAATACATAGGCAGTGAGCCTGTGACTAGATAGGCAGTGAGCCCGAGAATACATAGGCAGTGAGCGTGAGAACACATAGGCAGTGAGCCTGAGAACACATAGGCAGTGAGCCTGAGAACACATAGGCAGTGAGCCTGAGAATACATAGGCAGTGAGCCTGTGACTAGATAGGCAGTGAGCCTGTGACTAGATAGGCAGTGAACCTGAGACTAGATAGGCAGTGAGCCTGAGAATACCTAAGGCAGCAAGCCTGAGAATACATAGGCAGTGAGCCTGAGAACAGATAGGCAGCGAGCCTGAGTTAGAGTGAGAATAGACAGACAGCGAGCTTGACGGAGTGAGAATAGATAGGCAGCGAGCCTGAGTGAGAGTGAGAATAGACAGGCAGTGAGCCTGAGTGAGAGTGAGAATAGACAGGCAGTGAGCCTGAGTGAGAGTGAGAATAGATAGGCAGTGAGCCTGAGTGAGAGTGAGAATAGATAGGCAGAGTGAGAGAATAGACGGCTAGAACTGCCTACCCATGCTCTATATAATGCCACACTGGCAATAGTGTAGTGTGGCTTGTGAGTTCTAAGACACATCCAGCACTACAGTTCATTCTCTAATCTCTCTCAATGTAACCCCTATTTTCTCCACCTCCCTTCTCATGTAACGCTCACATCAGCATCACTTTGACAGAGCCAATCTTGGCAATACCGTGAGAGGGTCTGGCCATTACTAAATACTGCAGATAGTTACTCATATGCACTGGACAATGATGATCATAAATTTTTGCATGAAGGTTAGAATAAGAAGAGTGGGAGCCGGCCATGCACCCCACACCTGTAACGAAGCCTATGCCTGACCATAACGAGGGTTGGCAGCATGCTTGTGATTTAGAGATTGAGAGTGTGGGTAGAGTAACAGCATCAGAACTAGAGTCCAACTCTTAACCTAACTGCACTAGTTAAGCAAGGCAAATGGACCGGCAGCATGCCCATGTATTATCGAGCCATAGAACTCCTGTTTTCGGCTGATTACATCTGTAAGTATCAATGAAGGCCATTCACCACTGATTGCTAATTTAGATCCTATATATCCAACCTTACCTAGAGAAAGCTAATTACACGTATTTAGAGTACAGTATATCTCCAGCCCCTTACTATTTAAATAATACCACCACTGATGAGCAGCCATCCTTAGAGAGCTAATAGTGCCGGGTGAATCAGCCATTCTGGCAAGGCAGTAACAGGTAGCTGCTAGGCTTAGGCTACAAGCACTGAGAACAGTGGCTATCAGGACTAATATACTTGTGCCCCGGTGCCATTGCTCCACATGTGATACACCACATGTGACCACTTAGCTGCATGGTTACAGTATTTGCAGGTCCTCTGCTGACCATTACCTGGGCTCGGGTGATGTGATGGTGAGCTACATCTCCGTTAACTTGCTTACTCATCATTAGTTAACTGTGGCTTAATTAGTGTGGGTAAAACCACTAAGATAATAGCAAATTTATCTCGTTCTAACAGCCAATAATTATTTCAGCCGAGAATGACTGAATAACCACTAAGATATTTCATGGCACATGAATTATTCAACTCAGTCAGCCATATAGAAATACAACACATACAAAAAGTTAGAGCAGTCTTATGTCACAGAATATACTACCTTATTATGTCATCTATTGTTTGTGGTCTTCCCAATTAGTGAAGGGAACTGAACAAACTACTTAATGTCAGCCTACCCGCCGCATAGCAGTAGGTAAAGTGTCTAGTACAGCGAGATTAAATATGACGTGATCAAAATAGATCCTAAAACCTTTCAGGAATAAATAACGTGCTTATAAACTACAAGCCAGAGACATGACACAGATGGATAAATTTGAAAAATTGTTCAGACGCAATAATGATACTTATATTGGATAAGCGAGCAAAACAAGGAGTGAATGAATAACGGAAAATCAGGTATGCATTATATAATACTTACATGTTTAGTACATTTTTTATTTTATTTATTTCACCGATCAATCAGAGTGTGTGGAATGAAATAACCAGAGTACAAGAGTCTTGCTCTCCTAACACAGCCATCTGAAGTGCCCACTGCAGGGCTCCTCTGAAAGGTTCTAAAAGAACTAAAAGTTCCGCAGACTGGAATTTTTTAGATACGTTCTAACTGAGGGAAACCAGGCATTCTACTTGGTACAGCTACAGCTGGTAATTTAGTGATATGAAACTCATAACAACTAAATGATGAAACTGACTAACAGAACAGAACTTATTATCCTACATATGATTCCTTGCTATGTAGAATACATGGAGGTATAACCTCCTAACTAGAACTGAACTAGACACAGCTGATGCCAATGCCACTGAAGGTCATAGATTACACAAAATAAAGTTAGCTGAAATAATAGACATCTTCCAACAGAACAGTCACAGGATCATGTGTTATTGTTACTGCATTAGTCACTCCTTATGACTGCAATATTGTTCCCCAGGAATTAAATCGGCAATTTTTTGGGCGGCACAAATTCACTTAGGGGAAAATCACAGGCTATATTGTGTAAGATCGGCCTTCAGAAAATTGCCGAGATTGCCAGAGTATGACTACTCACTAAGATTGTCAACATCTTGCGATAGTACTGGTCTCATACAGTGACATCTGATTACATAACTGGACATACACATTTGCATGTATATTTATTGTCACACAAACACTTGTGTCCTAGGTGACCACGACAAGCTAGCCAGAGCCACTAATTGCTCTGAGTGTTGGTGATAGTAATGTAGACCTATTGGAACCAATACTTCCTTATATTACAAACACACTCTAGAGAACACTCACTTGCCATCATTACAGCAGTATCAGGTAACTCCATGATTAAATGTTGACACTTCTTGAGCCATCATTCACAGCTGGTCTAAGTCAGAGACATCGAAAGCAGCTCCACCCACTCCATCCCACTACAAATAAGAGCAATAGAAAAACAAAACACATTGAAGTGAATAAATGTAATCATGAAATTTCAACTTATACTCTGCAAGCTAATCCCCCCAAGAAATTGTTAGAAACAGTTCGAGAGGTATAGTCTCTTAAAAAGATTCACTAACACAGCGGTTCTGGATCTCTAGATTGGTCAGTTGTAACACAACAAGAGGTAGGGCCATCCATGAACACATAGTATAATGCAGAAATAGAACGGTCAAGACAGTGTGGTAAAACAACAACAACAACATTAATTTGAGAGGTTAGCCACAGGGAAGAAATCTCAGCTCTATCTAAATGATAGACCTTATAATAATAAAAATTTCATTATCCTAAATTAGATAAACTTAGCGGAAGATATAGAAATGCAACAGTTTCAAATCCCGGATGTGTGGACAGAGCGTATTTCACATGGGCCTCAGTTTGGTGGACCAGCATAAAGAAAAAAATTGCACTCATTGAAAATATCATATAAGAAATTGAACATCCAAAATGATTCAATTATAGAAGAAAAAACTAACATTCCTACACAGGAAACTAGTTGCACACACACACACACAGGCATACACTACTAATGAATGACAGGATTCAGTTTTGATCAATACTCATTCACTGATTAAAAATATTAGGTATCATCACAAGTTATGACTAAGGATGAAGTGGTGGTAAAATAGCTTTAATTACATAAAGATTCATTGTTACTACATACAGAAAAATATACAGCTTCATACTAAAATATATTTATTTTTAAATTTCCATAGTATCTGTAATAATAGTTCAAACGTTTCGGCTCCATGGAGCCTTCATCAGTGACTTTTTAATCCTTTCGATGCCGTAACTGCATATATGCGGGTGAGAACAGGTCTGCATTCTCCGAATTAAAAAAAAAATTCCATTTAGATTAAACTGTCTTTTTTTTTATACGTAAAGTAGGCTTTGTACTTCCTTTTAAAAAAATATTGAGGAGGGGGGGGGGGGATTTTATTAGTTACAGTGGCTGAGTGTTTACTGCCACGCTTGTAATCACAAAAATCTGAACCTGACGATTACGGGGCGCCATCTGTTACAAAAGTAGTAATATCATATATATAATATGACAGCTTCGATTTATAAATGTCAACGTCGATGTATAAATGTCAGCGTCGATTTATAAACGTCAACGTCGATTTATAAATGTCAGCGTCGATTTATAAATGTCAGCGTCGATTTATAAATGTCATGTCAGCGTCGATTTAGGTTTTAATATTGACGTCACCACTTATAAATATCGCGCGGATATCTTTTTAGTTAGTTACCAGATGTACCTTACCAGTTTTTAAATATCGCGCGAATATCTTTTTAGTTAGTTACCAGACGTACCTTACCAGTTTTTAAATATTGCGCGGATATCTTTTTAGTTAGTTACCAGACGTACCTTACCAGTTTTTTTAATATGACTTCTTCAGGTTCTTCCAATGACCAGGTGACTAGGATTTCTACTGCTGTGGCAACTGCTGTAGTCAAAGCTCTTAGTCACCAACCCCAAACAGTATCACAGAGTCCTGGCTCAACTTCAAGTAGCACAAGTTCTCCTAATGTCAGCAACAGCAATCTTGTTTCAATTAACAAGTCTATGATAGAGACTAAGTGTGTAAGTCTGTGTTTGATGTAAGGGCTTTGATATTTGGTATCAAGCATATTATGATGCTACACCTGAAAAATAGTTTGAAACTTGTTTGTAAATGGCTACCGTTTAAAAAAAGGAATGTGAGTATTCCTTATAGCTGCTATACATTAAATGTTTATACACTTTAAATACATTTCAATCTCTCTTTTGATTAGATATGGAGCTTTACTGTCTTTTCTTCAAAGACGAAGTTTTAACGCTGGAAAAAAGAAAGAAAAAGTTTCTAAAATTGTTCAATACAATAGAGATGTAATTTGTTTGCCATCATCTTATGCCAGCAATGGAGTTAATAGCATCTGCATTCCACGAGGCAAGCAACTTACTCAACTGGCTGAAAAAGGCTTACAAGGAAAAGTCACTCTGAACTCCAGTATGTCGGAAGAGGAAGTTCGGCAAGAAATTGGCTCTATTTTTCTGGTGTCTTTACAGGCTCTGAGTTTTTATTTAAATTTCTTCAGATGACTGGCGCAGGATATAAGACACTTACTATTCCACGCTTATCATCATCTTTTCAATGGAGTGCTCAAGAAGTCAGCAAGCTTGGAAAGTCTTGTGTATACATTCTTTCAGATAACATGCTTAATTGTGATTTTAAGGTTGGTATTTGCTTCAATATATGCCAATATAATATTATTAAATTGATTTATACCAGAGAGAAGTAATTGATTTAGATGAGGATACTGACAGCGATATCCAAGAAGTTTCTACATTTCCAAAAAGATCCTGTGTAGAGAAGTGCAACGATCCAAATAGCGGTAATACAACAGCCTGCCTATGAGTAAGTACAGTAGGACCTCAGAATTACTGACTTCAGAGTTATGGAGGACTCGGTTAACTTAACACCCTAGTTGGCCCTTTATTAAGAAAAGGTCATCAAGCTGTAAAAAATTAGTCTCATAAATCTCTATTTTTGCATTAATTAGAAATGATTAGTCTTGGCATTAAGTTTACTAGTGTCAGCACTAATGACTAAGATAGATTTAGGTATAAAATCATTTTATCACTAATGAATAATTAGTGGTTCCAGAGTTACAAAAAATTCGGAGTTATGGACAGCTTGGTTTCCCAAGGCGTTCGTAACTACTATGTTATGTAATTATACTTGTATGCATCACTGGATACTATGTGTTTAGTATCAATATATGAGTACTGCAAAAATTCTATTTTTTATTACATGCTAATCTTTTTTTTTTTACAGCCAATACTTTTCTGTGATATCATCTATATCAGATGAAGTTTCACTATTGGAAGATGAAAGTGAAGATAATGACGACGTCCAGGAGGCAATTTTTAGCAGCTTCAGTGGTGATATATCTATTCCAAGGTAAATATTATACATGTGTTATACACTACTGTGATATAATACTAAATGAAAGCAGCCATGTCACATTGTTATAGTTACTATGTATTCCTTTGCTTTCTCTTTCAATTTCTTTCTCTAATTTTTTCATGTAATAATAATAAGAACAGAGAGAGGAAAAGGAAAAAGGTGCATAAAATTGGCATGAAGGATGAGAGGGAGATTTTTTAAATTTTAATATGATGGAAAAAAACCCTGCTAGCTTTATTTCCCTGTTATAACAGCTAATTATTGCTGAGATTTTGAACTCTTAGCACTCTATTTGATTTTGGAGGGCCAATCATGAAAAATCGTACATCTGGTTCAAAGTAATACAATTTTTTGTATAAGCAACTGTGTGATTACCCTGAATAAAGCATGAAATTTTACTTGTGCTCTTTACTTTATATAATAATGAATCTGAATTTAGAGAAGATTGTCTCAAAGTACTCCATTGTTATCATATTATATAGTATGCGAAAATTAGTACAGAACCATGGATGATGATAGAATTGTGAGCTTTTTTTGATACATTATTTAGAGTGTACTTGTCACTAGCACAAAAAGAAATACATTTCGAATACCCTGTTTATAAATTCAGTACTCCCTGCAATGTGAAACGAAGACATACTGAACAGATTAATAAAAATTATAATATAATTTGGTAGCATAAAATTGTGCTGGAGTTGATGAATGTTCTTATTAGTGTGAACTGAACATAAGTCTCTTCAGATATTACAATTCTGTTCCTCAGGTTTTCAACAATTCTTTTTTAGCTCATCATGCAGACTAAATTAGTTATTAAAAGTCTCATAAATATTAATTACTTATCTTGTATACGATAATCTGCAGGATGAACTAATAGAATTTCTGAAACTTTAAACAACATAGAAATTGGAAGAGCCGGACAGAATTATGGTATTTTCTTCAATGGACAGACATGTCATGATGGTTACCTGACTAACTGGAATCTAAGTTATAAAACTGTCTTCGTACAAGCTAAATGGCAAAGAGAACAAATTAGTGCAATTGCAAAACCAAGTACAATTGTCTCACGAACTTTTAAACCACAACATATAAGTGAAGTGGGTTGCCAAAGGTGTTTTGCTGGGAATCAAAGTGCAGATTTTGATACTGTTAGGGTACAACAGTGCATGGATGATAGTTGCAGAATGATAAAACTTAAATAAAATATGTATTTTATGTCTATTAGTGACATGGTTCCTGCAAGGCTATTCCTCAAAGAGCATAGAAGAAGAGCTGTACAGATAGATGAAGACCAGTTCTTTCGTATTTACATCCTTTGTAGTGATTTATGGAAAACATCTCTTGCTGCCTTCAAAAGGCCAACTTTTGACGTGACAAGAAAGATTAAGGTTGTATGTGAAGATGATGGGGGGCCTCTGCAAGAGATGTTCACACTGCTGATGAATCACATAGCAAGATTTTCAGATCTATTTGAAGGAAGGGACGGCCATATTGTGCCAGCACACAACTTGAGTCTGCTGAATGCTGGTGAATATTTTTTTGCAGGAAAAATAATAGCCACATCCATAGTTCATGGCTGTCGAGCTCCACATTACTTTTCAAAGACATTCATAGAATACATTATATGTGGCAAAGTTACTTCTAAACCCAACCCCATGGATATCCCAGACTACGAAATGCAGCAGAAAGTTCTGAAGGTGCTTTTTTTAATTTAATTTGGCACACTTATGCTAGCGGCATGGCTAATATTCATTCTTATTGTGTTTTGTAGATTTCAAAGTGTGAGTTTGACAGAGATCTCAAGCTTTTTCTATCTTGAGAGCAATATGACTTTCGCTTAGAATGTGGTTCTTGCAAGCCTGTGTCTCAAATTACTATTGCAAATAGAGATGAAATTGTTGCTTTCGCTTAGAATGTGGTTCTTGCAAGCCTGTGTCTCAAATTACTATTGCAAATAGAGATGAAATTGTTGCTGAGGTATGTATACACTTTTTGGTTATGCGGGTGCTGGGAGAGATCGGTCAGTTTTCCGAAGGATTAAAAGAAACCCTTCAGTTTGACCACCTCATTAAGGTCAGTTCAATAGTATTGTGTTTTGCTTTTAAAGGCAACTACCATATAATCACTAGTATTTATATTGTGACAATCCTAAAGTGCAAAAACAAATTTTGGTGGGGGCCACGTTGTGCCCAATTTTCCTGTAGACGGTCACATACGGTATCAACACTTATTTATATAGTGACAATCCTAATTGTCCTGCTTTTATTTTTATCAAAATTAAGCTAGTGGGAAAATCTGAATCTGGTATAAAAGTAATGAAATTACTTATGCATGTGCAGATGTACCCTGAAGAAATACTTCACTTATTTGTGATTAGTCAAAATCCAACCTCTAATTCCCAAAATCTTTGCTACTTTTACAATGCTTAACTTTAGTGAAATCAAGAACTCAACATCGTCAAGATCAACGCTTTCCCTAGGCCGTCCAATATGTTCAGTGGAACTATAGAGTGTACAAAAATAAACACCTCATAGGAATACAATTAAAAATTAATGTCACCTCTGTCACTGTGGTTAGAGACAGCAAGCTCAGTCGAACCTCTGTTATCCGGACACCTTGAAACCAAGGGGTGTCCGTAACTAAGAATTGTCCGTAACTTAGAATGTATAATAAATTTTATGCATGACAAATTTTTAGGAAGTATACATTATGCTTATATTGTACACTTGTCTGAAATTTGATATATCTTTTGGTGGTTCAATGATTTTCACAACATTTAAGCTACTTAATCTCAGCATTCATCGATTTATGCATGCACATGCTATTGGCGTCCCTTACCGCATATAATCATAAACCATTGAGCTAGTCCTGTCCAGATAATAGAGAACTTAGAAGGCTGGATAAGAGTTTGACTGTATCTGAATTTACTATACACAAATGCTTCAGTTATACATGTTATTATCAAATGAAACGTTATAAGCTCAATAAAATTGAAGGTTCTAGATTTTAAGACAGTACAGAGGGTTCACTTGACATGGCTCAGAAGGAAAGAATATTAACTTCTGACAAAACTAAATTTCAGTAGGAATAGTGCATAATAAGAACTAGCATTCTTAAACTTTAAATAATGAAGCTAAACTAAAACAACTTGCTTTGAGCAAGGTTCCACCTCATTGTCAGTTTGTGCCACTTCCTGGGTGCCCATAATAGTAGTAGCAACGACAACAGCTGTAGCTGTAGCAGCAGCTATTAGAGCAGCCTGATAATCACTAGCACCATAAGCTGAAGAAGCCGACATTTTCAACTACCTCAAGGTTAACCTTTAACCTTTACTTGCCCCAAGATAGACATTTGCTGACATTTATAAATCGACGCTGAAATTTATAAATCTACTCTGACATTTATAAATGGACGCTGACATTTATAAATGGACGCTGACATTTATAAATGGACGCTGACATTTATAAATGGACGCTGACATTTATAAATGGACGCTGAAATTTATAAATCTACTCTGACATTTATAAATGGACGCTGCCATAAATCGACGCTGAAATTTATAAATCTACTCTGACATTTATAAATCGACGCTGCCATTTATAAATCGACGCTGCCATTTATAAATCGAAGCTGACATTTATAAATCGACTCTGACATTTTATAAATCGACGCTGCCATTTATAAATCGAGGCTGACATTTATAAATCGACACTGACATTTATAAATCGAAGCTGACATTTATAAATCTACTCGTGACATTTTATAAATCGACGCTACCATTTATTAATCGAGGCTGACATTTATAAATCGAAGCTGACATTTATAAATCGAGGCTGATATTTATAAATCGAAGCTGTCACATAATATATATATGATATTACTACTTCTGTAACAGATGGCACTCCGTAGACGACAACATGGAAGATGTATATGGATAAGAAAACCAAAAAGAAACAGGTTTTGACTTTGTTCATGTTAAGTTATTGAATGTGCTTCAGTATTACCTTTCATAATGTTTTCAGTAGGTAACATATTAAAAATTTCTAAATTTAATAGTACGGTGTGTATATTGCCCATTAAAAAATGTATGGGGAAAATAGCTGTTCAATTGAAACCGCACGGGGAAAGTGAAATAGTACGTAACTAAGTGAAACACCACCACAGTAGCTAAGTGAAATAGTACGGATAAGTGTGCATGCATGCAGAATTAACCTTGAAAACTTACAGTTCGAGAGATTCTAGTTGGAGACAATGTCATTCTGTACCACAGAAGCTTTAGACGGAATTTTTTCAACATTTTAGGAGTTGTAGGCTGAAAATGGAAGTCCAGAGGAAGCTAATCCTGTAATACGAAGATAGTGAGTGACTGATACAGTGTAGCTACAAGTGCAAATGATAAAAAAAAAAACAATGGCCTAAACCTGTGCTATTAGGGATCAATAGCACTCGTAAAGCAATTGAAATAGCACTCGTAAAGCAATTGAAATAGCACTCGCCGAGTATTGCTTTACGAGTGCTATTGATCCCTAATAGCACGGTTACCCGTACTATTACTAATACTACAGTAATAGTATAAAATTGTATTCAATAACCCACACTTTCAGCAATGAATTGGTGGCAGAAATGGTTAGTTCAGACAGTTACAAGAGGGGGAGGGGAGAGGTGCTTAAAGAAATCTGTTTTGTTTTTGTCATGGCAAATAATGTCATTCACCATAACCCTAAATGCAATTCATTAGCTATCTACTCTACACTACACATCACAGTATTTAGTACACCTACTTGTTATCACACAGCATAAGTGAATTCCTACCGTTGTAGTCCTCTTCTCTGTTATCAGTAGCCAACAACGAGCAACCAACCACCTCCTATTTCAATCTTGCAGGGTCACCAACGACAGGTCGAAGGTGAAGGCTGGCAACAAGCTCGCGCAAAGACATTGCGTGAGATCAAAGGTGAGGGTCAGCCGTTCTGCACATAACGTCTTTCACGTGGTAAATCAATTTCTTTGAAAGGCATTGGAATTTTGCTTCGTTCGCCAAACAAACAAATTATGGACCCTCTAGCGCATGCGTGATTAAAACCACTCCGAACCTATTATATTAGCAGTGCTCCCGCTCGCCCCATCCAACTTCGTCTTATAGCTAATTATTATGGCTGAAATTATTGCCTTACTGGGCCTAGCCGCAGTAACAATCCTGAACTTGTCCACTACGGGTTCGACTCAAATTGCCAATTGCAGGAGCGGCTCACGCAATTATGCGATAGGAGAAACTCGGTGTGTCTATAGTCGGTACTACAACGATTATCAATGGGCAACCTGCTTGACCAACAATTACATACAACGAGTAAGTAACGGAGACCATCTATGTAGAAATCGAACTGCAACGGTGTGCTGGTACCAGTGTCAACTGGAAGTAAACGGACAATCACAGGGTCTGGTGGACAACAATTGCAGGTGTTCCAATACTGGCCTCTCAACTACTCCAGCTGTAGTTGCACCAACTTTGTCGCCAGAGTGTCTGAGCCCAGGCGTTCTTCGTTGCGACTGGTACCGTGAATGTTTGGAAGTTCGCTATCCCTGCCAGGGCACTGAAGATGGATATGCTATTGAGTACGCCCAAAAATACTGTAATCTCTACTCTGATAATTACAATGATTTTAGTTCTGCTGGCAGACAATGGGTTGATGCAGTTCGAAACTGTCTCCAAAGGGAATTAATTCCAACCTTGAGACCTTTTGAAGTCAATACTTGTGCTGACATTAGGAAGCTTGCCTTTGACAGTCACCCAAGTTGCTACACTAATCCAGCACCAGGGACCCCCTCGATATGCAATATACCTTGCAGAGATGTCTGGAAGGTATTTTGGATTGTTAATCGTTGGAGCGATCCAGCCATTATCTCTGCACCAGTAGAGACTGGAAAACAGATGCTTGAGGTCGTCATTGACTGTTTCGGTATCGATGGTTGTGTTAGAGATGTAGTCACTACAACTGTTGTTCTTAGCGTACCCTTACTGAAGGGTATACGTGCAGCCTACAGAGTAGGAAGGTACATTGCACAACGTTTTAAGTTTGATGCAAACAATATTGGATGGTTCCCGTATTCTCGTGACAACAACAGGCAGAGACGCAATATTGAATCACCTACCACCAGTGATGAGATTGTAATGCTCCTAGTGGATCTGCAGCTTCTGGACATTTCAAACAGCACTGTCGCTTCAACAAGATCTCCTGGTAGCCGCACCCTTGAAGAAACTATTACAGCCCTAGGTGATGCAGTCAGCAATGGTGATTTGTCACAGATCCCAGTTGAAGTTAATGGCACTGTGGTCATCCTTGGAATATCAGGTCTGGGACGCTGTGGTGACACTCTGTGCAAGAACAGTGCCAATGTTATCTCTCTGGCCAATGCTCCACCACCAACAACCAAAGGAAGTGCACTGAAGGTCGGAGTGCTGTGTGAAAGCACCATACTATTGAGTGCTCTCACGTTATATTACTTGTAGCTAGATTCTGCGAAAATGTTTGAATTGAGAATAATTATTCTTTGAGTGTTAGTTCGTGTGTGGAAACTTTTATGTGTGCTTATTCTCATTACAGGAACTGTTCTTTTGTATAGATACATTGTGTTTGAATACCTACAATTATTTCTTTACCCTTTTCAAATGTAACTTTTGGTCACACTTTCATCAAACTATCCTATGCATTTTATAGTGTGTATTTTCAAATAATTTAGCACAAGTTTATTTGATAGTAGCAAAGAGCCATGAATCATGTAGCTAGCCAGACATCTTGTATTTGGATTCAATCAAGTATGACTGAAAAAAGTTTAAATAACTGCTTGGTTTTACATGCGTACAAGGAGCTTATGGAAAAGTTGAACTTATTCTCTATGGCTATATACAGCTAGCTAAGCCTCTCCTGTTCAATAGTAAAAGTGTAAAATTATTAATTGCTGCTATCAGAGGTATAAAAACAAATACTGAAAAACTGGACAAATACACGAAGAGAAATGAACTTATTTGCTACTGACAGACACCACCCTATGACATTCATGATTTATGCTCTATGACTTTACTCAGACTCTTAGTCTTGCTCCTAGTGCTTCCAGTCTTGCCTCTGATGCTTCTGGTCTTGTCTTTAATGCTGCTTGTCTTGCTGCTGCCTGTCTTACTGACTACTTTACCACCACTGAAGCTACCCTTTCCACTGCCACTGGTGCTGCTACTGCTGTTGGTCGAGTTCTTCCCCATCGCTAGAGCAGTGCCAGTTCTATGACGATGATCTCTCCCAGTCTCCCCCCTGGGAGAGACACGGCTAGTGGTGATGGCTACAGGAGAACTCCAGCTCACAGTTACTGGAGGATTACTGCTGTGAGAGTTGGAAACAAGTTGTCTCTGACATCGTTTACAATGCTGCGGTTGCGACTTCACAGCACCGGCTGTTTCATGACTTGGTTCTTTCAGACGACTTTCATACTGAGATGCCATCCTCTCTTCCACTTCTTTCACCTGAGGAGGAGTCAATACACAATACATAATATTCGATCTGTGTGTGTGTGTGTGCATGAGTTTGTACTGCAGTTAATTCAAAATAAGTACACATGCAATAGCTGTGTCCACAGACCTATCACAATAGATGCACTATAGCAATGATATGAAACAGTTTACCATGCAGTATGTTATAGAATAGTGCATCATGATTCTGTATGTATATAAACAGTGACAAGTTGATGTAGTCTTCCAGAACTGGCTTTGAGACTTTTAATTAATTTTTTAGATTACTAAATACCCTTGATGTTGGCACTTCCATAAGACCCAGCACTGTTGCCATAGATCACTAACTCACATATCAACAGGGTCCTTATCAGGATTCAGATTAGTCATGTGTACAAGGAATTTCATAGTTGTGAATGTTAAGGTGATCTTTGTACTCAGTCTACAATCATAATGTGAGCATAATGAGAAGTTTCAAGTAGCATAATTGCTAAAATGATGAGCATTGCTAGCATAGCATAATAACAAAACAAAACAAAAAAATAATAATAATAATAAGCATAATTCACTAACCCCTATAGATAAGAACTTATCATCATTGTTTTAGTTATCACTATTATTAACAACATTGTTCGGCTGTTCCTAAAAAATATCACTTTACATTTAATACCCCACAAGTGATGATATCACCACAGGGCTTCATCTATTTTGTTTGTGGGAGCGACTAGGGGAAAGAAAGGAGTTTTTATGCACTATGCAACATCCAAGATGTTATACTAGGTGGGAAAAAAATATCTATACAATACTGAGAACTAAAATTACTCAAAATAAGTTGATGAAACGGGTTTTTACTTATCTTCATACAGCATGATGTGAGGTTGCTGTCCCACCCATGCAATCACATCAACCCCAGACATATCACATGATATTCAGATATATCACATGATATCCAGGCATATCACATGATATTCAGACATATCACATGATATATAGACACATCACATGATATCCAGGCATATCACATGATACCCAGACAATCACAAAATGTTAAACAATTCTCACTTTTTTAGCTTCACGCTGTACCCCTGTACTATTGTTGTTTCGAACTGCACTGCTCACGTACTAAATGTAACCTAGGTTATTATGAACGAGAGGAAGCAACAACAGAAAAGTCCCCAACCTGTCCATACTAACAAGGTGGCACTAAACAAATATTTACTGAACAGCAAAACATACCAATTAAGGGTGGCCGCACACCGCCTACGCAATTTTTTGTTGATGGTTGCTATGCACGATTACTACTATTGTATACTTACAGGGGCTTCTCCACTACTACACAAGGACAAAGTACCTGCCGAAGGAGCCGCTCACTAATGTTAGAGCGAATCTGGAAGAAATATCGGGGCCTGGTTATAAAACTTTGTAGCAGTTTTTTGGAGCGGTGCGGTAAGTTGGAGCTCCGCAATTTGGTGCACTACTAGCCGAGCCGATACTCTACTGCAAGACAAAGAGTTATTCTCCATTTCAATATTACTTTATGATTTATTCGCAATTTTTTCTATTTATAAGATATTGAAAAATTCTCTACGTGGTGCAGTTCATTTTTTTTTTGGTTTACCCGTGTGTAAAATTTTTATGTCGTTCTCATTATTAGATTCCAAGAAAAACTGTTACAAAATTTGGAACTTTAATTCCACTCGCAATTCTTAAGAAATAGCCCCACCCCCATATCTCGTACTACGAGTTACGCGAGCAATATATTTTTTCTCAATTAGTTTGTATTGGTTCTAAAAAGAGCCCGCCTATATCAAGAGTAAACAAACATCAATACAACAATAACAAGAGAGTCAGAAGAGAGAGCAGTTTATTGGAGATAGCCAGAGGTGAAGGTATTAGATCTGCGCATCTTGGGAAGTCTTCGCTCCGCAGAAATCGAGCCTGGTGGATCCATCCGCTTGAGTTCAGGTGCGCAGAGTCCGGAGAATGGCTACTGGAGGAGAGGCAGCCTGGTGCACCTTGCCGCGTGAGCTCAGACGACGTATGGAGAGTTGCTATAAACGAATATGAGACAACAAGAAGCTAAACTAAAACACCACAACTTCGCAAATTATACTTCTGCTACTACTGCGCGATTGTTTCTGCTCACGTATTATCGAATGGTGGGGTATTGGCGGGGAATAAATTAATGTCCGGATCTACAGGCGGTGCGCGTTGCTATGTGCGGCCACCCTTAACAACAAGCGAGTGAAATGAGACTAGATTACTGGAATTAATCCAAGCCAGGCCATTATGATGTGCTGCATTAATAGAATAAAGTAATCAAAGTTCAACTGAAAACAACAACGACATAACAAAAAACAACATTACCATAGCTGCAGAAAGTAAGTTAAAAACAAAACACTTCGTGTGGTCTGTGACAAAACAACTTTCACTGTTACATGCAGAGTTTGTTTCCTGAGGATGGATAATTGGCATGGCTGGGATAAGAAGCAGGAAGTACATTCCGAAAGTAAACAACAGATCATACTGAATACATGCTCACTCAATTAATAGAGACAGATAGTTTTGCTTTGCTTGTTGACTCTCAATGCATTGTATCTTATTTCTCAGCATCGTCAATCTGTTGCTTACTGATTCAGTCATTTTTGGCTGAAATAGTTACAATAATAGGACACCTTCAGCAAGAAGTTTAAACGTTTGGTTAACTTGTAATTGAATATAGCAGGAGCAGCTATTAAAACAGAGACAAACCCCTGCAATTACTGTTGCTTATTGTTGTGGAATAACTTGACGTATCCTAAATCAGGTGTGCAAGCTTGCCTATTAGCTGAGCTCAACACTATTATTATAAAAATCAACAATATTACATACATATATTGATCTACAGTTGTTATTTTTTTAGCAAATGGTAGCTCACTTCACCTTTGATGTGAGGGACTACTGGTGGTCACCTCTAATTCAAACTCAGGCAAATATTCATTAGAGTGTGAATGAGTGTTGTAAGGTAAAGGGGCATCACCAATAGTGTAAAGACACATTCTTATACCACATCCGTCCGACCACTCTTGGTTGGTTATGCTTCATTGAACTGCAAACAAAGGCTGCCATGTATACAGTGCAAGAAGTAGTCATAAAAACAACACAAAAAACGTATTCAGTAACACCAGACTCTCCACACAGAGGGGGCTTAGATATCCCAAGTTCCACCCACCCATAAAGTTGAATTTTATGAGTAACAAGATGATAAAAAAAGGCATGCATGTGACCAAACACGGGTCAGTGTGAAGTATTCACATTTATAATAAGTACGTGCACCAAAGTTAGTTGTGAGCTTAAAAATATGGGTGTGGCTTAGTACACATAGTGTCTTCCATGCCCAGTGAACAATTCTGTACGCAACTGGCAACCCTACCATTACAGTATGTGAGCACATCCACACGCCCAAGACCACACCCACCATGTCCTCACCAGCATCTTCACAGAGTGCGTCATGTTGGCTCTCCACTGCTCCAGAACTTGCTGCACACGAGCATCTGTCTCTTCAGAGGAGCGGCCACACCCATACTGGCCACACCTTCCTTTCTTTTCCCGTTCCTTGTCTATCTCTCTTTCTTTCAAGACACGCCCGAGCCTGTCTTCCAGCTGGCGCACTTGAAACATCAGAGACTCTCTCTCCCGGGCATGATGGGACACCAGCTCTTCTCGCGCTTGCTGCAGGGCCACCCTGTACCGGTTCTCAGCTTCCTCCACCACTTGCTGTAAATGCTATACACATACACACAAAGCAACAATAACCATTAAAGTGTCAAATAGCCAGCTTGCTCCCAGGACAGTTCCATGAAGCTGAAGTAAGTAAGTGTAATACATATTTAGTATTGGAAGTTAACACTGGTACCACACACACACGCACACACACACACACCACTGTCACAATCCAATCACACATAAATTCTCACCTCCTCCTTACGTGGATCAGAGACCACTCTACGCCTACCCTGCTCCCACGACTTTTCTGCACACGCTACTGCGAGTTTGATCTGCTCCTGCATTAGCCTAACAACAACAACAAAAACAACAACAAGAACGTGTGACAACCAGGTCATGATGAATTCACATGCACACACAAACTCACTGGTCTCTTTCCTTCACCCATGAATTGTGAGCTACCTTCAGTGAAGCCTCAACTCTCTTCTTTGCATACCTAACACACACACACACACACACACACACACACACACACACACACAGAGTAAAACAGGCACACCTGATGTCACTCCACACTTACTCATCCCTCTCCTTCAGCCAAGCCTTCTTGGCCAATTCCAGAGCAACATTAAGCTCCTTCTGCACCATCCTGAAAGAAGCACAAGTAAGTGAACTGGACCCCTCCCACCACCACACCCACTCAGCTTCTAAACAATCTATATACTCACTGGTCTTTTTCCTTCAGCCATTGTACTCTTGCCTCCACTAAGACTTCATTAGAATCACTCCGCACGCTTTCACTTCTAACTCTCTCTAGTTCTTCTTCATGTATCTGCTTCATTCTTTCACTTCTAACTCTCTCTAGTTCTTCTTCATGTATCTGCTTCATTCTTTCACTTCTAGCTCTCTCTAGTTCTTCTTCATGTATCTGCTTCATTCTTTCGACTTCGTTCTTCCACTTTCCAGCCATTTCTTTTTTTACCCTCTCCACTTCCTTCCTCCACTCACTGGCCACCTCCTCTCTCACCTTTATCACATCCTCCTCTCTCTTCACCCTTTCCACCTCAGACTGCCTGGAAGTGTTCACTTCCTTCTCCACTTTACCAATTCCTTCATTCAGTGTCACCAACTCCGCCCTTCTGGTGGCCACCTGCTTCTCGAGCAGCTTCAAGCCCATGGTTGCAGACTCCACTTCTTTTCTGGCATGCTCGAGTTCTTTGTGCTTTTCTTCTATTGCTGCAGTGGCAAGTTTCAACTTCTTACTTCTCGACTCGTATTCTTTCAAAAGAGACTCCAATTCTCCACTTGTGCCCTGTGTCTTTCTCTGCACTGCCTCCAGTTCTTTGCGTTGTATCTCCAGTATCTCTTCCACCTCAGCTAGTACCTCCTTCTTCCTCTGAATTTCACCCCCAAGCATCTCAACCTCTTCCTCCGCCTCCTTCTGACCCGTCCCACCTGCCCTTCTCTCATCCATGTCCTCCATGCTCTTGCTCATCTCTCCCAGCCTGGAATCCTGTGCCAACAAGGAAGTCAATCTAGCCACTTCTCCCTGCATCTTCCTCTCTTGTAGCACATGTTCCTGTTCCGTCTCCACCAGCTGAACTTTGAACTGATATGTGCACACACAAGCACACAAAAACGACTATGGTCGTAAAGAACTTCACAAATATGCAAAACAGTATTATGGCAATACTTAATCAGCCAGGAAATTCTAATGAGGTAAGTTCATACATGTGCATGTCGTTACACCTGTATGTCCACACATGTGCATGTCCACACATGTACATGTCCTTACTCATGCTTGTCCAAGTAGTACATACCTTCTCCAGCATGTCCTTGGAAACTTCCATTTCTCTCTTCGTCGCTTCCCTCTCTGCGTCGGCTTCATCCCTCTCTCCACATACAGTCACATACTTCTCTTTGAACACAGTCAAATCATCTCTATACACATACATACATACATACATACATACTTATTTACTTATGTACATGTACCTACATACTAAAAGTACTGAGTTGTGTGCTTCAGCACAAACAGTGAGCGAGCTAGCCTAGCTATATTTTATACAATAAAGATTTACTAAATGTTTAATTTCTTATAAAAAAAACCCTACTAATTATGTCTTTATGTTTACAATAGGAAGTCAGAGCCAACTGTCAGCTACAGTCATCAGCATAATTTCAATAGCTTGCTGCTTCTATTTTATCAAGACACTTTACCAACTTATGTAATCAGTAGTGCGGGAGGAAAAAAGGGGTCACGCGTCCCATATAAATAAGCCAGTAAATAAACACAGAATCTCGATAGTGCTAACCTGAAAGTGTCTCCCTCACTTCACTCACTCACCAATTAAAGCTCCACTCCAAGAAATATAACACCACAATAAACTCCATTCATTCACTTCCCTAACTTTATATTGCCTTGCTCACAACTTGTAGAAATACTAATGCTATTTTATTTCACTTGTTTCCCTCTGTCTCTTCCTTGTGGCACCTCCCAGCCCCTCTGACTGACCTAGCCTGGCTCAGTTGCCTGGTGTAGTTCTGTGCCATCTTCTCCATCTCTGAAGTGAAGGTTTCCCTGAGACGGTGCATGGAATCTTCCTGGAGTCTCTGACATGCCAGTCTACACCTACACACACACACACACACACACACACACACGAATAAACTCATTGGGTTATCTTACTATTGGACTTACTGGTCCATAGCCTGCCTCTTCTCCGCCTCAGAGTTTATTTGCGCGGACTCAAGCCTTCGCTGAAGTCCTGAAATCTGAGCTTTTAGAACACCAATTTCCCCCTGGGCCCCAGACAGTTGGGTACTCTTTATCGAAATCTCCCTCTGGAAACAAAACAATCAACAAGAAAATTTAAGCGTAAAAAAAAAAAATGCTCTCATGAATTTGTCTCCAACTCCATGGCAATCAGCAATGATAGATTACAAGTATGATAAGATTAATTCTTACAAGAAAGTTGAGCACAGCTATCTGTATTGTACATACATAGCTAACCTCTTCATTACCCAACACAAGTCACAGAAACAACTGCTTTCAGCATGTACATGGCAAGAAAGCCAGTTAGTTTTATTCTCCCATGGCTGCGTGTATGTTAATCAAAATATTTGCTTCCAGAAGATTATGCTCAAAAATTTCAATTATCAGGGTTAAGTTGAGGGGGGGGGGCTGGCTCTGGGATCTCCACCCTAAGCTAAATCTCCCTTCCTCCCCCCCTCAAACAAATTTTTTTTTATATGTAGTATTAGCTAAAGTTGAATTATATGCATTTTAAAAAAAGGGTGTGGCTGGCTAAGTACACACCCACCCACAGAGAAAATCCTGTATGAAACAATTCTCACCGTGGAAGGCACATTAGTGTGGCGAACCAGTGAGCTGGCCGAATTCAATGAGAAATTTACCAACTGTAAGTATTCAGCTAAAAATATTTCATCGGTTATTAAATTATTCAATTATTGTTTCAAATTTTTAACGGACAGTGCCGCATTAAAGTTCCATCTAAAATAATGATAAAAAGTATACATGGACATATACAAATATGAAAGTAAGTAACTTTTTCTGTTTGTTGTATTAGAAACTAGGACAGTGCAGAATAGTAGTCAATCAAGTGCCTACTTATACCAAACTGGGTTTAATCATGAATGGTAAGGTATCATTTTGTAAAAGTGTGACATGCCATATGAAATTGAAATCCCTTTACCTTTATTATACCCAAAGAATTGTACTTCCACTTATGTAGCTAAGCTAGCTATATACTGCTCACGAACTGCACTGTCAGATTGCACCTTCAGAAGTTTACTAACATGCATGTTTAGTCATGTACCTTCCCCAGGTACCAGGTAAATGATACCACACAATGTCAGACTTCAATACATCATCCCACACAAAAAAAATAAAAAAAACAAAAAAAATAATCCAAAATCACCTGGAAAGTCTCCAGCTGCTTCTGCTTATCCTCCAGTTCCTCATTGAGCATGCTCACTTGGTAATTGAGGTCTTCCACCTGAGTTGCCAGTTGCTCCAGCCTCTTCCTGCCGCCTCTCTCTCCCACCTCCACCTCATCTCTGTCCCTTGCCCCTGTCATCTCACTGTTCTCAAACACCAGCTGCTGTACGACCTCGTTGTCACCGGCAACTCCTGAAGCCATGACAGAGCCTTTCTGTACCTTGCGAAGTTCTTCTAGTTCCTCGTTCAATTGCTGGATTAGTTCATCCTGTCAATAAGTAACAGATAGTCACACCATATGCACAACATGTACCAAAGGCCAAACACATGTACTCGACATATACATATATATATATATATGTATGTATCTGGTGTATATGTGGGTATATGTGTATGTAAGTATGTATGTATGTATGTATAGAATGCACATATTGTTCACAGGCTGCTGGTATTATTGAAGTCTAGTCCCATTTACTGAGATATGTTCTTAATCTTGAGAGACCAGGTACAGTACTCCTAAACGATGTTCCAGTGTACGTTCATTTCCCCCGCCCACTGGTGCAGTTGGCACCAGCAACAGCAGATGAGCCTTGTATTCGAACAAGCAGTACATGGTAAATTACTGTATCTTGTCAAGTGACTACTCTTGAGGTCACATCTTCTTTGACTTGTAAGACTTCTTTCTCCAGAAAATGAATGCAAAAATGAATGCCTCTAACCGACACTTGCCATACCCACAATGTCACATGGCACGACAGACACAAATACAGAGATAGACTGCCTCATTAGCTACCAAGACTGAATGAATACTTGATCCCAGTCTCCCATGGAAACTGTCAGTGCAGCTGTGCATCTAAACTATGGGGCTATCAGTCACAGCTATTGGTCTTATTATACTCCATGAGGGCTTAACTGGGCATCTTTAGTGCAACCTTAGTCCAGACTAGCTCCCTTGTCTTGGTCTTATTATACTCCGTGAGGGCTTAACTGGGCATCTTTAGTGCAACCTTAGTCCAGACTAGCTCCCTTGTCTTGGTCTTATTATACTCCCTGAGGGCTTAACTGGGCATCCTTAGTGCAACCTTAGTCCAGACTAGCTCCCTTGTCTTGGTCTTATTATACTCCGTGAGGGCTTAACTGGGCATCTTTAGTGCAACCTTAGTCCAGACTAGCTCCCTTGTCTTGGTCTTATTATACTCCGTGAGGGCTTAACTGGGCATCTTTAGTGCAACCTTAGTCCAGACTAGCTCCCTTGTCTTGGTTTTATTATACTCCGTGAGGGCTTAACTGGGCATCTTTAGTGCAACCTTAGTCCAGACTAGCTCCCTTGTCTTGGTTTTATTATACTCCGTGAGGGCTTAACTGGGCATCTTTAGTGCCACCTTAGTCCAGACTAGCTCCCTTGTCTTGGTCTTATTATACTCCGTGAGGGCTTAACTGGGCATCTTTAGTGCAACCTTAGTCCAGACTAGCTCCCTTGTCTTGGTCTTATTATACTCCGTGAGGGCTTAACTGGGCATCTTTAGTGCAACCTTAGTCCAGACTAGCTCCCTTGTCACAAGTTGGAAGTATATCAACACACAGTATTAGAAAAGGTTTTACCCAGAAGGAGAAGACAAACTCATGCTCAAGCAAGTAGTAAGTGGCTGAAATGGGTGTGGTCAAAGGAGGGAAATCAATCGTATAATTCTGATGACAAAGAATAATAGTGGAACACACACACACACATACACACACACACACACACACACACACACACACACACACACACACACACACCTAATAAACTCTACTGTAAACATTCAACATCTGCCCTCCTGCCCCCCACCTTAGCCTCCACCTCCTCTCTGGCATTTTGCGTGTCCTCCATGGCCCGTGCCAACTGCTGCCTGTGTTTCTCCTGTGCCTGAGCTATGGCGGAGCTGTAGCTCTCCCTGACTCGAGCCATGGACTCACTGGAGCTCAACTCACTCACCTGCTGCTTCAGGGAACTGATGGTAGCCTCTGCCGACACCAGCCGAGACATTAGCTACATGACACACACACACACACACACACACACACACACACACACACACACACACACACACACACAATATTAATGAATTAAATTTAAGAAGGAAAACATACCATTCTTTAGTAGTACAACAATCACTTAGAGGCTTAGGTTTGAAAATTCCATTGTAACTGTACGGTTGGCTATCGCCCTCCTTTTCTCTGGTAATAAACTTATCTTGTGAATGACAGAATGACAATAATCTAATTAGCATGATGTTCAATCTGATCTCACTTCTCTCTATTTATGTAACATGATTATATCAGACCTGTACTAGAACTAAAGTACTAAAATGTTGGTATATAATCTAGAACTAGTACTACAATATTGATAAACTACTATAACTAACTTTACTGCTGACCTCGTTCTTGGATGTCTCCAGAGCTACATTGCGAGTGGCCTCAACCTCAAATTGACCTCTTAGAGTGAGCACTTCAGCCTCAGCCGTCCCTTTACCTCTCCCAGCTTTCTCTACCAGCACTTCCAACTCCTTCTTTCTGCTATCAAGAAGTTCCTTAGCATGCACATTATACACAAATATAAATATAAATGATGATAATAATAATAATAATAATAATAATAATAATAAAACTGGTGGTGTGCTTGAGCACAGCTGGTGAGTGAGCCATTATGCACAAACAACTAGGGAAGGTAGAATCTGATTAAATTTTATTTTTGTTTTTTAAAACGGCCAGAGCTTTTAAATTATGTATGGTACAAGGTTTCAATGCCATAGTAACCACTCGCTGCAACTGACTTTTGGACTTGACAACAAATAACAAGTATTTCTAAGGAATTACTGCACAAGTTTGACCCTAACCCTAAAAGACTTGCTTACTGCTGTAGAAAAGTTGTGAAAAACAGCTAATACATTTATTTAATGTTTACATTGTGCTATTCCTTAACACTCTCACACACACTTGTTCACTGGATCATTCAACACAAGACTTACCTTCGAGACTTCACTAATGGACAGTGAATTTTTAAACAAACAATTCTGTCTGACGCTCTGTTTGTCATAGCTATACGCACTACCGTATACACTACATATATGTGTGGGCGTACATAAGTTATTTTGTAATTTGACCCTTGTGTTTGCTTGGAGGTCGATCCCGTCCCTATACTCTACTAAACAGAATATCAGATCAAGATCGATAAACAAAAGGATTCTGTTTAGTAGAGTATAGGGACGGGATCGACCTCCAAGCAAACACAAAGGTCAAAATTACAAAATAACTTATGTACGCCCACACATATATATGAATTCCCCAATTCTCAATTGTGTTACCCCTGATAGTGTCTCGCTCACTTCGCTTGCTGGCCATAATAATAATAAATAACAACCAGGAATAAAAAAAGTACATTCTTAGTGTGAAACTCTCAGATAAAATTAGTCTTATCACCAAGTGCGTACATATATACACATTCTTTCATAACTTTACCCCTTTACCAAACCACCACATTCTAATGAGTGTGTGCATCACCCCTTTACCAAACCACCACATTCTAATGAGTGTGTGGATCACCCCCTTTACCAAACCACCACATTCTAATACGTGTGTGCATCACCCCTTTACCAAACCACCACATTCTAATGAGTGTGTGGATGTGTTTGTGTCATACACACAACACTCACCTTCTCTTCCCTGAGAACAGTCACATGTCTCTCAGACTCCACCTTCTGTGCCACCAGCTGCCTCTTCAAATCTGCTATCTGCCGGCTCTTGGCTGTATTGAGCACGTGCAGCTGTTCTAGGCTGTGACCACCTCCTCCTCCCTCACCACCTCCCCTTCCTCCACCAGCATAACTATCAGGAGGTCCAGAGAGAGTCGGTGGCTGAACAGAACTATCACTAGCAACAACACTGTCAGTAGGAGGAGCAGGAGGTGGAGCAGGAGGTGGAGCAAGAGGTGGAGCAGTGACAGGAAGAGCTGGAGACAAAAGAGAAGATTGTTGTGCTACTTGAAATTGCTGGTTACCATAATGCACTGGAGTTTTGCTCGGTGGGTGTGGTTGAGTCACGTGGCTAAGTTGCACAGGGTGTGGCTGGTTCAAGAGTTGAGGTTGATTTAAGGGGTGTGGCTGAGATGAAGACTTCTGCTGCAGCTCCGGGAGGCTTGAATGCTCCAGATTGCTAGACAATTCCACGCGGTGTTGCAGCACTAGCTGGTGAGGCCGAGACACAACTGGCTGTAAGAATGGGTGCGGCTGCTTCGAAGGCTCCGAAATAATGAACGGAAAAGGTTGTGCGGATGATTGCAACTGCTGAAGGGGATATTGCTGAGACAAATACTGCGGTCGTGTCCTCAAAAGGTGTGTGTTTTCTATTAGACGCGGCTGCATCAGTGGGCGTGACTGAATTTGACCATTAGAGTGCCTCAAGGTGTAAGCACTCATTGCTGGGCGTGGCTGCTCAAGTAGTCCTGGTTGGGTCTCATCACGTGCTTGTATCAAAGGGTGGGGTTTTCCCACCGAATGTGCCTGTTCGGAGGGGCGTGGCTGCGACACATCAGGTTGCTGCGTTGTTAGAAAGAGTCGAGATTTCTGTGGATCAGCTGAATCCTTCAACGAGTGGGATCCCAAAGGGCGTAGCTCAGCCTCTTTAACATAGTGGTCATAAAACTCTCTGTCTTCCAGGTCACCATCCTGCTTGCTCAACTCCATCTCCTGTTTAACATGGGAGGCCAATGGGATGCCTTTGTGGCCGGCCTCACCCACCATTCCGTAGTAGCCTCCATCCAAGACTGCCTGAACTCCTTGCTCACCGCCATCTCCTTTACCAAGTCTCTCTCTGGAGCTCAACTGGGAAAATGGTGAGGGAAAAAAAAGTGCAACAATGTTGGCAGCAATATAAATATAACGGCCCAAAGCCATATTTATGCCAGCACCTAGGGGGGTATACCACGATTAATTATAAATTAAAATAAGTTCAAAAAAAAAAAAAAAATCAATATATCCACACTTCAAGAATCTCATCCTGGATATACATCATAAACTTTACAGCTTTCTCAAAGAGTTTTAACACTTGCTAACGTTACTTTGTCTGGAGGCGGAGGTGGTGAACTGTCATCAGCTCCAGTCTGGCTGTCCTCCTCTCCTGAAGAAGATCCTGCATCATCCGTAAACTCATTCATTTGAAAATTCTGAATGCTCTAAAAAGGAAATGACAGGAAAGCTCGATAACAATACCACTCAGACAATATAACAGACTACAACAACCATCCCAACTAGAAGTGGACCACAAGAAATACCAGCAGTCACTGTTACATACTGCACAGCTGAATCAGACCTTCTTTGTCAACACCACTTATGGCTGCAGTCTACCACATTAAGCCAGTTCGATCGCTTCGTTAAAATATGCCAGGTTTATTTGCTACAGTTGAGTTCCATTAGTAGTAAGACTACACACTCTCATATAGGCATGTACATCTAAACACTGATCAGTGTGGAGTACACACTCTCATATAGGCATGTGCATCTAAACACTGATCAGTGTGGAGTACACACTCTCATATAGGCATGTGCATCTAAACACTGATCAGTGTGGAATACACACTCTCATATAGGCATGTGCATCTAAACACTGATCAGTGTGGAGTACACACTCTCATATAGGCATGTGCATCTAAACACTGATCAGTGTGGAGTACACACTCTCATATAGGCATGTGCATCTAAACACTGATCAGTGTGGAGTATACACTCTCATATAGGCATGTGCATCTAAACACTGATCAGTGTGGAATACACACTCTCATATAGGCATGTGCATCTAAACACTGATCAGTGTGGAGTATACACTCTCATATAGGCATGTGCATCAAACACTGATCAGTGTGAATACACACTCTCATATAGGCATGTGCATCTAAACACTGATCAGTGTGGAATACACACTCTCATATAGGCATGTGCATCTAAACACTGATCAGTGTGGAGTACACACTCTCATATAGGCATGTGCATCTAAACACTGGTCAGTGTGGAGTACACACTCTCATATAGGCATGTGCATCTAAACACTGATCAGTGTGGAGTACACACTCTCATATAGGCATGTGCATCAAACACTGATCAGTGTGGAGTATACACTCTCATATAGACATGTGCATCTAAACACTGATCAGTGTGGAGTATACACTCTCATATAGGCATGTGCATCTAAACACTGATCAGTGTGGAGTACACACTCTCATATAGGCATGTGCATCTAAACACTGATCAGTGTGGAGTACACACTCTCATATAGGCATGTGCATCTAAACACTGATCAGTGTGGAGTATACACTCTCATATAGGCATGTGCATCTAAACACTGATCAGTGTGGAGTACACACTCTCATATAGGCATGTGCATCTAAACACTGATCAGTGTGGAGTATACACTCTCATATAGGCATGTGCATCAAACACTGATCAGTGTGGAGTACACACTCTCATATAGGCATGTGCATCTAAACACTGATCAGTGTGGAGTACACACTCTCATATAGGCATGTGCATCTAAACACTGATCAGTGTGGAGTATACACTCTCATATAGGCATGTGCATCTAAACACTGATCAGTGTGAAGTACACACTCTCATATAGGCATGTGCATCTAAACACTGATCAGTGTGGAGTATACACTCTCATATAGGCATGTGCATCAAACACTGATCAGTGTGGAGTATACACTCTCATATAGGCATGTGCATCTAAACACTGATCAGTGTGGAGTACACACTCTCATATAGGCATGTGCATCTAAACACTGATCAGTGTGGAGTACACACTCATATAGGCATGTGCATCTAAACACTGATCAGTGTGGAGTACACACTCTCATATAGGCATGTGCATCTAAACACTGATCAGTGTGGAGTACACACTCTCATATAGGCATGTGCATCTAAACACTGATCAGTGTGGAGTACACACTCTCATATAGACATGTGCATCAAACACTGATCAGTGTGGAGTACACACTCTCATATAGGCATGTGCATCTAAACACTGATCAGTGTGGAGTACACACTCTCATATAGGCATGTGCATCTAAACACTGATCAGTGTGGAGTACACACTCTCATATAGGCATGTGCATCTAAACACTGATCAGTGTGGAGTATACACTCTCATATAGGCATGTGCATCAAACACTGATCAGTGTGGAGTACACACTCTCATATAGGCATGTGCATCAAACACTGATCAGTGTGGAGTATACACTCTCATATAGGCATGTGCATCAAACACTGATCAGTGTGGAGTATACACTCTCATATAGGAATGTGCATCTAAACACTGATCAGTGTGGAGTATACACTCTCATATAGGCATGTGCATCTAAACACTGATCAGTGTGAAGTATACACTCTCATATAGGCATGTGCATCTAAACACTGATCAGTGTGGAGTATACACTCTCATATAGGCATGTGCATCTAAACACTGATCAGTGTGGAGTATACACTCTCATATAGGCATGTGCATCTAAACACTGATCAGTGTGGAGTACACACTCTCATATAGGCATGTGCATCTAAACACTGATCAGTGTGGAGTACACACTCTCATATAGGCATGTGCATCAAACACTGATCAGTGTGGAGTACACACTCTCATATAGGCATGTGCATCAAACACTGATCAGTGTGGAGTACACACTCTCATATAGGCATGTGCATCAAAGTACTCACAGTGTCTCCCACCACCAGCGAAAAACCCTGTATGAAACTCTAAATTGGGTAATGTGGGTACATGCAAACCAACAGAAGTTACAGTCTAAAACTCTACTAAATAAATGCTCCAATTTCCTACTTGCTTCTCTCAATATTTAAAGTCACAGACACTTAATATGTTTATTGTTGTTTATCTGTTGTTTAATTAGGCCTACCTGCTCTTCCAAACCCCTACATAGCCATATTCTTTATTATGCTGAGTGAAAGAATTAGGTGCCACCTAATATATGTACAGTACTCGTTTCACTGAATGAAAATAGCATCACTGGTAGAACTGTGAGCACTGAATATTAATGAGCAGTGACTAGTCCACCTCAAATGAAGTTACTATGTAAGTATATGTGCCAAGGTATACCTGAACAGCAGTTGGGTAAAGGGTCTGGCTTGAGTTATTTTTACATTTCTTAACTAACAGCTAGAATTAACTACAGTAAGTTTGCATCACTTAAACAACACAAACCTCTTCGCCCTGGGTATACGAATATCCATCTTCACTTCCAGAATCTTCAGAGTACTGTATTGTAGTATGAAATAACCTCACATACTTCCCTCTGTGTTCAAGAGTGCACTTACGTCATCTACATCAATCTCAGCGTTGGGAACTTCTTCCATCATTAAGTAGATTGAATACTAGGGTGAGAGACAATAGAGTCTCCTGCAAATAATACTTCCTAAAATAATAGAGAGAGTGGATTATGGACGACGGAGGAGTTGCTGCTCGGAAAATTCGCGCCAATTTGGCGTATTTCTCTAACGACCTGTACCGTTAAGGTTACGGTATACAGTTTGCTCATTAATTATTCATGAGTTACAACTTTTGTTTATATCACTAACTACACTTATTTTTATGTAACTAAACTTAAAACAATGAAAGTTTGCTGTTAAAAGTTCCTATTTCTTTAGTAGTCAGCTCTTCATAGCGAATAGGCAGCCCAAGATCGACCTCCTGCAAATATAACATTTTCGGCGTCAAATTACAGCATGGTCGTCAACAACTCTGCCGTATAGGCTGCACTATCTAATTGTAGGAACGTCATTGCAGGGCCAGTCAAAAAGTTTTCGTGAAGAAAGCTGACGGTTGTCGAGAAAATCTCAGTTTTGTCTCCCAGATCAAGATAAAATGGCGTCTCTAAGGCACAAAATCGTGAATATCTGGAGATCCATGGCCCATTGAGCCAAAATCGCTGTGACTGGCCCTTGAGTAAGTCCTAAAGTAGCCAGGGGAGCTGTTACACTAAAGCTAGGAGTGATGATGAAGCCAAGATGATGCCAAAAATCTGCCGAAAATTTGCCTCAGGGGGTCCTCGGTCAAGCCTTGCCTGCTGCTCATTGAAAAGCAAGAGCTAGCTAATAAAGAAACTTGAACACATTATAATTTCATGTTTGGAGCATAGTTCATAAAAATAAGTGTAGTGGATGATACAAACAAAAACAGTAACTCATGAATAATTAATGAGCAAATTGTATACCGTAACCTGCGAGTGTGTGTGTGTGTGTGTACGTGTGTGTGTGTGTGTGTGTGTGTGTGTGTGTGTGTGTGTGTGTGTAGTAAAGCTGAAGCCTCCATGTTGACCGCTAACGTAGTAGACTACCACTGACTGTCGTCCTTTCCTTTGAACTTGCACTAAAACATCTGCATGTGGACCATTTTCATTGCCTTTTTAGGGAATTGAGGGAAATTGTAACCATAATTGGTTAAAATGAGGGAAGTAACTAGATTAGCAGAGGTTGGCCAGAAACCTCACAAGATTATACTTTACCAGAGCTTATACAATTTGCTTGTATGGGTTCAAAAGGTTGACACGTCATGTGGAACCCAACATGTTTAGCTCATGAAAACTGAAAGTGGTCAGACTCACTGCCTCTCCTATTCTCACTGCACACAAACTACCCATGAGTTTATAAAAACGACTCCAACTTTGGGCCTCATGAACAAACACACACCCACATAAGTGTATGGCTCGATACAAGTCCATCAAAGTGTAGGAAGTCAGACGGGCGCTAGGGGACAGTGTTTACATTGTCATGAATCCCAACAGTTACCCCACATTATGTGGCCACGTGCAAGCGTTGCTATGAAAACTGGGCATATTTCTTAAAAGGCCAATGGAAGTTTTATTCTGTGTTGACATCAAATAGCCCGTGGCCTGAGTCTTCCCATCATTCAGCAAGAACACCATGTTTGCATGACAGCAAATTGCATATTTTCAAGTCTTCTGACAGTATACATACATATATTGAGTAGAACTTTAAAAACAAGGCACCGTAGCTAGCATCACAAGTTCTTGGAATTTCAAAACATAATAACAGTGTACAGAAATGAACAACTGAGTGAAGTTAGCTGATTAATACAATCACCAAGGTTTCCTAATTGAACTAGCTGTGTACCATTGTAGTTCTTAAAGTGAAAATGAAATCATTGTAAATGAGAGATTTGTGCGTGTTTCTGACAATGCTGAATGGCGTTGTGATCATTGACTCATACACAATATTGAATTAGTGGGCTAGTTCCACGTCTGAAACCTTGAACCTCAGCCAATCGTATTTCAAGAACTCGCAATCTTTGGTAGCATCTATCCCCAATTCAGAATGCCGAATGAACATGGGGTTTCCCCATCCCGTACACATGTCTCTTCCAGTCACACATGCAGAATTGACTAATGGAGTGTCATCCGTGAACTCAATTGTCGACTCAAAGTGATTGCCATCTTTCCTCTCGTTGAGAACCTGTAGTCTTACTGTGCCTCTAAACGGCCAGGGCAAAGCATTGTCATGCTCTCCAGGAAGAAGGTGGACATTGACAGACACATGGGTGCCCTCTCCCATGCTCGAACCACCAGAGTCTACTGCAATGCACATCTTGTAACCACCATTGTGGCTGTAAAAAGGAGTACTGAACCACTTCAACTTGTTCTTTTTGTGGTGCTCAAAGTTGAAGAGGGTGAAGTAAAATGGTATTTGGGAGCCCACAGAAGGCAATCCAGTTCCAGTACTACCATTAGTGGAGCCATTCTCACAGATCTTTTCAGCTTGTAGTTGACCCTGCACACTAGGAGGGAGAATGGATATCTCATGGACTGACTGAGGTCTCCTTTTCATTCCTTTGACTCTAGTATAAATGTCTGGTGAAGGAGGCGGGTTGCTGTTAGACTGCTGCCCAGAGTTTAGGTCTGGCTGGGTTTTCTTCAAGCGCTCCAAGTCCTTCTTAAAGGTCAGCATCTCAGAGTGATGGACACGTTCTCCTTGGGCACACATTTTTCTCAGCTCGCATATCTCTCGTTTCATGTCATTGTTTTCTTCAGTTAGGCTCTCCAGGAGCTTCTTCAAACTTCCAATTTCAGCGGAGAGTTGCTCCATCTCCATTAACTACTACTTTCCGCAACGTCAATAATACGCCGCAACGACAGTAGATTAGAATAATAATCCACTGTTTCTTTTTGTGGATTTCCTGGAGCTGATTCGTGCTGCGCAGTACGTCGCTTTTGTGCGCTGGCTGTGGGGATGCTGGTGTGGAGTGTGCGTCCGGTGTGAGGAGGCTGGTAAATTACTCCTGACGTTTGTAAGGTTTGGGGACTTCCCCTGACGACCATTACCGCTTTGGTAGCGTAGCAACAAGTGATATGATGCGAATCAACTCTGGCCTTACAAGTAATCAGTATTAGGAGTGCAGTCACAGGAGGGAAGTTGCTAAGTACTATCAAAGAATGGGTACTAACGTAAGTGTATCTAACAGTAGCTACATAAATTTGATCTGTATTTCTGCTTTGCAGGTAAAACTGTCCTGTTCTTTAAAATGGTTATGCAGGATTCTTTCCGAAAATTGCACCATAGAAAATCTAGAAGAAAAAAGGCAATTGCAGAAAGGTGTCATTCAAAATTTGCTACTTGAGCCTTACAATCAGGGAAGATTAAAGAAAGAAACTATAGATTTGCTGTCAGATCCTGGTCTCTACTGGAGTGCTTACCTTGCAATCTACTCTAAAAGAAAACCCGAGGAAGAGAGCTTTGAATGTCTTATTCACAACCTTGCAAAGAATGGTGGGTATGTTCTGGAGAGTGATGATGTTGTGGTGAACGGATCAATGTTGGCTCAAAAAAAGCCATTCAGAGAGGTCAGTGAGTCAGCTATGAGTAACTTATTTTTAAGTAGCCATTTAGACCATACAGTACCAAGGGGTTTGTTGTGTTCCCTTTTAGCATGACCAAATTAAGTGGTTCATTTGAATATCTGAAATTGAAAACAAACACAAAACTATGTATAACTGTTAAATTTCTGACTACAAAATAATGAATGCTATGATTAGCTAAGTATTTGGCTACAAATAATCAATGGATGTGTGACTGAGATAGACATGGCAAAAAAAAAGCCAACCAATCCAACAAAAACAAGAACCTTATGTCAAGTCTGTGGCTAAGCACATTAACCCTACACTCCACTGTACTATGCTGGGTGGAAGATAACAAGTTTCTTCATGCTTCTGATTGCAGGGAAAGTAAACTTTAGTTTGTGGTGTGGTTGGTGGAAACAATGTGGGTTATTCAACCAAAGATGTCAACTAAATTAATAAATCTCAGCACTGTTGTTGGGTAAAATATCTCGGTACAGGAGAATAATATAGTTTCATTATTGTTTCCATAAAATAATATATGTACGATTAATGAGTTTTTTATTGTTATCATTATTTTTATAATTTTATACAGACAAGTCACTTGGCATTATTGGATGTACTCATGCTGCAGTACGGCTCCAAGAATATCACAGTACACAGGACAGTACAGGCAGCCAGGTATTCCATGCCAATATGCTAATACTCTGTTTAGGTTACATATATGACAGTCTCTGCATAATATTGTTAATAGTAATATAGCTCCTAATATTTCATATACAGTGGCCATGCCCTTCCTAATTGTTTATTTAAAATACCAGCAACTAAAAATGCTCTAATTTTGTAGGCCAAAACTTCCTCAGACAATATATGATCTGTGTTTGCAGGAGGATTCTGTCCTTTAACCCATCCCAGGAGCTCCCCAGTAAGCCAGATGTGGAACAACTTCTGATGATATGGCTGAACAAAGTGGCACAAGCTGTTGAAGCCAATCGTTTTTCTGGAAGGAGGAGAAGGAAAATGAGAACAAAGGGGATACCTACTATCACTGGGGATTTGTGCAGCTCTCTGAAAGATGGAAGGAATTTGGCTCTCCTCCTCCTATATTATGCACCAGAGTCCTTCTCCTGGCATGGTGAGGATACAAGTAGTCAGTACAGCAGTGTTATAAAGAATCATTATAACTAATATATACACTATATACAAGATGTAAACTAGCCTCAAATTGTTCAGTTTCTATTACAAGGTTAGCTTGTTTGTTCTTTCCATTTGCACATGTATGTCTAATTTCAAGTGTTTTGTCTACTATATTAGTGTCATAACTATGCATTCTTCACATTGTTAGCTCAAACTAGTGTCTGAATATGTATTACTAGCAAGTACCCTGCCACAGAGTGGCGCTTGATGTGTTCTAAATTAACAATGCAGTAACATAAGTTATTTATTGCCACTTGGTTAAGGTTACATCAGTTTCCTCTGAGTCATGGAGTCCTTTCTCCTTTTTTGTCTATCTCTCCTGCTTCTGGGTCTCTCTTGTCCTATCATGATTGTGGATGGACTTAAACTTTGCAAAACATTTGCTTTCTCCGTCATACTTTTGCCTTCCTTTTTGAAACCTATGCCACCTTACCTCGCCGATTTCACCCACTTCTTAATCGCCTTTTTGCCTTCTCTTCCATATGTTATCCTTTCCTTTTTGAAATCGACACCACCTTCTCACCGATTCCACCTGCTTTTTAGTTACAATTAAAATGACAAAACTGTACTGAACTGTTTATGCTCATGAATTATTCATAAATACACATCGCCATCTGTCACCATCGTCGTCGTTACTGACACACAAGTGTATTATTATATGGATATTATGGCACCTGAAAGTGCTGACTTGTGAGACTTACTGACAATGGTCTATTTATTGAACTTAACATGTAGGAACCTTATGAACTATCATGTTCACAGTGCAGCTTAGCAAACACAATCTATTATATGCATTTTATAAATTACAAACTAGAACTACTTAAGTAAAGAAATAAATTGCCCTTATTGGCACACACACTACCATAATGCAGCCAATTCTATTCAAGTGGTTATAAATATAAAAAAACAATTTTCATTTTTTAGATTTTGATCTAGAGGACAGCTGTCAGGCAGAAAAATTTCTTACCAACATCCAAGCTGTATATGAGTACTGCAATATACAATTCACTCCTTATGCCTTCCATGTCTCTCCAGTGGACTTCTGGCAGTGGGCGGAGTCAGGACTCTTACGCTGCAACATCTTAGCCTGCCTCGCCCATCTATTCTATTTATTTGAAGTTTTACCTTCTACCTCCTCCATGAGGGTCCCACCCATCTCTAGACATCTCAGTAACTACACAAATATTTTGCAAAGTTCAAGTGAAAGCATGATTACAAAAAAGAAGCGAAAGGAGTGGCTAGATTCTTCAGGGAATAAAGTTCCTCGCAGAAGGCTGGATCATTCCCGGAGTTCTAAGGTATCAGGTGCCAATCCTTCAAAAGGTACTCTTCCTGATATGAAATCAAGTCAGCTTCAACTCAACCAGCCTGTCGACAGTAATAGCAGCCGTTTCTTGGCTCCTATTAGAAGTTCAAAAAATGGTGCACAGACATCTATACTTTCCAACTTTAGTCAAGATAAATGTTTTCCAATGCATCTCACCCACTCACCATTATCAACTCTCACTGGTCAGCAGCAATTGAGCTCCATTAAACATGGTTCCACGTCTTCTTTGATTCACTTATCTCCACTTGGTCAACAGCAATTGAGCTCTATTAAACATGGTTCCACGTCTTCTTTGCCACTCTGTACTGAACAATTAAAAACAAAAGTTAATGATGAATTTAACCTCACTGATGACAATAGCAGTGTGGAAGATGCACACAAAGGAAAGACAGTTTCAGCTACACTTGACAATATTGGTACAAATAATAGCATGGAAGAGCTGGCAAATGTCACCACATCTTCAAGTGGAAGCTTTACAGTACACAAAAGACACACTTTTTCATCAGCTGCTGCTGCAGGACTCCCTGTGGTTGATGGCAACTTCAGCTGTAGCAATGAAAAGAAGGCCATATTCCAGGAGCCAACAGATGAACATTCCAAGGCTAATGGTCACAAGAATACAATTCTTCTCACCAATTTTCTCCATTTGCATCATAATACCAGAATTGACGTTTTGAAGCCTGAGAAAGAGCTTACAGTTCCTCCAAGTGTCCAGAGGCTCAAAGAAAAGTTGGTTCCAATCCTTGCTGGCTTCAACTCAGCGGAAGCGAAATTAGAAGCTCAAGTGACAGCTTTAGTGGACAGAGTGTGTCCAAGGCAATCACGTGAAATAAAAAGAATTCAAAGTGAAATTTCGAAGCCAAAATCTCCTGCAGGCAATATAGTCAGTTCTGTTGTTACCAACAATGGAATTGAAGGAATTCCTACAATTAATGATTCTAGCAGTACACATAGTGAGGTTACAAAACCTGATGGAACTGACCTTGCTGGTTTAGAATACCATGACTCCATGACTAGCTTAGAGCAGTTTGAAAGAGACGAGCAGTTAGCTCTTCAACAAGCAACTCCTAACAATTCAGAGCAATTAGAGATCAAATCTGCTGCTCTAGTTTCTGTCACTCAATTCTGTTCCGACATTACAAACAAATCTTCACAGCAAACCCAGCAATTACAGTCTTACCATGATGGTGGTGCTGATGCAACTTTCCAAGACAGTACCTGCAATGTCTACAGCAAAGGTGAGGTGGACAACTTCAACAGTACTAGCAATGTGGGAGGTACAAGCAAGATAGCCAGAGTTCATGCTGAGGAAGAAGAAAGAATAGAAGAAAACAAAATTCTTCCTTCACACAATGCGTCTGACATCACCAGTGGTAATGATAGACTTGGCATTGATGGTGATAAGATTGCTAACGGTGTCAGGAGACATGGTGCAGGTGGTGATGGGAGATATGATGGGAGACATGGTGCTGGTGGTGATGAGCAACATGAGGCTGGCGATGTTGGAAGATATGGTGCTGGCATGGGATTCAGTCAAGACAATCCTGGTAGTGTGGTCAACGGCAATAGCTGGTATACTACATACCAGGATACTACATACCAAGAACCAAGGACTGCACCAAAAACTGATGACAGAAGTGTTGACAGTGGATCAATAGAGGACGCCACAGCTGGTGAGTGTAGGTACAGTATCTCTAGTCTTGAGTCTGTCAGTGGGTAGTGTAGGATTTTGTTATGATGGTTTTTTGAATGGTCACATCTATTTCAGTTTCAAGTGACACAGCAGCCAAGCCATCCAATCCGTGGGTGTCACCATTGCATCTAGATAGTATGGTGGGTCATTCTAGTCACAAAAAGTATAGTTTCATTATTGATAACTTTTTAAATAATCTGCAGACTCCTCTGCAAAAAAGAAAAGAAAGCAAGCTAAAGCAGATTTTAAATGAAAGAGATCGGGCAAGGAAGTCTGCTGCAGAGTATAGGAGGAAAGACAGAAGGTATGCTCACTTGAGACCATAAGGTGACTATATCTTAATTTACTCTTTCAGATTAGCAGGAAATGATATGGGAAAGCTGCACAATAGCTCAAATTCGACTATGACGTCCTTACCTCCTCCAGGAGACTGCCACCAGAAAGCACTACTTCTGGTATCAGATGCTCCACACATGCAGGACAAAAGATCTACCTCATATCTGGAGTATTCTGGACCCAATTGCTATACTAAACCAAAGACCAAGACCAATTTACAAATTGTGAGGAATGCCATCTGTTCTGTGTGCTTGGCAGGCGAGGTCAACAATCCCATTAAAGAGAGCATAGTAAAGGTAAAACTGCTTACTAGTTATGCATATGATTCCGGAAAGAAAAAAAAAAAAAAAAAAAAAAAAAAAAAAAAAAATAATAATAATAATAATAATAATAATAATAATAATAATAATAATAATTATTATATTATAATTATTATTATTATTATTATTATTATTATTATTATTATTATTATTTGTTATGAAATGTATTAGTTAGTGGTCATCTGTGTACTAATACTATTTTAATAATTTCAAATTTTATTATTATTATTGCTTTATTGTGATTTGTTTTCCCGTTTATTTTGTTGTTTCAAGGTATTGGAACAGACTAAAGCTGCTCATGTTCTGGTATTATTCAGAGACCGTGTCGGCTTTAAGTTCAGAGGAATCTATTCCTATTACCCAGGAGAAAGATCTGTAAGTGCATGGAAAGATAAAAAATAAAAGAATTGATGATATTACTCTATCAGATACAAGCATGATCTAAGAGTGATTATTTTGCTTGCCAATATTTACTATTAGTGGGTAAACCAGCTATAGTATCTGGCCTGTTTTTCAAGGGCCATAAACCTTTATCACAAGCAAATAATAGGCCCCATGTACATATATACTAGTGATGTGCTTGAGCACAAATGGCGAGCGAGCCTAAAGACTATACTATTTTTATATGAATGATTTTGACTTCTAACACTGAAGCTACTGAAAATAAGGTCCAGTTTTTAAATTTCGCATACACGGTAAAGGGATTTCAGTGCCATAGTAACAACTCTCTGCAACTGCTTGAATTGAAGGGAAAAAACAACAACAAAACAATACACGTTATTTAAAAGTTTTCTTTGTGATATTCTTTAGCTAAGTAGTGGTTGTAACACACAATGCTTTGACACAACTGGACATGCACCTACACAGACTTACCTTCGCGTAGTGTGACAATGTATTTTCAAGTAAATACTGTTGCGCACGGCTTATAACCATGACAAAGAGCGCATTGACTTACCACCGCCACTAACTCGAATAGAAATGGAAGTCCCTTAAGTTTTCAAGTTTTAACTGCACCCGCAAAAGAGTTCAAAACGGTAAACAATTCAATTTCTAGGGTGATACGGGTACTGATCGATAAACCAGAGGATTCTGTTTAGTGCAATTTGGGACGGGGTCGACCACATAACTAACACAAAAACGCGAGGGTCAAAGTACAAAATGACGTACATACGTCCAATATATACAAATAAATAAACAAACATCCCCGATTTTCAATTGTGTTACCCCTGTAAGTGTCTCGCTCGCTACGCTCGCTCGCCAAATTAAATTATGTGTATGTATACATGCCATGGGCCTAAATTTACACACCCCTGATAATGTATCACTTTACTCACTTGCCATTTATGTATGACCATTATCATCATTGTGGTTTAATCTTCCCTTCAATGCAACTTTCTATTGATGTGCTTACGTAATTCTTGCATGCTGGAGGGAAATGTTTTTGTTTGTATAACCCTGAATTTCACTTCCATGTACCAAGTTTGTTTATGTGTATGTATATGTGGAATGCACATTTCTAGATTTCACGTATTTGTGGTACTGGTCCTAAAGAGATCAAAGACACTATGATTAGCACTTTATACAAGTAAGTAACTGAGTGAGTATTTTCACACTAATACTAACTATCAATTTCACAATGAAGGTACAACTGTGGACAGAAAGACTTTAAAGAGATTCCTAGTCGTTCATTTTCAGTATCAGTGGATGGTTTGACCATAAAAAGTGAGTGCTGGAATAGCACGAAAAGAAAATCATCACGAATAAACAATCAACTTTTATAGCCTTGTATTATTGTTATTGTTTTTAATGTGAAAATTTTTGACTAAATAATAACATAAGCAAGTCTACAAGGGCCAGAATTACTATGGGGCTTTTTTTTTTCATTCCTCCTCCTCCCCCCCCCCCCCCCCCTCTCTCTCTCTCAATAAAAAGATACTGAACTTTGAAATTAAATTAGTACAATGGTCTGAGGGCAAATGAAGTAATCCATGTAAAAAATCAAAGGGATGAAGAATAAAAACAACAACTCAAAGATGTGCTGTATCCCAATGCAGTAGTGAGACTGACACACACAGAGAAAGAGAGAGAGAGAGAGAGAGAGAGGAGGGGGGGGGAGGGGGAGGAGTAGTTACAACCAGTTGAGGTGGAACTCTGTGTCCATGTTGATAGCCAGGTCATCCACTATCAGTTTGAAGGTCTTGCCCTCGTGAAATGTGAACTTCTTGGGCACTCCATCCAGAGCCACTACAGAAGGTATGTTCAGCAATCCCAATATGGTCACACGTTGTAGCAAGGGAAGGCCAGCTTTAGTCGCATATTTCTATTGACAGAAAACCAAACATTTGATAAGTCATGCATTGTGCAATGTAGTGAAATTAATTGTTCTACGAGGACCCCACAAGTCTGTTGTGTTCATTTGAATTCATACGTCCAAATTTTTCCCCCTTCATATGTGAAGTTCTATTGATATTCCAATACCAAATTTTGACCAAGTTTGTCAGGTCCAAGGTGTCATAAGACATTAGCTAATAACTATAATGTTCCATTAATTACATATAATTATACCACTACTTTATTCTTTCATTTTACCACAGAAACTTGCCAGTGAAATGGCTGGCAGTATTTTAGAGACTATGCATACAACAAGCTACTAGGATGTTGTAGCTTTTAAAGTGAGTGAGTGAACTTGATTTCAACACACTTACTGTTCCTGACACATACGTGGAGAGTTCCGTGGTATGGCAGTTATATGAAACATAAGTGTAGCTGCAAACACATCAACAGAACAATAACTTAATAATTGCCATCCAACAAAACACATCTGAAGTTCCAATTAAAAATGGCCAATTCTTACTCTATTAAGAACAGGTTCGTTCATGCCCTTCAATACAACACAACCTCCAACCAATGGTTCAATTTAAAAAAATAAAAAATAAAAAAAATATAAAAAAATTTAAAAAAAAGATAAAAAGAAAAAAGAAGAAGTATAAGCCACTAGAGTCAAAACAAAGACAATCCACTAACTTTGATGTGTTGTAAGATACTCCGTCATCCAAATAGAGTCCTCCGTCAGCGTTGCCAGTCTGAAGTGCCACTATGAGGGAGTAAGGGTTCTTCCTGCTCTCAGTGGTGGTGAGGCCTGGCTCTTGCATGGGAATGATAGTACCTCCATGAATATATAGCTATACACATTTATTTATTTATTTATTTATTAGGATTAAATCTTTGAACGTTGCATATCGTAAAGCTCCAATGCACTGAATTTTTAGAAGTATGGCAGAGTTACCTGTGAGCTTTTACTGTTTGGGAAAAATATCCAAATGTAAAATAAACAATTTATTACACTCAATCATACAATATTATTATGGGGATGACATTTCACTCTCACACTTGTATTTTCACTCGCTCTCAGCTCGTGAAAATACCTATGTGTGCTTGTGAAATATCTCACTATATTATACGCTGACTTGTGCAATAAGTATTGGTTAAAACAGGACTTACATCAGCTAGCTAAATGCGAACTCCTCAACAACTCCCTAATCTAAGGCCAACTTTAAACCATCAATTCATTAAGCAAATCTGTACACACCGGCACATAATCCAGAGGGGTTTGTACGCTACTCATCAACCTAGGAGCCGTTCCATTTGACACCAGGTCTTGAGTGTACCAGTCATACCACACATCCTTAGGCAGGTACACATCTCTCTCACGGCCAGAAATACCTGGATAGAGAGTTTAAATCTATAAACGACAGCATACAGTTATAAATATCTATTTACAACGTTTGTACGATGTATGCATCAGTACATTGAATGAGGTGATATTAAATTTCTATCTCATTAATTCAACTATAGCATGTGCTAATAATATTATTTGAATGAAAATTATAATAAAAATATTCATCTCCTCTTATCAAATATTTCGACATAATACTTGTCCTACTTGCCTATATTGAGTTGAGGTGCCACCAATAGACCGCCTCCCACCAAGAATTCATCTTCTATATCTGCAGCCTTGGCATCGTCACCGTACTGGAAGAAAAGTGGGCGGAGCACGGAGCCATACGGCTGCCACACCAGATAGTCCTGCGGATCATCGTGGGCAGCGAAGAATAGAGTGTAGTAGTAGGGGAGGAGAAAGTAGCGGAGACCCAGGTATTTCTGACTCACTTTGGTCACTGAATTCCAGCGATATGGCTCCTAATAATAATGTGATATGAGTTTTAAATATTGCCTAGTGGAAAAACAAAGTTGAACAAAATAATAATTTTTAACGATATTTTTAAAAAAATTGAGAGAAGTTAAGCTAAATCTAAATTTTATTTTCAAACATTTACATACTTCTTGTATGCTGTGGAAGTTATGATAATTCTACACTAGACAACGATTAGTTTACCAACCTGAGAGGATGCAGTCTTAGAGTTGTGGTTTCTAGCAAACGGATAGAAGGAACCCAACTCCATCCACCTGATACACAGCTCCTCTGTGGTGTCTCCTGGGAACATTAAAATAGAAACAACGAATGAAAACAAAACAAAACAAACCACAACAAATATTACAAGCCACACATTAAAAAACAAAACAAAAAAGCAGGGGGACTGACTGACCAGAGAAGCCACATATGTCGGCTCCTACAAGGGGAACACCGAACATTTGGAAACTGAGAATGGTAGAGATGCTCTTGCGAAGATCCTCAGGAGAGGAACTGCTGTCTCCAAGCCAGTGAGCAGCACAAGTACCAGAGCCAGGGAAAGTGGAGCGAGACAGCACAAAGGGTCTCTTCCCTTGTCTAGCTGAGAGCAGAGCTTGTCTGGTGGCCTTCGACTCGGTGAGGCCTGTATATAATATTATATTATATCAGTCAATCAGATAGTATCAAGGGAAATTTACATAACTAACTGACGTCCCTTACCAAACAGGTTGTGCATGTTGTAAGCAATGGCGCCTCCATGGTGCTTGACGTCCATGTCCAAGGTCTTCTCGTTGAGTGGATGGGCCGTGCCACTATCGCTGAGCTTCCTGTTGCCCAGCGTGTATGGTGGGCGGAGTATATTTGAACTCCCTAACACTTGTGTGGTGATATTTTGGGATGGCTCGCAGGCTCCATCACAGAAGTTGCTGGGTTCATTCATGTCGAGCCAGAGGCCGTCAACCGGTAACTTTTTCAAAAACGCTGTTATCTGGGGAAAAGCACATAAAATGGCTGCACGATATGCCACGCCACAAGTTTAGTGTGTTTGATTCACAATAGCTTAATTCCTGGAATCACTCCTCCCCAAACTATGCCACGTACAATGTGCATGTGTTTGTGTATGTGTATGTGTGCACACACACAAATGCAATGGGAATAATGTATAAATCTGTAAGACTTTAGTTGTGTGTTGTTGGATACGAGAAAGAATTAGGAAGCCTTTCCAATTTCCTCACGTTAGTAATCGCCATGGGAACTATGAAATAGTGTATGAGAAAGTTATGTTCAAAAGAAATTCTTACCCTTCAACTAAAATTAGTTTTTTTTAAGAAAAAGAAAAAAGAAAGCTGAGAAAAACTATCCAACACACGTACAGTGCATTAAATATTGTTTCACTCTTTTCCTGCCCTAAAATTCTAGACCCCTTTCCTTGCCCCAGCCCATGGGACTCAAGTGAAACCTAATCCTCCAAAATGCAGAGATGACCAGAGTGGACTACAGTACTGTACCTGTTCTGTCCAGTACTCGGTTGTCAGGGGATACGCAAAGTCAGGAAATGCCACTTCTCCTGCCATTATCTTCCCAACAAATGTGTTACCATTCCTATCCTACCAAAACAACAACAAAATAACAAAACATCCAATAACATGACCACAAAATGATATTTCATACGTGTAATGCATGACAGTTAAATCTTATCAGTATATGTACCTTTAGGAAAACATTTTTATCGACACCATCGTCGTACGGTTTGTATCCTGTACTTGTTTTAATGGCCGGGTCAGTGATCAGAACTACACAATAGGACAAGTACAGAGTTCAGATCTTCATATGACACCTACCTCACACTCCCTTGGGCAGAAATATTGTCAATTCTAGCTCATACAACAGGTCTAGTATGACAAGTCAACTCAAGAGTATTCATTTCAAATACAATTAAAAATCCCTTGGGGCTTTTTTTATATAATACTTTGCACACAACTACTTGTGAACTTACACAATACTAACGGAAATAATGCTAAGATGTATATAGTGATGCAAGTCATGTGCTAGTCCCCCGCCCACACAACTCACCATAATGCTGCCCACTCGTGTGCACCTCATCAATGAACTCTGACATTTCATCAGCAGGAAAATGTACCGGATCAGTGGTGAAGTCTTTATACTGTATGTATGTGTGTGTGTGTATGTATGTATGTATGTATGTATGTATGTATGTATACACAACAATAAATTTTTAAAAGATAAGCATGTGCACGCATTTATAAACACACACAGGTGTACCACACACACCTTGACCTTGAAAGGAACCCACCCTTGGATGATGCTTCTCTGCCACAAGTGACAGACTAAATCACAGTGTAATGTTTCTGATGAGTGGTGACACATCTGTGTCTATCAATGTCTTGCTTTCATCTGAATGCTCTCACACACACACTACACTGGTATGGCTTTTCTGTAGCTGTACTGCTACCACTGTTCTTACTACTGTCTTCCACACGTGTCCTTATCCTCTCATCCTCTGCCACTCTAGCCTCAGTCACATCCTCGAGTCCTGTCCTGTAATTTCTCCTCCAACCACTCCTGTCCTGTGCCAACTGATACCACCTCCTCTCATCAATATTAAACTTTTTCAAATCTTTTCTGACACGATCTCGCCATCTCATTCTAGTCCCATGTGCAGGGCGGCGCTGAGGCAGTCAACCAAACAGTATCTTCTTGGGCAGTCTGTGGTCATCCATTCTTGCCAGGTGGCCCAGCCATCTCAGTCGCCTCGCTATAACTATATCTTCCAGGGACTCCTCCATTCCAAACTGGCAGGCCACCTGGACACTGCTGATGAGCTCAGTCCTCTGCTGTGCTGACGTGATGCCAACTATTTGTCTTAAGCATCGATTATGAAAGGCTCCCATCTTCTTGGTGGCATCGCGTTTGGTGGTCCAGGTCTCCGAGCCGTACAAGAGAACACCCAACACAACTGCCTTGTACACCATCCTCTTTACCACACACACACACACACACAAACACAAACACACACACACACACACAAACACAAACACACACACACACACCTCATCCATATAATCGATGTCTGTCCATACTGTATCTAGGGGGATCTGAAAAAAAAAAAAAGAAGACATGTTTAAAACAAAACATACAAAAAACAAAACAAAACAAAAAACAACAACCAGTCATGAGACTGTTAGTCCAACCCAATGAGACTGTACTTAGTCCAACCCAATGAGACTGTACTTAGCCCACCCATGACACTGTACTTAGTCCCTGCCAGTACTACAGGATACTATTATGTTCACAATGTATTCCTCAGCCTTATATTCATTAGATGTAGTTTTCTTACTTTCACATGCTTTTTAAAACAATCAGAATTTGAAAGTGTCACAATAGATGATTAAACATGTAAGAGATATCTCCTCCACTTTCATACCACGAGGCTCACTAAGGTATTCTAGCTTATGAATGGGAAAGAATCTATAAAATGGCTGAAAAAAATACCTTAAATTTAGCAAAATTATTGACCACATCTTTCACTTCCTGGAGATTCCCGTAGCCCCATCGACTCTGGTGGTATCCTAGCGCCCAGTAAGGAGGCAAGGCTGGTCGACCAATCACCTCCTGGTATTGATTGATGACATCATCAGGCCGAGAGCCAGCAAAAATATAGAAGTCCAAAATTCCTGTGTCAATTAGCAAAATTGTATTTTGAAACATTCAGTTAATTCTTCCAATTGTTCTCGTACATACATACATACATACGTACATACACACACATACATACATACAACACACATACGTACATACAACCACTCATTTCAAGACAGACTCACTCTTGCTGGGTCATAGTCAACCACAACTTATCCTTTCCTCAGAGTGACACGTGTAAATACAGGAGTAGACTCTAAAAGTTATGCTCTATAATGTAATTAAAATCTTTGAGTAAAAGAAAATCATTGTGGTGTAGGTCTGTTGAATCTGAAGTAGTTATTTTAATGTTAGCTACATGTATAAAATATGTAGTTACTAGTGATGTGAAGCACAAATGGCGAGTGAACATCTCTAGTTTAGCTACATAACTGCAGTATTGCTAGTTTATGATGAACTTTAACTTCTAACCAGTTACTAACGGTCAAGTTTTTAAAACATATGGTAAAGGTGTTTCAATATCATAATAACCATTCGGCCGCAACTGCAAAAACAAAACAAAACAACCAAAAACAAACAAACAAAAAACAACAACAAACAAACAAGAACAAACAAACAAGAACAGGCATTTCTAAGGAATTACGGCACAGGTTTGAAACTAACCCTAAATACTAAGACATGCTTACTGCTGTAGTAGCCGAAAAAGCTGTGTAAAGGCAGCCAATACACTCGAACCTCTCTTATCCGTTCGTCTAAGTTACGGACACCTCTGTCTACCGGACACCAACTAAAATTACTGACTGCGTACGGATCGTCAGTGTAGTCGGAAAACTACCAAATTAAACGAATAAAATCGGGAAAATATTTCGCGTATGGCACTTCGAGTGTAATTTGATTGTAGCGTTGTTTGCGGAGATGGAGCAGGGAATCAACAGGCAGTTAGTGCGTCTACCGCTAGTTCTTCTCAGAACTCGTTGACCGGTGGCGTCGCTGCTAGTTCTTCTCAAAACTCTTTGAAAGGCAGTGCGCTGCTAGTTCTTCTACAAACTCAACGACCAGCGGTGGTGGAGGCAAGGTCGCGGTAACTAAACGCAAGCGTAGCGTTTTAACTCTAGAAAGAAAGCTGGAGATAATATCAGAAGTTAAGAAAGGGAAGTCAGTGAGGCAGTGTCTGGACAGTTTGGTGTTCCAAAATCTACAGTGAATGATATTTGGACATGAACGATGAAGAAATTGTAGATGTTTTGCAAGAGAGAGAAGAATCTGAGACCAAAAATGAAGATGAAGCTTCTTCAAATGCAGTTACTCCATCGCAAGCTTGTGCTGCTTTCGATACTGCTTTGGAGTGGTTGGAGTCCAAAGGCAACACACACCCTGCACATCTTATGCTGGTAAAAAGTTGGAGAGACGATGCAGCTCAGCCTAGCTTGAAATCTATGAAGCAAACTAAAATCACTTCATATTTTAAATAAATTGATTCATGTATTTTTTGTTAATTTTAAGTAATATACTAATTTAATTATCAAATAATTAATTATATACACGGTTCATCACCGAATAAATTAAGTATTTCTGAGTTACGGACATTTCTTAGTTACGGACACCCCTTGGTCCCAGACTGTCCGGATAAGAGAGGTTTGAGTGTATAATATTTATTTGTTAATTAAAAGTTCACTTTGTGCTATTCTTTAGCTAAGTAGTAGCTATAACACACAATACTTTCACATGCACTTGTTCACTGGACTGCTTACCAACACAAACCTTACCTTGGTGGTTAGACTATTCAACAATCTGTCGTTTAATAAGAACGACATTGTTGCGTAGGGCGTATAACTATAACAAATAGCGCGTTAACTTACCACTGCCACTAATTTGAATAAAAAATCAACTCTGGTAAGTTCATATGTTTTAACTGCACTCAAGAATTCCATTTCCTTGGATGATACGGGTAAAGATCAATAAACCAAAGGATTCTGTATATTTAGTGGCGTATGGGGACGGGGTCGACCACCAAGCAAATACAAAAACACGAGGGTCAAAGTACAATATGACATTACGTACATCCACACATATATAAAAAAAAATATCCCCAATTCTCAATTTGTTACCCCTGAGAGTGCCTCACTCACTTTGCTCGCTCGCCAATTATTATCAATGGTAGCAAACGGTCAGTTTAGAAGTTGTAGAAAGTCATGCAATGTGTAATATCATGACATTAGATTATTCATTGAATTCAGACTGCACTCTGTAAAACAAGAAGAAAGGAACAGCTAACCTCCAATGACATTATACTTGAGGTAGTCCTGAGCTATGTCTATGTCCATGCCATTACTGTTCCTCAGGAATACTCCGTGAGCTGACCCATCCTTCTGAACACCCATGTAGAAAGGGTGGGAACCATCTGTGACACACACACACACACACACACACACACACACACATGCACACACACACGCACACACACACACACACATGCACATACACACACATGCACACACACGTACACAGGTACCCTCAAGTACTTGATAAATAGTGATGAGGTTTGCCCATGTAGTGGGAAGGAAGGAGTGGCTTATTGGTGGGTGGAGGAGATCACTAACTCACATAAGTTAAGATTGTCTGGAGTTCCTCCATCATAGTTCCACAAAGTGTACGTCTCTTTCTGTCCGTTACTATGAAGGGGAAAATTTTTTTTTTTTTAAATCTCAAAAAGGTAGAGCCATTGCATCAAAATGTGTATATATATCACATGGTTCTATATTTTATCTTGGTATAATGCATCGTGTTGAATAGTTATTTAGAGCTGCAACTTTGACAAAAAAAGTTTAAAATGAATGTGAAATGCTAACATGTAAATAAAAAGGCAGGGCTATTTGTATTATTTTCCATAAAGTACGAAGTTAATATAATTGACTTTATATCTATTCCATCTTAAAGAGTTAGAGCAGAAATAAATCATGAGAACTGTCTATAAAATCTACAAGAACCCATTCTTTGTTTCACGACACTTACTTAAGCTTCAGGCTAGACTTGTGCTCCCCAAAGCCATAAATACTGTCATCTTTGCTGAACTGAGTGCCTATCTGAAGGAGCTGGTCAGTGTAAACAACTGTGGGGTACAAACAAACAAAGGTACGTCAATAAATTCCTGGCTCTCCATGACAACTACATTAGGGGGCAAGTCCAAACTATTTCTGGAAAAATTAAAACTATTTTTGGAAAAATTAACGTTATTACGATGCTATAGTGGGAGGGGCTTGGGGTACGACATTAAGGTTTTGGGAACAGTATTTTGACTGAGTGCTGACATGGCTGCCTAGCAGTTTACTTTGTTTAGAAACGTTTTAAAGATGAAGATAGTGTCGATTCTCTTCCTAAGTCTAGGGAGCACTGTGCTGGTATATCAGCACCACAAATCTGGGTGGCAAGAACAAACAGCAAATTGAAACTCTGCTATGTTATCACAAAGGGGTGTGGCCCATGGCGTTAAAAGGAGGAGGTGGGGGGAGTGACGGAGTTAAACTGTTAGCATCACAATGATGTTAATTTTTGCAAAAATAGTTTGGACATACCCCCTTATCATTCTCACAATCAAAATGGAATCAATAGGAAAAAAAAAAAAATGTTAGAATGTATAATAACATAATTATCAATCTTAATAATTGACGTTGGATTATTGATTTATTGATTTAAAACACTTAACCAATCACATCATCCAGAGACACTCGTTTATATTATAAATTTATCGTAGTAATTTTATAAATACAATGGGAGCATTAAGGATACAGAAAAAACAAAAAAACAAAAACAAACTACAATTAGAGAAAATGAAGACTATGGTGAATACACACATGAGAGGGCGGAGTTTCACTCACATCCAATAGAAGATGTATTGAAGATTGCTGGGTTTGAACTGTATCGTCTGTACAACACGGACAAAACAACAACACTTTACCAAGTATACAGTATTCATGAAGTATTGCACCACCTTACCTGGACACAGCAAAGAAAAACTCTTCTCCTACTTTTGGGACTTGATAAATGTAATAAGCATACGTTACAGGTTTAGCCGGTGGAGGAGGAATGGGAAGAATGCTGTAGTAGCATCACAAAACAACAACAAAACAACAAAAAGATATTATCATCTATAGAATCAGTGATGCTAAATCCAGTGCTTCAATGAGATAAACTGCAAGAACAAAGCCCAAGAGCTGGACCCTCACACTAGTTGCTTACAAGAACTATAACTGTGGATTCAAAGGTTATAGTACAAGAAATTAAAGGCACACACTAAAAAAAAAAAAACAAAAAACAAAACAAAACAATGCACTTATAAAGGATCAAGCAAACAAATATTTTGTGATCGATTTAATATCATTTTAACAAAAAACGGTCTAACATCATTGAGTGCATTTAGCAAAATGTTGTGTTTATATGCAACATCATTTGATCTACAATAACCACTCCATAGAAAGGACTAATGAAGATGACCACTGCACAACAAGCCCTCACATGCATTGGGTGTTGCAGGGGGTTGAAAACTGTGCTTTCTCCCAATAGTGTCCCTTACCTGTCAGGAATTTCCCAGCGGTCACTGTTGGGATCGGTGATCCTCACGTGAAGGCGTGAGTCAGTCTCCTGAATCAAGTCAAACTGAAGTGGGGAAATGGGCGAAGCTGGAGACTTGTCGTCAATCTCAGCACCCTCCTCTATGGTAAGGGTCATCTGAACAACAAACACATGGCAAGTACTCCAAAGTGTCCCACTGCTGCTTGTGCAAGTGTTCCAGGTCACTTACAGTCAATCCATTGGTGGTGTTGGACATTGCCTTCACATAGTACTTGGGAGTACGGAAGAAGCAGTTGGGTTCCTGTAGAGGGAGATAGAAATAATTATGTACTAGTGATGTGCTTGAGCATAAATGGCAAGCAAGCCATTGTGCACTGTAATTCAGACAAACAAGGTGAAGCACATCTTAAATCTGATAAAGTCGATTTTTACTATTACAAGATCTGTATGCAAAAATATTTCAAACAACAAAAACGGCTTCATTTATTTTGTTTACCCCAAGTTAATCCCATTTTGTCATTTAGTCCATAAATACAAGTTGCAGGGGTTCATTTAGGAATTAATCTAAGGGGCGAGGAAAAATTGAGCTTTGGCTGGAGTCACAACTTTCTGGGAAAGGGGATGGGCTTCAATTACCAAGACAATAATTAGAGCAGCAATAAACTTATGATTTAATCATTTGCACTCATTCATTATTCGCTTTTTAACTTTGCTCTTTGCTTATGAACTATTAAGAATATTTCAAGGGGGGGTGAACCGACTTCAAGGGGAAGGGGGGGGGGGGGCGAGTGCCCCCTGGCCCCTCCTAAATGAGCCCCCAAGTATGCAGTCATTGACCATTAATTTTAGCTAGCAAACAGAGAAGATTCCAATCCAGAAGCTCCTGGCAAAAATCACTCAACTACAAAACGACCGAGTTTTGAAATTAAGTTAGGTTAAAGGTCTTATTTGCATAGTAACCACTTGCCGCTACTATTTGTGCTTATAAAAAAAGCAAAACAAAAAATTCTAGAGCCTAATAAAATGTCTTACTGCTGTAACCAATTGCAGCATATGTATACACCAAAACTCAGCCCCACCTTCTAACACTGACACCCCCTCTCCCCTCCCACCTAGAATTCCTGTATCAAACCCTGCTGAAGTACTAGAGATTAGAACATGCTAAACATATGACTAATAAAAAGAAGTGTGTGTGTGTGTGTTTGTGTGTTTGTGTGTGTGTCCCTCACAGATTGATCGTCCCATGAGCAGCCATAGTCTGCACACTCTGCTGCACTCCTGCCAGCTAAGACAGACATATATAACAGTTGCTGGTGAGTAGGTAATAACATACAACAATTTATTTCTGCATGCATGACTCAACGTGTGACTCAGTTTTGCTGCAGATCCATTTTTCTTAAGCCTATGTGCTCTTGGCTATCGACCGTATATGCTAATATAGCTTATGACGTCTCACCACAAGGAATCTTTGAATCGACTGCATCTTGAGAACGGTAGGCTGCCGCCTGCGTAGAACCCGCCGCCAAGCACAGCAATGTAACACCTATAACCAACATGGATACTTCAGCTGAAAAGCAGCCGAAATGGCAACGTAGCTGGAGGAGCTGGTCGATGATGTAGGAAACTTGCGTACTTATTGAGATATGTTTGTTGGTTACGCGTAAGTATATTTAGCGGTACTTTACCGAAGAGGTTCACTCCAATAAAAATATTTCACAAGTTTCATTGACTTTACTGTACGCTATGATATGTTGCAACTATGTCCGCCTGGTATGGATAAGCAGAGATATGTTTTTTTGCCCTGAACAGTCAACCGCTGGTAGTCTGGTATAGTCTCGCGAGCCAGACCCTTTACCGACCGCGTCTTGCTTGTGGCAGGCAGTAGTGAGCAAGAAATTAATCATGCAATGGAATTGCTCATCCTATTATAATATTCTTATCATCCCAGATGCCATTCCCACTATGTACTCATTGTGTAACCAGCTTAATAAAACCATATCACTTTAATTTCCTATTTTTTTGTTTTGTTATTTAGCTATGTGGTTGTAGCTAAAGTTATAATAATAATAATAATAATAATAATAGTAATAATAATAATATAAATTGTCCCTCTATTTCAGGAATACACACTAGCTATTTGCTTGCTTGCACTAACTAGAATCATCAGAATTATTGGGACAAGGGCAAGTTTATTAGCTTATTCAGAATCATTAACAATAGAACAACAAAATGATTACTAAAATGTGAAGTTTAGTCAACTCATTCAGGCAATCTGAATGCCACAATATCAGTTACGTTTAGATGACATTTCTAAAGCTGATGTACTTAGCTATGTTACAGACCCTAAAACTGTAATATGTGTATTGCTGTGTCCATAATAATATTATTGGCTAGTACTATTCAACAGTGTTTATAAAGCTATATCTGCTCCTTTATGTCAACTAGCTTGGCATAAATAATCTTGGTCTTTATATCTTCAGCATTACTTGGACACGACAAATTAGTAGAGGTAGAAGCTATTCTATGAAGAAATCGCTCTCCAAAGTTTTGACTGTATGAAGAGTGTGATTGTTGGAAATATATTTCACACCATGCCTCTTATCTGCAGCATTCTGCTGGTTGGGTTTCAATTGGGAGAGTTTCATACTCATCCCTGTATCTGTAACATTCAGTAAAGTGGGACTAGATTGCAACAGTTACAAGTTTTTTTTCCTTCTCAGAGAGTGGCTATAACAAATTCTTCATGCCAAGCCATAATTTCAGATGAAAACTTTTAGTGTCATTTAATATTTGAGATTCTGTGTACACATGTTCTTCAGGTTGAATAGTACATTGGCTTCTTTTGACCAAGTCTGGCACATGGTTGAAAGAATATTTCTCATAAATTGAATTACTAATTTGTTTCTTCATACAAGTTGTACTCACATTACATCATTGTAAGAGTTATTTATAGAATATAATTCCCTATAACATAAACTAAAGAACTGGTTGTCCCTCATAGTCTCTTTAGTCTTTTTAGTTTCTTCTAGTCTCTTTAGTCCTTTCTAGTCTCTTCTAGTCTTTTTAGTGTATTCAGTCTCTTCTAGTCTCTTCTAATCACTTTAGTCTTTTCTAGTCTCTTTTAGTCTCTTTAGTCTTTTAGTCTCTTCTAGTCTTTTTTAGTCTCTCCTAGTCCGGTGGCGTAGGGAGGGGAGCTCAGGAGCTGGAGCCCCATAATTTTGGTGCACAACTTATGAGGTGATTCCTTATATGAACACTTTTAAACCACAAGACACAAGCCCTTAAAGCCCCCCCCCGGCCCCCCTTCCCATACCGAAAGATCTCCTACACCACTGTAGTCTCTTCAGTCCCTTCTAGTCTCTTTAGTCTCTTCTATTCTCTTTAGTCTCTTCTAGTCTCTTTGGTCTCTTCTAGTCTCTTCTTGTCTCTTCTAATCTTTTTCTTTTCTAATCTCTCGCCTCTTTAGTCTCTTTAGTCTCTTCTAGTCTATTTAGTCTATGTGACAACTTTCACAACTAGAATACAGCAGGACTACAAATAATTAGAAAATGCAGTAGAATATACCCTACACCATGACTTAACAAGAGGATACAAGACACTAAAAGAGACTAAAGAGACTAAGAGAGGCTATATATGAGAGTAGAGGAGACAAAAGAGGCTACAAGAGACTGATAATACTAGGAGAGACTAAAGAGACTAGAAAAGACTAGAGAGACTAGAAGGGATTAAAGAGACTAGAAGTGACTAAAGAGACAAGGAGAGACAAAAGAGACGAGTTATTTAACCTTAAGCTGGAAATATATTCACTTAAAATGATGTAATAAGAGTACAAATTATATGAAGAAACAACCAAATTATTATAAATAAAATATATTTAGTGAATGCGCATGCACTGAAGTTAACTGCAGTCCAGTGCCCTGTGATGCCCTGCCCAGTTTTACTGCTCAGAGTGTTGTTATTACTGCTCAAAGATAATCATCCATGTTGTCCTCCTTTACCCTACGCTCTGTGTTCAGAATTAAGCCTGGACATTTGTGATGCAATTTTATTTTACTGGAGATGAAACAAAACTTACAGAATTATAAAAATATTCGACATCATTTAATAGCCATTGTTTAAAATAGCCAATTAGCTGAATTGTTAAGAATTCCGGCTATGTGTTAGTATGTTTTAAAGTATCACAAGTAAACTCAAATTGTCATTTTTATTAAAATATTTTGTATTACTGTTTTTAGTCTCTTCTAGTTTCTTTAGTCTCTTCTAGTCTATTTAGTCTATGTGACAACTTTCACAACTAGAATACAGCAGGACTACAAATAATTAGAAAATGCAGTAGAATATACCCTACACCATGACTTAACAAGAGGATACAAGACACTAAAAGAGAGTAAAGAGACTAAAGAGGCTGGTAAATGGACTAGGGAGAAGCGGTACAAGGCTGACAATACTAGGATGAGCTGGAGAAAGAAGAGAACTCTGATGGGATTTGGCATATTTGACTCAAGTTGGCAAGGGAGTAAAAGGAGTATCATTAAGCTTCTGGAAATATAACCAGACTAAATGATGTCAATAAGAGACAAATTATGAATAACAACTTTATTATAAATAAAATAGTTTGTGAATGCGCATGCACTGAAAGTTAATCATGCAGTTGGTGCCCTGTGATTGCCCTGCCCAAGTTTTACTGTCAGATGTTGTTATTACTGCTCAAAGATAATCATCTATGTTGTCCTTTGGCACATACGCCCTGTGTTTGAATGAGAATTGGGAGACTAAAGACCCAGAAGAATCTGGAGACTGTGGAGACTAAAGGACTATAATAAACTAAAGAGACTGAAGATACTAGAAGAGACTAAGAGAGATAAAGATACTAAAACTTTTAAGGATACTAAGGGGACTAAAGTGTGAATAATACTTAAAGAGACTGAAGATACTGTGAAGGAAAAAGAGACTATTATATAGAAGGATTAATGAGACTAAAAGTCCTAAAAGGCAGACTAGAAGCAACAAATGATGTAAAAGAACTAATTGACTAGAAGAACTAATAGACTGAAAGACTGAAGAGACTAGAAGAGACTAGAAGAAACTAAAGAGACTAAAGAGACTAGGAGAGACTAAAGAGACTAGAAAAAACTAAAGAGAAGGAGAGACTAAATAGACTAGGAAAGACTAAAGGACTAGGAGAGAGAAAAAAAACTAGGAGAGACTAAAGAGAGTAAAAGTGACTAATGAAACTAGAAGAGAGTATAGAGATTAGAAGAGACTAAAGAGAAAAGAAGAAACTAAAGAGACTAGAAGAAACTAAATAGAAGGAGAGACTAAAAAGACTAGGAGAGACTAGGAGAGACTAAAGAGACTAGAAGATACCAAAGAGAAGGAGAGACTAAAGAGACTAGGAGATACTGAGGAGACTAGGAGAGAGTAAGATACTAGAAGAGACTAAAGATACTAGAAGAGGCTAAGATACTAGAAGAGATTAAGGAGACTAAAAGAGAGACTAGAAGAGACAAAACAGTAAAAGTGACTAAAGAGACTAGAAGAGAAAAAAGAGACCAAAAAAGACTAAAGAGACTAGAAGAGACTAAAGAACTAGAAGAGAATAAAGAGACTAAAGATGCTAGAAGAGACTAGAAGAGACTGCGAATGACTAAAGAGAATAGAAGAAACTAAAGAGACTAAAGAGACAAGAGACTAGGATAGGCTAAAGAGACTAGGAGAGAAAAAATAGACTAGGAGAGATTAGAAGAGAGTAAAGAGGCTAGGAGAGGCTAAAGAGACTAGATGAAACTAAAGAGAAGGAGAGACTAAAGAGACTAGGAGAGACTAAAGAGACTAGAAGAGACTAGGAGAGACTAGAAGAGACTAGAAGAGACAAAAGAGACTAAAAGAGACTAAAGAGAGTAAGAGAGAGAAAAGAAATTGAAACAAGGAGACAGAAGAGACTAAAGAACAAAACAAGTCTCAGATTTAGTTGAAAAGGAGACCAGAGAACCAGAAGTTACAAAAGAGAGTAAGAGTGACTAGAAAAAAAAGAGACAGGGAGACTAGGAACAAAAGATATAAAAATGACTATAGAACTAGAATCAGAATAAAGAACCAAACGACTAGAAGTGACTAGAAGAGTAGCTAGTAGAGACACGAGTGACTAAAGAGACTAGAAGAATAGTAGAAACAAACGAAAGAACCCGTAAAGAAACCCAACTAGACAGACTAAAGTGACTGGAGAGAGAAGAATAACATTGGAGTTGAGAAAGAGACTAGGCAGGACTAAAGAGACTAGAAGACCACTCCAGAGACAAGAAGATAATTTGAAAGTAGAAGATGAAAGAACTACTAGAAGAAATAAAGATACTAGAAGAGACTAGAAGACTAACTAGAAGAGACTATAAGAAACTAAATAAACTAGAGAGAGACAAAGAGGCTTGAAGAGACTAGAAAAGACTAGAATAGACTACGAGTGACTAAAGAGACTAAAAGAAACTAAAGAGACTAGAAGAGACTAAAGAGACTAGGAGAGAGAAAAGAAACTAGGAGAGACTAAGGAGACTAGAAGAGACTAAAGACACTAGATGAGGCTAAAGATATTAGAAGAGATTAAGGAGACTAAAAGAGAGACTAGAAGAGACAAAAGAGAGTAAAATTGACAAATGAAACTAGAAGAGACTAAAGAGACTAAAAGAGACTAAAGAGAACAGAAGAAACTAAAGAGACTTTTAGAGACTAACGAGACAAGAGGGACTAAAGAACTAGAAGAGACTAGAAGAGACTCTAGAGACTATATAAGAAACTAAAGAGACTAGGAGACTAAAGTGACTTGAAGAGACTAAAGATACTAGAAGAGATTAAGGAGACTCAAGGAGACTAAAGAGACTATAATAAGCTAAAGAGACTGAATATATTAGAAGAGACTAAAGAGACTAAAGATACTAGAAGGGATTAAGGAGACTCAAGGAAACTAAAGAGACTATAATAAACTAAAGAGACTGAATATATTAGAAGAGACTAAAGAGACTAAAGAGACTAGAAGGGATTAAGGAGACTCAAGGAAACTAAAAAGAGACTAGAAGAAATCAAAGAGACTAAAAGAGACTAAAGCGACTAGAAGAGACTGAAGAGACTAGAAAAGACAGAAGAGACTAGAAGAGACTAAGAGCTAAAGAGACTAGAAGAAACTAAAGAGATTAAAGAGACAAGAGACTAGGAGAGGCTAAAGAGACTAGAAGAAACTAAAGAGAAGGATAGACTAAAGAGACTAGGCGAGACTAAAGAGACTAGAAGAGACTAGGAGAGACTAAAGAGACTAGAAGAGACTAGGAGAGACTAGAAGAGACTAGGAGAGAGAAAAGAAACTAGGAGAGACTAAGGAGACTAGAAGAGATTAAAGAGACTAGAAGAAGCTAAAGATATTAGAAGAAATTAAGGAGACTAAAAGAGAGACACTGGAAGAGACAAAAGAGAGTAAAAGTGACTAAAGAAACTAAAAGAGACTAGGGAGACTAGAAGAGACAAAAGATATTAAAAGGGACTATAGAGACTAGAATAGAATAAAGAGACCAAACAGACTAGAAGTGACTAGAAGAGACTAGAAGAAATAATAGTGGCTAGAAGAGACTAGAAGAGACTATGAGTGACTAAAGAGACTAGAAGAGACTAAAGAGAATAGTAGAAACTAAAGAGACTAGAAGAGAGTAAAGAGACAAGAGACTAGGAGAGACTAAAGAGACTAGGAGAGAGAAAAGAGACTAAGAGTGAGAAAAGAGACTAGGAGAGACTAAAGAGACTAGAAGAGACTAAAGAGACTAGAAGATACTAAATGATTAGAAGAGACTAAAGAGACTAGAAGAAATTAAAGAGACTAGAAGAGACTAAAAGAGACTACGACTGACCAAAGAGACTAGAAGTGACTAAAGAGGCTAGAAGAAACTAAAGAGACTAGAAGAGACTAAAGTGACAAGAGACAAGAAGAGACTAAAGAGACTAGGAGAGAGAAAAGAGATTAATAGAGGAAAAAGAGACTAGAAGAGACTAGAATAGACTACGAGTGACTAAAGAGACTAGAAGAAACTAAAGAGACTAGAAGAGACTAAAGAGACTAGGAGAGAGAAAAGAAACTAGGAGAGACTAAGGAGACTAGAAGAGACTAAAGATATTAGATGAGGCTAAAGATATTAGAAGTGATTAAGGAGACTAAAAGAGAGACTAGAAGAGACAAAAGAGAGTAAATGTGACTAATGAAACTAAAAGAGACTAAAGAGACTAGAAGAAACTAAAGAGAACAAGAAACTAAAGAGACTATAAGAGACTAAAGAGACAAGAGACTAGGAGAGACTAAAGAGACTAGGAGAGAGAAAAGAGACTAGGAGAGACTAAAGAGACTAGAAGAGCCTAAAGAGACTAGAAGAGACTAAAGAGACTAGGAGAGAGAAAAGAAACTAGGAGAGACTAAGGAGACTAGAAGAGACTAAAGATATTAGATGAGGCTAAAGATATTAGAAGTGATTAAGGAGACTAAAAGAGAGACTAGAAGAGACAAAAGAGAGTAAAAATGACTAATGAAACTAGAAGAGACTAAAGAGACTAGAAGAAACTAAAGAGAACAAGAAACTAAAGAGACTATAAGAGACTAAAGAGACAAGAGACTAGGAGAGACTAAAGAGACTAGGAGAGAGAAAAGAGACTAGGAGAGAGAAAAGAGACTAGGATAGAGAAAAGAGACTAGGAGAGACTAAAGAGACTAGAAGAGCCTAAAGAGATTAGAAGAGACTAGAAGAGACTATGACTGACTAAAGAGACTATAGAAGAAACTAAAGAGACTAGAAGAGACTAAAGAGACTAGGAGAGAGAAAAGAGATCTAGAGAGACTAAAGAGATTAGAAGAGACTAAATAGGCTAGAAGAAACTAAAGCAACTAGAAGAGACTAGAAGAGATTAAAGAGACTAGGAGTGACTAAAGAGACAGAAGAGACAAAAGAGACTAGTTATTTAACAAAATTTATTTAGTGAATGAGCATGCACTGAAAGTTATTGCAGTCCAGTGCCCTGTGATGCCCTGCCCAGTTTTACTGCTCAGAGTGTTGTTATTACTGCTCAAAGATAATCATCCATGTTGTCCTCCTTTACCCGACGCTCTGTGTTCAGAATTAAGCCTGGACATTTGTGATGCAATTTTATTTTACTGGAGATGAAACAAAACTTACAGAATTATAAAAATATTCGACATCATTTAATAGCCATTGTTTAAAATAGCCAATTAGCTGAATTGTTAAGAATTCCGGCTATGTGTTAGTATGTTTTAAAGTATCACAAGTAAACTCAAATTGTCATTTTTATTAAAATATTTTGTATTACTGTTGACAGTAACATAATACTTTCTGTTATCATGAGTAATGTTTTAATGTTATAATGACTGACGCTTTAATCGTCTCATGAAGGCAGCAAACTGGCTATATTTTGCTCTCACTGAAGCAACAAATCGACTTTTCGAAGATCTCGATGGTGAGGAGGGGTTAGAGGTAGGAGTTGAAACAGAAGTAAAATGTACCTCTTCAGTAGATGGCAATGACTCAACTTCAACAGACTCTTCTTGATTTGTGGGTAGTTCATAGCAAGAGCCCAATTCTGATGCTTCTTCATCAGATGCACCAGTGTCATTTGGCTCCTCTTCATCCCTCTTAATACGAGGTATAGCTTCTGCACCATAGGAACCAGACTCGGGTACTTCATTGTCCTCTGGCACAGCAGATTCATGCTGGTTTTCCCTTGCTGGGTAGAGAGTCATGACCTCATCTGCCTGGTGCTGGTTATCATGGACTTGGGGAAGCGTGTTTGGCTTGCTCAAATACTCAGTCTCGATGGCGTGGAGAAAGGAAGGGAGATATTTCTCTACTGTGTATTTGGCATCATTTTCCCTCCAAGTTGGTCGAGTGGAGGGATAGGCCGTCACCCACTTCCAAGTCTGCACTTCTGTGACGAATGGACGGAATGGAGCATCAACATTCAGAAGTGCTCGAAGTACATTTCGAAGATCTATAATTATGAATAATAACTTTTATTATAAATAGTCTTCAGCAATGTGTGAATTTTACTTACCCTCTGAAAGGTGGCTGTCAAGGTGAAGTTTACGGTAGTTACATCCTCCATACTGAACTCGACAGTCTTCTCCAAAGGGCAGCCGACCGCTTACCATGGCATAGAGAACCACACCCCTAATTACAAAATGTATTTATATTCAAATGTTGGCTGCAGTGTGATAATATACCTATTTTATTAGTGTATTGAAATACTTACAGGCTCCATGAATCTGCTTTGATAGCATTGTACTGGCATCCCAAGAGAACTTCTGGAGCACAGTAACTGTAGGATCCACAGCAGGTGTCACTTATCTGATGCTGTGAGTCCAGAGCCAAACCAAAATCTGCATTAAAAATAAGAACTAATGACTTATCAACGAATAAAAGACAAACAATAAACTTACCTCCAATTTTGATGTCCATATGTTTTGTGAAGAAGACATTCTCCATCTTTAGGTCTCGATGAGAAATTCCTAAAGAATGGCAATAGGACAGACCTTCACACAATTGGCAGAAAATGAAGCGAGCTTCCTGTTCGGGAAGGCGAACCCTTAAGTTCATGTACTCCATTAGCGTCCCATTCTCTGCCAGTTCGTATGCAATGAAGCACTTCTCACCAGTCTCTACAATCTGGTGGACATCCAGAATGTTGGGATGGGAAATTTTTTGTAGAACAACAATCTCCCTCGGAAGAAACTTGTCCAACTCAACCTTAGTCACCTCAGTCTTCTTCACTATTTTCAAGGCAATCTGAATGTACAATTTTGATCAATAAGAACTATTTTTTAGCTAACAAAACACATTGTCTCACCATTGTACTTTGAAAAGGCGACCAGGCAGCCTTAACCTTAGCAAACGTACCACTTTCCAAGGATTTACCTAGAGTGTACCCTAGAGCCTGTGGACAGGGCATACACTCGGAACAACAACGGAGATAAAGTTGTCTCCGATCCACAATCGAATTCTCACAATCTCCCGCGTACATGGCGGAGTAGTGAACAGTAGCTAGTAGTTCACAGTGTAGAAGTCGATTAACTTAGAATAGCTCAACAGTAGCACAACAAACGATCACAACCCGTAAAGAAACCCAATTCCAACCAAGTGACAGCGTTACGTTGTGCCAAGCTCATTTTTATACTCGCTCCAGACGTTAGCTAGACGCTAAGTTGTGAGCATGCCCAAAATGATAGCCCGAGCGTTGAAGTATGGCCAAGCAATACGCAAAATGACCGTATAAACTTCTTCAGTACTAATCAAATCTTACTCTGCATGTACTTAGTTTATAGTCAGTCTCACAAGTGAACCACAATCAATCAAATGTGTGACGATTAAGGTTCTACAGAAGTTTCAGTCTCCCAAGTCCATTTACCAGACAGCATAGCAGGAAATGATGTTCTAAGAATAACATTGGGTTTTTTAAGGTAATCCACAGGAATTGTGCTTAGACTGCACCAATCCAGTTCAAAGCTATCAATTTGAAAGTACTTTATGAGGAGACTAAGAGATACTAGAAGAGACTAGAAGAAACTAAAGAGACTATAAGAAACTAAATAAACTAGGAGAGACAAAGTGACTTGAAGAGACTAACGAGACTAAAATTGTAGAGGACACCAAAAAGATAAACCGTATAAACTTCTTCAGTACTAATCAAATCTTATCTGCGTGTGCTTAGTTTATAGTGTCAGTCTCACAAGTGAACCACAATCAATCAAATGACATGTGTGACGATTAAGTTCCACAGAAGTTTCAGTCTCCCACGGCCAGTGTCAGTCTCACAAGTGAACCACAATCAATCAAATGACATGTGTGACGATTAAGTTCCACAGAAGTTTCAGTCTCCCATGGCCAACCTTTTACCAGACCACATAGCTGGAAATGATCTTCTAGGAATAACCTTGAGTTTTTTTTTTTAGGTAATCCACAGGAATTATGCTTAGACTGCACCAATCCAACTCAAGTTACAAAACTTTATGAAGAGACTAAGGGACTAAAGAACTAGAAGAGACTAGAAGAGACTCTAGAGACTATATAAGAAACTAAAGAGACTAGGAGACTAAAGTGACTTGAAGAGACTAAAGATACTAGAAGAGATTAAGGAGACTCAAGGAGACTAAAGAGACTATAATAAGCTAAAGAGACTGAATATATTAGAAGAGACTAAAGAGACTAAAGATACTAGAAGGGATTAAGGAGACTCAAGGAAACTAAAGAGACTATAATAAACTAAAGAGACTGAATATATTAGAAGAGACTAAAGAGACTAAAGAGACTAGAAGGGATTAAGGAGACTCAAGGAAACTAAAAAGAGACTAGAAGAAATCAAAGAGACTAAAAGAGACTAAAGCGACTAGAAGAGACTGAAGAGACTAGAAAAGACAGAAGAGACTAGAAGAGACTAAGAGCTAAAGAGACTAGAAGAAACTAAAGAGATTAAAGAGACAAGAGACTAGGAGAGGCTAAAGAGACTAGAAGAAACTAAAGAGAAGGATAGACTAAAGAGACTAGGCGAGACTAAAGAGACTAGAAGAGACTAGGAGAGACTAAAGAGACTAGAAGAGACTAGGAGAGACTAGAAGAGACTAGGAGAGAGAAAAGAAACTAGGAGAGACTAAGGAGACTAGAAGAGATTAAAGAGACTAGAAGAAGCTAAAGATATTAGAAGAAATTAAGGAGACTAAAAGAGAGACACTGGAAGAGACAAAAGAGAGTAAAAGTGACTAAAGAAACTAAAAGAGACTAGGGAGACTAGAAGAGACAAAAGATATTAAAAGGGACTATAGAGACTAGAATAGAATAAAGAGACCAAACAGACTAGAAGTGACTAGAAGAGACTAGAAGAAATAATAGTGGCTAGAAGAGACTAGAAGAGACTATGAGTGACTAAAGAGACTAGAAGAGACTAAAGAGAATAGTAGAAACTAAAGAGACTAGAAGAGAGTAAAGAGACAAGAGACTAGGAGAGACTAAAGAGACTAGGAGAGAGAAAAGAGACTAAGAGTGAGAAAAGAGACTAGGAGAGACTAAAGAGACTAGAAGAGACTAAAGAGACTAGAAGATACTAAATGATTAGAAGAGACTAAAGAGACTAGAAGAAATTAAAGAGACTAGAAGAGACTAAAAGAGACTACGACTGACCAAAGAGACTAGAAGTGACTAAAGAGGCTAGAAGAAACTAAAGAGACTAGAAGAGACTAAAGTGACAAGAGACAAGAAGAGACTAAAGAGACTAGGAGAGAGAAAAGAGATTAATAGAGGAAAAAGAGACTAGAAGAGACTAGAATAGACTACGAGTGACTAAAGAGACTAGAAGAAACTAAAGAGACTAGAAGAGACTAAAGAGACTAGGAGAGAGAAAAGAAACTAGGAGAGACTAAGGAGACTAGAAGAGACTAAAGATATTAGATGAGGCTAAAGATATTAGAAGTGATTAAGGAGACTAAAAGAGAGACTAGAAGAGACAAAAGAGAGTAAATGTGACTAATGAAACTAAAAGAGACTAAAGAGACTAGAAGAAACTAAAGAGAACAAGAAACTAAAGAGACTATAAGAGACTAAAGAGACAAGAGACTAGGAGAGACTAAAGAGACTAGGAGAGAGAAAAGAGACTAGGAGAGACTAAAGAGACTAGAAGAGCCTAAAGAGACTAGAAGAGACTAAAGAGACTAGGAGAGAGAAAAGAAACTAGGAGAGACTAAGGAGACTAGAAGAGACTAAAGATATTAGATGAGGCTAAAGATATTAGAAGTGATTAAGGAGACTAAAAGAGAGACTAGAAGAGACAAAAGAGAGTAAAAATGACTAATGAAACTAGAAGAGACTAAAGAGACTAGAAGAAACTAAAGAGAACAAGAAACTAAAGAGACTATAAGAGACTAAAGAGACTATAAGAGACTAAAGAGACAAGAGACTAGGAGAGACTAAAGAGACTAGGAGAGAGAAAAGAGACTAGGAGAGAGAAAATAGACTAGTAGAGAGAAAAGAGACTAGGAGAGACTAAAGAGACTAGAAGAGCCTAAAGAGATTAGAAGAGACTAGAAGAGACTATGACTGACTAAAGAGACTATAGAAGAAACTAAAGAGACTAGAAGAGACTAAAGAGACTAGGAGAGAGAAAAGAGATCTAGAGAGACTAAAGAGATTAGAAGAGACTAAATAGGCTAGAAGAAACTAAAGCAACTAGAAGAGACTAGAAGAGATTAAAGAGACTAGGAGTGACTAAAGAGACTAGAAGAGACAAAAGAGACTAGTTATTTAACAAAATTTATTTAGTGAATGAGCATGCACTGAAAGTTACTGCAGTCCAGTGCCCTGTGATGCCCTGCCCAGTTTTACTGCTCAGAGTGTTGTTATTACTGCTCAAAGATAATCATCCATGTTGTCCTCCTTTACCCGACGCTCTGTGTTCAGAATTAAGCCTGGACATTTGTGATGCAATTTTATTTTACTGGAGATGAAACAAAACTTACAGAATTATAAAAATATTCGACATCATTTAATAGCCATTGTTTAAAATAGCCAATTAGCTGAATTGTTAAGAATTCCGGCTATGTGTTAGTATGTTTTAAAGTATCACAAGTAAACTCAAATTGTCATTTTTATTAAAATATTTTGTATTACTGTTGACAGTAACATAATACTTTCTGTTATCATGAATAATGTTTTAATGTTATAATGAATGACGCTTTAATCGTCTCATGAAGGCAGCAAACTGGCTATATTTTGCTCTCACTGAAGCAACAAATCGACTTTTCGAAGATCTCGATGGTGAGGAGGGGTTAGAGGTAGGAGTTGAAACAGAAGTAAAATGTACCTCTTCAGTAGATGGCAATGACTCAACTTCAACAGACTCTTCTTGATTTGTGGGTAGTTCATAGCAAGAGCCCAATTCTGATGCTTCTTCATCAGATGCACCAGTGTCATTTGGCTCCTCTTCATCCCTCTTAATACGAGGTATAGCTTCTGCACCATAGGAACCAGACTCGGGTACTTCATTGTCCTCTGGCACAGCAGATTCATGCTGGTTTTCCCTTGCTGGGTAGAGAGTCATGACCTCATCTGCCTGGTGCTGGTAATCATGGACTTGGGGAAGCGTGTTTGGCTTGCTCAAATACTCAGTCTCGATGGCGTGGAGAAAGGAAGGGAGATATTTCTCTACTGTGTATTTGGCATCATTTTCCCTCCAAGTTGGTCGAGTGGAGGGATAGGCCGTCACCCACTTCCAAGTCTGCACTTCTGTGACGAATGGACGGAATGGAGCATCAACATTCAGAAGTGCTCGAAGTACATTTCTAAGATCTATAATTATGAATAATAACTTTTATTATAAATAGTCTTCAGCAATGTGTGAATTTTACTTACCCTCTGAAAGGTGGCTGTCAAGGTGAAGTTTACGGTAGTTACATCCTCCATACTGAACTCGACAGTCTTCTCCAAAGGGCAGCCGACCGCTTACCATGGCATAGAGAACCACACCCCTAATTACAAAATGTATTTATATTCAAATGTTGGCTGCAGTGTGATAATATACCTATTTTATTAGTGTATTGAAATACTTACAGGCTCCATGAATCTGCTTTGATAGCATTGTACTGGCATCCCAAGAGAACTTCTGGAGCACAGTAACTGTAGGATCCACAGCAGGTGTCACTTATCTGATGCTGTGAGTCCAGAGCCAAACCAAAATCTGCATTAAAAATAAGAACTAATGACTTATCAACGAATAAAAGACAAACAATAAACTTACCTCCAATTTTGATGTCCATATGTTTTGTGAAGAAGACATTCTCCATCTTTAGGTCTCGATGAGAAATTCCTAAAGAATGGCAATAGGACAGACCTTCACACAATTGGCAGAAAATGAAGCGAGCTTCCTGTTCGGGAAGGCGAACCCTTAAGTTCATGTACTCCATTAGCGTCCCATTCTCTGCCAGTTCGTATGCAATGAAGCACTTCTCATCAGTCTCTACAATCTGGTGGATATCCAGAATGTTGGGATGGGAAATTTTTTGTAGAACAGCAGTCTCCCTCGGAAGAAACTTGTCCAACTCAACCTTAGTCACCTCAGTCTTCTTCACTATTTTCAAGGCAATCTGAATGTACAATTTTGATCAATAAGAACTATTTTTTAGCTAACAAAACACACTGTCTCACCATTTTACTTTGAAAAGGCGACCAGGCAGCCTTAACCTTAGCAAACGTACCACTTTCCAAGGATTTACCTAGAGTGTACCCTAGAGCCTGTGGACAGGGCATACACTCGGAACAACAACGGAGATAAAGTTGTCTCGGTCCACAATCGAATTCTCACAATCTCCCGCGTACATGGCGGAGTAGTGAACAGTAGCTAGTAGTTCACAGTGTAGAAGTCGATTAACTTAGAATAGCTCAACAGTAGCACAACAAACGATCACAACCCGTAAAGAAACCCAATTCCAACCAAGTGACAGCGTTACGTAGTGCCAAGCTCATTTTATACTCGCTCCAGACGTTAGACGCTAAGTTGTGAGCATGCCCAAAATGATAGCCCGAGCGTTGAAGTATGGCCAAGCAATACGCAAAATGACCGTATAAACTTCTTCAGTACTAACCAAGTCTTACTCTGCATGTGCTTAGTTTATAGTCAGTCTCACAAGTGAACCACAATCAATCAAATGTTTGACGATTAAGGGTTCTACAGAAGTTTCAGTCTCCCAAGTCCATTTACCAGACAGCATAGCAGGAAATGATGTTCTAAGAATAACATTGGGTTTTTTTAAGGTAATCCACAGGAATTATGCTTAGACTGCATCAATCCAGTTCAAAGCTATCAATTTGAAAGAACTTTATGAGGAGACTAAGAGATACTAGAAGAGACTAGAAGAAACTAAAGAGACTATAAGAAACTAAATAAACTAGAAGAGACAAAGTGACTTGAAGAGACTAACGAGACTAAAATTGTAGAGGACACCAAAAAGATAAACCGTATAAACTTCTTCAGTACTAATCAAATCTTATCTGCGTGTGCTTAGTTTATAGTGTCAGTCTCACAAGTGAACCACAATCAATCAAATGACATGTGTGACGATTAAGTTCCACAGAAGTTTCAGTCTCCCATGGCCAACCTTTTACCAGACCACATAGCTGGAAATGATCTTCTAGGAATATCCTTGAGTCTTTTTTAGGTAATCCACAGGAATTGTGCTTAGACTGCACCAATCATGAAGAGACTAAGGGGGACTAAAGAACTAGAAGAGACTAGAAGAGACTCTAGAGACTATATAAGAAACTAAAGAGACTAGGAGACTAAAGTGACTTGAAGAGACTAAAGATACTAGAAGAGATTAAGGAGACTCAAGGAGACTAAAGAGACTATAATAAACTAAAGAGACTGAAGATACTAGAAGAGACTAAAGAGACTAAAGATACTAGAAGGGATCAAGGAGACTCAAGGGGACTAAAGAGACTATAATAAACTAAAGAGACTGAAGATACTGGAAGAGACTAAAGAGACTAAAGATACTAGAAGGGATTAATGAGACTAAAAGAGACTAAAAGGAGACTAGAAGAAATCAAAGAGACTAAAAGAGACTAAAGCGACTAGAAGAGACTGAAGAGACTAGAAAAGACAGAAGAGACTAGAAGAGACTAAGAGCTAAAGAGACTAGAAGAAACTAAAGAGAAAGAGAGACTAAAGAGACTAGGAGAGACTAAAGAGACTAGAAAAAACTAAAGAGAAGGAGAGACTAAATAGACTAGGAAAGACTAAAGGACTAGGAGAGAGAAAAAAAACTAGGAGAGACTAAAGAGAGTAAAAGTGACTAATGAAACTAGAAGAGAGTATAGAGATTAGAAGAGACTAAAGAGAAAAGAAGAAACTAAAGAGACTAGAAGAAACTAAATAGAAGGAGAGACTAAAAAGACTAGGAGAGACTAGGAGAGACTAAAGAGACTAGAAGATACTAAAGAGAAGGAGAGACTAAAGAGACTAGGAGATACTGAGGAGACTAGGAGAGAGTAAGATACTAGAAGAGACTAAAGATACTAGAAGAGGCTAAGATACTAGAAGAGATTAAGGAGACTAAAAGAGAGACTAGAAGAGACAAAACAGTAAAAGTGACTAAAGAGACTAGAAGAGAATAAAGAGACTAAAGATGCTAGAAGAGACTAGAAGAGACTGCGAATGACTAAAGAGAATAGAAGAAACTAAAGAGACTAAAGAGACAAGAGACTAGGATAGGCTAAAGAGACTAGGAGAGAAAAAATAGACTAGGAGAGATTAGAAGAGAGTAAAGAGGCTAGGAGAGGCTAAAGAGACTAGATGAAACTAAAGAGAAGGAGAGACTAAAGAGACTAGGAGAGACTAAAGAGACTAGAAGAGACTAGGAGAGACTAGAAGAGACTAGAAGAGACAAAAGAGACTAAAAGAGACTAAAGAGAGTAAGAGAGAGAAAAGAAATTAGGAGAGACTAAGGAGACTAGAAGAGACTAAAGAGACTAGAAGATATTAGAAGAGATTAAGGAGACTAAAAGAGAGACTAGAAGAGACAAAAGAGAGTAAAAGTGACTAAAGAAACTAAAAGAGACTAGGGAGACTAGAAGAGACAAAAGATATTAAAAGGAACTATAGAGACTAGAATAGAATAAAGAGACCAAACAGACTAGAAGTGACTAGAAGAGACTAGAAGAGACTACGAGTGACTAAAGAGACTAGAAGAGACTACGAGTGACTAAAGAGACTAGAAGAATAGTAGAAACTAAAGAGAATAGAAGAGAGTAAAGAAACAAGAGACCAGGAGAGACTAAAGTGACTAGGAGAGAGAAAAGAGACTAGGAGTGAGAAAAGAGACTAGGAGAGACTAAAGTGACTAGAAGAGACTAAAGAGACTAGAAGATACTAAAGAGACTAGAAGAGACTAAAGAGACTAGAAGAAATTAAAGAGACTAGAAGAGACTAAAAGAGACTACGACTGACCAAAGAGACTAGAAGTGACTAAAGAGGCTAGAAGAAACTAACGAGACTAGAAGAGACTAAAGTGACAAGAGACAAGAAGAGACTAAAGAGACTAGGAGAGAGAAAAGAGATTAATAGAGCCTAAAGAGACTAGAAGAGACTAGAATAGACTACGAGTGACTAAAGAGACTAGAAGAAACTAAAGAGACTAGAAGAGACTAAAGAGACTAGGAGAGAGAAAAGAAACTAGGAGAGACTAAGGAGACTAGAAGAGACTAAAGATACTAGATGAGGCTAAAGATATTAGAAGAGATTAAGGAGACTAAAAGAGAGACTAGAAGAGACAAAAGAGAGTAAAAGTGACTAATGAAACTAAAAGAGACTAAAGAGACTAGAAGAAACTAAAGAGAACAAGAAACTAAAGCGACTATAAGAGACTAAAGAGACAAGAGACTATGAGAGACTAAAGAGACTAGGAGAGAGAAAAGAGACTAGGAGAGACTAAAGAGACTAGAAGAGCCTAAAGAGACTAGAAGAGACTAAAGAGACTAGGAGAGAGAAAAGAAACTAGGAGAGACTAAGGAGACTAGAAGAGACTAAAGATATTAGATGAGGCTAAAGATATTAGATGTGATTAAGGAGACTAAAAGAGAGACTAGAAGAGACAAAAGAGAGTAAAAATGACTAATGAAACTAGAAGAGACTAAAGAGACTAGAAGAAACTAAAGAGAACAAGAAACTAAAGAGACTATAAGAGACTAAAGAGACAAGAGACTAGGAGAGACTAAAGAGACTAGGAGAGAGAAAAGAGACTAGGAGAGAGAAAAGAGACTAGGAGAGACTAAAGAGACTAGAAGAGCCTAAAGAGATTAGAAGAGACTAGAAGAGACTATGACTGACTAAAGAGACTATAGAAGAAACTAAAGAGACTAGAAGAGACTAAAGAGACTAGGAGAGAGAAAAGAGATCTAGAGAGACTAAAGAGATTAGAAGAGACTAAATAGGCTAGAAGAAACTAAAGCAACTAGAAGAGACTAGAAGAGATTAAAGAGACTAGGAGTGACTAAAGAGACTAGAAGAGACAAAAGAGACTAGTTATTTAACAAAATTTATTTAGTGAATGCGCATGCACTGAAAGTTACTGCAGTCCAGTGCCCTGTGATGCCCTGCCCAGTTTTACTGCTCAGAGTGTTGTTATTACTGCTCAAAGATAATCATCCATGTTGTCCTCCTTTACCCGACGCTCTGTGTTCAGAATTAAGCCTGGACATTTGTGATGCAATTTTATTTTACTGGAGATGAAACAAAACTTACAGAATTATAAAAATATTCGACATCATTTAATAGCCATTGTTTAAAATAGCCAATTAGCTGAATTGTTAAGAATTCCGGCTATGTGTTAGTATGTTTTAAAGTATCACAAGTAAACTCAAATTGTCATTTTTATTAAAATATTTTGTATTACTGTTGACAGTAACATAATACTTTCTGTTATCATGAGTAATGTTTTAATGTTATAATGACTGACGCTTTAATCGTCTCATGAAGGCAGCAAACTGGCTATATTTTGCTCTCACTGAAGCAACAAATCGACTTTTCGAAGATCTCGATGGTGAGGAGGGGTTAGAGGTAGGAGTTGAAACAGAAGTAAAATGTACCTCTTCAGTAGATGGCAATGACTCAACTTCAACAGACTCTTCTTGATTTGTGGGTAGTTCATAGCAAGAGCCCAATTCTGATGCTTCTTCATCAGATGCACCAGTGTCATTTGGCTCCTCTTCATCCCTCTTAATACGAGGTATAGCTTCTGCACCATAGGAACCAGACTCGGGTACTTCATTGTCCTCTGGCACAGCAGAT